>Ga0111538_10000035_pt1 | contig 161094 bp, 152 predicted proteins | sample SoiMethybrSBSTD1_FD_79669 | JGI IMG/M metagenome (GOLD analysis project Ga0111538, IMG submission 79669) | Bulk soil microbial communities from a Populus tree surrounding site in Tennessee, USA - Soil MetaG P. TD hybrid SBSTD1 (version 2)... | ecosystem: Environmental > Terrestrial > Soil >... | reverse complement strand
GGCGCGCAAGGCGCGCGCGAACTGCATGATGTTCTCGGACAGGCGGCTGGCGGCTTTGGCTTGGGCCATGGCTGGGCCTAGTGCCGCGCGGCGGCCATCTCCGCCCGCACCTCTTCCAGGATCCTGGCGGCCTCGCTGCCGCGGATGCGCGCGATGTCGTCCTGGTATTTGAGCAAAGCGCCGAGCGAATGATCGATCGAATCAGGCGTCAAGGTTACCTGGTCGAGTTGCACCAATGCATCGGTCCAATCGATGGTCTCCGCCACGCCCGGCAGCTTGAACAGGTCCCGTCCGCGCAGCTTCTGCACGAACCCGACCACTTCGCGCGACAAATCAAGGCTGGCGGCCGGCAGGCGCGCGCGCAGGATCTCCAGCTCGCGCTCCGCGCTCGGATAATCGACCCAGTAATAGAAGCAGCGGCGCTTCAGTGCGTCGTGGATCTCGCGCGTGCGGTTGGAGGTGATGACGACGATCGGCGGCTGCTCGGCCTTGATGACGCCGAGCTCCGGGATTGTCACCTGGAAGTCGCTGAGCAGTTCCAGCAGGAACGCCTCGAACGGCTCGTCGGTGCGGTCGAGCTCGTCGATCAGCAGAACCTTGGGGCCGCTGGCCTCGCTCTCCAGCGCCTGCAGCAGCGGCCGCTTGATCAGGAAGCGCTCGGAGAAGATGTCCGCGGCGATGCGGTCCTTGGATTCGATGTGCGCCGCCTCGGCCAGGCGGATTTCCAGCATCTGGCGCGGATAATCCCATTCATACACCGCGCTCGCGACGTCGAGGCCCTCGTAGCATTGCAGGCGCACCAGCGTGCGCCCGAGGGTGGCGGCGAGCACTTTCGCGATTTCGGTCTTGCCGACCCCCGCCTCGCCCTCGAGGAACAGCGGGCGCTTCAGCTTCAGCGCCAGGAAGACGGCGGTCGCCAGGCTGCGATCGGCGATGTAGTTGCCTTGCCGCAGAAGAGTGAGCGTCTCCTCGATGTTCCGCGGGACTGCCGCCATCCATCCGTCCTTACTTCTGGACCCAGTTGCCCGAGGAATCCATGTAGTAGAAGCCGGGCTTCAGCTTGCCGATGATCTTCTCTCCGGCGATGGCGCCGATCTGCTCCACCGGCACGCCCTTCTGATTGGCGATCTGCTGATACTTCTCCAGCCGTCGCGCGTTGACCGACTGCACCAGGGACTGGATGTTGGCGGGCGCGCTCGGCGAGACCGGGGCGAGCAGACCGTCCGGCCGTTCGCCGACCAGGCCCGAGGCGCGCGCATCCTCCAGCGCGTCGGCCATCGCCGGCGCGGCGAACACCATCGCCAGCGCCAACAGCAGGCCGCCCAGCAGCGACTTGATCTTGAAGCTCATCATCGCGGTGCTCCGTTAGAACAGATTGGGGTTATTCTGCAACAACGTGTCGACGTCGCGATCCACTTTGACGCGGACCTCCTGCTCGATCTTGACGTTGAGGTTGATCACGATCGGCTTGTCCGGGGCCTCGACCTTCACGGTCGGGGTGCAGGCAGCCAAGGTCGTGGCTGCAATGCCGGCGATCAGGCAGGTGAGCAGGACGCGCGTTCGGCGTGGATGGAGTTTTCGCACAGCGGGGCCCTCTATTGCAGCTCGTTCAACCGTTCCTCGATGATAGAAGGCAGGCGGTACCCCGCCAAGCCCTTGCGCAGAACCTCATCCAGTTTCCCGGACAAGTTGAGGTTAAATTCCACCGGATAGCCGTCGTAGAAGCTAGGGTTGCTGCCGGATATGTGCAAGCCCAGCTCAGTGTCGCCCGTCAGCTTCCGGTTCAAAGTGACGATCAATTCCTTGTAATGGAAGTCCGACAAAGCCTGCAACGCCATGCCGACTGAGGACCCTGCGGTGCTGAGCGCGGCGGGCGCCTGCTTGGAATCGTATTGTAGGACACCCGGCGCATCGGCGCTGAACTTCGCGTTATCGACGATAATGCCGTTGGGAAACAAAGTGATGGGTGCCGTGCCGGAAATCGCGCCTTCGCCGCTCAAGCCCGCGACGCCAGCGATCTTGAACAGTTCGCTGACGGAAAGTTGATCGATGTTGAGAGTCATTCTCTGACCGGCCGCGTTGAGCGCGATGTCGGTCGGCGCGATGCTGGCATGGCCGCCCGCCATCTCCAGGCGGCCTTCGGCGATCTTGAGCAACGGAGCATCCAATTCGAATCGGACCAGGGCGTTGGTCATGGGCAATCCCGCGATCAACTGCTCGATGGCGATCTGCTGATTCGGTCGGGTCGAGATCGGCCAAGGTTCGTCGATCTCGATCACGCCATTGAGGTTCTGAAACAGCACAGGTCCGGCTTGGCCGGTCAGCCCTTCCAGCGCCAGCTTGACGTCCGACTTCGCCTTGCCCTTCGACCATGTGATCGGTCCCGCCAGACGTACGCTGCCCGAGAAGTCACGCAAGGAACTCTTTGCGGCGGGAAACAAGTCCGCCGGCTGCAGCTTCTTGGGCGCGAAGACGATCGGCCCCATGTCGAGGCCGGCGACATAGTCCCGCGTGTTGAAATTTCCGGTCAGCTTGATGGTGCCCAGCTTCACGCCGCCGCCGGCGCCCGTGATGGCGTTGAGCTGCGCCGCGAGCTTTCCGCCATTGATGCTGCCGGTGCCGTTCAACGTGAAGGTCGGCAGGCCGTAGCCTGCGTCCAGGGAACTCACGCGCAATTCGCCGGTGACGCCATCTGCGGCGCCGGTCAGCTTGACCAGGCCGTTGCTGGCCGAAACGCCGCGCGCCTTGTTGGCGAATGCGATCTTGGAGCCGCTAACGTTCCACTTCAATCCTGTGCCCGTGTTTTCGACGGCGGCGCTGACAGCCGGAATGCGCAGGTCGACAGTCTCGCCCCACGACTTGGCGCTGAGCGCGATGGCGCCCGTGATGGCGGCCGCATTCCAGGTGTCGTCCCGCATGTTCATGCGGAATGCCGTATGGTCGCCCGCCAGCGTCAAAGCGCTGGCACCGATGGACGTGCTCTTGGCCGCATCGGAGATGCCCTTGTGCACGATCTTGCCGTCGGCGGACAGCGCCGCCGCCAGCACGTCATTGACCAAGGTCAGATGGATGGGCGCGGCAATCTGCGGCTGGCGCATTTGCCAGCCGGAGACCGCGAGTGCCTCATCGGATGCCGCGATCTGCGCCGTGAGATCGAGCGCCAGCTTGCCGGCGGAGAGGGCGAGGGTGGCCGCTCCCGTCGCTTGCGCCTTCGCCTTGGGCGACAATCCGCCGGCGAGGTCCAGCGCGATGTTCTCGATGCCGATCGGCAGGTGCGTGGAGCGGATGTCCGCAGTCAGCGTGCCGGACAGCGGGGCTGCGAGCTGCGCATTGCGCACGCCATCGAGACGCACCGACGCCGCGATCGGCTTTCCGCCCGGCGCGGGATCGATGCTGGTGGCGACCTGGTCGAGATGGAGGCTGGCTTCGACCATTCCCTCCTGCGGCGCGATCGCGGGTGCGAAGGCCCAGAGCGGCGATTGCGGCGCCAGGGCGATGCGCACGTCGCCCGTCATGGTCGGCTCCGCGAGCGCGCCGGAGATGTCGATCTTCGCGACGCCCTTGGTGTGGCCGCCGGGATCGGTCGCCGTCAAATCGAGCGCCAGGGCGCCCTGGCCGAGGCGGGCGGAGCCGCCGATGGCAACCGCGCCCATCGGCGTCTCCAGCGCGAGATCGAGCCGGTCGACCGAGATCGTCTCCGGCAGCGTGGTCTGGCTGTTCTGCGATCCATCGTCGCCGCCTTGCATCAGCGGCTGCACATCGCCCAGGGTGACCGCCCCGCCTTCGATCCGCCCGTGGGCCGAGGCCCTTCCAACCGCAACTGCGGCGATATTGCCTTGCAGGTCGTATTCCAGCCGGATGTCGCTGGCCTCGAAAGGTGCATCGCGGCCGAGCTTGACGTGATCGATGCGCGCCGACGACGTGCCGAGCTCACCGATTGCAATGGTGGCGGGCACGCCATAGGTCCGCTCGACATAGGCGGCGATCGCGGCCTCGGCCAGCGGGATGCGCCAGATCGCGGCCGCGCCCGCCGCCGCAAGCAGCAGGACAGGCACGCTGATCAGGCCGAAGATGACGACAGTACGGCGGCGCATAAGCAGGATAGACCCTCGTCGCGAGGGGGCGAAGTCTAACGGTCCGGGCCGCCGCCGCAAAGGAGGCTTGCCGGTTTGGCGCGCGGCCAGCAAGATGCATCATTCTTTGAATCGAGGCGAGCGGCCGCGACGCATGAGGTTGGGTATCTGGATCGGAGCGCTGGGCCTCGTCTGGCTCGCCGGCATCTTGGGCGCCGATGGCGCATGGGCGGAGCCGGGCAAGCTGTCTCGCGCCGATTGCTGGTTCAAGGCGCCCGAAAAGATCACCACCCGCTGCTATCACCTGAACGTGCCGGAAAGCCGCAGCGGGCGCAGCAACCTGACGCTCGAATTGCCGGTGGTGGTGATTTCGGTCGCCCAGACGCGCAAGCGCGAGGATCCCGTCGTCTATCTGGCGGGCGGGCCGGGCGACGGCGCGTGGCTGGACGCCGACCGCATCGATTTCTGGTGGGAGTTCGTCGCCGACAATGCCTGGGTGAACGAGCGCGACCTGGTGCTGATGGACCAGCGCGGCACCGGCCTGACCCAGCCGCGCATGGATTGCCCCGAGCAGGAGGTCGCGCAGATTCGCTCCCTCGGCTTCGGCCTCAACCGCACGGCGGCGCGGGAGGCGTGGGTGAACGCCGCCGCCGAGTGCCGCGCGCGGGTGGAGAAAGAGGGGCACGATCCGCTCTCCTACACCAGCCGCGACAGCGCCACCGATCTGCACGATTTGATGAGCGCGCTTAAGCTCCAGCAATGGAACGTCTATGGCCTGTCCTACGGCACGCGGCTCGCGCTCACCTACGCACGCGACTATCCCCACGACCTGCGGAGCCTGATCCTGGATTCGGTCTATCTGCCGGAATCCGCTTTCCTGGAGGACGATGCCTGGCGCACCGACCGGGCCTTTCGCATGCTGTTCGACGGCTGCCGCCGCTCTCCGGACTGCGACCGCTGGTACCCCAACCTGGAGCAGCGCCTGCAGGCCCTGGTGGACAGGCTGAACCAGACGCCGATCGAGCGCGAGGTGGAGCTGGAGAGCGGCAAGCGCGTCAAGGTCGTCGTGACCGGCGAATTGCTGCTCAACTACCTGTTCCAGAATCTCTATAACCGCTCCGGCATCGAGACCGTGCCGCAGATCATCGACCTGTTCGAAAAGGGCTCGCAGGCGGCCGTCACCAGCGAGATCGGCTATCTGGCGGACCTATCCATCGACCGGCCGGACTGGGGCGATGGACTGAGCCTGTCGATTGATTGCCACGAGGAGGTGCCGTTCAACGACCTTGAGAAGCTACGGCGGGAGTATCTGCGCTATCCCCTGCTGAAGAGCTTCGCCGAGGACCAATCCTGGGGTGCCGCCTGCGCGAAATGGCCGATGGGGCCGGTCGATCCGGTGGAGAACCAGGCGATCTATTCCGACGTGCCGGCTTTATTGCTGACCGGGCTCTACGATCCCATCACGCCGCCGCAATATGCCCGGCTGGCCGGCAGCCGCCTCATCAACAGCTTCTATTTCGAATTCCTCAGCGTCGGCCACGACGTGCTCAGCAACGAACCGTGTGCCGGCGAGTTGGCCAAGCAGTTCTTGGACGATCCGAAACGCATGCCCGGCCATGCGTGCCTCGGCCGCCTGAAGCCGCCCGAGTTCCGGCCGCCCGCAGGGTAGGCTCAGGGGGTGACGCGGGTGAAGTGCATGATCCAGTTGGTCTCCCACGTTGCGCCGCCGTCCGGCGAGAAGGCCTGCTCCCAACGAGCCGACGTCGGGGTGATCTCCGACCAGCGGAAGCGCACCTTGATCGGCCGATCATTGAAGCTTTCATCGGCCAGAAAGGTCCCGATGCCATCCTTGAAGCCGCCGCGCATGGGTGGATCGATCGTAGGATTTCGCTGATCGAGCCACCAGATCAACCACTGTCCCGCCTTGGCATCGAGGGCGCGGATACCGACGGCACAATAGGTCCCGCCGGGCAGCTCGATCACATTGTCATCCATGTTGCCCTTGCCGCCGAGCGTGGGCCGGTTGACGCAGGTCCCGGCGAATTCCTCCCACTCGGTGCTGCCGGCCAAGCGCGCCTTCAGCCGGCGGTGCCGGACGGACCAGCGTCCAACCAGGAAGTCCCAGTCGTGCACATCAATGGCGAGTGTCTCGGTCACGAGGGGCCTCCCTGGTTGCGATGGAGGCCACTGTATCGGACAACAGCTGTCACCCGCTGTCAGGTATTCCAGCCGGTCGCTCGTGCGAGCGGTGGAGCTGGCTGACCGGCTGGCGGGGCGCCTACGACAACTCGCCCTTCAGCTCGTCGGTGGTGACGACGCGGTTGCGGCCGCGGCGCTTGCCGATATACATCACCTGGTCGGCGGCATGCAGCAGGCCCTCGGAATCCACCGCGTCCTGCGGATAGAGCGCGACGCCGATGGTGGCTCCGACCGGAATGCTGCCATGGGTCGTCGGAACCTCCATCTGCAGCTCAAGGCGCAGGCGTTCGGCAACGCTCGACGTAACCTCGCGCGCACCCTCGATCGGCAGTTCGACGATCACGGCGAACTCATCGCCGCCGAGCCGCGCGACGAAGTCGTCATGGCGCATTGCCGAGCCGAAGACGCCGGCGACCCGCTGCAACAGGTTGTCGCCAGCCTCATGGCCCAACGTGTCGTTCACGTCCTTGAACCGGTCCAGGTCTACGAACAGCAGGGCGAGTGTCTGCCCGATGTTCGCAGCGAACCCGACGCGCTGCTTCAGCTCTTCCTGGAAGCAGCGACGATTGGGAAGGCCGGTCAGCAGATCGTGGTTGGCGAGGTAATCGCTGCGCTCCTTCTGCTCCGCCAGCTCTTCGGCCAGCTCGACCGTCTGCGATGCCTGTCCTTCGAGGACCGAGCGCGTCATCTCCATGTCCGCAAGGAAGCGCTGCAACTCCGCCTCACGCACTTCGGCGTCCCGCTTGAAGGCCTCATGCATCGTGCGTTCGCAAGCCAGCTCGGTCTCCAGCGCATTGATGCGGACATCGCGCGGATCGATGGCGGCCGGTGCCAGCGAGAAGCCGGAATTGCGTCGCAGCAGCAGGATGCCGGCGGCCGCGCCCGCGATCGATCCCGTGATGCCGGCCATGACCGGAAAGGATTCGTGCAGGGCAATCGCGAGCACTGCGCCGACCGCCGCGCTGATCACGGGGACGAGCGTTTCGCGAGCATCAACGTCGGAAGCGGAGTCTGTCTTGAAGATGACCATGTTCCCCAACTACGTCGTGCGACTGATCATCGCATCATACTATCCGAAAGTATTAAGAAAAGAGTACTACGACACCTTGCTGGGTGAGAAAAATAAAAAGGGCGGCTATTTTCAAGCCGCCCTAATTACTCGAAGAAATCGCCGAGTATTTGTTACGAAGCCGCTGCGACCGCGCGCGATGCCATCACTGAGACCAGATGCGCGCGATAGGCCGCCGTGGCGTGCAGATCGGTGTTGAAGCCGTCGGCCTTCACCTTCACCGCCTTGGCTGCATCGGGCGTGAAGTTGGCGCTAAGGGCGCTCTCCAGCTCCTTGGACCGGAAGGCGCACGGACCGGCGCCCGTCACCCCGACGCGCACGCCGCTGCCGGCTTTTGCGACAAATACGCCGACAATGGCATAGCGCGAGGCGGGGTTCGGGAACTTGGAATAACCCGCCTTGTCCGGCTTCGGGAAATGGATGGCGGTGATGATCTCGCCATCGGCAAGCGCCGTCTCGAACATGCCCTTGAAGAAGTCGTCGGCCTTGATCTCCCGCTTGTTGGTGCGGATGGTGGCACCGAGGGCGAGCACCGCCGCCGGATAATCCGCCGCCGGATCGCTGTTGGCGACCGAGCCGCCGATGGTGCCGCGGTTGCGCACCTGCGGATCGCCGATCCCTTCCGCAAGCACGGCAAGGGCGGGTATGGCCTTCTGCACGTCCGCCGACCGCGCCACGTCGGCGTGCGTGGTCATTGCGCCGATGGTGATGCCGCCCGCTTCCGCCTTCACGCCCTTGAGCTCGGCGATGCCGCCGAGATCCACGAGGTCGCTGGGTTGCGCCAGCCTTTGCTTGAGCGTCGGGATCAGGGTCATCCCGCCGGCGACGATTTTCGCATCGCCGCTCTTGGCGAGCAGTCCAGCGGCGTCCGCAGCGGAAGCCGGCCGGTGATATCCGAAATCATGCATGATCCGTCCTCCCCTTATTCCGCTGCCATCTTGGTCGGCGCGCCCTGGATGGCTTGCCAGACCTTGAGCGGCGTCGCGGGCATCGAGATGTCCTGGACGCCGAGCGGCGACAGGGCATCGATGACCGCATTGATGATCGCAGGCGGCGAGCCGATGGCGCCTACTTCGCCGACGCCCTTGGCGCCGATCGGGTTGTGCGTGCACATGGTCGCGTGGGTCGCCACCTTGAAGTTCGGCAGGTCGTCCGCGCGCGGCATGCAGTAATCCATCAGCGATCCGGTCAGGAGCTGGCCCGATTTCTCGTCATAGACGCAGTTCTCGAGCAGCGCCTGGCCGATGCCCTGGGCGACGCCGCCATGGACCTGGCCTTCGACGATCATCGGATTGATCACGCGACCGACATCGTCGACCGCGGTGAAATTCACGATCGTGGTGACGCCGGTGTCCGGATCGACTTCCACCTCGCAGATGTGGCAGCCGCCCGGATAGGTGAAGTTGAGCGGATCGTAGAACGCCGTCTCCTCGAGGCCGGGCTCGAGCTCGGTGATCGGGTAGTTGTGCGGCACATAGGCGGTCAAGGCCACGGTGCCGAACGGAACGCTCTTGTCGGTGCCGGCCACCGTGAAGGTGCCGTTCTTGAACTCGACGTCGGCGACCGATGCTTCCATCAAGTGGGCGGCGATGCGCTTGGCCTTGGTGATGATCTTGTCCATCGCCTTGACGATCGCCGAGCCGCCGACGGCCAGTGAACGCGAGCCGTAGGTGCCCATGCCGAACGGGATCTTGTTGGTGTCGCCGTGCGAGATCTCGACATTCTCGATCGGAATGCCAAGGCCGTCCGAAACGAGCTGCGAGAACGTGGTCTCGTGGCCTTGCCCGTGGCTGTGGGTGCCGGTGAAGACCGTCACCGATCCGGTCGGATGGACGCGGATCGAGCCGCATTCATAGAGACCGGCGCGGGCGCCAAGGCTGCCCACCACCGCCGAGGGCGCGATGCCGCAGGCCTCGATATAGGTGGAGATGCCGATGCCGCGCAGCTTGCCGCGCTTCTTGGCTTCCGCGCGGCGGCCTTCGAAGCCGGCCCACTCGGAGCTTTTCAACGCCATGTCGAGCGTCGAGAAGTAGTCGCCACTGTCGTATTGCAGCGCGACCGGCGTCTGGTATGGGAAGGCGTTGGTCGGGATGAAGTTCTTCCGGCGGATATCAACCCGGTCCATCTTCATCTCGCGCGCCGCCTTGTCGACCAGCCGCTCCAGCAGATAGGTCGCTTCCGGCCGGCCGGCGCCGCGATAGGCATCGACCACGACGGTGTTGGAGAACACCGCCTTGACCTCGGCATAGATCGCCGGGGTGGTGTAGACGCCCGCCAGCAGCGTGGCATAGAGATAGGTCGGCACGCAGGGCGCAAAGGTCGAGAGATACGCGCCCATGTTGGCGATGGTGCTGACGCGCAGGCCCAGGAACTTGCCGTCCTTGTCCATCGCCAGCTCGGCGTGGCTGACATGGTCGCGGCCCTGCGCATCGGTGATGAAGGATTCGCTGCGCTCCGCCGTCCACTTGATCGGACGATTGATCTTTGCCGAGGCCCAGGTGACCAACGCCTCTTCCGCGTAGTGGAATATCTTGGAGCCGAAGCCGCCGCCGACGTCCGGCGCCACCACGCGCAGCTTGTGCTCCGGGATCTGCAGCACGAAGGCGCCCATCAGCAAGCGGATGACGTGCGGGTTCTGGCTGGTGGTGTAGAGCGTGTATTCGCCGGTCGCGCGGTCATAGTCGCCGACCGCGGCGCGCGGTTCCATCGCGTTCGGAACCAGCCGCTGGTTGACGAGGTCGATCTTGGTGACATGATGCGCCTTGGCGAAGGCGGCGTCGGTGGCCGCCTTGTCGCCCAGATGCCAGTCGTAGCAGACGTTGTTCTTGGCTTCCGGCCACACCTGCGCACTGCCGGCCTTGTCGGCATTCGCGGTGGAGATGATGGCCGGCAGCTCCTTATAGGTGACGTTGATCTGCTCGCCCGCGTCCTTGGCTTCCGCATAGGTCTCCGCGATCACCAGCGCGACCTGGTCGCCGACATGCCGCACGCGGTCCTTGCACAGCGGAAAATGCGGCGGCTCGATCATCGGCGAGCCGTCCTTGCTGTGGATCTGCCAGCCGGCCGGCAACCCGCCCTTGTCGTAATCCGCCCCGGTGAAGATCGCGATCACGCCGGGCGCAGACTTCGCCGCCGACGTATCGATCTTTGAAATCTCCGCATGGGCGTGGGGTGAGCGGAGGATGTAGGCATAGACTTGGCCGTGACGATTGATGTCGTCGGTATAGGTCCCTTGGCCGGTTAAGAAGCGGTAGTCTTCCTTGCGCTTGACGGACGCGCCGATCCCTGTGGCTGTCATGGCATCACCCCTTCATCGCGCTGGCGCCGGCCTTAACGGCCTTGACGATGTTGTGATAGCCCGTGCAACGGCAGATGTTGCCCTCGAGACCGTGGCGGATCTGCTCTTCGCTCGGGTTCGGATTGTTCTTCACGAGCTCGACGGCGGTCATCACCATGCCCGGCGTGCAGAAGCCGCACTGCAGTCCGTGATTATCGCGGAAGGCTTCCTGCATCGGATGCAGCGTTTCGCCGTTCGCCAATCCCTCGATCGTCGTTACGTTGGCGCCGCTCGCCTGCACGGCCAACATGGTGCAGGATTTCACGGCGCGGCCATCGACATGCACCACGCAGGCGCCGCACTGGCTGGTGTCGCAGCCGATGTGGGTGCCGGTCAGGCCAAGTTTTTCGCGCAAGTACTGAACGAGCAAGGTGCGGCCCTCGACTTGTGCCGAGGCGCGCTTGCCGTTCACCGTCATTTCCACGGTCGGCATCGGGTCCCTCCCAGAATTCAAGCGACGGCGGGCGCCGCCACTGCCGTTGGCCGGTTGAACCGGCCTTCATTGCCAGCCCAACAGTTTAACGACCGCGCTCAAGCATGTGTCAAGCACGGCCCTGAATGGGAACAGATTTCGGGCAGGAATGACAGCCGCTAAGGGGTCGCAGCGAATGCCGGCGTCATCGCAGTGCAACGAAACCCAGGATGATCGCGACGATGACGACCAGGCCAACGATCCAAAGGATAGGGGACAAGCCGCCGCTGGTTACGCTAGCAACGACCGGCGCGGGCTGCGACACGGGTTGCGTGGCCGGCTGCTCTGCGACCGGTGCAGGCGCTGCCGTTGGCGGCGCAGCGGGAGCGGCTGCCGCCGCCTGCGCGGCAAAGGCGGCGAAGAATTCGTCCGCCAGCTTCTTTGCGCTGCCTTCGACCAGGCGCGAGCCGATCTGCGCCAGCTTGCCGCCGATCTGGGCGTCGGCGGAGTAGTGGAGAATGGTCGCGGCTCCGCCCTCCACTGCTTCCAGCCACACCTTCGCCCCGCCTTTCGCAAAGCCGGCCGCGCCGCCCTGGCCTTCGCCGGTGATGGTATAGCCGTTGGGCGGGTCGAGGTCGCTCAGCGTCACCTTGCCGCTGAAACCTGCTTTGACCGGCCCGATCTTGGCCACCACGCGCGCGACGAATTCGGTGTCCGAAGTCTTGTCCAACGCCTCGCAGCCCGGGATGCAGACCCTCAGGATTTCCGGATTATTGAGCGCGGCCCACACCGTTTCGCGCGGGGCGGGGATGCGATATTCGCCGGTCAAGTCCATCTTGCTCTCCAGAATGCAGGGCTGGATGTCATCGAAGCGAATCTTGACATGTTGTCAAGCAACGTCGGACCTTGTCGCCATGATCCAAAGACTAATGCTTGCCTGCGCGCTCATGCTGATTTCGGCCGCAACCTTCGCGGCCAATTTGCCGCGCGACGTCTTGTTGGTGGAGACCGGCTCCAGCCAGTACCGCTTCGAGGTGGAGATCGCCGACGACCCAGCCGAGCGCGCCGAAGGACTCATGTATCGCCGGACCCTCGCCGACAATGCCGGGATGCTGTTCCTCTATCCCAAGCCGCAGCCGGTCGATTTCTGGATGAAGAACACGCCGCTTTCGCTCGACATCGTGTTCGTGCGTCCCGACGGCACGATCGCCCGCATCGCGGCGAACACGACGCCCATGTCGGAGGATATGATCCCATCGGGCGAGCCGGTGCTGGCGGTGCTCGAGGTCAAGGCCGGCATCATGCGGCAGCTCGGCATCGCGGTCGGCGACCGCCTGCGCAATCCGAAATACTTTCCGTGACCCGACCTTCCCCCACAAAGGGGGGAAGGGGGGTTGCTTTTGTGCTAGGCGCCGAGCTTGTAGGCGAGATCGCCGAAGTCGGCAGCCACTACATCCCAATCCTGCACAGACCGCAGATCGCTGGTCTGCCCCGAACCATGTTCGGTCGGACGCGGCACGAACGCCGTTCGCAGGCCGCAAGACCGCGCCGCCGCGAGGTCGCCGTTGTGGGCGGCCACCATGCACACTTCCTCCGGCTGCATCGCCAGGATGTCGAGCGTGCGCAGATAAGCTTCGGGGGCGGGCTTGTAGGTCTGCACCAGCTCCGCGCCCAGGATCGCGTCCCAGGGCAGGCCGGCGCGCTTGGCCATGTCCAGCATCAGGATGACATTCCCGTTGGACAGCGGCGCGATGATGAAGCGGGTCTTCAACCGCGTCAGGCCGGACACGACGTCCGGCCAGGGATCCAGCTGGTGCCACGCGAGATTCAACCCGTCCAGCTCCGCCGCCGGCACGTGCGCCGGGTCGATGCCGAACTCCGGCAGCACGCCCTCGAGGTTCTCCCGATGCAGCACGTCCAGCCGGACGAAGGGGCGCCGGCTGCTGCGGACCGCTTCCATCGCCGGGTCATAGCGCTTGCGCCAGGCATCGGCGAAGGCGGCTGGATCGGCCGCGGGCACGCCATGCCGCGCCAGGAACGGCGCCGCGGCGCGCGCAACGCCGCTGCGCCAATCGACGACGGTGCCGAACACATCGAAGACCAAGGCGCGGACACGGTCCAGCTTCATCGCGCTCAACCCTTCAGCACGCGAGAGTGCCCACCGCTCGATTTTGGACGGAACCTACCCTTCGTCCGGAGCCGGAACGTATTGGTTGCCGGATTCCAGGGAGCTTTGCGCCACCGTCTTGCGGCGGGTCGGATCGTTCACCGCCACGATATGCGCGTAAGGTGTGCCGTCGATGCCATCGAACAGCGAGACCACTTCCCACACCATGTAGGGGAGGCCGGCTGTGTAATATTTCGAGCCCACGGCTACCGCCGCGTGCTTCTGACTCTTGAACAGCTTAAACATCGTCTTGCCGAATGCCCCGTATCACCCAACCTCACAGTAGCACGCGGCGCGCCCCCACTCAACACAACGTCGGCATGGCTAAATCGGTGATTTGATTCAGGAATTCCTCAAATACCAGTGATAGTCGAGTTCCGTGACCCGGGAGAAGAATCGATTCTGCTCCGCGCGCTTGACCGCGACGAACACCCGGTGGAAGTCCGGACCGAAATAATCCTTCATTCGCTCTGACGATTCGAACAAGTCCAGCGCCTTGAACCAGTTGTCCGGCAGCTTCACGCCCATCTCCGCCGCTTTGGCATAGCCGTTGCCCTCGATCGGCGCGCCGGGGTCGAGCCGGTGCTTGAGGCCGTGGTGGATGGCGGCCAGCAGGGCCGCGACCGCCAGATAGGGATTGGCGTCGGCGCCGCACACGCGGTGCTCGATGTGACGACTCGGCGCCGGTCCCGCCGGCACGCGGAAGCTGACGGTCCGGTTGTTGATGCCCCAGGTCGGCGCCACCGGCGCGTAGGAGTTGGCGCGGAACCGACGGTAGGAGTTGGCGTTGGGGGCGAACACCGCCATGGAATCCTCGAGCAGCGCCTGCATGCCGCCGACCGAGAATTTCAGCAGCTCGCTGCCTTCCGGCTTGTCGCTGGCAAAGGCGTTCTTGCCATCCTTGTCGGCCAGGCTGACATGCAGATGCTGGCCGCTGCCTGCGACGTCGGAGAACGGCTTCGCCATGAAGGTCGCCTCGACGCCGTGCTGGACCGCGACGCCCTTCACGGCGCGCTTATACATGATGGCCTCATCGGTGGCGCGCAGCGCGTCGGGCCGGTGGCGCAGCGTCATCTCGAGCTGGCCGGGCGCGTATTCCGAGATCGCGGATTCGACCGGGATGCCCTGCACGTCGCAGGCCGCATAGAGGTCGCGGAAGAACGGGTCGAAATCGTCCAGCTCGCGCAGGCCATAGACCTGGATGTCCCAGGACCGGTTGCCGGTGACGGGCGACGTCGGAATCCTGAGCTCGCCGTTCGGCCCGCGTTCGCGGTCGACCAGGAAGAATTCCAGCTCGCAGGCGATGACCGGCGTCAGGTCGAACTCCTTGAACCGGTCGATCACGCGGCGCAGGACATGGCGGGGATCATAGACGCACGGGCTGCCGTCGAGCTCATACACGCTGAGCAGCACCTGCGCGAATGTGGGGCCAAGCCACGGCGCGCGCACCAGGGTTCCAGGGACCGGCTTGCCCAGGTAGTCGGCGTCGCCGTTGGCCCAGACCAAGCCGCTCTCGTCGACATCGTCGCCGGTGATGTCGAGCGCCAGCATGGTGCCGGGCAAGTAGCGCGCATGCTGATAGATCGCCAGCAGCTCGTGGCGGCGCAGGTTCTTGCCGCGGCCCACGCCGCTCTGGTTGGTGAATACGACCTGGATGGTGTCGATGTCGGGATTCTTGGCCAGGAACTCCTCGGCCTCGGCGACATCGGCAACAAGTGCACTCATGATTTTTCTTCCCTTGAGAATTCAGGTAGCCAGCTCGGTGACGCAATCGCCGACGGTCGCGACCAGCCTGTCGACCTGATCGGCGCCGGTGGCCGGGCTCACCAAAGTCATGTTGTGGAACGGCGCGATGATGAAGCCGCGATTGAGCAGATAGAGATGGATCGCCAGTTCCACGCGCGGATGCATCGCGGCCTGCGCTTCCGTGCCGTTCCTGGGCCGCTCCGGTGCGCACACGAACTCGGCACGGGCGCCCACGTTGGAGACGTGCCAGGGCAGATTGCATTGCTTTATCCTGGCCTCGATGCCACGCGCCAGGCGCTCCGACATCGGCAGCATGTGCTCGTACGCAGCCGGCGTAACAACCCGTTCCAGATTGGCACGCATCGCATGCAGAGCCATGGCGTTCGCACTCAAGGTCGTGCCCATGCCGGAATAGCCGGACGGGTTCTCCGCTTCCGCCTTGCGCATGCGCGCTTCGCTCTCGGACGTGAAGCCAAAGACGGAGCAGGGGATGCCGCCGGCGATCGGCTTGCCCACGGTCAGGAAGTCGGGTTCCAGATTATGCATACGCGTGTAGCCACCATAGCCGGTGGAGATGGTATGCGTCTCGTCGATCACCAGCAGCGTGCCGTGCTTGCGCGTGACGGCGCGCAACGCGTCGAGAAATCCCGGCTGCGGCAGCACCATGCCGATGTTGGTCAGGGCGGGCTCGGTCAGCACGCAGGCGACGTCGCCCGGCGCCAATGCGGCTTCCAGCGCCGGGATGTCGTTGAACTCCACCACCTTGGTGAATTGCGTAACATCATAGACCTGACCGAGCAGGCCGGGCCGGTGGATCGGCTTGCCCTCCTTCAGGCGCACGAAGGTGTCGTCGGCCGCGCCGTGATAGCAGCCGTGAAATACTAGTATTTTAGGGCGCCTGGTGATGGCGCGGCACCAGCGGATGACAAAGCGGTTGGCATCGGTCGCCGTGGTCGCCGCCTGCCAGAAGGGCAGGCGGAACATCCTGGCGAGCAGTTCGCCCACCACCGCCACGTCTTCGGTCGGCAGCATGTAGGTGAGGCCGCGCGCTGCCTGTTCCGCGATCGCGCGCGCGATCGGTTCGGGCGAGTGGCCGAACATCGAACCCGTGTCGCCGAAGCAGAAGTCGTCATAGGAATGGCCATCGACACCCTCGAGGCGCGAACCCTTGGCGCTGGCGACATGGATCGGAAAAGGCGTGCCCCAGTCCAGCATCCAGTGCATCGGCACGCCATGTGCCCAATGCGCCTTGGCGCGTTCCGCGAGGTCACGGGACTTCGGATGACGCTGGACGAAAAGGTCCTTCTCGCGCTGCAACATGGCGTCGACATTCGCGGACGGAACGCCGGCTTCCAGCTTTCGCATTTTGCGGCTACTCCTGGCGATGATGCGCCGCGAGAGTGATACTCGGGGCCAGCGGGGCATCGCAAGGGGGGAGCCGATGAGCGGCGTTGAGGGGCGCTTACGCCACGCCACCAGCGCGACGGTCGCGCCAGCTACAGCGGCCAGGCCGCATTGGCCAGAGTTCCGCGCAAGTTTAGTCGTAGTCCAGCGGCCCCCGCAGTGTCCCGCTTGCTGACCGACGCTCCACATCGACCAACCGGGAGAACAGCAGTGGGCCGAGCGGGCTGTCGCCGATCGCGCATTGGTGCGAGCGTTGGAGGAAGTCCACATCGGGATAGGAATTGCCCTCCAACAGCAACGCACCGTTCGGCGCGATCACAACGTCCCACCCGACCAGCAATCGGTCCTTGCAAGCGGAATGAGCCGCCAGCACGATAGACCGGACTTCGTTCCAGCAGGGCACGACACGGCCGAGCACTCTAGCGTGCGTGACGGGATGGTCTGCTGACCACTCCAGCCACATCTCGGCTTTGTCCCCGGTCATCATGCCAAGAACGCCGGTTTCCAGGTCGATCGCCGCTCCGAGCTCGATATCTGTTGGCCAGTTGGCCTCCAGCTTGCAGAGATTGCTCAGCACCGCGTGCGTGATGACCGGCCTTCCCGCGTCATCAAGGCAGGTGATGACACGAATACGCATCAGGGCCTGATCGGCCAGATCCGCCAGACCGGGGTGGTTCTTGATCAGCGGCTGTACCAGGATGGGCTCTTGCTTGGACCGTCGCGCAATGAACTCCGCGAGACCTTTGTGGTCCAACGTCGTGCCATTTTCAGTAATGAATTTTCCGCCGAAGTGGCGAATGACCTCGATTCCCCTCGAGCCCTTCGACTGCCGCGGCTTGACGAACAGGTCCTGCTCCAAGCCCGTCGGACGTTCGCACCAGTATTTCAGCTTGCCTCCTTCGGCGACGACGAGAACCGGCACCGTCGGGATGCCGTTCTCCTCGCAGATGCGAGACATCTCCAGCTTGTCGCCCAGTTTGACGCGCCGTTTGGTCTTGGACACCTGCCAAGTCAGAACCTTGTACAGGCTATTCTTCATTTCATACCGCGTGAGATAGCCGGACGTACGGGCACGACGTTCGCTGCGATAGAGCTCGAACATGTAATAGACCTGCGCATCGAGGCCATGGCGGATGGCTACGACCAAGAGGTCGCGGAACTGATGCCACATGCCGACCCCGAACTTGTCGCGCACGCGCGGTGCGATTTGCGGGAACCATCTGAGCAGGCGGACCAGAACGAACACCGCCTTGTGGCCGGGCACCGTATAGTTGCCGATACGCGGGTGTCGGATCTCCTTGAACAGACGCGAGGTCGCATACAGGTAGCGGGCATAGTCCCCGACGTCCGAAGCGCGGCGTTGGGCGACGAACAGTTCGCGGCGCGCCGACGCTACGAACGATACCGTGCCCAGGAGATAGAGCTGCATCGAGATCAGGGCCAGGAAATCCTCCGCAACGATCCATCCCGCCCGATCCTCAAGAAGGCCGGGCGTTCGGCTCATCAGGAGAGCAGCGGTTCCCGCAACTTGAACTGCAAAGGCCAGCCAGAGTACGCGTCGCGTGGCGGTCGGCACGGGATCAAATCGGGCGATCAGCCAGAGCAACGCAAGCGTCGCCGCCAGAAGGCCGCCTCCCGCACTGTCGATGGCGAGATAGGTCGATGGGCCTCGGCCGAAAGGCGAGGCAAGCTGGCTGACGCAGACTAGCCCAGAGAGGGCGAGCGCTGCCTGCCAGACCCGGCGAGCCGCCGCATTCGGGGTGCCGAGAGCCAACTTGGCGCAGGCCATGAATGCCGCAACGGCCGCGACAACCCCGACAAGCAGATCCAATACCCTGGCATCCCCAAGTCCCGGTCTGAGAATCGCGTAGAGCGCGATGAGCGTCGTAATGCCCAGAAAAATCAAAACCGAGCGTTGAGAGTCGACAAATCTTATTGCGCCGGCTCTGCCCATCTTGTCTCGAAGCTCCTCTATCCACATCGCTGTGGCCGTTAGCAGTTGGCCGAGCTGGCCTGTCCGGCAGGCCCGCATCGGCAAAAAACCTGAACTCAACAGGAATTGGCGATCGTCGCGCGGCGGCCGGACCACCGCTGCCGACTGGCCACAAACGGGAACGCACGGGGCCGCGTCGGAGGCCTTAATCTTGGCGAGGACGCTGGTCGATCCGACGCCAAGGTCTACTGCGTAGGTGCTGTGCTAGCCCTTGATCCGGACCGGTTGCGACACCTCGGCCAGGACTGCTTCCCTGTGCTCCATCAATTCCGGGAATGCCTCGCCAGCATTGCCGTCGACCAGGGTCGGCATGCCAAACTGTTTGGGCCCTTCGTTTGCTCGCTCGATGATGTCGATACCGGCGTTGCTCTGGTTCTTGATCCAGGGCTCCAGCTTTTGGTCAATCTCCGGATTGACGAACAGCAGGAGCGAAGAGCGCGGGTCGCGCCGACGGGTGTTGCGCACTTGGTGATACATCGGCTTGATCCTGTAGCCGGTCATCAGCGACAGGAGGCTGCCCGGCATAAATACAATCTCATTGCCGTCCGCTCCCGCCGGGATGTAGGTCCCGTCGACCTCGATCTCCAGACCCGGCGCGTTGGCTTTCACCAGGGTCAGCAGGTGCGCGTCTTCGTGCGGGTCCTGCAGCAGTTCCGCGCTGTGCTGTGCGGGCTCGTAGTAGTTCAGCTGCACATAGGTGCCTCGGTAGAAGCGCAGCTCCGGGCTGCCCGGCGCCCAAGTGTCCGCCATGGCGCGGAAGATGCCGCGCACGATCAGCGACATCTGGTCGGACACCTCGCGCAACTCGCGATGCAGCTCGAGACCGCCCACCGCCTCCTCGACGTCCGGCCGGCCGCGGTTGCGGTTCCAGGCGGAGAAGGATTCCGTCAGATCGGGTCGCTCCGGCACCTGGGAGTATTCCGGGCCCAGTTCGCGATAGCCCTCGACGAAGGACTGCATCGAATAGGACTGCTTGTCCGCCTCCGAGCGCACGAAGAATTCCTCCCCGAGGCCGTAGATCCGGTCGATCTTGCGCGCCATGGCGTCGGTCAGCGGGACGCGGGCGAAGCCCTTTTGTTCGAACTGCTGCACGAACGGGGTGTAGTCGCGATCATCGTTAACCGGGTGGAGCATCAGGCTGTCTTTCAAGGGCTTCCTCAACAGGAAGATGGAGCGGCATCCCAAATACCGGGAAGTCAGCAAAAATACCACGGATTAACGCTGACGGCAGGCTGACGGCGCAGGGACTTGGCAGGAGACGGGCTCCGCCTCCTTGTCGCCTCGGGCAAAGAAAACTCTGGGCCAAAAGATTCGTCTCGCGCTGCGACATGGCGTCGACGTTCGCGGACGGAACGTCGACTTCCAGCTTTCGCATTTTGCGGCTACTCCTGGCGGATGATGCGCCGCGAGAGTGATACTCGAGGGAATCGCAGGGGGAGCCGATGAGCGGCGTTGAGGGGCGTGTGGCGCTGGTGACCGGCGCCGGCAGTGACAACGGGATCGGATTTGCCTGCGCCAAGGCGCTGGCTGCCGCCGGTGCGCGGGTGGCGATCACCTCGACCACCACGCGGATCCGCGATCGTTGCGATGAGCTGCCCGGCGAGTCGGACGACAGGCTGGCGGTGATCGCCGATCTGACCAAGGCCGCGGACGTCAAACGCCTGATCGCAGAAACCAAGCGCGCCTTTCGCCGCATCGACATCCTGGTGAACAATGCCGGCCTGGCCCAGACCGGACGGCGCATGCCGCACGGTCGAGCGCACGAGATGAGCGACGAAGAGTTCCAGCATCACCTCGATCTCAATCTGAAAACCTGCTTTGCCGTTACGCGCGCGGTCCTGGCGCCGATGATGCGCCGCCGCTATGGCCGCATCGTGAATATCGCGTCGGTGACGGGACCGCTGGTGATCAATCCGCGCTCCAGCGGCTACGGGACAGCGAAGGCGGCGATGGTCGGCTACACGCGCGCAGTGGCGATCGAGGTCGCGAGCAAGGGCATAACGGTCAATGCGGTCGCGCCGGGCTGGATCGCCAGCGGCTCCGCTTCGAAGAAGGAGATGATCGCCGGCGCGCAGACGCCGGCCGGCCGTTCGGGAACGCCGGACGAGGTCGCGGCGTTGGCCCTGTTCCTGGCAAGCGAACAGGCGAGCTACATCACCGGCCAGATGATGGTGGTGGATGGCGGCAATTCGATCCAGGAATTCAAGGGACCGCGCGAGGCCTGGTACTAGGCGGTTGAACGGCGATTCACACCATGCCAGTGTTTGGTTTCGCGCTATTAACCAATTACTCCTGATGGGTATGTGTTAAGATCTGCCTGCCGCGACCGCTGGTGGCGTTGGGGAAATGCGGGCGAGGAAAAAGCGATGGAAACCAAAGAGGGCAAGGATCTGCGGCGCCAGCCGCGCTTCGATTTTGGCGGTACGGCGATGCTTGTGTTCGACGACGTCCAGAAGCGTCGCACGCTGGCGATCACCAATTACCGCAACATCTCGAAGGCGGGGGCCTGCATCATCACGCCGGATTCACAATCCTTCACCGTCGGCGATCACCTGTTCCTGATGCCGGAGCGTTATCGCAAGCGGCGGGAGGCGGTGGTGGTCGATCTCGGCACCGGCCGGCTGCATCTGCATATCGCGCGCAACGATGAGCTCAGCGACTTCGAATTGGCCGAAGTGCTGCAGCGGCTGCAGCACGCGTTGGAGAAGTGACGCTGATCAGGCGACGGCGTGCTCGTAAAGCTTGCTGACGACCAGCAGCCCGCGAAAGCTGACTGCCACATGCGAGGGAGTCAGGCGGACGACTGTGCCGATGGTCGGGCCGCAATGCGGCAAATCCACCGAGATCCGATCGCCGACGCCGAGTCTGCGCTCGGTGCGCAGCAGGGCGCCGCTGGCGGAGACGTCCACCAAGTGGCAGGACGCTGTTTTTCCGTTGATCGACAGGTGCGCCGGCAGGTCGACCGCATAGCGCGGGAAGGCGCGCCGATCGGCGTTGCTCGAGCGCCGCTCATGAGACCTGGGCAAGTTCATTGATCCGAACCCTGTCAGTGCTTTTGTCGCCCCCAGTTTCGGCCCAGCATCTTAAGAAACCTTTACGCGATCTTTGATCTAAGCCTAACTATATAGGCTTCTACATAGCCCGGTGATGGGTAAGATGCTGGAATCGCCATCCGAGGGCAGCGGTGGCGGCGGCGAGCGCGGCGAGTAGTGCCCACGTCAGGGCATTTGGTCCTAGACCCTGGTGGTATCCCCACCAATAAGCGGCCGGCACCCCGATCACCCAGAAGCTGACGCCATAGATGACGGTGGGTATGAGCGTATCGGCACAGCCGCGCAGCGCGCCCATCAGCACTCCCTGCAGGCTGTCCACGATCACCAGCAGGCTGACCACGCCCGCCAGCACCGGCACCAGGATTGCCAGCACGTCGGGGTCGTCGGTCAGGATTGAAGCTGCCTGCTCCGCAAAGCCGGCGGTCAGCAATCCGGCGACCGCCATTAACGTGCCGGCCAGCGCGACCGCAATCCAGCCGGCGCGCTGGGCATTGCGCCAATCGCCGCGCCCGACGGCGTTGCCGACCCTGACTGCGGCGGCGGTCGCGAGGCCGATGGTCAGCATATAGACGAAGCTGGTGTAGTTGATCGCGGCATACATGGTGGCAAGCGAGATCGGACCCAGCCAGCCCGATATGTTGACGATCATGCTGAAGCATGCCGATTCAAGCCCAATGGCCGCCGCCAACGGCAGCCCGAGACGCAAGAGCGCGATCAGGCCATCCGATCCCTCGACGTGGCGCAGCGTAATGCCGTAGCGGCGGCGATCGACGGTCAAGAGCACGAGCAGCACGGCCCCGATGCCCAGCGCCCAGCGGACCAGGCTGGTCGCGGTCGCGACGCCGACCGCACCGGAGCCCGGCAATCCGAACGCGCCGGCGCCGAGGCCATAGGCCAGGATGGCATTCAGGAGATTGCCGGCGAACATCAGCAGCATCGGGGGAACAGGCCGGTTGATCCCCTCCAGGAAATGCGCGCAGGCGATAAAGGCCAGCATGCCGGGCATTCCCCAGCCGAGGGCGCGCAGCACCGCGCCGCCGTCCTCCGCCACCTGCGCCGGCTGGCCGAGCAGGTCGCCCAGAATGGCCGGGCCATAGGCGAAGATCGCGGCATAGGCGGCGCCGATCAGGAGCGCCAGCATCAGGCCGAGGCGCCAGATCTCGCCGCAGGCCTGCGGCTTGCCGGCACCGTCAAGCTGCGCCGTGCGCACGATGACGCCGATCAGCAGGCCGATCGCCGCCGTCTGCATGACCGCCATGGGAATGAGCGCGCCGCCCAGCGCCGCAAGCTGCCGCTCAGCAAAAGCGAGGTGGCCGACGATCGCCGTGTCGACCGTCAGCATCAGCACCAACCCCGCGCGCGACAGCATGACCGGCAGCGCCAGCCGGCTGGTGCGGCCGAGATGATGCAAGAAGCTGCTGCCCTCGCCATCGCCACGGCCACGATCGTTCTGGGCGAGCGGAAATTCGGTCGCCGATCGGTCGCCCGGCTCGGAAGAATTGCTTTTCATCTGTATTGAGGCGGTGATATGAGGCGTTTGATGGCTTATTAACTGCTACATTCTCAGTATGATAGGGGATTCTTGGCGAGCTTGACTGCGCGGGCGCGAGCAAAGGACGAACGCGAGTGCTGAAGGCCATGGCGCTGCTGAAGCGGAAACCGTCGGACGGAGGCCCCAAGGCGCCGTTCAAGCAGCGTTTTTTTGCCTGGTGGGACGGCGTCGATCTGCCGCCGATGGCAGCGCCACCACCGCGTGCGGTCCGCGAGCAGGAGTCCGAACCGCTGCCGCCGATCAAGCTTGAACCGTGGGAAAATCCCGCTATCCGAGTCCGCCATGCGATCTGGGGCGAGGGCTTTCGCGGACCGGGCGGAGCGGCCTTCGCGCTCGAATTGGTGAAGCCGTTCGCCATCAACAATTCGATGTCGATCCTCGACTTCGGCTGCGGCGCCGGCGGGCCGGCGCGCGCCATCGTCAAGGAGTTCGATGTCTGGATCACCGGCATCGAACCTGACCGTCAGCAGGTCGAGTTGGGCAAGCTGCTATCGTCCAAGGCCGGCTTGGAGCGCAAGGCCGAGATCATCGCCTATGATCACGAGAATTTCGTCTCCCGTTCCGGCGGATTCGATTGCATCCTGTCGATCGACACCTTGTTCCGCTTCGAGGCGCGCGAGGTCATTCTGGCTCGTCTCGAAAATGTGCTGAAGACACGCGGCCAGTTGACGGTCTGCGATTGTGTGCGCGCCGATCAGGCAGCAGCGGACGACCCGCTGATTGCCGCCGCGCTGGGGGCCAACTCACCCGCGCTGTGGACCAAGGGTGAATACGAAAAGCGCTTTAACGAGCTGAAATTCGATTTGAGGGTGAGCGAGGACATCACCGACAAATACCGGCTGATGGCGCTGATCGCCCTCGATCAGGTGACGAAGGTGCCGGAAGGCAAATCGGTCATCCGCACCTTTCCCGACGCCTTCATGGCGGAGATCGGGGATTGGGAGCGCAAGCTGAACGCGATGGAAGCCGGCACGCTTAAGGTATTCCGGTTCTACGGAATCAAGATGGGATCTGCGAGCCTGATGTCGAATTGGTCGTAAAGGCCCATATTTTCAATCTGTTAGGCGCAAGACTGGCCGGGTTGACAGGATTCGCCGCGATCTCTATGTTCCGCGCCCGACCCAAAGACCGGATTTCGAGGACCGACCCATGAAGATTTTGAATTCGCTGAAGTCGGCGAAGAAGCGGCACAAGGATTGCCGCGTCGTCCGCCGCAAGGGCCGGGTCTATGTGATCAACAAGACCAACCCGCGCTACAAGGCGCGCCAGGGTTAAGCCCGGCTGCACCTTCGAGTTTTGAGCCGCGCCGATCGCAAGATCGGCGCGGTTTCGTTTTAGGCCTCGGTGTTTCTATACTGTGCTCCAGGGAGAAGCGCCGAGGCGATCATGCTGACCATGCCGGCAGTCGACGATGCTGCGATGCGCGACCGGGACCGGATCGCGGCGGACCTGGCGCGCCTGGTCGCGCCGGCATCGGTGATCGCTGCACCGGCCGCCCTCAGGGCCTATGAGAGCGACGGCCTCACCGCCTATCGCCAGCCGCCTCTGGTCGCGGTCCTGCCGGGCAATACCGAGGAAGTCGCCGCAGTCCTGCGCTATTGCCATGGGCGCACGCTGAAAGTGGTGCCGCGCGGCTCCGGCACCTCGCTCTCCGGCGGCGCGCTGCCGCTGGCTGATGGCGTGCTGGTCGGCCTCGGCAAGCTCAACCGCATCCTCGAGGTCGATTACGAGAATCGCTGCGCCATTGTGCAGCCGGGCGTGCCCAATCTCGCCATCTCGCACGCGGTCGCCGATCGCGGCTTCTATTACGCGCCCGATCCCTCCAGCCAGATCGCCTGCTCCATCGGCGGCAACGTGGCGGAGAATTCCGGCGGCGTGCATTGCCTCAAATACGGCCTCACCACCAACAACCTGCTGGGGCTGGAGGTCGTGCTGATGGACGGCGAAGTCATGCGCCTCGGCGGCCGGCATTTCGATGCGGCGGGCTACGATCTGATGGGCATCCTCACCGGCTCGGAAGGTCTGCTTGGCGTCGTGACCGAAGTCACCGTGCGCCTGCTGCGCCGCCCGCCGACCGCGTGTGCTTTGTTGGCCGGCTTTGCCAGCAACGAATCCGCGGGCGAGGCGGTGGCGGCGATCATCGCGGCCGGCATCATCCCGGCGGGCATGGAAATGATGGACCGGCCGGCAGTCGCTGCGGTGGAGGATTTCGTCCATGCCGGCTATCCGCTGGAAGCCGAGGCGCTGCTGATCGTCGAGCTGGACGGAACGGCAGCCGAGGTCACTGAGCTGATGAGCCGCGTGCAGGCGATTGCGCAGGGCAAGGGCGCAACCTCCTTGCGTGTCAGCCAGTCGGAGCAGGAGCGGCTCATATTCTGGGCCGGGCGCAAGGCGGCGTTCCCCGCCGTCGGCCGCATTTCGCCGGACTATTACTGCATGGACGGAACGATTCCGCGCAGCAAGCTGCCGCTGGTGCTGCACCGGATGGCGGAGATGTCACGGCGTTTCGGCCTCAGGGTCGCGAACGTGTTCCATGCCGGCGACGGCAATTTGCATCCGCTCGTTCTCTATGACGCCAACAAGCCGGGCGAGCTAGAGACGGCCGAGAAGTTCGGCGCGGAGATTCTGAGATTGTGCGTCGAGGTCGGCGGGGTATTGACCGGCGAGCATGGTGTCGGCGTCGAGAAGCGCGATCTCATGCCGGTCATGTTCTCCGAGACCGACCTCGCTCAGCAGATGCGCCTTAAATGCGCGTTCGATGAGCATCAGTTGCTCAATCCCGGCAAGGTGTTCCCGACCTTGCGGCGCTGCGCGGAGCTGGGGGCGATGCATGTCAGCGGCGGGCGCCTGCCGTTCCCGGACCTGCCGAGGTTCTGACTTGCTCAGAATCCAGCCGGAGCAGATCAGCGACATCGTAGAAACCGTGCGCTCCCACGCAGAGGCGCGCCGGCCGCTCGCGATCGAAGGATCGGGCAGCAAGAACGGGCTGGGGCGCCCCGTGGAGGCCGAGGCGCTGCTGTCGCTGCGAAGCTTGAGCGGCATCCGCGTCTATCAGCCCGATGAGCTGGTGCTGACCGCATGGAGCGGCACGCCGATGCGCGAGATCTGGGACGCGCTGGCGGAGAAGCGCCAGCATCTGGCGTTCGAGCCTGTCGCCAGCACGCTCTATGGCAGCGGCAACGAGGCCGGCACGATCGGCGGCGTGCTGGCCAGCAATCTCTCCGGCCCCCGCAGGCCGAGCGCGGGCGCGGCACGCGACCATTTTCTCGGCTTCAGTGCGATCAACGGCCTGGGCGAGGAGTTCAAGGCCGGCGGCAAGGTGGTGAAGAACGTCACTGGCTACGATCTGCCGAAACTGCTCGCGGGATCGATGGGCACGCTCGCTGTCATGCTGGAAGTGACGGTCAAGGTTCTGCCGGCGCCGGAGAAGCAGCGCACGGTGATCGTGCCCGTGGGAGACGCGGCGACCGGGCATCGCTACCTGATTGCGCAATTGCAGCAGGCGTTCGAGATCGACGGCGCCGCTTTGTTGCCGGCTGCGATTGCTGCGCGCTCCGGTGTCGATCTGGTGCGCGCGCCGGGCAGCGCGCTCGCCGCGATGCGCCTGACGGGGTCGCCGGTCTCGGTCGCCGACCGCTGCGCCGCCGTGCGTGCTGCGATCGGCATGCCGAGCGAAGAGCTGCATACCGCCCGCTCGCAAGCCCTGTGGACAGAGATCGGAGAGGTTGCATCGCTGCTGCCGCAGGACGTGGATGCGCTCTGGCGCTTGTCCGTGCCGCCGGCATCGGGGGCGAGGATCGCGGCGGAACTGGGGGAGGGCGACGCTTGGCTGATGGATTGGGGCGGCGGCCGCCTATGGCTCGCGCGCCGAGATGCTTCGGCCGGTGGCGCGGCCTTGGTGCGCAAGGCGGTCGCGGCCGTCGGCGGCCATGCGACGCTCATGCGCGGGCCTGAAAGCCTGCGGCGAGCGATCGACGTATTTCCCATGGAAGCACCGCCGGCTTTGCTGCAGCGGACGAAGGCCGCGTTCGATCCGCATGGGATCTTGAATCCCCGCCGCATGTATCGGGACTGGTGAGCGGGCGCCCCGATGGCATGGACCCCATACACGATGGACGAGCTCGATCATCTCCTGAAGGCGGAGCAGGCGAACTTCTCGGCCGATGAGCAGGCCAAGTTCAACCGTACCCAGGTTCCGATCAGAAAGGTGCGCTGCGTTCGCAGTCCGCAGCACGCCGATGACGGCTTGTTCGTGATCGCGAGCGATGGACAAACCGCGATCATCTTCGACGATGTCGACCAGGAATTCGGCATCTGCAAGGCGAAGGCTCTCGACGATGGTCCTGTTCGTGACTGGGGTCTCGCCGGTTCGCTTGTTTTCGCTCTGATGCACCTGAAATAGCCGGAAGCGTCGCGAACATGCAGACCAGCTTTTCCCTCGCGCAACTCGCCAATCCGGATATCGCGGAAGCGGACAAGATCTTGCGCACCTGCGTGCATTGCGGGTTCTGCACCGCGACCTGCCCGACCTATGTGTTGCTGGGGGACGAGCTGGATTCGCCGCGCGGGCGCATCTATCTCATCAAGGACATGCTGGAGCAGGACCGCGCCGCCGGCGAGGTCGAGGTGAAGCATATCGACCGTTGCCTGTCCTGCCTCTCCTGCATGACGACCTGTCCCTCTGGCGTCCACTACATGCATCTGGTGGATCAGGCGCGGGTGCATATCGAGAAGACCTATGCGCGTCCGACGGTCGATTGGTGGCTGCGGCGCCTGCTCGCGACCATCCTGCCGCGCCCTCATCTGTTTCGCCTGGCCTTGGCGGGTGCGCGGGTGGCGCGCATGGCAGGGGCGCATCGCTGGCTGCCCACGCGGTTGCGGGCGATGGTGGGATTGGCGAAAGACTGGCCGGCGCCGCCGCGTGCCACGGATCGCCCGGGCATCTTTCCGGCGCACGGTGAAAAGCGCGGACGGGTCGCGATCCTGGCGGGCTGCGCGCAGCCGGTGCTGCGGCCGGAGATCAATGAGGCGGCGATCCGCCTGCTGAACCGCCTCGGCATCGAGGTGGTGGTGGCGGAGGGTGCCGGCTGCTGCGGTGCGCTCACCCATCACATGGGGATCGAGGATGAGGCGCGCGAATCCGCCAAGGCCAACATCGCCGCCTGGCATCGCGAGATCGCGGGCGAGGGGCTGGATGCCATCGTGATCACGACGTCGGGCTGTGGCACCGTCATCAAGGATTACGGCTATCTGTTCCGCAATGATGCGGACTGGAAGGATCGCGCGCGGGCGGTGTCGGAGCGCGCGCTCGACATCAGCGAGTATCTGGCGCGGCTGGGGCCGCTGCCTCACGCCGAGAGCAAGACGCTCCGGGTCGCCTATCATTCCGCCTGCTCGCTGCAGCATGGGCAGAATGTCACCGACGTGCCGAAAAAGCTGTTGCGGCAGGCGGGTTTCGAGGTCGTCGATGTGGCGGAGGGGCATCTGTGCTGCGGCTCCGCCGGCACCTACAATATGCTGCAGCCAAAGCTCTCAGCGGCGCTGCGCGACCGCAAGGCAACGAATATCAACGGCCTCAAGCCGCACCTCATCGCGACCGGCAATATCGGTTGCATGCAGCAGCTTGACCGTGCGGTGGATGCGCCGATTGTGCATACCGTGGAGCTGCTGGACTGGGCGACCGGCGGGCCGATGCCGGAAGGATTGCGCGGCCGGCTCTAGCTTTCGCCGAGGCAGCGTAACATCCGCTTCATCACATAGTGGCCGCGCTCGACCACCATGTCCTTCCAATCGTTCTTGTCCTGATAGAACGCGTCGCGGATCTGGGCCTTGATGTCGCGACCTTGAGCCGAATTGAGATCGCCATGCACATAGAGCCAATTGTCGGCGCGCACGGCATTCATCATGTCTTCTTTCCGTGGGATCGTGCCGTATTCCAGCGTGATGCCGGCGATCCGGGCCTTAGACAGGGTCTGCGTGATGGCGATGTTGGTGTCGCCCGCCACGTAATAGGAGGATGAGGTGCCGTCGTCGAAATAGGTCGCTTCGCCGCCCCACCATTGCCGCATGATCTTGTCGCCGGGATCGCGCGCACTGTGGTTGGACATGATCTCGCCGAAGCCGTAGGGGCCGATGCCGGTATGCAGGTCGATGAACGCCACCTGCCTCGCGGTCGCGGCGAAGGGGGCGAGGATCTCCCGCAGCGCGCGGTTCGACCAGGTCGGCTGAGTGCCGCCATAGAACACTCCCTGCGGGTCGACATACTGGCCGGATGCGATGGCATTCTCCAGCGCGTCCATCCCGTGCTGCGCCGCATAGGCATGCAGGATCGCCAAGTTCTTCCGCTCGCTCTCTTCCGTCCAGTCCTTCGGGCAGATCGCCTCGCGCAGCGTGTCATAGCCGGGGTTGGCCGGCTTGGCGTTGCCGTGGTCGATGAAGTTGCGATTGAGGTCGACATTGTCCTCGGTCACGCGCCGGACATGGGAGAAGCCGTACGGGTTGATGGCGTGGACCAGCAGGATCGCGCTATCGGCGGGCAGGCGGTCGGCGGCGGCGAGCCAGCCTACCTGGATGCCGGAGCCGCAGAATCCTTCCGCACCATGGGTGCCGGATACCACGATCATCAGGCGGCCCGCATCCGCGGCACCGATGAGGGCGACGTCGGTGGTCAGCTCTTCGCCCGCGGCGCCTTTAGCCGGATTGCGGTGGGACTGGATCTTGAGGCCGCGCCCGGCCGCCGCATCGCGGAAGGCCTCGCGCGCGGCCGCATAGGTGGGACGGAAATACTGGCTGGCATTCATGGTCCGCCGCCGCTTGCTGAGGTTTGATGTGCATTATGCATAGCTGATCGGGGAGGCCGAGTGCTATCCTTGAAACATGCGATATGCCCTTGCCATCCTGGTTGCGGTATTCGCCCTTGGGTCCGCGGATGCGCGGGCCGACCAGAATGATCCGCGCCTCAAGGGGTTGTTCGAGAGCCTGCGGACGGCCGCCTCGCCGGAAGCCGCCGCCGACGTGGAAAGCCAGATCTGGGAGATCTGGGCCAGGTCCGGCGATTCCAGCCTGGATCAGGTTTTCCAGGTCGGCAGCAGGGCCATGGCGATCGGCGACACCAACACGGCGCTCAAGATCTTCGATGCGATCGTCAAGAAGGCGCCGAATTTTGCCGAAGGCTGGAACAAGCGCGCGACCGTCCACTATATGATGGGCAATTACGAAGCCTCGCTCGCCGACATCGACCGCACGCTGGAGCTGGAGCCGCATCATTTCGGCGCGCTGGCCGGCCTTGGCCTGGTCAATATCGGGCTCGATCGCGACGAAGCGGCGCTCGACGCCTTCGAGCGCGTGCTGAAGGTCGATCCGCAAAGCGAAAGCGCCAAGGTCAATATCGAAATCGTCAAGCAGCGCATCAAGGACAAGTCGATTTAGGCGCGTGCACGCTCCGCCGCGACTGCGCAGTATAGCTAACAGACCCTTAAATGCGTGAGCGCCGCCCGACCGACTCATCTTGACAAGACGGGCGCCGAACTCTCGACTGGCCGTCCGGCTGGACCGAGGGGAATAATGAACGACCGCAGCTATCTGCGCCTGATCCGCGATCCGGGCTTTGCCTGGATGCTGGCCGCCCAGTTTCTCGGTGCGCTCAACGACAACATCTATCGCTGGTCGATCACTTTTTTCGCCCTGGACCTGGCGCGCCAGCCCGGCGGCACGTGGGACGCCGACGTGCTGGTCGCGACCATCGGCGCAACGCTGATGGCGCCGTTCCTGATCTTCTCCAACTATGCCGGCCAGCTTGCGGACCGCTTCTCCAAGCGCTCGGTCCTGATCGCGACCAAGAGCCTGGAAATCGTCGCGATGATGACCGGCCTTGCCGCCTTCTTCCTCGGCAACATCTCGGCCATGATCTTCGCTTTGTTCTTCATGGGCGCACAGGCCGCGCTCTACAGCCCGGCCAAATATGGCTGCCTGCCCGAATTGCTGCCGGACCGCGATCTGTCGCGCGGCAATGCGCTGATCGAGATGAGCACGTTCCTTGCCATCATCATCGGTGGCGTCCTCGGCGGCACGATCTACGAGACCTTCCACGACAATCTGCCGATGATCGGCGTGATCGTGGTCGTCATTTCCATCCTCGGCACCTTGTGCTCTTTCGGCATCGGCCGCACGCCGCCGGCCCGCGCGGCGCGGCGGTTCTCGTGGAACCCGGTCGGCGACGTCTGGCTCGGGCTGCGCGAGCTCCATGCCAACCGGCGCCTGTGGCTGACCGTGCTGGGCATCAGCTATTTCTGGTTCGTGGGGGCGCTGGTCCAGCAACTGATCCCGCTGCTGGGCGACGAGGTGCTGCATACCGCGCCGACCGAGACCCAGTTGCTCGGCGCCGTGATCGCCATCGGCATCGCGATCGGCAGCCTGGCGGCGGGGCGCCTCTCCGGCCACAAGGTGGAGCTGGGGCTGGTGCCGATCGGTGCGGTCGGCATGGGCATCGGCGCGTTCGTGCTGGCTGGAGTCGACCAAAGCTACGTTGCTGCCGCCATCTGCCTCGCCATCCTCGGCTTCTTCGGCGGCATGTACAGCGTGCCGCTGAACGCCATGCTGCAGCAGAAGTCGGACGAGGCGAAGCGCGGGCGCTTCATCGCCGCCAACAATGTGATGAATACGCTCGGCATCATGCTGGCGTCCGGGTTCCTCGCCGTCAGCGGCGGCTGGCTCGACCTGTCGCCCAGCGTGAACGTCGCGCTGGCCGGCGTCACGGCGCTGGCGGTCATCGCCTATCTGCTCATCCTGCTGCCGGATTTCCTGATCCGCTTCTGCCTGTGGATGCTGACCCACAGCATCTATCGCATCCGCATCGTCGGGCCGGAGCATGTGCCGCTGAACGGGCCGGCGTTGCTGGTCGCCAACCATCTCTCGTTCATCGACGGGCTGCTGGTCGGCTCCTGCGTGCAGCGTTTCGTGCGATTCATGGTCTATGCGCCGTTCTTCAAGATGCCGCTGCTGGGCAAGCTGTTCACCTTGATGCGCGCGATCCCGACCGGCGGCGGGGGAGCCCGCGGCGCCGTCGGCGCCATCCGCCGCGCACGCGAGGAACTGGCGGCCGGCCACGTGGTCTGCATCTTCGCCGAAGGCGCGATCAGCCGCACCGGCAACATGCTGCCGTTCAAGCGCGGCTTCGAGAAGATTACCGACGGCCTCGAGGTGCCGGTGATCCCGGTGCATCTCGACCAGGTGTGGGGCAGCATCTTCAGCTTCAAGGACGGCCGGTTCTTCTGGAAGTGGCCGGTCCGTCTGTTCTATCCCGTTACCATCACCTTCGGCGCGCCGCTGCCGGCCTCGGCGCGCGCCTGGGACGTGCGGCAGAAGCTGCTGGAGATGGGCGGCGATGCGTTCCGCCACCGGCGCAAGAAGGTCGACCTGGTACATCGCCGCTTCGTGACGCAAGCCAAGCGCTCCTGGCGCCGCTTCTGCATGACGGATTCCCTCGGCCAGACCGCGACGTTCGGCCAGGCGCTGACCGGTGCTTTCCTGCTGGCGCGCAAGCTCGACCAGGCGATGCCGCGGAATCGCAGTGTCGGAATCCTGCTGCCGGCGTCGGTGGGCGCGGCCCTGGTCAACATGGCGCTGCTGCTCGCCGGCAAGGTTCCGGTCAATCTCAACTTCACCATCGGGCCGGAGGCGATGCAGGCGGCGATCGACAAGGCCGGCATCACGCACATCGTGGCGGCGCGGCCGTTCCTCGCCAAGGCGAAGCTGAATGAGCGCCCCGGCATGATCTTCCTCGAAGATTTGATGAAGGAGATCGGCAAGGCGGAGCGGGTGTTCTATTTTCTGGCGCTGCGCATGTTGCCGGTGTCGTGGGTCGAGCGCCTGGCCGGCGGCGGCCACAATACGCCCGACGATCTCTGCACCATCATGTTCTCCTCCGGCTCGACCGGAACGCCCAAGGGCGTGATGCTCTCGCACCACAACATCATGTCCAACCTGGAAGCGATCGCGCAGATCCTGTGGATCCAGCCCGACGACCGGATGATGGGCGTGCTGCCGTTCTTCCATTCCTTCGGCTTCACCGGCACCTTGTGCGTGCCGCTGGTCTGCGGCATCGGCGCGATCTATCACCCCAATCCCTTGGACGCGAAGACCATCGGCAAGCTGGCGCGCGAGCAGAAGGCGACCATCCTCATTTCCACGCCGACCTTCTGCCAGGCCTACTACCGCACCTGCGGGCCGGAGGATTTCAAGTCGCTGCGTCACGTGGTGGTGGGCGCGGAGCGGCTGCGCCCTGATTTCGCCGCGCAGTTCAAGGAGAAGTTCGGGCTCGACATGCTGGAGGGCTATGGCTGCACCGAGATGGGGCCGGTTGTCTCCGTCAACGTGCCCAATGTGGTGCATGCGGGCGAGCAGCAGGTCGGTCACAAGCCCGGCACCGTCGGCCATCCGCTGCCCGGCGTCGCGGCCAAGGTCGTCGATCCGGAAACCGGCCGCGATCTGACCGAAGGGCAGGAGGGGCTGCTGCTGTTGAAGGGGCCGGGGCGCATGGTGGGGTACCTCGCCGACGACAATGCGACCGCGGCGGCCTTGCGCGATGGCTGGTACGTGACCGGCGACATCGCGATCGTGGACGAGGACGGCTTCATCCGCATCACCGACCGGCTGTCGCGCTTTTCCAAGATCGGCGGCGAGATGGTGCCGCATCTGAAGATCGAGGAGGCGATGCTGCGCATTCCGGGCGTCGAGGCGGCGTGCGTGACCGCGGTCCCCGATGCGCAGCGCGGCGAGCGGCTGGTCGGCTTCTATGTCGCCAACGAGGCGATGGCGCCGCAGCTTGTCTGGCAGGCGCTGAGCGAGTCCGATCTGCCGAAAATCTGGATCCCCAAGGCGACCGATCTGCACCGGATCGAATCCCTGCCTGTGCTGGGCACCGGCAAGATCGACCTCCGGGCGGTGAAGGCGCTAGCAGTCGCGGCGCAATAGCCGGAAGACCAGCGGCGCCGCCAGCACGATGGCGAAGATGCGCACGATGTGGTGGCTCGAGACATAGGCCGCATCGATCTCGAGCGACAGGGCGATCAGGCTCATCTCTGCAAGCCCGCCGGGCGGATGTCGATGAAAACCAGGCGGAGGCCCGGCATCAGCGCGATCCGTACGCCGGAGAGCGCCGCGACGGTGGTCGTCGCCATGGCACCCAGCATCCAAGGCAGCGGCAGATACAGCAGATAGAACAGCGCCCCGCCCGGGATGCCGATCGCCAGCGTCATCAGCTTGGCGCGGGTCAGCGAATGCGCGTGCATGACGAGCAAACAAACATGAAGGTTGAGCGCGCTACCCGAACCCTACTTGCTCTGCCCCTTCCCCCCTTGCGGGGGAAGGTCGGGAAGGGGGGTGATGTAGTGCCGGGTCTTTGAGATTTGTCAGTGGTGAGAATGCGCGCCTGTCGGCGCGTTCCCCCTCTTCCACCCCCGGGCTCTTCGACCCGGGGGTCGGCTAAGCTCACTCCGTTCGCTAAGCCTCCGTATCATTCCCCCGCAAGGGGGGCAGGGGTGATCTTCTTGGGTGGAGTGGAATTATGCTGCGCTCCCCCCATCCCGCTCACGCCTTCAGGCGCGCGACTAGGCGATCCATGAAGGCTTCACACAAAGCGAGCTGCGAGAGGGCGACGAATTCGTTCGGCTTGTGGGCCTGATCGATGCTGCCCGGTCCGCACACGACCGCGGGCATGCCGGCCTGCTGGATCAGGCCCGCTTCGGTTCCGAACGCGACCTTGATCGTTGCGTTGGCTTGCGCGAGGGCCTTGGCGAGCACGGTGATCTCCGCTTCGTCGGGCGTGTCGAGGCCGGGGAAGGCGGAAATTTCTTCCCACGAGAATCCGGCATTCGAGGTGACGGCCTTCATCTCGGGCAACAGCTTGGCATCGGCAAAGGCGCGCACGTCGTCGTACAGCGCTTCCGGATCGGTGCCGGGCAGATAACGGAACTCGAAATCGAAGCGGCAATCCTTGGGCACGATATTGAGCGCCGTCCCGCCATGGACAAGGCCGGTATGCACCGTGGTCCACGGCACATCGTAGTCATGATTGAACGGGCCGTCGGTGGCGAAGCGGCGCCCCATCGATTTCAGGTATGCGATGATTTCGGCAGCATACTCCACCGCATTGACGCCCTTCGGTGCCAGCGAGGAATGGCATTCGTGGCCGTGCACGTGGCAGCGCACGCTCTTCTTGCCCTTGTGCGCGGTCGTCACGCGCATCTCGGTCGGCTCGCCGATGATGACGCCCTTGGGGCGGACCGGCATCTGCTTCAGCCGCTCCAGCGCGCCGCGCACGCCGAGGCACCCGACCTCTTCGTCATAGGACAGCAACAGATGGACCGGGGTCCGGAGATTGCCGCGGGAGAACTGCTCGACCCAGGTCAGCGCGACCGCGACGAAGCCCTTCATGTCGCAGGTGCCACGGCCGTGCAGCAGGCCGTCTTTTTCGGTGATGGTCCAGGGATCGGTCGACCAATCCTGCCCGTCGATCGGCACCACATCGCTGTGGCCGGAGAGGCAGATGCCGGGCATGTCGGCGGGGCCGATGGTGGCGTAGAGACAGGCTTTCTTGCCTGTCGCATCCGGCATCAGTTCGCTGGCGATGCCGAAACGGTCCAGGTGATCGCGCACGAAATCGATCAGTTCGAGATTGGAGTTCCGGCTGGTCGTATCCATGGACACCAGACGGCGCAGCATCTCCGTGCTGCGCGGATAATCGGCCACGATCCGCTTCCTGTTGACGTGAAAGGCGATAAGGCAACAATAGCGCCTGACCGCGTAATAACAAGCCGAACCGACGCATGCTGCCGCTTGCCGATTTGAACCGCCATCTGCCGGGTGTCTTGCTGAGCCGCGGTCCGATCGGGCCGGCCCTGCCGCTGGTGTTCGATTCGCCCCACAGCGGACGCGACTATCCCGAGGATTTCGGCCATGCAGTGCCGGTGGAACTGCTGCGCCGCGCGGAGGATGCCTTTGTCGATGAGCTGATCGAAAGCGCGCCGGTCTACGGCGCGACCTTGCTCACAGCATTATTTCCGCGCTCCTATATCGATCCCAACCGGCACGAGCATGAAATCGACCCCGAGATGCTGGACGAACCCTGGCCGCATCCCGTCCTTCCTAGCGAGAAATCGGAGATGGGCCTGGGGCTGGTGCGGCGGCTGATCAAGGGGAATGTCGACATCTACAATCGGCCGCTGAGTGTGGACGAGATCTTCGCGCGTATTGAAGGGTTCCACCGGCCCTATATGGCGGAGCTCGAACGGCTGCTCGACAACGCGTACGAAACGCACGGCATCGCCTGGCACATCAACTGCCACTCCATGCGGTCGGCAGGGCGCAAGCGCGGGCAGCGCATCCCGCGCGCCGATATCGTGCTGGGTGATCGCGACGGCACGAGCTGTGGTCCCACCTTCATCGCGTTCGTCGCCGAGGTGGCGCGCGACCTCGGCTATAACGTGGCGCTGAACGATCCGTTCAAGGGCGCGGAGCTGGTGGCCCGCTTCGGACGGCCGGACGAGGGGCGGCACTCGCTGCAGATCGAGATCAACCGCGCGCTCTACATGGACGAGGACCGCATCGAGAAGCGCGCGGATTTCGCGGCGTTCAAGCAGGGCATGGATCGCTTGATCGGGGCTATCGCGGATTATGTGCGAGCGGGGATCTAGGATGCAGTTTCCTCGGGACGATGGAGCTGCTGCTCGTCAAGAACATGTTGCTCACATACGACGATGTCGCTCAATTTGAGCGCGAGCTGGAGGAGCGCGTTTCTGCGCACGATGGTTATCTTGACGGCTGGGGCGTTATGCAGGCGCCGATCTAGGCCTGGAACTGCTCGCGCAAGATACGTTCTTCCAAATGGTGCTCGGGGTCGAACAGTAGGGTAAGGCTGACGTCCTGGTCTTCGGTCACGATCACTTCGCGGACGTCGCGGATCTCGCGGAAATCGGCGGTCGCACTGACCGGGCGCTTGTCGCGGTCGCGGATGGTGAAGCGCACCTCGGCGAGGTGCGGCAAAATGGCGCCCCGCCAGCGCCGCGGCCGGAAGGCGCTGATCGGCGTGAGCGCGAGGACGCCGGCGCCAAGCGGCAGGATCGGGCCGTGGGCCGACAGGTTGTAGGCCGTGCTGCCGGCGGGCGTCGCCATGATGATGCCATCGCAGATCAGCTCGGGCAGCCGTTCCACCCCGTCGATATGGATGCCGAGCTTCGCCGCCTGCGCGGTCTGGCGCAGCAACGAGACTTCATTGAAAGCCAGGGCGCGCTCCTCGCGCCCGTTGCGATCCTTGGCGCGCATCAGCAGTGGATAGATCTGGCTGCGCTTCGCCTGGGTGACGCGGCGCGGCAGGTCCTCCACATCGAACCGGTTCATGAGGAACCCGACGGTCCCGCAATTCATGCCGAAGATCGGCTTGGGCTCGCTGATCACGCGATGCATGACCCGCAGCATGGTGCCGTCGCCGCCCAGCACCACCAGGATGTCGGCGCTCTGCCAGTCGCGCACGCCATAGCGCGCCGTCAAGGCGACCTCCGCCTCCTTGGCCTCAGCGCTGTCGGCGGCGATAAAAGCAAGCTTGGGTGCGGGCAAAGGGCGGGACTCCCCTAAAGCGAGGGCCGGAGTATACTGAGCCGATCCGCGCGCGGGAAGCGCGGCATTGTGGGGGAGATGGCATGGAATTCGGTCTGCGCAGGATCGCTGCTATGGGCGCCGTCGTTCTGATCGGCGTCACGTTCGTCACGCTGAGCGGCCACGCTCAGGACAATACCAACGAGTCCAGCACGGCGCAGCCCGCGGCGATGACGCCGGAGAACGAGATCGAGGCGGATGAGGGCGACCATCACGAGGGCTACTACTATCCGAAGCCGACCAGCATCGAGCATTACCCCGGGCGGGTCTATGCGCTGCCAGACAGCGACCGGGTCCGCCGGCAGGCCTTCATCATCGGCCTCACCAAGCAACTGGTCGGCGGCCAGTATGCACCGAGCTACGCGATCTTTTGCAAGGGCGATGCCTCCGACAAGCTGATCATCGTCGCGCTCTCGGATGGGCAACTCAACACGATCTATCGCGCGCGGGCGCTGCTTGCGACCTTTACCGCGGTGGCGCGCTCGACGTCGTTCTTCCAGCAGCATACCCAGCCGGATGAATCGACCTTCCTCGATCTGCTGAAGCTGCTCGGATTCAAGCAGGTCACAATCAGCGACGGCCGCGACTTCGCGCATCAGATCATTATCGACTGAGCGTCGGGACTCCCTACGAGCACGCACATTCTACTCTACCGTCACCCCGGCCTTGAGCCGGAGTCCACCCATCCGCCGCACGAGCGACTGCACTATGGATCCCGGGTCAAGCCCGGGATGACGGTCTGAGGGGTGGCGGAAGCTCGCGCGTGAACAGAGGCTGGCGCTTACCCGCCAGTGACGCTCATATGCCGTTGCACGGCGGGGCCCTTGTGGCGGCGGTCGATGATGAAATCGTGGCCCTTCGGCTTGCGTCCGATGGCTTCGTCGATCGCTTCCATCAGCAGCGCGTCGTCCGGGCTGGCGCGCAGGGGCGCGCGCAGGTCGGCTGAATCGTCCTGGCCGAGGCACATATAGAGCATGCCGGTGCAGGTGAGCCGCACGCGGTTGCAGCTTTCACAGAAATTGTGGGTGAGGGGCGTGATGAATCCGACGCGCTGCCCGGTCTCCGCGATCCGGGCATAGCGCGCGGGCCCGCCGGTGCGGTAGTCGATGTCTTCCAGCGTGTAGCGGGTCTTCAGCTTGGCACGCAGCAGCGAGATCGGCAGGTATTGATCGAGCCGCTGCTCGCCGCCGATGTCACCCATCGGCATCACTTCGATGAAGGTGAGGTCATGGCCTTCGCGTCCCGCCCAGTCGATCAGGTCGAAGGCCTCGTCGTCATTCACGCCCTTGAGCGCGACGGTGTTGACCTTGACCTTGATGCCCGCCGCGTTGGCCGCCTTGATGCCGTCGAGCACGGGTGCCAGCTTGCCCCAGCGCGTGATGGCGGTGAATTTCTCCGGATCGAGCGTGTCGATCGAGACGTTGACGCGCTTCACGCCGCAGGCAGCGAGCTCCGCGGCATACTTGCCGAGCTGGCTGCCATTGGTGGTGAGGGTCAGCTCGTCCAGCGCGCCGCTCTCCAGGTGCCGCGACAGGCGGCGGATCAGCCACATCAGGTTCTTGCGCACCAGCGGCTCGCCGCCGGTCAGGCGCAGCTTGCGCACGCCCTTGGCCACGAAGGCGCTGCAGAGGCGATCCATCTCCTCGAGTGTCAGCAGCTCCGCCTTGGGCAGGAACGTCATGTCTTCCGCCATGCAATAGACACAGCGGAAGTCGCAGCGATCCGTCACCGAGACGCGCAGATAGGAAATGTGCCGGCCGAATGGATCGATCATGTTCGTCATATCCCCTGGAATATAGCGATGGGGAGGCAGGATTTCCTCCTCAAAAAACGCAGGGATTCAAAGCATTTGCGTCATGGCCCTGCTTGCGCGACAGTTTCCGGCGACAAGGAGCGGCGATGCCGGACAGCAAAATCGGCCCCATAGTCGGCGTGATCCTGGCCGGCGGCCGCGCCGAGCGCATGGGCGGCGGCGACAAGGGTCTGCTTGAAATCGGCGGCAAGGCCATCCTGGCACGCGTTATCGAGCGCATACGGCCGCAGGTCGACGACCTTGTGCTGAATGCCAATGGCGATCCGGCGCGGTTCGCATTCTACGGGCTGCCCATCGCTGCCGATACCGTCCCGGATTTCGCCGGGCCGCTGGCCGGCATCCTTGCCGGCCTCGATTGGGCTGCGGCGCATCGGCCGCAGGCGCGCTACATCGTGACCGTGCCGGCAGACGGCCCGTTCGTGCCGCGCAATCTGGTGCGGCACCTCGCGGATGCGCTCACCGGCGAGGATGCGGAACTGGCGACCGCGGCGAGCGGCGTACAGACCTATCCTGTGGTCGGTCTCTGGCCGGTGTCGTTGCGCCAGGCGCTGCGGGACGCGCTGGTGAAGGAGGATTTGCACAAAATCGATGCATGGACCGGGCGCTTCCGGCGCGCGGTCGCGGCTTTCCCGACGGAGCCCATCGACCCCTTCTTCAACGCCAACACGCCCGAGCAATTGGCGGAAGCCGAGCGGCTGGCGGCGCTTCATCCCGCGATCTGACCAATCGCTTTAGATAATCGCTTTCCGGGCCCAACTCATGTAAGACCCTTTCACATGGGATGGTCGAAAGACGGGCCCGATGGGCGCAAGGGCTATCATCACGGCAATCTGCGCGAGGCGCTGATCCGGGCCGCGCTCAATCTCATCGGCGAGAAGGGGCCGGCCGGCTTCACCTTCGCCGATGCGGCGCGGGCCGCTGGCGTCAGTTCCGCCGCGCCTTACCGCCATTTCCGCGATCGCGATGCGCTGATGGCGGATATTGCCAAGCGCGGGTTCGAGCTGTTCCGCGATGCGCTGCAGAAAGCGTGGAACGACGGCAAGCCCAATCCCTACGTGGCGTTCGAGGCGGTGGGACGGGCCTATCTCGCCTTCGCGCGGACTGAGCCGGCGCACTATTCGGCGATGTTCGAGGCCGGCATTGCTCCTGAATCGGCACCCGGGCTGCAGCAGGCGGCAGACGAAGCCTTCGCCGTCCTGCGCAGCGCGGCCGAGGCGCTGACCGCCCATATGCCAAGAGAGAGCCGGCCGCCGGCTTTCATGATGAGCCTGCATATCTGGGCTCTGGCGCACGGCATCGCCTCGCTGTTCGCGCGCGGCGATCCTGGTCGGCGCAAGCTTCCGATGCCGCCGGAGGATCTGCTGGAGGCTGCCATCCTGGTCTATCTGCGCGGTCTCGGCCTGACCGGTGGCAAGTAGGTCACAACACTGGATTTCCGAGCCTGCCCGCTTGACAGAAAGCCACCGTCCTGCCATCTATGTTAATGTAATTAACATTCACATCGCCTAAGAGGATTGCCCATGGGCATCGCGGCACGATTGGACGAAATGGGCCGGCCGGCCTGGATCGCCCTGTTGGTTCTGACCTTCATCATCGCCTGGCCCGTAGGCCTGGCTTTGCTGGCCTATCTAGCATGGAGTGGACGCATGGGATGCCGAAGTCACGCCCACTGGCAGGGCCGGATGCACGACAGGATGGAGCGCTTTCGCCAGGGGCGCTGGGGCGGGTCGAGCGGCAATGCCGCGTTCGACGAATATCGCGCCGAGACCCTGAAGCGGCTGGAGGAAGAGCAGCGCGAGTTCCTCGATTTCCTCGACCGCCTGCGCAAGGCCAAGGACAAGGCCGAATTCGACCAGTTCATGTCGGAGCGCAGGAACAAGCCGCAAGGCCCGATCATCGACGGCGAGCAGCCGGCGTAGCCGACCTCTCGCTTCTTTCTGTCGACAAAAGTCGCCGCCCGGGTGGAAACCCCGGGCGGCATTTTTCTTAGGGGAGGAAGGCTTACGCTCGCTGCGAGAGATCCGGAAATAGTGCGATCAGGCCATCGACGAGATCCCCGATCATCGCATCGAGAATCACGCGGCCTTTCTCGGCGCTCGCCAGCGTCGGGTCGCCGAATGCGCCCGTCTCGCTGTAATCGGCGGCGCTGGCATCGGTGCTTTGCATGGTGGTTGGCGTCGAGAAAATACCGAGCGACGGTTCCTTGCCGTAATCGGGCCGCGCCAGATCGATCCGCACCAGGTCCGGCGCGATCACGAGCAGCACCGAGGTCTCGCGCTCGTCGGCATGGCTGCCGAACTGTTGCTTCAAGAGTTCATCGGCTCTCCGGCCAAGGCGCCTGATGTCGGCGACGCCGATCTTGATGCCGCGGCGCTCAAGGACGCCGCGCGTTGCCAATCCAATCGGGCCCTCGGTCGAGACGCCGGTATTCACGATGGCGATTCGCTTCGCGCCCTGATCGATCAGGCCCTCCACCAATTCGGTCAGCAGCAGCACGAACGTGTCGGCCGAGAGATGCTGGCTGCCAGGATAGGCGCGGAAGACCGGGTAGTATCCGAACGGCACGATGGGTGCGATCAGGACCGGCAGCCTGGCCGCGATCCCTTCGGCCAAAGCGCGGGCCAGCAGCCAGTCGGTTTTCATCGGCAGATGATGGCCGTGTTCCTTGGACGCGGCCCCGATCGGGACAATGACCGGCACATCCGCCTCAAAAGCCTCGGCGACCTCCGGCCAAGTCAGGTCCTCGATGAACCGTCCGGCGATAGTCATGGAACCATTCGCCTCGTCACCTGTTCGCGTCCTCTGAACCAGGAGCTTCAACCACGATCAACGGCGCGGCGGCTAGATTCAGCACCAGTTTGCCGCGATGCTCGAAATTGACCGTGACCTTGTCGCCGATGGCGGATTGGACTTGGCCCAGCCCCCAATCAGGATTGGCCGGAGATCGTACGAAGGTTCCTGGTGTTAGCCGGTCCATGGACCCGTTCATCTCCCGTTCATTTCCTCAGTTACGGCAGTCCCAGCCTTGCCCCAAAAGCGCCAATGTGTAACGAAGCATATACGTTTTCCCGCCACGATCGGGATTAGATACTCATGGCCTGCCGCAGTTCGCGCGGCCTAACGACAAGCAAGGGCTTCGGCATGGACATTCACCTGCGTGCACTCGAACTGGCCTGTTCCAAATTGTGCCATGACGTGATCAGCCCGATCGGGGCGGTCAATAACGGCTTGGAATTGCTGGAAGAGGAGGAGGATGCCGCGCTCAAGGAAGAAGCAACCGCCCTGGCGCAGCGCAGCGCCAAGCGGGCCAGCATCCTGTTGCAGGTCTACCGCAGCGCCTTCGGCAATGCCGGCAACCAGCAGTCCTTCGGGCCCCGCGAGGCGGTCGCGCTGGCCCAGGAATTCCTGCAGACCGGAAAGGCACAGTTGAGCGTCGGCGAGCTGCCGGATTCCAGCGCCATACCGGCGGGCTACGGCAAGCTCGCCCTCAATCTCGTCATCCTCGGCGCCGATGCGCTGCCGCGCGGCGGCACGCTTCGCCTCCAGGTCCGCTCGCCGCAAGTGGGGACCGGGGCAATCGAACTCGACTGCGCCGGCCAGCAGATCGCCTGGTCGGATGAGTTCGGGCGGGCGATCAACCGCAACCTTCAGTCAGAAGAACTGACTGCCCACAACATCCTTCCGTACGTCTCCGCCACCTTCGCGGAACGGCTTGGCATGGCCTTGTCGATCAGCCAGTCGGGCCCCGGAATCCTAGGGATTCGAGCGGCTTCGCGATAGCCCAACCGACCGTCCGGCATAGGTCGGGTTCACCTTAAATTAATCGTTTTCGGTAACGCTGCGGGTGGTGTCGCACGCCTGTCTTTTCACGTGTGGGCGACTGAACATTGAACCAGCCCAAGAGCCCGCACCATGGACGATCTGCTGAGTGAGTTCCTGACGGAAACCTCTGAGAATCTTGCCGTTCTCGACGTCGAGCTGGTCAAGCTCGAGCGCAATCCGAACGATATGGAACTCCTCGGAAACATCTTCCGCCTGGTTCACACGGTGAAAGGGACCTGCGGCTTCCTCGGCCTGCCGCGCCTTGAATCGGTGGCGCATGCCGGCGAGAACATCCTGGGCAAGCTGCGCGACGGCGAAATGGTTGCCAGCGCCGAGGCGGTGACGGCGGTCCTCGAATGCCTCGATCGCATCCGCTCCATCATGAGCGATCTCGAAGCGAACGGCAGCGAGCCCGAAGGCGATGATTCGACGCTGATCCAGCGCCTCAACCACATCGCCGACGGCGGAACCGTTTCTGAGGCTGCGGCGCCGGCGGCGCCGGCCGCTCCCAAATCCAAACCGAAGGCTGAAGCCGTGGCGGCAAAGTCAGGCAATGCGCCATCAATCTACGAACAGATCGGCGGCATGGGCACGATCGACGCGGCGGTCGAAGTCATGTTCTCGCGCGTCATGGGCGACCTTCGCATCAAGCACCTGTTCAAAGGCGTCAACATGGACCGCCTGCAGGGCCGCATGCGCGAGTATCTCTCGCTGGTCTGCGGCGGCCCAAACACCTTCGGCAAGGTGGACCTGAAATGTCCGCACGCCGCGGCGCTCGGCCGGGGCATGAACGATACGCATTTCGATGCCTTCGCCGGCCATATGCAGGCCGGGTTGAACGCCCTGGAGGTACCCGCGCACCTGGCCGCGATGATCATGGCGATCGTGTATGCCAGCCGTGACGAGATCATGGGTCGCGCCGAGTCCGGCTCCAGCCCGACCAACGCCGCCGCGCATGCCGCTTCCGAATCCACCGCAGCAGTGGCCCCGGCGCCGGAAGCCGAGCCGGCGCCGGTCCTGAGCAAGGCGGCGGCCGCGGCCGCGATGGCCGCGCCCGCCAAGAGCGACGCGGAAACGAAGGACAGCGCGGTCGCCAATCAAAGCATCCGCGTCAACGTCGAGCTGCTCGAGAACCTGATGACGATGGTGAGCGAGCTGGTGCTCACCCGCAACCAGGTGCTGCAGATCCTGCGCAAGCAGAAGGACAGCGAGTTCGCCGGCCCGCTGCAGCGCCTCAACCACGTCACGTCCGAGCTGCAGGAAGGCGTCATGAAGACGCGCATGCAGCCGATCGGCAATGCGTGGTCCAAGCTGCCGCGCCTGGTGCGCGACCTCAGTCACGAACTCAAGAAGAAGATCGAGCTGGTCATGATCGGCCAGGACACCGAGCTGGATCGCCAGGTCCTGGAGATGATCAAGGACCCGCTGACCCACATGGTGCGCAATTCCGCCGACCACGGCCTGGAAGGGCCGGAGGAGCGCCGCCGTGGCGGCAAGCCGGAAACCGGCAAGGTCACGCTGAACGCCTATCACGAAGGCGGCCACATCATCATCGAGGTCAGCGACGACGGCCGCGGCCTCGCGATCGACAGGATCAAGGCGAAGATCCTGCAGAACGGCCTGGCCAGCGAATCCGAGCTGGAGCAGATGAGCGACCAGCAGATCCAGCAATACGTGTTCAAGGCCGGCTTCTCCACCGCCGCCAAGGTGACCAGCGTCTCCGGCCGCGGCGTCGGCATGGACGTGGTCAAGACCAACATCGAAAAGATCGGCGGCACCGTCGAGATGCGCTCGGCGGCCGGCAAGGGCACGACCTTCGTCATCAAGATCCCGCTCACCCTCGCGATCGTCTCGGCGCTCATCGTCGAATGTGCGAGCGAGCGCTTCGCGATCCCGCAGATCAGCGTGGTCGAGCTGGTGCGCGCCACCACCAACGGCGAGCTCAAGGTCGAGCGGATCAAGGATACGCCGGTGTTGCGCTTGCGCAATCGCCTGCTGCCTCTGGTCTCGCTGCGCAAGCTCCTGCAGCTCGACACTGGCGAAGTGAAGTCGGAAGATGATACATTCATCGTCGTCACCCAGGTCGGCACCTATAGCTTTGGCATCATGGTCGACCGGGTGTTCGATACCGAGGAAATCGTTGTGAAGCCGGTCGCGCCCATTCTGCGCGACATCGAGATGTTCTCCGGCAACACGATCCTGGGTGACGGCAGCGTCATCATGATCCTGGACCCGAACGGCATCGCGTCGCATTCCGGCCAGACCGGCGTGGCCGAGAACTCGGGCGCTGACAAGATGGCAACCAAGACCCGCGGCCACGGCGACGAGAAGGTGCCGCTGCTGCTGTTCCGCGCCGGCGACGGCGCGCCCAAGGCGGTTCCGCTGGCCCTGGTCGCGCGCCTCGAGGAGATCGAGCGCAAGACGATCGAGACCTCCAATGGCCGCTGGGTTGTCCAGTATCGCGGCCAGCTGATGCCGCTGATCAACATGGATCCGAGCCAGAGCATGGCGGCCGACGGCGCGCGCCAGCCGGTGCTGGTGTTCCAGGACGACGACCATTCGATGGGCCTGATGGTCGATCAGATCGTCGACATCGTGGAAGCCAGGCTCAATGTCGAGCTGGGCGCCGAGCTGCCGGGCCGCATCGGCAGCGCGGTGGTGGCCGGCCAGGCGACCGAGATCATCGATACCGGCTACTTCCTGCGCCAAGCCTATGCCGACTGGTTCGGCTCGACCGCTCGCGACCAGAAGGGTAGCTCCCACAAGCGCCTGCTGCTGGTGGACGACAGTGCCTTCTTCCGCAACCTCTTGGCCCCGCAGCTCTCCGCCGCCGGGTTCGAGGTGACGGCGGTCGACAGCCCGGACCGCGCCCTGATGCTGTGCGAGGCGGGCGAGGAATTCGACATCATCGTCAGCGACATCGAGATGCCCGGCATGTCGGGCTTCGAGTTCTGCGAGATGGTGAAGCGCAGTGGCCGCTGGCAGAACGTGCCGATCGTCGCCTTGTCCTCGCACGCATCGCCGCACAACCTCGAGAAGGGGCGGTCGGCCGGGTTCGACGACTATGTCGCCAAGTATGACCGCGACGGCCTGGTTCACACCCTGAATTCCACCCTTTCCGAAATGAGAGGCGCAGCATGAGTTCGAGCACCGCGAATTTGACCGACGGCGTGGCCCCCATCGGGTCGGAGGATCACCGCGACTACGTGACCATGTCGATCGGTTCGCAGATGTTCGGCATCCCGGTCCTCAACGTTCAGGACGTGCTTGGCTCCCAGCAGATCACGCGCGTGCCCTTGGCCCCGCCCGAGGTGGCCGGCTCGCTCAACCTGCGCGGCCGGATCGTGACTGCGATCGACGTGCGGCTGCGCTTGGGGATGCCCAAGAAGGAAGACGGCAAGCCGCCGATGTCGGTGGTGGTCGAACATGAAGGCGAGCTCTACAGCCTGCTGGTGGATGCCGTGGGCGAGGTGCTGAGCCTCAATATGAAGGACTATCAGCGCAATCCGCCGACCTTGAATGCGCGCCTGCGCGAATTCTCGGACGGCATCTACCGCTTGAACGGCGCGCTGCTGGTCGTTCTGTCGGTCGGATCGCTGCTGAATTTCGGTGGCCACAAGGATGTCGCATAACGGTGTCGGAATAGGGGCAACACCATGAAGTGCTGTTTGGTTGTCGACGATTCGAAGGTCGTTCGGATGGTCGCCCGGAAGATCCTCGAAGGTCTCAATTTCGAGATCGAAGAGGCGGAAGACGGCCGCAAGGCGATGGACGTGTGCCTGAAGCGCATGCCGGACGCCATCCTGCTGGACTGGAACATGCCGGTCATGAGCGGCATCGACTTCCTGCGCGAGCTTCGCAAGGCCGATGGCGGACAGACGCCGATCGTCGTGTTCTGCACGACGGAGAACGATATCGCCCATATCCAGGAAGCGATCGGCGCCGGCGCCAACGAATACATCATGAAGCCGTTCGACAGCGAGATCATCGAATCCAAATTCACTCAGGTCGGCTTGATCTGAGCGAGACCGGAGCACGTAGTGCGTATTGTCGGGAGACGGGCGTGAGGGAGATCGGGTTACAGAAGAGTGGGGCTATGGGACCGGCGCCAATTCGCGTTTTGGTCGTAGACGACTCCCACGTGATCCGCGGTCTTCTGACACGTTCGCTCGATAGCGATCCAGGCATCAAGGTGGTCGCCTCCGCCAGCAACGGCAAGGCGGCGATCGACGAAGTCACCCGCACCGAACTCGACGTGGTGGTGCTGGACATCGAGATGCCGGTGATGGACGGCATGACGGCGCTGCCGCAATTGCTGGCCGCGCGGCCGGGCATTCAGGTCATCATGGCCTCGACCCTGACGCTCAAGGGCGCGTCGATCAGCATGAAGGCCCTGTCCAAGGGCGCGGCGGATTACGTGCCGAAGCCGAGCTCGACCGGCCAGATCAATTCGGCGGAGGACTTCAAGCGCGAGCTGATCACCAAGGTGAAGAGCTGGGGCGCGGTCGCGCGCCGCCGGCGCGGCTGCGCGGCGCGCGGTGCGGCCGAACCGGCGGCCAGCTCGGCCCCGCGGCGCTTCCCGGCAGGCCCCCTCAAATTGCGCGACGCGCCGACTTTGTTCCGGCCGGATTGCATCGCGATCGGCTCCTCGACGGGCGGCCCGCAGGCTCTGTTCAAGGTCTTCCAGACGATGGGCAAGGTAACCAACCTGCCGGTGTTCGTGACGCAGCATATGCCGGCCACTTTCACCACCATTCTGGCCGAGCATCTGGGCCAGGCGAGCGGCATGCCCGCCGCGGAGGCGAAGGACAACGAGCCGGTGGTACCGGGGCGCATCTATGTCGCGCCCGGCGATTTCCACATGACGGTTCAGGTCGAGGGCGGCCGCAAGGTGATGCGGCTCGACAAGAACCCGCCGGAGAATTTCTGCCGTCCGGCGGTGGATCCGATGCTGCGCTCACTTGCGAAAGCGTACAACGGCAAAGTGCTGACCGTGATCCTGACCGGCATGGGCCAGGACGGGTTGCGGGGTGGCCAGGAGCTTTCGGCTGCCGGCGGTGTCATCGCCGCTCAGGACGAAGCAACCAGCGTGGTGTGGGGAATGCCAGGGTCGGTCGCGAGTGCCGGCCTGTGCAGCGCCGTGTTGCCGCTTTCCGATATCGGGCCTTACGTCCGTAAGGCTATTTCGAGGATGGCTGCATGACCGTGACAGACTTCGAATTCATCTGCCAGATCCTCCGAGAACGTTCGGGGTTGGTCCTCACCAACGACAAGGCTTACTTGCTCGAGAGCCGGCTGTTGCCGGTCGCGCGCAAGTGGAAGCTGGCGACGTTCGACGATCTGGTGCGCACCATCCGCACGCGGATGGACGAAACGGTGATCCGCGACGTGGTCGAAGCGATGACCACCAACGAATCCTTCTTCTTCCGCGACACCAAGCCGTTCGACCAGTTCAAGGCGCTGGTGCTGCCGGCGATGCTGAAGAACCGCGCGGCGACCCGAACCATCCGCATCTGGAGCGCGGCCTGCTCGAGCGGGCAGGAGCCCTATTCGCTGGCCATGATCCTCTCGGAGATGGCGGCGCAGCTCAACGGCTGGAGGATCGAGATCGTCGGCACCGATCTTTCGACGGAGATCCTGACGCGCGCCAAGGAAGGCATGTATTCGCAGTTCGAGGTGCAACGCGGACTGCCCATCACCATGCTGGTGAAGTATTTCGCCCAGATCGGCGACCGCTGGCAGATCAACGCCAAGATGCGCGGCATGGTGCAGTATCGCGAGTTCAACCTGCTGCAGGACCCGATGCCGCTCGGCCGGTTCGACGTGGTGTTCTGCCGCAACGTGCTGATCTATTTCGACCAGCCGACCAAGACCCGGGTGCTGAACGGCGTCGCCAAGATGATGCCGGAGGACGGCTTCCTGTTCCTCGGCGGCGCGGAGACCGTGCTCGGCATCACCGACAAGTTCCAGATGGTCCCCGGCCAGCGCGGCGTCTATGGCGTCGCCGCCGCCGCCGGCGGAGCGCGCCAGCCGACCCCGAGCTTCCCGATTGCGGCCGCAGCCGGCGCGCCGCGGTAACCCAAAAACGACATCGCCGGGCGCAAGGCCCGGCGATAACGACTTCTGGTCAAACGTAGAGAGAGAGCTAAGCGCTGACGCCCTCTTTCTTGGCGCCGGTGCGGGCCTCTTCGGGATCGCGCAGGACATAGCCGCGGCCCCACACAGTCTCGATATAGTTCTCGCCGCCGGTGGCGTTGCTGAGCTTCTTGCGCAGCTTGCACACGAACACGTCGATGATCTTCAGCTCCGGCTCGTCCATCCCGCCATAGAGGTGGTTGAGGAACATTTCCTTGGTCAGCGTCGTGCCCTTGCGCAGGGAGAGCAGCTCGAGGATGCCGTATTCCTTGCCGGTCAGGTGCAGCGGCTGGGTTTCGACCTCCACGGTGCGGGTGTCGAGGTTGACGGTCAGCTTGCCGGTCTTGATCACGGATTCCGAATGACCCTTGGAACGACGCACGATCGCCTGGATGCGCGCCAGCAATTCGCGCCGGTCGAACGGCTTGGTCAGGTAATCGTCGGCGCCGAAGCCGAGACCCTTGATCTTGTTATCGAGCTCGGAAAGGCCCGAGAGGATCAGGATTGGCGTATTGACGCGCGAGGAACGCAGGCGGCGCAGCACCTCGTACCCGTCGATGTCCGGCAGCATCAAGTCGAGGATGATGATGTCGTAATCGTAAAGCTTACCGATCTCGAGCCCGTCTTCGCCGAGGTCGGTCGTGTCGACAATGTAACCCTCGGACTTGAGGATCAGTTCGATGCTTTGAGCGGTGTTTGCATCGTCTTCAACTAGCAACACTCGCATGGCCCCAAACTCCCAGCGATGGCTTACGACGATATTAATACAGATAAATGTTAACCATTTATCCCCAGGAATGTAAAGCAATGATCGAGGAAAACCGCATATTTCCTTTGGGGTAGGCAAGAATTATCCACAGTCCGACAACCGCGTTTCCACCCTATCTTTGGTGGTTAACTCATTGATAGTTCGCTGAGAATTTGTGCCGGCCGGAGCCTTAACTTTAACTCCCGGTTAACGACGTTTGGTTAGAGTCTTTCCGAGGGCCACACGTACTTGGGCAACTTGGGGTATGGCGTACGCGCTGCCGATCGACGACATCCTGCACGATATAGAGAGAATCCCCGACCGACGCGTCTATGGCCGCGTCGCGGCGATCCTTGGCATGCTGGTGGAGATCGCCGGCATCGACGGATCACTCGCCATCGGGGCGCGCTGCGACCTGCTCGACCGGGCTAACCGGCGGATCGGCTGCGAAGTCGTCGGCTTCCGCAACGGCCGCGCCCTGGCGCTGGCGTTCGGCGCGCTGGAAGGCGTCGGGCTCGGCAGCAAGGCGATCGTGATCGAGAACGACCCCGTGGTGCGCCCCAGCCGCGCCTGGCTCGGCCGTGTCATCAACGCGCTGGGCGAGCCGATCGACGGCAAAGGGCCGTTGCCGGCCGGCAAGATCCCGACCCGCATCCGCAACGTCCCGCCGCCTGCGCACGCCCGTGCCCGGGTCGGCGCAAAGATCGATCTCGGCGTGCGCGCCATCAACACCTTCGCGACCTGCTGCCGCGGGCAGCGCATGGGCATCTTCGCCGCGTCAGGCGTCGGCAAGTCGGTGCTGCTGTCGATGATGGCGCGCTATGCCTCTCTCGACGTCAACGTGATCGGCCTCATCGGCGAGCGCGGCCGCGAGGTCCAGGAATTCATCGTCGACGAGCTGGGCCCCGAGGGATTGGCGCGCAGCGTCATCGTGGTCGCGACCTCCGACGAATCGCCGCTGATGCGCCGGCAAGCGGCGCAGATGACCTTGGCGATCGCCGAATATTTCCGCGACGAGGGCGACGATGTGCTGTGCCTGATGGACAGCGTCACGCGCTTCGCGATGGCGATGCGCGAGATCGGCCTGTCGGTGGGCGAGCCGCCGGCGAGCAAGGGCTACACGCCCTCGACCTTCGCGGAGCTGCCGCGGCTGCTGGAGCGCGCCGGGCCCGGCGTCACGGGCACCGGCAGCATCACCGGCCTCTTCACCGTGCTGGTCGAAGGCGACGACCACAACGAGCCGGTCGCCGACGCGGTGCGCGGCATCCTCGATGGCCATATCGTGCTGGAGCGCAACATCGCGGAGCGCGGCCGCTACCCGGCGGTCAATGTGCTGCGCTCGCTCTCGCGCACCATGCCGAACTGCAACACCGACGCGGAGACCGAGATCGTGCGGCGTGCGCGCCAGCATCTCTCGGTCTATGAGGACATGGCGGAGCTGATCCGCCTCGGCGCCTATCGCAAGGGCACCGACCCCGCGGTCGACGAGGCGATCCGGCTGTTCCAGCCGATCGAGGGATTCCTCGGCCAGAAACGGGCCGACAGGACGGATTTGAAGACCGGCTACAGCCTACTGGCCGATATCGTCGGCCTGCCGCATCCCGACGCCGAGCCCAGGGCCAAGGTCGGCAAGGTCGGGCCCAAGGTGATCTCGTGAGCGGGCTCGACCAATTGCTGCGGCTGCAGCGTTGGACGCTGGACGAGAAGCGCCGGCAGGCCGGCGATCTCGAGCTGCTGATCGAGCGGCTGGTGCAGGACATCATCAAGCTCGACGAGCAGGTCGCGCGCGAGATCGAGGCCTCGCGCGCGAATGTCGAGCTGCAGCGCGCGCTGCCCGGCTACCGCCATGTCATGAAAGGCCGCCGCGAGCGGCTGGACAAATCGCTGGTCGATCTGCGCGGCGAGCTGGAAAAGCTGCGCGAACAGATCACCGCGGCATTCTCCGAGCTGAAGAAGACCGAACAGACGGTCAAGAACCGCCAGCAGCGCCAGCGCCTCGCCGAGCGCCGCAAGGACCAGGCGATCAGCGACGAGGTCGGGCTGCAATTGCACCGGCGGAAGGGCTGATCGCGGCGCGAAGCCCGAAGGCCGCTTAAAGACACGGCGTCACCTAGGCTATTCATTTCACAGTTGCGTGATATCGCAGGCCGCGTGCTGACAGCGCGGGACCACAGTCACCAAATGTATCGCTGCGATCAATCTCTGGCCCGGAAGTTCTTGTCATGATCACCAGACGACGGCTTTTGGCAGGGGGCGCCACAGCTGCGGTCACCGCCGCAGCATTCCGTTTGTGGATGCGCGCGCCCCAAGCCGATCAGGTTTTCGAGGTCACGCACAGCGAAGAGGAGTGGCGCAGGCTCCTGACGCCGGAGCAATACGCCGTGCTCCGGAAGGCAGGAACCGAATCGCCCTTCAGCAGCCCGCTGTTGCATGAAGAGCGGCCGGGCACGTTCGCGTGCGCCGGCTGCAGCCTCAACGTCTTTTCCTCGACAGCGAAGTTCGACAGCGGAACGGGCTGGCCGAGTTTCTGGGCGCCGCTCGACCATGCGGTGGGCGAGACCAAGGAAACCAGCTTTTTCATGGTCCGGACCGAGGTTCATTGCCGTCGCTGCGGCGGACATCTCGGCGGTGTGTTCAACGACGGCCCGCAGCCCACTGGTTTGCGCTATTGCTTAGATGGCGTCGCGCTGACATTCAAACCGGCAGCTACCTGAACGGAGACGAACGATGTCATACTGGAGCACGCCAATACTTCGGCGCGTCGTACCGTTCGTCGGCATCGCGGCCGCCGTTCTGCTGTTCGCGCTGGCGTCATGGGCACAGCCTTCGGCTGCGGAGGATGCCCATGTCATCCCACCGCCGGCGGTCGATGAGCGGGCCGCGCAATCGACCACCGAAGTGGCGGTGCTGGCCGGCGGATGTTTCTGGGGTGTGCAGGGCGTGTTCCAGCACGTGGCGGGCGTGACGCGCGCGGTTTCCGGCTATAGCGGCGGCGAAGCTGACACTGCGCACTACGAGGTAGTGGGCACCGGCGCCACCGGGCACGCCGAGTCCGTGCAAATCACCTTCGATCCGAGCAAGATCAGCTACGGCAAGATCCTGCAGATCTACTTCTCGGTCGCCCACGATCCGACCCAGCTCAACTACCAGGGACCGGATATGGGAACGCAATACCGGTCGGCGATCTTTCCGATGAGTGACGAGCAGGCACGTGTCGCCAGGGCATATATCGACCAACTCAATGCGGTGCATGTCTATCCCGATGCGATCGTGACGACGCTCGAGTCCGGCCGGACCTTTTATCCGGCCGAGGATTATCACCAGGATTTCCTGACTCTGAATCCGACCTATCCGTATATCGTCTTCAACGATTTGCCGAAGATCGACAACCTCAAGCGCATCTTTCCTGAGCTCTACCGCGCCGACCCGGTCCTGGTGATGGCGGCCAAGCCCAGCAATTGATACAGTGGCGGCTAAGCCGCCTGATCGTCCCCGAACTCCCGCCTAAAGCCCGGTCGTTAGGACCATCCGGAACCGGGCGGCACCGCTGATCATCCGTTCGTACGCTTCCGCCGCCCGTTCCAGCGGCGTTGTTTCGATCATCGGCCGGATATTGGCGAGAGCGCTGAAGGCCAAGGTATCTTCCGAATCGCTCGATGTTCCCGACGGCCATCCTCGAATCGACCGACGCCCCCCGATCAGCAACAGAGGCGAGACTTCGATGGGGTCGGTGGACGCACCGACCACGATCAACTTGCCATCCACGCCGAGGCCGCCAAGAACGGTAGTCATCGCCTTGGAATTGGTCACGGTGGAGAGGATCACGCGAGCGCCACCCAGCTTGCCAAGTTCCGCTGCGACATCTTGGGTCGTGCTGTCGAGGTAGTGGTGCGCGCCAAGCTTTCGCGCAAGTGGCCCCTTGTCGGCTCCGCGCGCGATTGCGACCGTGTGGCACCCCATTTTGGCGGCGAATTGCACGCCGAGATGCCCCAATCCGCCGATGCCGAGGACTGCCACGACGTCGCCCGGGCGAGCGCCGCTGTTGCGCAAGGCATTGTAGGTGGTGATGCCGGCGCACAGCAGCGGCGCCGCCTCCGCAGCCTCCAGTTCGTCCGGTATCGAAACCAAGGCCTCGAATGGCGCAATCATGTAATCGGCATAACCGCCATCATAGGTGATGCCGGGAATCTGGCCATTGGAGCATGTGATGAAATCACCGCGCCGGCAGGAGCGGCAGTGGCCGCAATGGCCACCATGCCATCCGACGCCAACCCGCTGCCCTTGTCGCCAGTTCGGCACGCGCTCTCCGATCTTGTCCACTGTTCCCACGACTTCATGTCCCGGCACGCGCGGATATTGTATGCCCGGGAACGCGCCCAACTTGGTGAAGGCGTCGCTATGACAAACCCCGCACGCCTGGACTTTGATCAGGACCTGGCCCGCCGCCGGGGCCGGAACGTCACGCTCGACAAGCTCGAATGGCCCGTTGGCGTTTTTCACTTGAACAGCACGCATGCGCGACATGGGGACCTCCGTCAAACTGCGCCCCTTCCACGATTGACAAAAATCGAAGGCAGGGACCGCTGGAGAAAAAAGACGTACCGGATCCAAGCTACCTACAGATCAGCACTGGCCCTGACATAAATTGCGGCGACAGCTTCGATGCCGCGTTGATCGTCGAGGTCGAAGCGTGCGAGCAGGGGGCTATCGAGATCGATGACGCCGAGGATGCGATCGTCCCTGATCAACGGCACCACAAGCTCCGAACGAGAAGCAGCGTCACAAACAATGTGATCGGCGTAGGCGTGAACATCATCCACCAACATGGATTGCCGCCGTTCGACCGCCGCGCCACAGACACCGCGGCCGACCGTGATACGGACACACGCCGGCTTGCCTTGGAACGGCCCCAGCACCAGCTCCTTCGCTGAACGCAGGAAATAAAAGCCAGCCCAGTTCAGGTCTGGAAGGCTGGTGAAAAGGAGAGCTGCAGTATTGGCGGCATTCGCGACTGCATCGCGCTCATCGCTGAGCAAACCGCCAAGCTGCTGCGTCAACTCTCCATAGAGAGATGTCTTATCGTCGCTCGCGATCGTCTTCGCCTCGAGCATCGCCACATCGTCTTCATAGCTGCTTCGGCCAGATCAATCTGGGCAACATCATCTTAGCCCGCCGATCCACGCGCGGACAACCATGGCGGGGAGGCGGGTATTAATCCGCGAGTGCGTTCACGATGCCTATCTGTGGAGTGCGGAGGACGGCCGCACAATCAATGGCCGCACTACCTGGGCCATGCGCGGCCGCGTTCCGCAAGTGGCCTACGCCGATACCCGCATCGCCGATTTCTCGATCTCTTCGAGGGGCGAGACCGGGAATTCCCTGACCTTCTGGAAAACGAGGCCGCCGCGATAATCGCCCAGCGCGAGGGCTTCGTGGAACAGGTCGGTGATGTCCTTCCTGAACTTCTGCGGCAGGGCGATGTGGCTGCGCACCATCAGGTCGAACTGCTTCTCGCGCACCAGGCCGTCGAACTGGAACGGGCCCATCTTGGACATATCGACTTCGACGATGAAGCGGGTGCCCGCTTTCTCGTCCTTGGCGTCCTTGCGGTCCTTGCGGCGGTCACGGCGGTAGAACAGGTTGATCTGCCGGATCGTCCCGTCGTCCAGGATCGGGATGAAGCAGCAGCGCCAGTCGATGCCCGGCCGCTCCTGCGACAGCGTCGCAACCTGTCCGAATTCCTGTCGCACCTTGCGCGCGCTCTCCTCGCGCGCGGCGCTGCCGGAGCGCGCGGCAACCAGGGCGCCCAGCAGCGCTTCGGCATCGTTGGTGCGGATCGCTTGCATCGCGGCGACCAGCCCCGCCGCCAGTTTCGGCCCCGCCTGTGGCAGGCGCGACAGCGTGGCGAGTGCGTCGGCATCGCTCGCGTTCTGCCGAAGCAGGCCGATGGCGTCGGCCAGGCTCGGCCAGCCGCGCGCGACCGACAGCAGCAATTGCGGCAGGGACAGCGAGCCGGAGTTGGGGAGCGCGGCCGGCATCGGCAGCACGGGCTCGATCGCGACCGCCAATTCGGTGCCGAGCGGCAGCGCCAGCGCGCCTTGCAGGACGATGGCGCCCAGCGGCGAATGCAGGACGGCGTTTCCCGAGGGCGTATAGCCGATGATGCGGCCCGCGATGATATGCGGCACGCCCGACGCGGAAGCCGGAACCGCCAGGGGCAGGCCGGGCGCCGACGCGATCGCAATCAATCGCAGCCGCACTTCGGAACCGGTCGTCAACGGGATGGGCAGCTTCAAGCTCTGGCTCAAGCCTTGGGCCAGAGCTTGGGCGTTGCCCGGCGCACCCGATACGACAGCGCCTGTCAATTGGACCGGCAGTGTGGGCGCGGAGCTACCCTTCGCAGGTGGTGTCGAAAAGAACAAGGTCTCGATCTTTGCGCGCACATCGGACTGCAGTGAGCTGATCAGCGCCTTGGGCAGCGCGCCCGCAGCCGGCTCGGCGGCAGGGCGGGGGCTCTGTCCTGTGGCCGGCGGTGCGGGCTGAACGGGCGCGGCCGGCGTGGAGCCCGCCGGCACCGGCGCACCGGCGGAAGCGGGCAGGGCAGGCGTCGCGAGCGCGGCCAATTGCGGCGCTGGGATTCCAGGTTGCGGCGCGGGCGGGCCTGGCAACAGCGACCGGATGAGCTGGGTCAGCGTGTCGGGCGCGGTCTGGACAATCGTGCCTTGCAGCACGCTGCCGACGATTGCGACCGGTGCCGGCGGAGGAGCCGTGCCGGTCGATGGCGATGGAGCGGGAGTCTGACCCGTGGACGTGGTGGGCAGCGGCACAGTGCCGGTGCGCGGACCCTGGTTGGTCGTGCCGCTCGTGGGCTGGCCGTCCACCGAAAGGACCAGGACCTGCATGCGGTCGCCGGCGGCGCGCACTTCGAGCGTCACCTGGCTGCCGGTCGGGATGTTTGCGGGCGTGGACAGCTTGAGCGCGCCCTTGTCCGTCACCACCACCAGCAGGCCGTCGGGATCGCGGCCCTGCACCAGGCCCTTGATGATGGTGCCGTTGTCGAGCTGGGCCAGTTGGCGCGGCGGGTCGGGAATGACCGCGGTCAGGATGTTGGGCGCGGGTCCGGCGGTCGGCAGCCTGGGCGGCAGGTTGATGGAGAACTCGCTCATCGCCGCCCGCCTACGAAGCCTGCGCGAGCAGCTGCGCGATCGCTTCCACGTCACGCGCGGCATCGCTGGCGGGATGGCGCACCAGCAGCGGGGTCTGCGCGCGGATCGCGTCGCGCACCTTGGTGTCGCGCCGCACCACGCCGATCAGGGGCGGCGTCATTTTCAGGAAGGTGTCGCACGCCTTGGCCAGCGTCTTGTAGGTGCGCTCGCCCTCCGCCTTGCTGGCGGCGGCATTCACCACCACCGCGACCTTGGTCTTGGCGCCGTCCTGCATCAGCAGCTTGATCAGGGCATAGGCATCGGTGAGAGACGTCGGCTCGTCATTGGTGACGACGAGCGTGCGCTGCGCGATCGCTGCGAGATAGCGCACCGGCCGCTCGACGCCGGCGCCGAGATCCAGCAGCACGCGGTCGTAGCGACCGCTGATATGGGCGATGCCGCGCCCGAAGGTCGCGAGGCGCGCCGGCGACAGGGTTGCGAGGCTTGCCACGCCGGAGCGCCCGGCGACGATGTCGAGACCGGTCGCCTCGTGGCGTTGCGCGGCTTCCGCCAGCGGCACGTTGTTGTCCAGCACATCCGCCAGATCGACTTCGGGCGAAAGCCCAAGCTGGATGTCGACATTGGCAAGGCCGAGATCGCCGTCGATCAGGACCGTGCGGCGGCCGAGATTGGCCAGGGCGTGTGCCAGGGTCACGGAGAGCCAAGTCTTGCCTACGCCCCCCTTGCCGGACGCCACGGCGATGACGTTGGCGATCGGCGCGGCGGCGGCCGTCGGAGCAGTGCGGCGGGTTTCCTGGATCATCATGCGGTACCGGACAGCGATTTGTTTTCAGGAGAGCCGGCCGGGGCGCGCGATTCGACGCGACTAGCAGGCAGAATTAGTCGGCAGAGATGGTCTGCGCGCAATGTGCCGAGGCCGGATGATATCTCCGGCGAGCTGCCGACTCCGGCGAAAGCGAGTCGGCCGGCTTCCGCCGCCGCCAGGATGCCGCCATAGCGCCGCGCCACATCGACCTTGGTGGCGATGAGGCGCGTGGCGCCGGCTTCGGCATAGCCGGCAGCCAGCTCGGCGCTTTCAATCGCATCGCCGCCCGCCGCCATCACCAGCACGATGTCGGCGGACGCTGCGTCGGCGAGCTCGCGCAGCTGCGCCAGGTCGCCGGCCTTCAGGGGATTGGTGCCGAGGGTGTCGATCAGGATGGTGCCGCCGGCATCGGCCTTCGCAACGGCACGGGAGAGGGTCGCCGCATCCTTGGCGCGATAGGCAGGAATCTCCAGCGCCTTGGCATAGGTTGCGAGCTGCTCGATCGCGCCGGCCTTCGCCAGGTCGCAGGTGATCGCGGTGGCGGCCCAGCCATTGACCTTGGCGCGGGCCGCGAGCTTGGCCAGCGTCGACGACTTGCCGGCGCCCGGCAGGCCGGCCAGCAGGATCGGCTTGGCAGGCTTGCGTTCGATCAGCGGCCGGAAGCCAAAGCGTGCGCGCAAGGCAGCGGTGAGTGCCTGCTGTGGGTTGCTGCCATCCAGATCGGCAGCCGTCGCCAGCAGCCAGTCGGAGAGTGCCTTTGGCACGCCGTGATAGCTGAGGGCGCTTTCGATGTCGTCGGCGAATACCGGCGCGGTGAATACCGGCGCCTTGGCGGCGGTCGTGGCCGTCGTCTCGATTGCCGCCGACACCTTCACCTGCTTGCCGACCTGCTCGGTGCTGAGGATGACGGCGTCGTCGCCCAGAACCTCGCGCACCTGGCGCATGGCCTCGCTGATCGATGGAGCGGTGAATGTGCGCAGGCGCATCGGCGGGTCCTAGATCTGTCCCAGCGTGCGGATGCGCGCGCGGGCGTGGATCTCGTTCTGCGACATCACGGTGGTGATGGGGCGGAACCGCTCGATGATGGAGCGCACATAGGGCCGGATCGCCGGGCTGGTCAGCAGGACCGGGCTTTCGCCCATGATGGTGTGACGCTCGAACGCCTGCCGCACCAGCTGGATGAATTGCTGCAAGGTGGTCGGCGCCATCACCAGCTGCTTCTCCTCGCCCTCGCCATGGAGCGCCTCGGTGAACGCCTGCTCCCATTCCGGCGACAAAGTGAGGATCGGGATGACGCCGGTCTGGTCGGCCGAGTTGTCGCTGATCTGGCGGGCGAGGCGCGCGCGCACATGCTCGGTGATCATGGTGACGTTGCGCGAATAGCCGCAGGCTTCCGAGATGCCTTCCAGCACGTTCGGCAGATCGCGGATCGAGACCCGCTCGCCAAGCAGCGCCTGCAGCACGCGCTGCACGCCGCTGACGGAGATCTGCCCGGGGATCAGATCGGCGACCAGCTTCTGATGCTCTTTCGGCAGTTCGTCGAGCAGCTTCTGGGTCTCGGCATGCGAGAGCAGCTCCGACATATTGTCCTTGATGAGCTCGGTCAGGTGCGTGGTTATGACGGTGGAGGGGTCGACCACGGTGTAGCCGCGGAACAAGGCCTCTTCGCGCAAAGTCGGATCGACCCACATGGCGGGCAGGCCGAAGGTCGGCTCGACCGTCTCTTCGCCGGCGAGGTTGATCTTGTCGCCGCGCGGATCCATGACCAGCAGCATGTTGGGACGCAGGTCGCCGCGTCCGGCCTCGATCTCCTTCACGCGCACGACATAGGAGTTGGCGTTGATCTGCAGATTGTCCTGGATGCGCACGGCCGGCAGGATGAAACCCATCTCACCCGCCAATTGCCGGCGCAGCGCCTTGATCTGGTCGGTCAGGCGATGGCCCTGCTCGGCATTGATGAGGCCGAGCAGACCATAGCCCAGCTCGATCCGCACGGCGTCGATGGAGAGCGCGCTGGAGATCGGCTCTTCCATGACCGGTGCTGACGCCACCTGTTGGGCTGCATTCGTCACCACCAGCGCCGCGGCCCGGCGATGGCGCCGGGAGATCAGAAACGCGGCGCCGCCGGAAAGGCCGGCCAGCAGCAGGAACGGGATGGCAGGGATGCCGGGCAGCACCGCCATCGAGGCCATCAGGAACGAGGCCATGCCGAGCGCGGCGGGATAACCGGACAATTGCGCGAACAGGGCCTTGTCGGTTGAGCCGTCGATGCCGGCCTTGGTCACGAGCATGCCGGCCGCGGTCGAGACGATGAGGGCGGGGATCTGGGTCACCAAGCCGTCGCCGACCGTCAGCAGCGTATAGGACTTCGCGGCATCCGCCATCGACAAGTCCTGCTGCGCGACTCCGATGATGATGCCGCCGACGATATTGATGAAGGTGATGACGAGGCCCGCGATGGCGTCGCCGCGCACGAACTTGGCCGCGCCGTCCATCGAGCCGAAGAAGTTGCTTTCGTCCTCCAGCGCCTTGCGGCGGGCGCGGGCGTCCTTCTCGTCGATCAGGCCGGCGGAGAGATCGGCGTCGATCGCCATCTGCTTGCCGGGCATGGCGTCCAGGCTGAAGCGCGCCGACACCTCGGCGATGCGGCCGGAACCCTTGGTGATGACGACGAAGTTCACCAACACCAGGATGGCGAACACGATCAGGCCGATGACGTAGTTGCCGCCCATGATGAAGCCGCCGAAGGCTTCGATGACATGGCCGGCAGCGTCGGTGCCTTCATGGCCATGCGTCAGGATGAGGCGCGTCGAAGCGAGGTTGAGCGACAGCCTGGTCATCGTGACGATGAGAAGAATGGTCGGGAAGGTGCTGAAATCCAGCGGCTTCTGGATGAACAGCACGACCATCAGGATGAGCACCGAAATCGTGATCGAGAAGGCGAGGCTGATATCCAGCAGCCAGGCCGGCATCGGAAGGATGAGGACGGTGAGGATGAAGACCAGGCCGCCGGCGAGCATGATCTCGCCACGGCGCAGGGTCTTGGTGATCTGGCCAACCCAGGCCGGCGCGCCCGCCGCGCCGGGGTTCGCGTTGCTATTGCCGGTATCCGCCATCTGATCCGATCCCTACTGGCTGCAACGACGTATCAAGCGGCCGAGAAATGATCGCTGTCGCTGTGCGCATTGGGGACCGGAACACCCTCCTCGTTGTAGAGCTTCAGCTTGTTGCGAAGGGTGCGGATCGAGATGCCGAGGATGTTCGCGGCATGGGTCCGATTGCCGAGGCAATGCTGGAGCGTGTCGATGATGAGGTCACGCTCGACGGCTGCCACGGTGCGCCCGACCAGGGCGCTGGTGACGCCGCTGGCGGTCTTGGCTGATGCCGAGGCTGCCGCAGCGACGTGCGGCTGCAGCGCAGCGACCGGGATGCCGCGCCCGCCGGTCAGCATGATCGCACCCGGCTCGATCACCGAACCCTGCGCCAGCAGGACGGCGCGATGCATCGTATTCTCGAGCTCGCGGACATTGCCGCGCCATTCGTGCGCGACCAGGGTATCCATGACTTCCGGCGCGATCGCGGTGATCCGGATGCCGTTGGCTTCGGCATACTTCTTGGTGAAGTGCTCGGCCAGGGCCGGGATATCCGCCGGGCGGTGCCGCAAGGCCGGCAGTTCCAGCGCCATGACGTTGAGGCGGAAGAACAGGTCGTCGCGGAAATTGCCCTTGCGCACTTCCTCTTGCAGGTCGCGGTTGGAGGTGGCGAGCAGGCGGATGTCGACCTTCACCGGCTGGGTGCCGCCGACGCGGTCGATCACGCGCTCCTGGATCGCGCGCAGCAGCTTGGCTTGCAGGCGCGGATGCATTTCGCTGATTTCATCCAGCAGCAGGGTACCGCCGTTGGCCTCCTCGAACTTGCCGATGCGGCGCGCGATGGCGCCGGTGAAGGAGCCTTTCTCGTGGCCGAACAATTCGGATTCCAGCAGGTTCTCCGGGATCGCCGCGCAATTGACCGAGATGAACGGCTTGCTGGCGCGCCTGGAGTGGGCGTGGATGTAGCGCGCCATCACTTCCTTGCCGGTGCCGGATTCGCCGGTGATCATGATGCTGGCGTCGGACGGCGCCACCTGGTCGGCCAGCTTCAGCACCGCCTTCATGGCGGGGTCACGGTAGATGAGGGCGGAGCTTTCCTCCGCCACCGCGGCGAGGACGGCGGCGATCAGCTCGGCATCGGGCGGCAACGGCACATATTCTTTCGCGCCGGCCTTGATCGCCTTCACGGCCGTCTCGGCGCTGGTGCCGATGCCGCAAGCCACCACCGGGATATTGATGCGCTCTGTGCGCAGGCAGTCGATCATGCGCTGAATGTCGAGCGCAACGTCGAACATGATGAGGTCCGCGCCCTGGCCGTTCCGCAGAGCGTGGAGCGCCTGGTCGACGCCGTCGACATGCGCCACCTTGGCGCCAGAGCTAAGAGCGATCTTGCCTGCCGCAGTGATGTGGCCGTCAAGGGATCCAACGATGAGTAGACGCATGACTTGCTCCTGGTGTTCCGGCTGTTCCGGACGCTCTTAAGGTCAATCGAAGTAGCGGATCTGCTGCCCGGCGGGCAGCACGGTGTTCAGCAGCATCTCGAGGCGCCGGGGGTTTTCCTGGCGACCCATGGATGCGACGCCCATGGTGTAGATCTGGCTGACGAGCTGCTCGACCGTCGCATTGCGCTCCAGCTTGCTGGCGAGCGGCAGGAACACGACATTGGCCATCAGCGCACCGTAGAGGGTTGTCAGCAGCGCGACGCTCATCGCGGGGCCGATGCGCTCCGGCGAATCGAGGTTCCCGAGCATCTGCACCAGGCCGACCAGGGTTCCGATCAGCCCCATGGCCGGCGAGACTTCGGCCGCGCGGCGCAGGATGGCGGCGGCACGGTGCCGGCCCTGGGCCAAAGCGTGCGCCTCCAGCGTCATGTTGCGCTCGATCTCATCCACCTGCAGGCCGTCGATCAACATGCCGAGCGAACGTTGCAGGAAAGGGGCATCGCGCAGGCCGTAGAGGTCGCCCTGCAACTGCAGCAGGCCGCGCTTGCGCGCCTTGTCCGCCAGCGTCAGGACGCGGCGCGCGCCGACCCGAGGATCGACCTCGCTGCGGAACAGCGCCTGGCGGAAAGATGGCTGGGCCTCGCGCAATTCCTCGCCGGTATAGGAGATCGCAGTGACCGCCAGCGTTCCCAGCACCACCATCAGGATCGCGGGAACGTCGACGAAAGCGAGCGGCGAGCCGTTGAGGACGATGGCAACGCCGATCAGGGCGAGCGCGGCGATCAGGCCGAACAAGGTGGCGAGATCCATCCTGCGCGGCGGGGCCTCGAAGCGCAGCGGCGCATCGGCCATGGGTCGCACGTCGTTGGGCGTTGTATCGGCCATCTCTATCCTGCCTTGCGATCAATCCGTCGCATCGTCGATGAGCTTCGCGTCAAGCCCGGTCGGCCTTGATGATTTCAGTCATGGTGACGCCGAGACGATCCTCGACCACCACCACCTCGCCGCGCGCGACCAGGCGGTTGTTGACATAGATGTCGACCGCCTCGCCGACCTTGCGGTCGAGTTCCACCACCGCACCGCGGCCCAGCTTCAGAAGCTGGCTGACCTGCATCGAGGTGCGGCCGAGCACGGCCGAAACCTGCACCGGGATGTCGTAGACCGCATCCAGGTCCTTGGCGTTCCCTGGCCGAGCCGGATCCTGTCCGGCGTCGGGCGGCTGGCCCTCCGTGCCTTGGAACTCGGTCAGTTCCAGATTGTCCTCGTCGCCCATCACTCTCTCCTTTCGATCACTTCGGGTCGCGGCCCTCGGCCGCGACGTATCGTGTCAAGGCTTCCTCGATCGCCCGCCAGATGCGGCCGGCTTCGCGCTCCACGCCGCCGTCGGCCCATTCGACGCGGCAATCACTTTGGCCCATCTCGTCGTCCCCGATCAGGACGACGCGACCCTCGAACCCACTGGAGGCCGACAATTGCGCCAGCCGCTCCTGCAGCGCGTCGAGCCGGGCGCTGTGCACATAGGCGACCAGCCGCGGCTCCTGCTTCAGCGATTCCAGGCACTGATTGAGGACGGCCTCGATCTCCGCCATGCCCTGGCGCTCGACCAGCGCCGGATGCAGCTTGCGCACGATCGCCATCGCCAGATCCACCGACTTGCCGGCCGCCTGCGCCTCGGCCGCAATGCCCTTGGCGATCGCCGCGGTCTGCTGCGCGATGGTGCCGAGGGCGGCCACGACCTGCTTGTCGAAGGCGGCGACCGCCTCGGTGCGGCCGCGCGCGACGCCGGCGTCTTCGCCCTGCCGGCGTGCCACATCGCACGCGCCTTGCAGCTCCGCCTCGGTGAACATCGGCGGCGCCTGGACGGCGGGCGTGGTGCTGGCGCCGCCATGTGCGGCCTTCGGGCGCGCGCCGCCGACGGTGCTTTGCGGCGCTTCACCGAAATCGTTGTCGAAGAGGAATTTGCGTACCACTGCCATCTCTCGCGCCAGAGTCCTAGTAAATCAGCTCGTCTTCGCCCTTCTTGTCGGTCAGCATGATCTCGCCCTTGCCGGCGAGCTCCTTGGCGACCGTCACCATCGCCAACTGAGCTTCCTCGACGTCGCGCAGTCGCACCGGGCCCATCGCGGCCATGTCTTCCTTCAGCATCTTCGATGCGCGCTCCGACATGTTGGAGAGGAACAGATCGCGCAGCGTCTCCGACGCGCCCTTGAGCGCGAGCGGCAGCTTGTCCTTTTCGATGGAGCGCAGCAGCGTCTGCACGCCGCCCGGATCCAGCTTGCCCAGATCCTCGAAGGTGAACATGAGCGAGCGGACTTTCTCGGCCGAATCGCGGTTGCGTTCCTCGAGGGCGGTGAGGAAGCGCGATTCGGACGCGCGGTCCAGGTTGTTGAAGATCTCCGCGATCATCTCGTGCGCGTCACGGCGCGAGGTGCGGGCAAGGTTGCTCATGAACTCGTTGCGCAGCACGCGCTCGACGTCGTCCAGGATGTCCTTCTGCACCGATTCCATGCGCAGCATGCGCATGATGACTTCCATCGCGAAGGCTTCCGGCAGCATCGAGAGGACGCGCGCGCCGTGGTCTGGCTTCACCTTGGAGAGGACGACCGCGACGGTCTGCGGATACTCGTTCTTCAGGAAATTCGCGAGCACCGATTCGTGGACGTTGCCGAGCTTGTCCCACATGGTGCGGCCGGCCGGGCCGCGGATCTCTTCCATGATCTGGTCGACCTTGCTGCGGTCGAGCACCTTCATCAGCAACCGTTCGGTCGATTCGTAGGTGCCGGTCATGGTGCCGGTCGAGGAGATCTGATCGGCGAACTCGACGAACAGCCGCTCGATCACCGTCGCGTTGACGGTGCCGAGATTGGCCATGGTCTGCGAGATTTCGCGGATCTCGTCGTCGTGCATCAACTGGAACAGCTTGGCGGCTGTGTCCTCGCCGACCGACATGACCAGCAAGGCGGCCTTCTGCAGGCCGTTGAGGGAGCGGTAGTCGTCTTTGGCGCGCATCATGGTCGTGTTGGATCCTGCCTAATGCGTGTCATTGTTCCTGGTAGACCCACTGCCGGATCAGGTTCACGGCCTGCTCCGGATGCTGGTCCACCAAGTCGGAAATCTTGCGGATCGAGGAGGCGCGCACGCGGCCCTCGACCTGGTTGAGGTCGATCATCTGATCGATCTCCGCCGCGATCTGTTCCGCATCGCTCGATGACGGCATGGTCGGCAGTCCGGGCAGCGTGGTCTGCGCCGGGCCGGGGATCGCCAGAGCGGCTGCCGCGCCCGGCGGCAAAGCGAGCTGATCGCCCGGACCCGCGAGCGCGACATTGGCCGGCGCGACGCTCGGCATCGCCAGGATGCGGCTCAGCAGCGGGCGCACGACCAGCAGCAGCACGAGCAAGGCGACGACCGCCAGCACGAGCAGTTCCGCCAGCCGCATCAGGTCGGTCTTGTCGAGGCCGAGCAGCATGGTGCCGGCATCCTCGACAATCTCGGGCTCGGCGAACTTCATGTTGACGACCTTGACCACGTCGCCGCGGGTCTCGTTGAAGCCGATGGCGGATTTCACAAGCGCATCGATCTGGGCAAGCTCATCGGCGCTGCGCGGCTGATAGGTCCTGGTGCCGTCGGCAGCGGTTTCGTAGAGGCCGTCGACCAGGACCGCGGCGGAAATGCGCTTGACGTCGCCGCCGGCCTTCACCTCGGTCCGGACGATCTTGGAGATTTCGTAATTGACGGTTTCCTCGGTGCGCCCGTTCGACGAGGTCGAGCCGCTGCCGGCGCCCGATTCCTGGCCCGGAGGATTCGGCGTGTTGTTGGCGACGCTGACATTGTTGGCGCCCTGGCGCTCCTGCGAGTTGCCGGTCTCTTCCACCGAGTTGGTGGAGCGGACGACCTGGCCGTCAGGGTTGAAATCTTCCTTGTTGGTGGTGACCTGGTTGAAATCGAGGTCGGCGGTCACTTCCGCGCGCACCTTGCCAACGCCCAGGGTCTGGGCCAGCAACTGCTCGATCGCCTGGCTGAGGCGCGCTTCGTAGGAACGGCGCATGTCCTCGGAATTCGCGGTGTCGAGCTCGCCGTCATCGGCGCCGCGCGCCAGCAGCTCGCCGTTGTTGTCGATCACCGAGACGTTCTTGGCTCGCATGCCCGGGACGGCGGAGGAAATGAGATGCTGGATGGCGGAGACCTGGCCTTTGTCCAGGCCGCCCTGCAGCGCCAGCACGACCGATGCAGTCGGCTCCGCGCGGTCGCGCGAGAACAGCTCGCGCTTCGGCATCACCAGATGCACGCGCGCGGAGCGGACCTGGTGGATCGACCGGATGGTGCGTGCCAGCTCGCCCTCGAGGGCGCGGATCTGATTGATCTGCTGCACGAAGTTGGTGGTGCCGAGCGCGTCGGCGCGATCGAAGATCTCGTAGCCGATCGATCCGCCGGCCGGGATGCCCTCGGTCGCCAGCGACAGGCGCAACTTCGCCACCTGGTCCTGCGGCACGTAGATCTGCGAGCCATCGCCACGGATTTCGTAGGGAACGCCCTGCGCGTCCATGCGCTGGACGATCTGCCCGCTGTCGGAAGGATCGAGGCCGCTATAGAGCAGCGTCATGCCGGGGGTGGCGAGACGCGTCACAATGAAGGTGAAGAAGGCGATCAGTGCGAAAGCAACGGCTGCCAGCGCCACGAGTCGCGTCGCCCCAAGATTGCGCAACGTCTGTGTCAGTCCATTCACGAGCGTCACCGGTATCGAATTTGTGGCCCATCCGTCGGTCGGTGATCGCTCGCGTTCGCCTAAAATTTTCCGCAAATCATGTGGATCTGCGCGCGGTATCGCCCGACGACGGTTTGACGATAGGCGCCAGGACTTAACAAGCCATTAAGTCACGGCAAAAATTGCCTAGAGCTGGGAAAAAGTTGCCTGGACGCGGCGAGGTTTCGCAGTCAGCGAAAAGCGATCGCGCCCGCCTATTCGGCGGTGCGCATGGCGCCGCTGCGGCGGGCGGCGGCGCGATAGTCCTGCAGACGCGTGGTGCGAAGACCACGCATGCCATGGCGATCGATCGATCGCTGCCAGGACAGGAATTCTTCGACAGAAAGCGTATAGCGCGCGCAGGCTTCCTCGAGGCTGATCAAGCCGGCGCGCACGCCAGCGACCACCTCCGCCTTGCGGCGGATCACCCAGCGCCTTGTGCCGGGTGGAGGCAAGTCTTCGAGACGCAAGCGGCGCCCGTCTATTCCGAGAACCACCACGCTTCTGTTGCCGTCGAGCTCGACGTTCATCGACTCCTTCCTCGGTACAATCCGATGTCTGTCGAGCCTATGACCTACGGCTTAAGGAATCGCTAAATCAGGGGAACTGGTCAGTTGCGGATTGCCGAGGATTTTCGATAAAATTTTATCTATCCAGTATTCGTGGAAAATACGGCAATAATTCTAAGTATCGTCGTTATCGTTACTTGCGGGCTTGGTGACCTTGAGAATCTTGTCGAGCGGGAAACCGACCGAACCGACGAACAGTTTGACCTCGCCGTCGGCGATTTCCGTCGAATCCACGACCCCGTAGCTGGTGATCTTGGCCTGATAGGTCTTACCCTGGTCGTCCGAATAGGCAACGGCGACCCGGTACTCGCCGTCCGGCAACTGGTTGCCGAAGGCGTCCTTGCCGTTCCAATCGACGTTATAGGTGCCGACCCCGCGGTTTGCCTCCTGCACCAGGACCACTTTGCCGGTCGAATCGATGACCGTCATCATGGCCTTGCTCGCGGCCTGGTCGATCTCGTACTGGAACTTGGCCTTGCCGCCCTTCAGGCTGAGATGGTCGCTGTCCACCGCCACCTCGTTGCCGAGGAAGCTGACCGCGCCGAAGGCATTGGTGGAGGATTGCAGGCCGATCAGTTTCTCCAGGCTCTTGTTGGAGGCGATCTGCTGCTCCACCTGGCTGAATCCGACCAATTGCTGGGTGAACTGGGCGGTATCCATCGGGTTGAGCGGGTCCTGGTTCTGCAATTGCTTGGTCAGCAGCAGCAGGAAGTTGTTGTAGGTGTCGTTCAGCCCCTCGATCGCATCGTCGGTAGTCGAGTTCGACTGGCCGCTGCTGCTGGACCGCGTCTGGGCCAGAATGTCCTGAACGTTCGGTATTTCCATCGTCCTTGCTCCCGGCCTTCATCAGACCTGCAGATTCACAACGCCGGCGGCGGTATCCATGACCTGGGCAACCGGGCTATCCGGCTGGTCGCCGTTGGACTGGCCGTCCAGGACCGCGCCGGCGGCGGCCGATGTCGCCGACTGGCTCAGATCCTGGGCGAAGTCCTGGTCGCCGCTATGGCCCAGGCTGAAAGACAGATCGCCGCCTTCCATGTTCAAGCCTGCATCATGCAAGGCGCGTTCCAACCCTTTGACGTCGCGCTGCAACAGCTCGAGGGTGCTGGGCCGCTCCACCGTCACCGCGGCGGTTACCCGCTTGTCCTCGTCGATCTCAAGCTTCACGTGAATGCGGCCAAGCTCGGCCGGCGAAAGCTGGATCGAGAATTTGCCGGTTCCCTCGCGCAGGGCGCGCTGGATATGGACCGCCACCTGCTCGTGGGCCGGCAAATTTTGCAGGTGCTGCCTCAACTGGGCGACGAAATCCGCCCGCTTGCCGGCCGCGCCTTGCGCCAGATGGAGCGCCCAGCCTTGTCCCGACCCGTCGTCGGAGAAGGGTTGATCGAGCGTGTCGCCCGTGCTGCCGAATTCGCCGGTGGCGCTCGGCTGCAGCAAGGTCGTCTGGTGCGGCTGCGCGGATTGCGGCGCGGTTGCCGAGCTGGGCGCCGGATCGGGCGCACCGGCATTCGCGCGCGTCGGCGTGCCGGGCCGCGGCTTGGTGTCGGGTGCCGGCCGTTCCGATTTCGGCTGCGCCGCCTGTGGCGCCAGGTCCGAGACTGGGGCAAGGGCCTCGGGCGTTTGCACCAGCGTCTGCTGGACGGCGGCCGGAGTGGGTGGCAGAGCTGCCGAATGCGTCGTGATGACGGGCGTTTGCGTGCCGCCGGTATCGACCGCTTGGCCGGTGCTGAGGGCCGCCACTACCGACAAGCTGGCTTCGGCCATTGCGGCCGCCGCCTGCTGTTCCGGCGTGGCGTCGGGGTTTGCTTGCGATCCATCGGCCGGTGTGTTTGCTGCGCCATCCGCTTGCGCAGGCGTGGCGCTTTCGCCCTCGGCGGGCACGGGAGCGAGCGGAACCAGCGGTGTTTCCGGTGTAGCGCCAGCAGCATTCTGATCCGCGGGTTGAGTGGCGACTACCAAGGCCGCGGTCGGATCGCTCGCCTGCGCCTGGCCATCGGCCGCCGGCTGCGCGGCAGTCGCGCCAGTATCGGTCTGAGTTTCCGCCGCCTTGTCCTCCATGGGCGTATCGGCTTCAGCCGTGGCAACGGCGGGCTTGGCGCAAGCTTCATCGTGTTTCGTCTGGTCGGCCAGGCGGTGATCGCCGGCATCCTCGACCTCTTTGGCCTCGCCCCGCAGCGTGCGCGGATGGGCAAGGGCAACGCGCGGCGGCCGGCCGGAGACCGGATCGGATGCCGGGTGACGGCGCCTGGCCTCGCCGTCCTTCGGTTCGGATTCGACGCGGCGCTTCAACCGATCGGCCAGCAGATCGGCGAACGGATCCGAGCCCTGGCCCGTCGCATGGCGCCGCCAGTCGATCTGCAGATCGGTGGTGATCTTGGGTTCGAATTGAACGGGGTTCATGCTCATCCTGTCAGACAATGAAATTGACCAGCGACAACCGCGAGATCTGCGAGTAGGCGCCGAAGCTGGCCTGCAATTGCAGCTCCACCGCCTGCAGCTTCGCGGCGACTTCGTTGGGATCGATCGCCTCGATCTTGTCGCTGTCGGCGACGTTGGCGTTGATGGTGGTCTGGTGCGACAAGGTGGTGGCGGCGAACAACGCATCGTTCACCGCATTGTCGCCCTCCAGCGCGCGCACGCCGGCCAGCGATTCGGTCGCCAACTGCTTGGCGATCGTCATCTTGTCGGCGTAGGTGTCAGGGTCCTGGACCGCCGACTGGGCATAGCGCAGGGCGAGGGTCAGCTTCTGGAACGCCACCTCGTTGGCGCTGAAGGTGTATTTCACCGACATCTTGTCGGCGATCACGATCGAGGAACGTTGCCAGGCCAGCGCGGAATCCGTCGGCTCCTGATGGACGTTGTATGCGGTGGGGATCGGGTCCGGCACCGCGACCGGCTGCGAAACCTTGGCCGCGGTCTCGAGCTCGACGCCGACCGTGCCGGCGGTCAGGATCAGGTGGCCGCTGCCGGGAGCGCCGGGCACCGCCGAAGCGGGAAAGGGCGGCACCTGCGCGTTGATCATCGCCGTGAGGTTGATGGCGATCGCATCCATATCGGCTTCGGCGCCGGTGGTGGTGTAGCGGACGGTGCGGCCGTTGACGGAGACTTCGTAGATGTCGCCCTTGCGGCCGACCGGGCCGCTCAGCTGCACGGTATCGATCTCCGGCAACGGACCCGGCGGAATGTTGGCGACGATCGTGGCCGTGCCGGGCGCGGCGGTTGCGTTGGGCGGTGCGTCGGTCGACAAGGTGGCGGTGTAAGCCAGGGCCGTGCCGGGCGTGTCCGACGTGACGGACAGCTTGCCGTTGCGCACGGACGCTGTGACGCCGATGCCCGCGCCATTGATGGCTGACACGAATTTGGCCGCGATCGCCGCCTCGTCGTCGGTCGACGCCGTGGTGACCGTGAAGGGCCCGCCGACCGGCGCGGTAAAGGTGATGGTGTATTGGTCGCCCGGATCGAGCGGGCCGGGGAAGCTGATCTCATCCTGCTGGGCGACCGGCACGACCGTGCGCTGCGTCGTTTCGACGACCGGGTTGTTCTGCACCGTGGCGTGCGAGCTGAAGGCCGTCGCACCGCTCAGCCGCAACTGGCCGTCGCCGAGATTGGTCGCGGTCACCGAAAAGGGCGGCTGATAGTTGGCGATCTTGGATACCAGCTTGTCGACGATGGTGTTGAGGTCCGGCTCATCCCCGGTGGTGCGATAGCTGATCGTCACCGGCGAGGCGTGGGCCGGCGGATCGGTGATGGTGACGCTGTAGATCTCGCCGATCGTGCCGACCGGCCCGCTCAGGGAAATGACATCCAGCTGGTTGGCGCCGATCGGCACGTTGGCCTGCACGGTCTCGGCGGTGGGCGGCGTCGGATCGTTGCCGGTGATGGCGACCGTGAAGGCGGTGCCGGCCGTGTCGGCAGTGATGGTGAAGCCGCTGGCGTCAATGTCCTGGACCGAAACGTTGGCGAGCGGACCGACCGCCGCCGCCATCGCCGCGGCAAGCTCCTGCTGGGTCAAGGGGCCGTTGAAGACGAGCGGCGTGCCATTGACCGTGATCGTCGCGTTCTGGCCCTGGCCAAGCTGATCGGCGGTGATCCGCACCACCTGGCGAATTGTTCCGCCGGCGAGCTGCTGCGTGGTGCCGGCCGCCGCCGCGTTCTTGGAGCCGCTGGGATCGGGCAGCCGCAACAGATCGACCACCGGCGCCCGTTCGTTGGCATTGATGCCGCCGAACAGATAGCGATCGTTCACCTGCTCGTTCAGCAAGGCGTTGAGCTCGATCAACGCCGTGTTGACCTGCTGGATGATCGGCGAGATCTTGCCGGCGCGGGTCAGGGACGATGCAATGGTGTTCTCGGCGCCGCCGGTGATGTTGGTGTTCGTGGCGCTGACGTTGAACAGTGGTCCCGGCTCGGTGCCGGTGATGACCAGGCGGTCGCCGCTGGCCTGCGCGGTCGCGCGCACGGCCGGACTGTAGTTGTTGATCTGGCTGGCGAGGTTGCCGGCGATTTCCTCGAAGCTGCCCTCGGTCCCGTTGGTGACATAGCTGAACAGCACGCCATCGACCACCACCTTGTAGACGTCGGCGGTATCGCCGAGGTCACCCGTGAACGTGACGGTATGCTGCTGCTTGGTCGGCGGATCGGTATTGGGCGCGGTGAAGGCCTGCACCATCGTGGCGTTGATGTCCTCGATGCTGGTCATCACGCGGTCGTATGCCTTGACGTCGGTCGAGGCGCTCTTGATCGCTTCGACATAACCTTGCCGGCGGGCGATCTCCGCGCGCAGATCGACCAGCCGCTGCGCCTCCACGCCATAGGTCGTGAGGTCGGTCGACTTCTTGCCGTTGTTGAGCTGCTGAGTAAGCTGCGCCAGCGACGTCTGCAGCGTCTTGAAGCTGTTGACGTTGGAGAGATAGGCGGCGTAGGTCGAGTATCCGCTGACGGGCATGGTGCTTCCTCGTCCTTACCGCGACACGGCTGCTTGCAGCGTGTCGAACAAAGTTTGAATGACGGTGATCAGCCGGGCCGAGGCGGCATAGGCGTTCTGCAGGACCTGCAGGTTCGCCAGCTCCTCGTCCAGGTTGACGCCGGTATCCTGCTGGTAGCGCTGCTCGGTCATCTGCAGTGTATCGGCATTCAGCTTGGCGTTGTCGCTCACCACCTTGGCGTTGGTGCTGGACGCGCCGATGATGCCGGACATCAGCCCCTTGTAGGAGACGTTGGTCAGGCTGAGGCCGACCGCGATGAAGTTGCGGTCGTTGCTGTTCAGCGCGGTCACGACGTCGGCCGCCGAGTTCTTCTTGAGCTGCTGCGTGCCGGCGAGCAGATCCTTGTTGATGGCGAAGTTGTAGCGGTCGCTGTTGGTGAAGAAGCCTTCCGACAGCTCCGGCAGCTGGCCGTTGACCGAGCTCACGATCGTGAAGGGCGCGTTGCTGCTGTCGCCGACCAGCTGCAGCGAGGCGGCGCCGTTGATCGCGGTCACATCGAGCGTCGAATCGGCGTTGATCAGGCCGGCGAGCTTCTGCGCGATCTGGTCCAGATTGGTGTCGTTCTGGGTCGCGGTGTAGCTGTAGGTCTTGCCCTTGATCGTGATCTCGAACACGTCGCCTTCCGCCAGGCTGCCCGTGAGGAACACGGTGCTCATCTGCGGCGTCGAGGGTCCCGCCTGAACCGTCGTCAGGGCCGACGCGCTGACCCGGACCGAGCCGGTGGAGCCGTTGTAGGCGGCGGCAAAGGTCGCGGGAGAGCCGGTTGTGGTCGTGAAGGCGCTGACCACCATGTCGAGTTGAGAGCGCAGCTTGCGGATCACTTCGCTGGCCGGGTCGGCGCTGGCCGGCTGCCCGGCGGAAGTGCCGTCGTAGCGCAGGTTCAGCAGTGCCTTGATCTTGCCTTCACGCAGCAGCCCGTTCACCGGCGCGCCGTTATCCACCGAGATGATATTGGTGCCATCGAAATCGAAGCGTGCCGGCGCTCCGTCGAGCAGGGAGAGCCCTGCCGGCGTGAACAGCGCGATCGCGCCGTTCTCCCGGTCCACCGACCGCACGTCGACCAGGTTGGCGAGCTCGCGCACGATGGTATTGCGCTGGTCGATCAGGTCCAGTCGTTCCGCGCCGTTGGGGTCCGACGCCTTGATGCGCAGGTTGAGCTCGAACACCTTGGCCAGCTTGTCGTTGAGCTCGTCGGTCGAGGCGTCGAGATCCTTGCGGATGTCGGCATCGATATTGTCGATGCCGGTGCTGAGGCGGCGCACCTCGGCGGCCAGCTGGTCGCCGATGGCGATGACCTGATGTTGGGCGGCCGCGCTCTCGGGTTGCGACTGGAAGCTCTGCCAGGCGGCAGTGAACTGGTTGAACAGCGTCGGCAGGGCGGCGGTGTCGGAACTGGCGCCCAGCAGGCTCTGGATGCGGCCGAGATATTCCTGCTGGGCGCTGGTGAGGCCATTGGTCGAGGTGAAGCTCTCGAACTGGCGGCGGAGCGACGCGCTGATCGTCGCCTGATAGCCGGCAATCTGCACGCCGCCGACCTGGTCGTTGCCCAGGAACGCGGACTCGCGCACCAGCGTCTTCTTGGTGTAGCCCGGGTCGTTCGCATGGGCGACGTTGGCGGAGACCAGCTGCACATTCGCCTGGTTGACCCGAAGCCCGGAAATCGCGGCGTTGAGGGCTGCGTCCAAGGACATGGCTTCACCTGTTCCGGATTATCCGGTTAGCGCTTGATGTTGATGATGTCGGCCAGCATCTCATCGGCGGTCGTGATCACGCGGGTATTGGCCGAGAAGGTGCGCTGCGTGACGATCATCTTGGAGAATTCATCCGCGATATCGACATTCGAGCCTTCGATCGCGCTGCCGCGCATCGTGCCCGCACCGTTGTCGCCGGCATTGCCGATCCGCACGGCGCCGCTGTCGAAGGTCTCCGTGAAACCTTGTGCCACCTCGCGCTGAAGGGCGCTTGCGTCGTTGAACTGGGCGATCGGCACGCGGAAGAAGATGCGGCTGCGGCCGTTGTCGTACTGCAGCTCAACATCGCCATTGTCGCGGATACGGACGTCATTGAGCAGGCCCTGCGGAACGCCGTCCTGGATCAGGCGCGACACGTCGATGGTGTCATTGTTGCCGCCGAACTGCGTTACGCCCGCGGTTGTCTGAAACTGGCCGAGATTGAGCTCGATGGTCTGGGCGCCGAGGCCGTAATTCACCTGGAACGAAACCATCGCCGGCTGGCCATCGGTCTGCAGGCCCGGCACCGACGCGTTGCCCGACGGATTGAACTGGTTGGAGATCGCCACCAGCTTGCCCGCCGTGTCTGGCGTCTGGCCGAACTGCACGTCAATGAAGCCCGGGACCGTGCCGTTGGTCGCGACAGCCGAGGAGGTGAACGGAACGCCGGCGTTGGTTGCGGTTACCGAGATCACGCCGCCGGCTGCCGTCGCGGTGACGCCGAGGCCCGGATTGGAATTGATCTGATCCGCGAAGCGCTGCGCCAGATCGCTGAGGCTGGTCTCGGTGCCGTCCGCCACGTAGGAGATCGACTGGGTGTTGATCGTCATGGTGTAGGTGTCACCGATTTCGCCCGGGCCTACCGTGCCGCCGAGCGTGACCGTGTCGGTCTGGGCAACCGGCGCGACGTTGGGGGTCGTCACGGCGGTCGCGCTGGGTGCGTCGCTGGTGGCTGAGGTCGGCGTGCTGGTGCCGCCGAACGCGATGGTGAAGGTGCCGCCGCCCGCGTCCGACTGGATCAGGATCCGGGCGGCGTTGTTGGGATCGGCGACGGCCGTCACCTGGCCATTGACGGTGACGTTGGCATTGATCGCCGTGACCAGGGCATCGCGGACAGCCGTCGCGCTGTTGAGCGGAACGGTGCCGTCGACGGTGATGGTCGTGCCGTTGATCGTGATGCTCGACGTATCGCCGGCCGTGAGCAGGGCGCCGGGGATGTCGACACCTTCGACCTGGCCGGAGCCATTGCCCGCCAGCGTCGCGCTGAACGGCGTTCCGGCCTCATCCGCGACGATCTGGAACGTGTTGCCGACCACGGTGCTGCCGGTGACGACGGCGCTCATGCCGGCATTGCCGTTGATCGCGGCGACCAGGGCGGATGCGGCCTGGGTGGCGGTCCAGCCGGTGGACGGCGAGGTGACCGAAACACTGTTGGAGCCGATCGTCAGATTGATCGTGCGCTGCGGCGGGATGCCTGACGCCGGCAGGGTGACGGTATTGACCTGCGCGACCGGTGCGACGTTCGGCTGCAGCGGCGCGGCAACGGCGCTCTGATCGTTGACGCCGCTGATCGTTCCATCGACCGGATCAAGCGTGCTGTCATCCGCCTGGATGTCCAGTCGCCACAGATTGTCCGCGCGCTTGTTCCACACCAGCGAGACATTGTGCGGATTGCCGAGCGCGTCGAACACCTGGACGCTGGTCGGGCTGAGCGGAGGGGTCGGATTGATCTCGGAATTGGCCGGCAGGTTGCCGACGAACTCGATCTCGCTGGTCGGTGTCGGCTCGTCGATCACTTGCGAGATCTGGATCGGCGACACGACGGAGGTGTCGGCAACGCCGGTCTCCGGATCCACAGCCCAGCCGTTCAGATAGTAGTTGCCGTTGTTGACCAGGTAGCCGTCGCGGTTGACCTCGAAGTCGCCGGCGCGCGTGTAATAGCGCAGCGCATCGAACGTCGTCTGGGTCGCGGTCTGGTTGCTGGCGCGGCTGACCACGAAGAAGCCGTTGCCGGTGATGGCGAGGTTGGTGTTGTCCTGGGTCTGGGTGATGTTGCCCTGAACGCCATTGGCGTAGAAGGGTGACGCAATGACGCCGCCGGGCGAATGCAGGTTCTGATTGGAAACCGTGATCAGGGTTTCGAACCGCGTTTCGACTTTCTTGTAGCCGGTGGTCTGCGAGTTCGCGATGTTGTCGGAGATGTGTCCGAGCGATCGGGATTGGGCGTTGACGCCGCTGACCGCCGTAAACATCGCGCCAAGAATGCTCATTTCAGGCCTCTTCTCATAGGGATGATCCCAGGTAGCGTCCTTGATGCAAGGCGCGGGCCAAGCCTGAATGTCGGCACTGATCGTTATGTTTCAATGCGTTAAGCCCGCAGCGGGGCTTGGGTCCGTGAGCGCGCGCGGGTGGCTCGGGACATTCCGCGTTGCTCCCGATGCGCGCCCGTCAAAATTTGCCGGGCCGCACCAGGATGACCAGGAACAATGCGTGCAATCGCGGAAGAAGCGAAAGTTCGCCGCTGGGCGGAGAGGGGACTTGGTCTAGACTGGAGCGAGCGCGACGGGCGCGCTTGGCTTCCGTTCGACCAGAACCCAGAATCCTTGCGGCATTCTCTGGAACACCACCAGGTTGAACCGGCTCATCAGCCGCGGCAGCCACCAGTCGGCCGGCTGCTGAATGAGATGGGCGTTGCGACCGTCGGGCAACGTCTTGATCGCGGGTCCAATATGGACGGTGAAAAAGCCGCATCTCTCGACCAGGCTCTTCAAGTCATCGAGCACGTTGTCGAGATAGTTCGGTTCGATATGCTCGAGAACGTCGATGCAGCAAACGAAACCACAAGGGCGCGGCCGGTCGGACCATTCCGGCACCCCGGGATCATAGTGGTGGATCGCTAGCGGCGTGGGCAGCATCGTTCGCAAGGACTGGCCAAGCCGTCCCTTGCCAGCGCCATAATCCAGCACCTCGGTAATGCCGGTCTGCTGCATGATCTTCGCGACGGTCGGCGCATATTGCAGCGAGGCGACGCCGTAGTTCGGATTCTCATGCAGCTTTTCCTGCATGCGGCGATAGTCTTCGCTGATCTGGCCGGTCGCTGACATGGATGACTTCTCCGTCGAATCGATCTGCAATATCTACTGCTGCGCCACTGCCTGGGGATGCAGCTTCGCGACAATGCGCCCGTCGGCGGTGCGGCCGGCATGGACCGAGCGCGCCATCAGCTCCTGCCAGGGCGAGGTGGAGTTGCTGGCCTTGTGCTCGGCCAGCCATTCCTCGCGATAAGCGCTGCCGGACGTTTCCTCGTAGATCGGCATGCCTTGGGTGTAGTGCACCAGCTTGGCGTCGGTGCGCGGGGCGTCATATCCGACCAGGTGGTTCCAATGGCCGGGCACATCGCCGACCAGCTCGGGCGAGAGCCAGTCCAGGATGTGTGGATTGACGCTGCGCTTGGGATCATCGACATAGTCCGGCGTCAGAATGCGGTTCGCCGGATGGGCGCAATTGAACATGATCATGCTGGCCCATTCGAACTTCTTCGGATTCTTGCTCACCATCGCGGCATACTTGTCCTCGGTGAGCGCGAACAGTTCCGCGACGTCCCCGAGCGCCAGGAAGTCGATGTCGAGGAACAGCGCCCAGCCCCGAAAATCGCACAGCCACGGCACCAGGAAGCGGCTGTAGGTGAAAGGCGTCAGGCCTTGGCGCTTGATCGGCAAAGTCGGCAGCACCAGAGGCGAAATGCTCAGCGGTTTCGTGGATCTCCGGAACAGGCTGAACTGCAGGACGTTCAGGGCCACCGGCTGGCGGTGATCGTAGCCGATGAAGATGCGAAGTGGCTGGTTGCTCTGTGTGCCAGACATGGCTCTGCTCCGGGCATGGTCGGGCGATGGTTGCGCCCAACGTGGTTAAAAAAGTTATAAGGCTGCTTCCGTCCGCGAACGCCCATGCAAAAATCTGCATGCCGCGTGCCATCGGAAAACGCAGGCAGCCGCGACGGGTCGCGGCCGGCTTCGGTGGTTAGTCGGTCTTCAGGAGACGGAGTTGATGATCAGGCCCATCAGCTTGTCGGTCGCGGAGGTGCCTATCTTGGGCAAGCTCTGCATGAAGCTGACGCTGCTGGCGAGCGAGGCGGTGAGGTTGGTGGTCGCTTCGCTGACGTTGCCGATGCCGTAGGGATCGTCGGTGGATCGGGCCTCGCGCTCGACGGTGTCGTAGTCCTGGGAATAGAGCCCCTGGCTCAGTTGGATCGCGTAGTTGAACTCTTTCTTGCCGTCGGCACCGGCACCATGAGTGCGTGAGACACGCAGGATGTAGTCGCCGGTCTCCATCTCGAAATTGCCGTCGCGCATGGCCTGGTAGACAGTATTGGCAGCGCCCGCCTTCGGATCCGAATCCGCGAGCAGGCGACCGCTCGATTTGTAGTAGACCTGGAAGCGCAACTGGTCCTCGTCCTCCTTGGTGGCGTTGAGGACGGAAAAGGTGGTGGCGGTCTTGCTGGTCACGCGGAACTGGAAGCCGTCGACGGAGTCGCCGGAACCGAGCGAACTGAAGACGTTGAGGCGGGTCTGGTCCTTCTTGAGCACCCCGATGTTGCGGGCCGTCGCGTTGCTCTCGAACTTGACGTCCCGCGTGTCCTTCTGGAATTCCTGGACCGCCTTGCCGCTCGCCTGCTGCGCCTGCTGCTGCTGGATGCGCTGCACTTCGCGCGAGATGCGCTGAAGCTCCGCGGCGGCGTCGGCGGCGGCGGATGTGCTGCTGGAGACGGTGGCCATGATATCCTCAACCCCTGTGTCAGGCCGAAACGCTCATCACCGTCGGCCGGCCGGAAGCTGGCTGGGCCGGCGTGGCGGCGGCGGGCATGCGCGGCGCCGGCTGGGCGGATTTGCCTGCCAGGCCTTCGGCGATCGCGCGGTTGATATCCAGGATCGGGCCGATCTTCGATCCATCGAGATCTCCCAGGCGCGCCATCACGTGGCGATCGATCATGAGAGAGAGGGTGAGCACGTTGTCGCGCACATCCTTGGGCAGCGGGCAGTCCGGTTCGCTGAGGGCGGCCTGGAAAATCGACCACAGGCGCTGATTGAGCCGCAGGGCCTCGCGCAGGGCCTCGCCCTTATCGTTCATCTTGGCGGCCAGAGCGAGCCGCCGCGAAGCCTCGCCCAAGGCCCAGGCCTCGGTGCTGCGCGGATCGTCTCCACTGGGGCGGCTGGCGTAGCCGTTCGGTGCTTTCATTCCGTCCTCGCTGCGGTCCCTGGATATGCCGGTCGGCTGTGAGACGCGTCAGAACAGCTTCGCGGTCAGTTTCAGGGCCCGATAGTAGTCCCGTTCACGCACGAACCGTGCCACCTGCTCCAAATCCTTAACGTGATCCGGTCGGTCGGCCTCGCAATGGGCCAGCACGGTCTCGAATTTCTTGGAGGTTTCGGCGGTATCCTCCGGAAACAAATAGAGTAGCTGGATCGCCAGATAGAGCTTCTTCTCGTTGGTATCCGCCTGCTCTTCCTTCATGACCTCGCGGCCGCGGAGGAAATTCGCCTTGTTATAGAGATAGAAGGTTCCCGGTTCCTCGCCGCGGCCGATGACCGCGCCGTTGACGATGACCTTCTCTCCCGGGCGAAGCGAAAACTTGAGCGGCACCTGGACTTCCTCCCCCTAACGCCGATCCCGAACGGTTCTGCCGATCTTCCAATTCGAACCTTCTGGATCCTGTGGGAAGAAGCGGGCGGCGGCGGGTCGCGCCGCCGCCCAACTCTATCCGACCCTGACGGTTTAGAACAACCGCAGGATGGCTTGCTGCGCCTGGTTGGCCAGAGACAGCGAGATGGTGCCCAACTGCTGGCGCGTCTGCAGCGTCAGGATGTTGGCACCTTCTTCGTTCTGATCGGCCAGCGTCAGCTTGCCAGCGCCTTCCTTCAGCACGTCCGAGAACGCCGCCGTGAAATCGAGGCGGGTCAACAGCGTGTTGGAGTTGGTGCTGAGCGACGAAGACGCAGACCGCAGCTTCAGCTTCGCAGCGTCCAACTGACGGATCGCATTGTCGATATCCGAGCGATCGTTCCAGAAGTTCTGAGCGAAGTCGAGCTGCAGGCCCTGACCGTCCGTCTGGACGTTCTGGCTTACCACCGTCACCGTGCTGGTGTTGGTTTCGTTCAACTGCACAGTCAGGTTGTTGGCATCGCTGCCGTCAACCAGCTGCTCAGTTTCCAGAGTGGCCGATTCGCCAGCATTGGTGCCACGCACGTCAAACGAGGCAGTGCGCGCGCCCGTGAACGCACCACGGACCTTGTAGGTGATCGTTCCATCGAGCGTACCAGTCCCCAGCACGGAGGTGGCGGCCAGATTGAACGTCGCGCCGCTGTTCGAGCCGCCGGAGATCGTGAAGTCCACGGCACCACCGGCCGAGACGGTCACGCTGGTGACCGTTGCCGTTCCACCAAGGCCGTCGGACAGGGTGAAGGTGGCGTTATCGGCCGACCCACTCACCGTGATCGTCACGTTCGTGACCGCGTTGTCGAGGAAGCCCGACGCCGCGCTCACCGCAATGCCGGCGGACCCCACACCGCTGACCGTTTCGGTGCCGTTGACTTCACCGACCGATGCCGCAGTTGCCGTCGCCAGCAGCTTCAGCTCAGTGGTGTTCAACCCGATGGTGTAGGTGGCGCCGCTGTTCGCGCCCGCACCCGTGAGGGTGAAGGAGTTGTCGTCCGATCCAGCCGACACTGTGACGCCGCCAGCGGAGATGCTGAAGGTGTCGAAGTTGTTGCTGGTGTAGTTGAAGCTGGTACCGACGGCCGAGAAGCTGAGCGTCTCGTCGACGGTGCCGCCGCTGGACAGAGAGATCGACGAGAATGCCGGAGCACCCGTGCCGTAGGCAGAGCTGACCGCACTCGAATACTTCGAGGCGCCCAGGATCTGACGCTCATCGATCGTGACGCGCGCCGTGCCGGAGTCGAACGCGAATGCGTTCTCGCCGTTCGCGACCTTGCCGGAACCGAGGGCGGAGAGGCCGTCGCGCGTGACGGTTTCGCCGTTCTGATTCTCGGAAACGACCTGCAGGTTGACGTTCTTCTCGATCACCGAGCTGCCGACGCCGGCTGTGTCGGCGACGTCCTCGATAGCGTCGAAGTCAACGTCGAAGCTGATGCGTGTTCCGCTGGTGAAGCTGGCGGAGAAGCGCAACACGTTGCCTGCTGCCTTGGCGGCGTCCGCCTCGGCATTCGTGAAGGTCTGGGTGAAGGTCTGGCTGCCTTCCGTCACCGTGAAGGTCTTGTCCTTACCGGTGCCGCCTGACAGCTTGATCGAGATGCTGTCGAAGTTGAACGAGCTCGCCGAAGCGAAGCCGGTGACTTCCACGTTGCTGATACCGCGGTCGCGCTCGGCGTTCGCGATGTCATTGGAGTTGCCGCTGATCGCGCCGTCGCCCACCACCGAGACCTCGTAGGTGTCGGCGTCGACGACGTTGGTCGCACGCGCGCCGCTGATGCCGGTCAGGGCATTGACGGCGGTCTTGCTGCTTGCTGTCGCGTCGATCCGCAGGCCCGAGCCGACCAGCAGGTTCTTGCCCTGATAGCCGGCGTCCCGTGCCAGGCTGTCGATCGTGCGCAGCACGTTGTTGTACGACTGGGCCAGACTGGTGCGCAGCTTGACCGAGTTGGCGTCGTTGCCCAACGCACCCAAAGCCTGGGTGGTCAGACCGCGGGCCTGCTCGATCTGGGCCTCGATCGCGCTGATGCCGGCGTCGCCGGCCTTGATCGTGCTGATCGCCTGGCCGATCCCGTCCTTCAGGCCGTCAAGGTCGCCAGCGCGCTGGGTCAGACCCTTCGCGGCGAAGAACGCCGTCGGGCCGTCGAGCGCGGAGTTGATCTTGTTGCCGGTCGCGAGACGAAGCTGAGTTTTTTCCAGGAGCGACGACGTCTGCTGCAACAGAAGCAAGTTGCTGCGGATGCCGGCGGTCAATGGAATGGAGTTGGTTGCCATTAGAATTGCTCCTTTGGAGGCTTGCTAGCCGTGACGGCTTTGCGTGCACGGGCCGGCGCAGATGCACCGGCAGGAAGGTAGGTAGCAAGTTCCTTGCCAGCCGGCAGAAGATGCCTATCCGTCGGAAATCTTTGCCTTTTTGCCGGGAGCTAGGCCCGTCCGGGGGAGGCAATACTTGCCCCGAACCGGCAAATTTTGCCGCCTTAGGTCCTTGCAGCCGGGAAAAAATTTCTCTGTGATTTCAATGGATTAGCCTTCATCATTTATTAACCATCCCGACCCTAGGATCGGGCCGCGTCACGCGACAACCCCAGCCGATATCCGCAATTTGAGCAGCATTTTAGCGAGATGACATGGCGACCGGCGCACTCTCCATTCCGCGGCGCGGGGCGCGTGGGCAGGATGCCGTGACTGCCTCTGGTAAGGCTCGCGCGATTTCACCCCAGGACGAGGCCAAGATCGCAGCGCTGCTGCAGGCGGCAGCGCGCGCCAATCAGGCAGGCAATTCGGGCCGCCTGAAAAAAGCTCTCGAGGAAATCCTCGAGATCGACCCTAGCCACGCGAACGCGAACTACAATCTCGGCATCCTCTACCGGGATCGCGATGATATCTTCAGCGCCGAGGTGCATCTGCGACGCGCCATCAAGTTCGACCCGCATTACGTAGACGCCTACCAAGGGCTCGCGGACGTGCTGTTCGGCGCCAAGCATTTGCTGCCGGCGGCAAAGGTCTATGACGAGGCGCTTGAACTCGCGCCCAACCGGCTGCCGCTGCTGCTGAACCTGGCCAAGACCCGCATGATGCTAAAGGAGGCGAGGGAAACCGAGCGCTTGGCGCGGCGCGTCCTTCAGATCGACGACAAATCAGGCGAGGCCTGGTCCACTCTGTCGTGGGCGCTGCTGCATCGCGGCGGCGATGCCGCAGAGGCGTGTCAAGCTGCTGAAGAAGCCATGCTCTGCAGCGCGAGCTCGACCTACGCGCAAGCCTTGAAAGAGCATGCCTTGCGCCGGCTTGGCCGCATCCCCGAAGCGGATGCTCTGTGGGCCGAACTGCTGAACAGCGCCAAGCATGACTGGGACCGGACCCGCTCTCTCAACGAGATATATTACTGGCTCAATCAGCTCGACCGGTGCCAAACCATCGCGACTGCCTTCGTGGAAGCGAACCCGGACCGCGCCGACGGGCTGAAGGACCTGGCTTCGCTGATGATGGCCGACGGCCGGTTCGAGGTTGCGCAGGAACTGCTGGAGCGCGCGACGACGATGGCGCCGGAGCACAACATCATCCGGATGGTGGCCGGCCTGAACGCATTTCGGCTCGGAGACTACGCGCGCGGCCTCGAGCTCTATGATGCGCGTTGGTATCGCAGCCCGCATGATGCGCGGTGGGACATTCCGGTCCCCGAATGGGATGGCCAGCCGATCGATGGCAGCCTGATCGTCTATAGCGAGCAGGGGATCGGCGACTACGTCATGTTCGCCCTGCCGTTCTCAGAGCTCCGGCGCTACGCGAAGTCCATCGTGATCGAGGTCAATTCGCGCGTCGCAAGCCTGTTCCGCCGCACCTTCCCCGACATGCGGGTGATCGACCGGCGCGCCTTGCCGCCAGATTGGGATCCGAAACAGCATCAAGCGAAGGTCGGAATGGGCGATCTGCTGTCCCGGCTTCCGATCGATCTTGAGAATCTACCCAACAAAAAGGGATTTCTGATCCCCGAACCGGCTCTTTCGCTGAAGCTTCGCAGCCGTTACCGCGCGATGTTTCCCGGCAAGAGGCTGATCGGCATCTCGTGGCGCAGCGGCAATCGCGATAGCGCCACCGTGCGCTCGATCGACCTCACGCTGTGGAAGCCGATCCTCGAGACGCCGGATTGCGCCTTCATCTCGCTTCAATACGGTGAGATCGGCCGGGACCTTGATGCGCTCAGGGCGGAAACCGGCCACGAGGTCTATTGGGACCGCGAGGTTGATCCGCTGCAATTTCTGGATCCGTTTACCGCCCAGATCGCGGCGATGGATCTGGTGATCTCCGTCGACAACAGCACAGTCCATTTCGCCGGCGCGATCGGCAAGCCATGCTGGGTCTTGCTGCCGCTCAATTCGGATTGGCGCTGGCTTCGGGACCGGACCAAGTCGATCTGGTACGAGAGCCTCGACCTCATTCGCCAACGACATTCCGAAGGCTGGGAACGGGTTATTGCCACGGTGGCCGACCGGCTCCGTGCTATCGGCAACGAGCCCTTGATCGATGCCCAAGCCGAGTTGTGCCTGCGTTGCGGCGAGGAATTGCTGCGGCGCGAGGCCATGGAACCGGCAGAGGAGTATTTCCGCTGGCTGCTGGAGACCGGACGCCACAAGACGGAAGCATTCCATGGCATCGGAAAGGCCGCGCAGAGCGCGCAGCATTTCCAGGATGCCGCCGCCATTTTGGGCCGTGCCGCGGAGCTGGCGCCGGAACGCATCGATTACAAGGCCGATTGGGCGTTCGCCTTGTTCCAGGCGGGCCATCGCGACGCCGGCGAGCGCCTGGCGCGCGATCTGACGCGCCAGAGCAACGATCCGACGGCCCTGATGGCGATGGGCGACATCCTCGCAGCCAAAGGGCTGCCCGATCAGGCAACCGATTATTTTGCCCGCATCCTGCGGTCGGAGCCGACTCATGCTGCGGCGCGCGCGATCCTCGCCGGCCTGCAGGCGGCGCAGGGCGAAGACGATCTGGCGCGCAGCAACTTCGCCCGCCTGGTTCAGCACGCTCCCGACCTGCCGGGGCCGCACACCGCGCTTGCGGAACTCGACTTGCGGCATGGCCGGGACGAGGCGGCCTGGCCAAACTTTGCCTGGCGCTTCGGCACGACCCCCGAGGAGCTGCCGCGACAACTCGCCATGATCGCGCCGGATGATCGGCCGAAATCCTGGAGCGGTGGAAAGATCCGACGGCGCCGCCTGTTTCTGCGCGCCGAGCGCAATGCCTTGGAGCAGCTGCTGTTCTCGCCCTGGCTGGCGGAAGCGCTGGAGGATTCGCGCAGCGTGCGCGCGGAATGCGATGTTGCAGTCCTGCCGCTGTTGAGCGCGGCCTTCCCCGATGTCCGTTTCGCCGGAGCCGGAACGCTGACCCCCGCCAATCTGATTGAGGATCGCGCACAGATCTGCGCCAGCCTGGCGGATCTCGTCGCTCCCTACTCGAAGAGGGTCGCAGGCGGCTGGTTGCCGTTTGATCGCGTCAGAGCGGCATCACAACGCTCGGCCTTTCAAGCGAGTGCCGAAGACCGTATTGTGGCCCTGGCGTGGCAGCCGACGGAGTCCGCACTGGGCGGCCTCGAGCCGTTTGCGCCGCTTCTCGATATGCCCGGCGTTTCATGGGTGGCGCTGCCTCTGGGTGCTATCAGGCCGCCGCTCGCGCAATTCTTGTCGGCGCCCGGCTGTCCTCTGATTTTTGAATCGACCTGGCTGCGCAGCGGGCTAGGATCGATTGCCGGACCGCTGGCATCGGTCGATCTCCTGATTTCGACCGAGGATCTGGCGGCGACTTTGGCCGGCGCGCTTGGTACGCCGGTATGGAAGATCGCCGGAGCAAACCCCCATTGGTCCTGGGGTGCGGAGAGCGCGAACAGCAAGTGGCATCCGACCGCACGTATCTTCCGCGCGAGCCAGGAAATCGCGCAGGTGATTCCGGGTATCCGCACTGACCTCGAGCAATTCGCCGGCAACTGACCGGTCAGGAGCATTCGAATGAACCGTAAGCAGCGCCGTACGGCGGAGAAGATCGCCAAGACGAAACCCAAGGGCGGTGCTCCGCGCTCAGCTGCGGACAATGTCGTCAACAAGGCGATTGCGGCTGCCCAAGCTGGCGCACTTGCCGACGCGGAAGCGGCGCTTGACGAAGTGCTTGCGCGGTCTCCCGATCATGTCGAGGCACTGCACCAGAAAGGCATGCTGCTGGCGCGCACGGATCGGGTCGGGGACGGGATCGCGCTGCTGCGCCGCGCGACCGGCGAAAAGCCCAGCGAGGCGCTCTACTGGAACAACCTGTCGGCGGCGTGCCTCACCATCGAACAATCGGAAGAGGCGCTGGTCGCCGCGCGCAAGGCGGTGGAGATCGATCCCAAATATGCGATGGCCTGGCGCAATCTCGCGATGGCCTCGACCGACCTCAGGCAGCACCGGGAAGCGGCCGAGGCGCTCGAGACGGCGTCGGTGTTGACCCCGAAGGACGCCGAAGTGTGGAGCGGGCTGGGCCTCGCGCAGCTCGAACTGGGTGACGGTGCCCGCGCTGAGGCGGCCTTTGCCAAGGCGGTAGCTCTCGATCCCAGGAATGCCGAATGCCTCAGCAATCTGGGCGGCCTGATGATCAAGCATGGCCATGCCAGCGAGGCGCTGCCGCATCTGGAGAAAGCCGTGGAGGTCGAACCGGACCGCTTCACGGCCGCCCTGCATTATGGCGTGGCTCTGACGCTCACGGGCGATCTGGTGAAGGGAATGCGCTGGCTGCGCCGTGCCACCTCGATCAAGCCGCGCTCGGACTCGGCATGGGGCGCCCTGGCCGATGCGGCGATCATGGCTGGCGACAAGACCGAAGCCCTCGATGCCGCGCGGCGTGCTGTCGAGTTCGCTCCTTCTGACCCTGCGCATCAGGCGCGTCTCAAGAAACTGGAGCGAGGCGAGGCTGGGTCGGGCTTGAACCTGGTGGACCTGGATTTTGGCGGGCTGCTGGATCTCAGCGGGCTGTCGGCGCCCGCACCCAAGAAACCGGACGAGGTCGATCTGTCGCGGTCGCTGGATCAGATTTTCATCCGCTAGTGCCCTTCGAATCAAAACCGCCCGGAGCCTCGCGGCTTCGGGCGGTTTTTCGTTGGTCGCGCGTGCGGCTTAGAACAGCCGCAGGATCGCCTGCTGCGCCTGGTTGGCGAGGCTGAGGCTGATCGTTCCCAGTTGCTGGCGCGTCTGCAGTTGCAGCAGGTTGGCGCCTTCCTCGTTCTGGTCAGCTTGCACCAGCTTGTTGGCGCCCTCCGCCAGGACGTTGATGAACTCGTTGGTGAAGTTCAATCGCGTCGTGATGATGTCGAGATTGTTGCTGAGCGACGATGCCGCGCCCCGCAAGCGGAGCCTTGCAGCCTCGACCGCCGCCAGAGCGGTGTCGATGTCGGCCCGGTCGCGCCATTCGTTCTGCGCGAAGTCGACCGCGAGACCCTGGCCGTCGGTCTGCACGTTCTGGCTCACCACCGTCACCTGGCTGGTGTTGGTTTCGTTGAGCTGAACCGTCAGGTTGTTGCTGTCGTTGCCGTCGGTGACCTGCACCGTCTCGATGGTCGAGGTCTGGCCGGTGTTCGCCGCGCGGACATCGAACAGAGCCTGGTCGGGCGCGGTGAAGTCACCGATCGCGTTGTATTTGACCGTGCCTTCGGAATTGGCGACCAGGCCGCCGCTGGCCAGGGTCAGCGACATCGTGGCACCGCTGTTGACGCCGCCCGTGATGGTGAAGTTCAGCACCTGGCTGCCCAAGGTGCCGGTCACCGTCGCCGTGCCGCCATAGCCGTCGGTCAGGGTGAAAGTGGACGCGGAGGCCGTGGTGACGACGTTGAACGTCAAGGTGTGGGCCAAGTTGTCGGCAAGGCCCGAGAGCGTGCTCAGCGACACGGCGGTTCCCGGCAATGCCGCGCCGAGCGCCTGCTCGGTCGCATCGGCCGCGCCGGCGCTTGAGCCGGTCGCCCGAACGATCCCCTGGAAGCCCGCGGTCTGCAGGTCGAGGGTCACGTTCTGGCCGGCATCGGCCGCCGAGGAGAACGTATAGGAGCCACTCGCGCTGACCGTCATCGTCACGCCGCCGGCCGGACCGATCAGGGTCGCCGCATAGCTGCCGAAGGTACCGGTGACGAAGTTGAAATCGGCGGCGGTGGCGGAGGCCGTGAGCGAATAGGTGAAGTCGTTGGCAATGCCGGTCGATGCCCCGCCGGTCGCGATCGTGGGCGCACCGACAATCGCATCGGATGCGCGTCCATAGGCAGTGCCGACGGTCGCGCTGTAGGCGGCCGCCTGCAGGATGGTGCGCTCATCGACCGTCATGCGCGGCGTGCCAGAATCGAACGCCCACGAATTCTCGCCGTTGGACAGCTTCTGCTGACCCGACTGGTTGAGGGCGCTGCGCTCGATGCGCTGGCCGATACCGTTGAGGTTGGTGGTGGCAACGGCGACGTTGACGTTTTTCTCGATCACCGAGGTGCCGACGCCGGCCGTGTCCGGCACGTCGTCGATCTCGTCGAAGTCGATGTCGAAATTGATGTGCGTGCCGCTGGCGAACTGGTGGTCGAAGTTCAACATCCGGCCGGTTGCCTTGGTATCATCCCACTGCTCGGTGGTGAAGGTCTTGGTGATCGCGATGCTGCCTTCGGTGATGGTGAAGGTCTTGTCCTTGCCTTTGCCGCCCGCATATTTGATGACGACGTTGTCGAAATTGCCGAGCGTCTTGCTGGCAAAGCCGGAGAGGCTTAGGTTCTGGATGCCGCGGTCGCGCTCGGCATTGGCGATGTCGCTGGCATCGGCGCTGATGGCGCCGTCGCCGCTGATGTCGACGACATAATCGTCGGCCGACACCACATTGGTGACACGCGTGTTGCTGATGCCCGTGATGGCGTTGGTCGCGCTCTTCGAGGACGAGGTCGCGTCGAGCCGGAGGCCGCTGCCGAGCAACAGGTTCTTGCCCTGGTAGTTGGCATCGCCCGCCTGCTTGTCGATCTGGCGCAGCAGGTTGTTGAACTGCTCCGACAGCGACTTGCGCAGATCGACCGAGGCCTGGTCCTTGCCGAGGCTGCCATAGGCCGAGGTGATGAGGCCCTTCGCCTGGTCGAGCATCTGTTCGATCGCGGTCACGCCGGTGTCGGCGGTCTTGATCGTGCTGATGCTCTGGCCGATCGAGTCCTTGAGCTGCGAGAGGTCGTCCGCGCGGCGGTTGAGGCCCTTCGAGGCAAAGAACGCAACGGCGCCGTCGATGGCGGCATTGATCCTGTTGCCGGTGGCGAGCCGCTGCTGTGTGCGGTCGATCTTTTCGGACGTGAGCTGCAGCAACAGCAGGTTGTTGCGGATGCCCGCGGTCAACTGAACGTCATTCGTCGGCATCAGGGTTCTCCTTCGTGTCGTGCCAACTTCGGCCGCGCTTTGGCGCCCGAATCCTTTCCGCACAGGCGGAGTCGAACCCTATGAAGCAACTTGCGTGCCAGACGTTAAATATTTGATTTAACGTGATATATTTTGGTTAATTACAGTTTGAGGCAATTTTGGTCCGGCAAGGAGGGGCGGGGGCGGCAGGAAATTTCGTTCTATCTCCGCGAATGTAGGGGACCTGAATGCAGGGGTATTAACCAAACGTTAATAGATTTGGGGAAAAATCATCTATACTGCTGTGTGGTGTATACGGCCCGGTTTCCCGGGCCGGCAGCAAGGGAAAGGAGCAGCGGGCTAAATGTTGCGCCCGATCACCACATCAAGTGCGTCGGCGGGCAGTGCACCCAATGCGGTGCACGCAATCGCTGCTGCTGACCTTTCGGCGAACGAAGCTCACGCGACCGCAGTCGCTGCTGCGGAGTCCGCGCGCGCCCAGGCGACGGGCGCCGGCAGCGCGGAGCAGATATTCCGCTACAATAGCTTCGAATTCATTTACCGCCAGGACATCGGTCGCATTGTTCTGATCGGCCAGAGCCCGGAGACGGGCGAGCGCGTCGTCCAGGTGCCGTCCGAGCAAGTGTTGCGCGCCTATGAACGCACGGTGCGGGTCGAGCGGCAGATGGCGCGCATACAGAGCAATCGGCCTGCCGCGCCTTCGGCCACGCAGCCGACGTCTCAGCCGGCACCGCAGCTCTCAAAGGCTTTGATGGCGGCGGTGAGCGGGAACAATCATGGGAGCGGTGTGGTCAGCCTGTCGGCCTGAGGCGGATATCCGTGGCTGGAATGTCGGGGCCCGCAAGGGCCTTTTTTCATGCCCGCTGCTGAATGGCAGCCGGGCCAATCGCGGGCTGGCGCCGGCCGCGCCGCAGTGCGCCGCGCTGATTGTAACCGGTCACCTGGAGGCGTGGTTCTTCCAACGCATCGACCACGGCGCGCATCACCCGCTCATTGACATCGCGCATGGCGCGCAGCGCACGCAGATTGTCCTGCAGTGTCGCCTGGAAGTGCTCGGTCGCCTCGATGAGTTCGTCCTTCAACAGATCCGTCACGGCGTCCGCCGCCATGTCCGGCTCCTTCAAGGCCAGCACAAAGGCGCGATAGGCGTCGGCCAAGGTCGTCTTGTCCTGCTGGATCTGCCGCAGCTCCTTGGGCTTCAGCGCGCGCAGCAACTCGACCTCGCGCTCCATGCAGGCGATCAGCCTGGACGTGATCGCCAGCAGATCGGCCATGCGGGAGGATCTGTTCATTTCGGCGTCTCCTGAAGCTGCAGCAACTGTTTTTGAACCATGTCGGAAACGCCGATTCCGCCGGCCTTGGCAACCTGCTTGCCGTATTCGCCCAGCAGGAAGGACTTGAAGATGTCCTCGCCCTCGCCACCACCGAACAGGGGATCGCTCGACAGATCGGCGAACATGTCCTCGAACGCGTGGGTGACGAAGAAGGCCTCGAAATCCTGGGCGGTCGCCTTGATCTTGGCCCGGTCCTTGGCATCGATCGCCGGCGGCGTAGCTTGCCGCAGCGTGCCGAAACGATCGAGCGGCGTGGATGGAACGGAGCTGCTGGCGGCCATCGTCATCACTGCACCACGAGTTCGGCTTGCAGCGCGCCGGCGGTCTTGATGGTCTGCAGGATCGAGATCATGTCGCGCGGGCTGACGCCGAGCGAGTTGAGGCCCGCCACCAGTTCCTCCAGCGTGACGCCGGTGTCGACCACGGCCAGCTTCCGGTCGGCGTCTTCCTGCACCTCGACGTTGGTGCGCGGGACGACCACGGTGACGCCGGTGTTGGAGAACGGATTGGGCTGCGAGACCTGCGGCGTCTCGGTGATGCGGATGGTGAGATTGCCCTGTGCCACCGCGACCTTGCTGATGCGCACGGTGTCGCCCATCACGATGACGCCGGTATTCTCGTCGATCACGACGCGCGCCGGAAAATCAGGATCGATCGGCAGCGATTCGACGTCCGTCAGCAGGGCGGCCGGGTCGCCGCCGCCGGCCGAGACGTTCAGCACCACGGTGCCGGAATCCTGGGGATAGGCGACATCGCGGCCGATCTGGGCGTTGACCGCGTCGGCGATCCGCCGCGCGGTCGTGAAATCCGGATTGCGCAGCGCGATGTTGACGGTCTGCAGCGCCGCCAGATCGAACGGCACTTCGCGCTCGACGATCGCGCCGCGCGCGATCCGGCCGCTGGTCGGCACGCCGCGCAGGACCGATTCCGCCGCGCCGGTCGCCGAGAAACCGCTGATCGTGATCTGGCCCTGGGCCACGGCATAGACCTCGCCGTCGGCGCCCAGCATCGGGGTCACCAGCAGGGTGCCGCCTTGCAGGCTGCTGGCATCGCCGAGGGCCGACACCGTCACGTCGATCTCGGAACCCTGGCGGGAGAAGGGGGGAAGGCTCGCCGTCACCATCACAGCGGCGACATTCTTGGTCTCGAGATCCTCGTTGCGCGCATTGACGCCCAGGCGCTCCAGCATGCCGATCAGGCTTTCGCGGGTGAACACCGCCTTTTTCTTGAGATCATCGCCGGTGCCGTTGAGCCCGACCACGATGCCGTAGCCGACCAACTGGTTCTCGCGCACGCCTTCGAAATCGGCGATATCCTTGATGCGCGACGTGGCGCCGGCCGGGGCGATCATGCCCGGCGACACCAGGGCGGCGGCGAGCGCAAGGCGCCAGCCAATCCGCAAGAGTCGCTTGATCGAATGCAATAGCATGGTCTTCCTTCGGCGCGGCTTATGGCGTTTCTTTGCCTGGAAGACGCAACTCTCATGCCATCCCGGGTGATAATTTAAGCTATTGATTTATATCGATAAATTTTTGAGGCGGGAACGGTCGGACGGCTCCTATCCGGCAGGAATTTCCTGTCCTGGCAACAGCTTCGGGGGCGTGTTAAGCCCTTGTTAGCGATAGCGCGCCATTGTGGCCGCGGTTATTTCGGGCGCCTGAATCAGGAAGATTCGCCGCGCATAAATGAAGATCGACCCAACACAAGTCAGGCCAACCGCACCTCGTCGAGTCGGCACCGCACAGCCCGCCAGCAACGGCGGTTTCGCGGCCGCCTTGCATGAGGAAAGCGCCGGGGCCGGCGGCAACAGCGCGGTCGGCGGCAGCGTCGGCCTGTCCGGCGTTTCGACCGTCCTGGCGCTGCAGGGCGCGCCCGATTCGACCGAGCGAAGGGCCCGCCAGCGCGCCGTCGAGCGCGGCGATGCGATGCTCGACGACCTCGAAGAAATCCGCCTTGGCCTGTTGCTTGGCTCGATCCCGCGGGCGCGGCTCGAGCAGCTCGCGCAGCTTGTCCGGGCACGGCGGGAGCAGGTCGACGATCCAAAGTTGATGGCGATTCTCGACGAGATCGAACTCAGGGCCGCCGTCGAACTGGCCAAGCTGACCACCCCTGGGGTTTGATGGTTTCTATTTTATTCAATCATTACAACAGCATGAATGCTAAATTCTGCTCTTGCGGCGGAAGCGCAAATTTCTATACTCCCCGCCAATCTCGCGACGGGCTGTGACCGATGGGAGACGGCATGACGCGAGGGATGGAACAGAACAGCTCTGAGACACGTATGAAACCGCTGCTGTCGCCCGATTACCGCCCGCACGACAAAGAAGACTTCATGAACCCGATGCAGCAAGAGTATTTCCGCCAAAAGCTGCTGGCGTGGAAAGACGAATTGCTGCGTGAATCCGGCGAGACGCTCAACCATCTGCAGGAAGAGAGCCTCTCCGAGCCCGACATCACCGACCGGGCCAGCCTCGAGACCGATCGCGCGCTGGAACTGCGCACTCGCGACCGGGAGCGCAAGCTGATCAGCAAGATCGACGATGCGCTGCGCCGGATCGAGGAAGGAACCTACGGCTTCTGCGAGGAGACCGGCGAGCCGATCAGCTTGAAGCGGCTGGAAGCCAGGCCGATCGCCACGCTGTCGCTCGAAGCGCAGGAGCGGCACGAACGCATGGAGCGCACCCACCGCGACGATTGATCTCGTTCAATCGTCTTCGATCTTCAGCCAGGGCCAGCGCGCCCGATAGCTCTCCGCTTTTTCACGGAAGCGATGAAGGCTCGGCGCGTTGGCGTTCGGCTTGAGGATGCCGCGCTCCAGCTCATCGAGGCCATAGGGCGCATAGAGCCGGAGGCTGCCGTCGCCCTGCGGCATGAGGCCGACGCAGGTGCAGCGCACCAGGAACCGGCCGATGCCGTCCTCCGCGCTGGATAGGATGGGGTAGGGCGCGCCGAAGCGCTGCGGGTACCACAGATGCACGCGCGCCTGGTTGCGGATTTCGATCAAGCCATCGAGATCGGCGAACAGTGCGCGCCCGCGCTGGATGACCGCATCCTCCGCCTCCCATGACAGGTCGGTATCGTCGAAATAGAAGACGTCGTAATCCTTGATGTCGCTCTGCGGCTGGCGACCCGCGCGTTCGTTCCACGCCGCCTGATAGACACACCCCGCCACCAGCCACGCCTGCGGCGCACCCAGCAGCGGCAGGCGCTGCAGGATCGCGCGGTTGATGGGGTTGCGCAGGGCGGTGCCGACGAGGTCCATCCTTTCAACGCGCGCGCACGACCGCGCTGTCGGCCCAGGGTTGATCAAATGCCACGTTGTAGTTCATCAGATAGTCGATCTTCTTGAACAACCAGGCTCCGTTGCGCCGAACATACTCCTCCTCATAGTCGCCGAGCAGCCAGCGGCTGACCTTCTTGTCGCCATCCATGATGGTGCAAGGCATGAGGATGCGCCACTTGCCGGTGGCGCTATCGCCATCCACGTCGATAATGAAATTCATGGCAAGGTGTGCGGCGAACACGATCTGTGCCGAAACGCCGCCGAAGAAAGCTTCGATTGCGGCTCGTCCCGCATGGTGGCCGAAATCCTTGCTGGTCCATATCGCGTCTTCGGTAAAGAGCGGCCCAAGCTTGGCAGGCGAATAACCGAGGTCGCAATAATGCATGTAGAGATGTTTCAGCTTCTTGATCGCCTCGATGGATTCGAGGCGATCGATCCGTGCCGCAAGGTCTTCGCTCATCTGTTGCCTCCTGGCTGCAGCCGGCATCCATGTAATCACCGATGCGTCGCCCGCGAAAGCGGCTGGACACGGCTCGACGAAAATGAAGGGTCGCCGACGGTGTCAGGCTGGCGCTGGTAGCGGCGGATCGGGCAAAAAAAAGGCCCCGCTGCTTGCGCAGCGGGGCTCGAGTTGCCGTCAGGAACTGGGGACGCTTCTTGGGCGTCTTGCTTAGAAGGGGAACAGGATGTCGAGTATCTGCTGGCCGTAGCGCGGTTGCTGCAGGTCGCTGATCGTGCCTTCGCCGCCGTAGCTGATGCGGGCTTCGGCGATCTTGTCGTACGGGACTTCGTTCACCGCGGTGATGTCCTCCGGACGGATGACGCCCTTCACCGAAAGCTCGCGCAGCTCGTAATTCACGCGCACCTGCTGGCTGCCCTGGATCACCAGGTTGCCGTTGGGCAGGATCTGGGTGATGACCGCGGCCATGCGCAGATCGATTTCTTCCTCGCGCGCGGTCGAGCCGGTGCCGGTGCTGGTGCTGTCGCTGTCGGCATTCACCAAATCGCCGGGAATCGCATGGCTGTTGAAGATGTCGGGGATCTTGGTTTCGTAGCCCAGCAAATTGTCGAGGCCGGCGCTCTCGTCGGCGCTGCGGGTGCGCGAGGTCGAGTTGTCCAAGGTCGCCTCATCCTCGATCTGGATCACGACCGTCAGGATGTCGCCGATCCGCCCGGCGCGCTGGTCCTTGAAGAAGGCGCGCGAGCCCTGGCGCCACAGCGAGGCCGGCTGACGCGCGTCGGTCAGCGGATCCGGCATCGGCAGGCTGACCGGCTGGTAGAGATCCTGGGCACGCGGGTTCTCGATCGGCGACAAGGGCGGCTCCTGGCCGGCGCGTGCGATGCGCTCCAGCGTGTTGCCGCAGCCGACGATGCCGAGCGAGAGGCCGATGGCCGTGGCGGCGCGCAGATATTTCCTGGACATGGCGGGTCTCCTTAGTTGATCGCCGCGACGTCGAACCCGACGGCGACGGTCCCGGCATCGACCACGGTGCCGGATAATTGGCGGTTGCTGTTGACATTGATGACGCGGATGGTCTGGCCGAGCGCGGCGTCCTGCATGGCCTTGCCCTGCACGCTCAAGGTCATCTGGCCGGTCCTCACGACCAGGCGGATCAAGTCGTTCTTGCGGATGACCGGCGAGACCGCGACATCGCTCTGGCGCAGGATCTGGCCGGCTTTCAGCGGCCGCTTGGCCATGCGGCCGACCAGTTGCTCGGCGTCGGTCAGGCTGTTGCCGGAGAGGCGCGCCAGATGCACGGGCTGCCATTCCAGATCGTCGGCGGCGATGATGTCGCCGGCGCTGATCAGGCGCTTCGGCACCGGAATCTGCGCCATTTCATAGACCGTCCCGAACACGTTGCGCTGGATTACCGGCGGGCCGTCCGCCGGCGCCACCAGGATCGCGGCGAAGCGGTTGGAGGCCGGATCGAAATTGATCGCGCTGACCGCGACCGAGTTCTCGACATCGGTCGGCAGATCAAGCTCCAGATCGCCGCCATCGAGCGCGATATCAAGATCGCTGGACGAGCCGATCCGCTCCTCAACCGCAATCGCGATGGCATCGCGCACCATCGGGGCGGTGACGCGCTGGCTCATGCGGCCGACCATGATCTTCTGGTATTTCGAGCTGGGTTTCCAATCGAGCCGGTAGGCACGCGCCACTTGCTGCAGGAAGCGGGCATCGAGCATCAGGGTCTGCCCGGCTTTCGGTGCCTGCGCCACGGCAAGGTCGCCGTCGCTGAGCGTTTCCTGGAACAGATCGCTGAGCCGCACCACGTCGTCGTCGACCATGATGCGGTCGCGCAGCGTGAGCGTGGCAGAGGGTTCCGGCACGGCCTCCTCGGCGAGCGCGGGTTGGAGCGGCTGCCAGGCCCCCAGGTAGACCGAGAGGCCGGCGACCAATGCGATCGCGAGCGGACGAAAGCGGTTCATGACGGGCCCTCCTTACCGGATCTGCGAGATCGTCCCCATCATGTCGTCCGACGCCTGGATCACTTTGGAGTTGATCTCGTAGGTGCGCTGGGCGGTGATGAGGTCGGTGATCTCCGACACGATGTTGACGTTGGAGGTCTCGAGGAAATTCTGCTGCAGCGAGCCGAAGCCGATGGCGCCCGGGTTGCCGGTGGTGGGGGAACCGGAAGCCTCGGTCTCCGTCAGCAGGTTGTCGCCGATCGCGTCCAGCCCCGCTTCATTGACGAAGTTGGCGAGCTGGAACTGGCCGAGCAATTGCGGAGCAACCTGTCCGGCGATAGTCGCTTCGACCTGGCCGCTGGCATTGATGTTGATGCTGGTGGTGTCGGTCGGCACGGTGATGCCGGGCTGCACCGTGAAGCCGTCGGCCGTCACGATGGTGCCGTCGTCGGACAGCTTGAACGATCCGTCGCGGGTGTAGGCGGTGGTGCCGTCCGGCAGGTCGACCTGGAAGAAGCCGCGGCCCTTGATCGCGACGTCGAGCGGATTGTCGGTCATCTGCAGGTTGCCCTGCTCGTGAATACGGTAGACCGCGACCGGCTTGACGCCGACGCCGATCTGCACGCCCGCGGGAACGATCTCGCCGGTATCGGAGGATTGCGTGCCGACGCGGCGCATGTCCTGATAGAGCAGGTCCGCAAATTCGGCGCGGCGGCGCTTGTAGCCGGTGGTGGTGGCGTTCGCGATGTTGTTCGAGATCACCTCGACATTCATCTGCTGAGCGAACATGCCGGTGGCGGCGGTGGTGAGGGAGCGCATGGCGTGTCTCCTTCCTTAGCTGCTGGACGTGATGCTGTTGATGGCGCGGCGCTGGCGTTCGTGCTCGCCGTCGAGGAACTTCTGCACCGTCTGGTAGTTGCGCGTCACCTCGATCATGTTGGTCATTTCAACGATCGAATTGACGTTCGAATCTTCCAGCATGCGCTGTGCGACCTTGCCGGTGGCTTCGGTCGGCGCCTGCGTGCCGGCGTCGAACAGATTGTCGGGGGCGGGCGTCAGGGCGGCGCGGTTCTTGAAATCGACCACGTCGAGCTTGCCGACCACCTGCAGCAACTGGCCGTTGCGTGCGAGGTCGGTGGAGATGCTGCCATCCTCGGCCACTTGCACCGGTCCGTCGTCGGGGTCGATGGTGACGGCGCTGCCGCCGGCGAGCACAGGATAGCCGTGACTGGTCACCAGGGTGCCGTCGCCGTTGAGCTGGAACCGCCCGACCCGGGTGTAGCGCACGCCATCCGGCGTCTGGACCGCGAAGAAGCCGTTGCCCTGGATGGCAAGGTCCAGGTCATTGCCGGTGGGGCGAAGCGTGCCGGGCGAGAAGTCGCGGGCGGTCGCGAAGTCCTGGACATAGGCCAGCTTCGTGCCCTTTTCAGCCGGAAGCTCCACTTCCGACATCAGCATCATTTCGGCCTTGAAGCCCGAGGTGTTCGCGTTGGCGATGTTGTTCGCCACCACATCCATCTGCGCGCGCAGGGCCATTTGTCGCGATAACGCGATGTAAGTCGGTGTTTCCATGACAGCGTCCCATAACGGGTTCATTTGCCGGTCTTCATGCCGGCGAACCCATCGACGCAACTTCCATGCCAGGATCGTAAGATGGCGGAAAAGCTAGGGAACGGGCCGCCGCCGTGCCGTCAGAGCGCCAGCCGAGACCGGCCGCGTGGAGGCAGATGCTGCCGGTTGTCCGGCAGTTCCTGCCAAGGCATTTACAGTCCAAGACTATCCATTGGCCTATGCGCCTATTTCATCGGATTTTAACCATCACAGCCCTACCGTGCGGACATGGGACAGGGGGCGGCTCTGGCCGTCTCACGCACGCGCGATATCGAGGGCGATTGATGGCGGAAGAAGCGGCAGCTGAGGCAGCGCCACCACCGGTCAGGAAAAAGCGGATGAGCGGCAAGAAGCTGGTGCTGTTCATCGTCCTGCCGCTGATCTTGTTTGGCGGCGGCGGAGCGGCGGCATGGTTTCTGCTGTTCCAGGGTCATGAACCGGTCGAGGGCGAAGCAGCGGCGGCTGAGGCCGAAGCGGCGCACCCCCCGGTCTATTACGACCTCGACGAGATGACCGTGAATCTATCAACCGCGAGCAAGCGCAACTCCTATCTGAAGCTGAAGCTGGCGCTCGAGCTGGGCACGCCGGAAGATTCCGAAACGCTGCCGAACGTGCTGCCGCGCGTGGTCGACCAGTTCCAGATCTATCTGCGCGGCGTGCGCGTCGAGGACCTGCAGGGCTCCGACGGGCTGCAGCGCCTGCGCGAGGAATTGCTGTTGAGGGCCCAGAAAGCGGCCTCACCGGCAACGGTGAAGGACGTTCTGTTCAAAGTTGTGCAGATTCAGTGACCGGACGAGGGAAAGCGTAAGCCAATGATCCCCGGCGACAAAAACAACGAGGAGATGAGCGAGGAAGAGCGCGCCGCCGCTGCCGAGTGGGAAGCGATGGCGGGTGGGGAAGCAGCACCGGCCGAGGGCGAGCAACAGGCTGGCGGTGGCGGTCCCAAGTCCAACCGGGTCCTCGACCAGGATGAAATCGACAGCCTGCTCGGCCTTGGCGCCGGCGGCGGCGATGACGAGAAGCCGTCGGGCATCCAGGCGATCATCAACAGTGCGCTGGTCTCCTACGAACGTCTCCCGATGCTGGAGATCGTGTTCGACCGATTGGTGCGCATGCTCTCCACTTCGCTGCGCAATTTCACCTCGGACAACGTCGAAGTCTCGCTCGACAGCATCACCGCCATTCGTTTCGGCGACTACCTGAATTCGATCCCGCTGCCCGCCATGCTCGGCGTGTTCAAGGCGGAAGAATGGGACAATTTCGGCCTGCTCATGGTCGACAGCTCGCTCACCTACTCGATCGTCGACGTGCTGCTGGGCGGACGCCGCGGCACCGCCGCGATGCGCATCGAGGGCCGGCCTTACACCACGATCGAGCGCAACCTCGTCGAGCGCCTGATCGGCGTCGTGCTGAACGACCTCACTTCGACCTTCGATCCCTTGTCGCCAGTCACCTTCCGGTTCGAGCGCCTGGAGACCAATCCGCGCTTCGCCGCCATCGCTCGTCCGGCGAATGCCGCGGTCCTGGCGCGCCTGCGCGTCGACATGGAAGATCGCGGCGGGCGCCTCGAATTGCTGTTGCCCTACGCGACCCTGGAGCCGGTGCGCGAGTTGCTGCTGCAGATGTTCATGGGCGAGAAGTTCGGCCGCGATTCGATCTGGGAAACCCATCTGTCCGGCGAGCTCTGGCAGACCGAGGTTCCGATCGACGCGGTGCTCGACGAATTCAGCATGTCTCTGGGCCAGGTGTTGAGCTGGGAACCCGGTTCGCGGCTGGAGCTGGAATGCACACCGAACTCGCCGGTCGAACTGCGCTGCGGCGGGGTGCAATTGTTCCGCGGCAACATGGGCCGCCGCGGCGGCCACATCGCGGTCCAGATCCAGGACCGGCTGATGAAGCTCTAGGGAAGCTGGGGAACCCGACGCGATGTCCTGGACACTGATCGCCGATGGCGTGGTGGCGGTTCTGCTGGTCGCGACCCTCATCTATGTGCGGCGCTTCAGCAAGCACATCGAAGCGATCCGCGGCAGCCGTGGCGAATTCGAGAAGCTGATCGCCGACCTCACCAAATCCACCGACCAGGCCGCCAGCCATCTGCACCAGTTCAGGGTGACTGCGGAGGTCACCGGCGGCGATCTGCAGGCGCGGGCCGATCGCGCGCAGAGCCTGACCGCGGAATTCGGCCGGCTTGGCGATGATCTCAAGCTCTTGACCGAGCGCGCGGAAAAGGCCGCCAACCGGCTGGAAGCCACCATCGGCAAGGCACGGCAGAGTGCGCTCATGGGCGCCGCCGCCGCCGCGCCGGCCGCCGCCCAGGCCGCGCCGGCCGTCGAGTTCACGGAAGAGGAGGACGACCGCAAGGTGTCGAGCCTCAGTGCCCTCTCGGGAATGCGGTGAGGCCGATCATGCGCATCCGCCTGCTGCCCGTCCTGATGTTCGCCCTGGCCGGCACGATCACCATCAAGGTCGGCGCCGTGTGGAACGCGTTTGAAGTTTCAGTCGGCAGCGAATCGCTGGCCCAGGCTCAACCGGCGGCTCAACCGGCCCAGCCGCAACCCGCAGCGACAGCCCAGCCGACGTCTCCAGCCGATTCAACTGCGGGCGGAACATCGCCGCAAGGCCAAGGCGCCACCGCCGCGCAATCCAATCCGCCGACTTCGGCAGCGCAGCAAGCCGCCACGACGCCTGTCGCGCCGGCAACGCCTGCCACGCCCGCCAGTCCCGCGATGTCCGATGCTCCCGCGGCGCCCGGCCCCGAAGGGGCGGTGCCATCCGATGCACCGGCGGCCGAGGTCGCCAACGACCAGCCGGTCCCCGATCCGTTCGACTATACGGATGAAGAGGTGGATGTCCTTCAGCAGCTCGCCAAGCGACGCGAGGAACTGGAATTGCGGGCGCGCCAGTTGGATGAGCGCGAGGCCCTGATCCAGGCGGCCGAGCAGCGCATGGACCAGAAGATGGCTGAGTTGAAGGCGCTCCAGGCCACGGTCGAGGATTTGCTGAAGGCGCGCAGCGACCAGGAAGAAGCGGAGCTCAAGAGCCTAGTCAAGATGTACGAGAACATGAAGCCGAAGGCCGCCGCGAAGGTGTTCGAGGAAATGGACATGGATGTCCTCCTGGACGTGGTCGAGCGGATGAACGAACGCAAGGTGGCGCCGATCCTGGCGCTGGTTACGCCGACCCGAGCGAAGGAGATCACCTTCGAGCTGGCGCAGCGCCGCCAGCTGCCCATGCCGGAATAATACGTCGTTGTGCGAATATCCTTGTTTAACGGCCGCTTAACTGTTGGTCCGCTAACTATCGAAAGTGTTATATCGGTTGCTTCGCCGGGCGGAGTCACGCGGCTGAGTACAGCAAAGGAAATGGTGCCATGTCTGTCGACATGAACATGAGTATTTTGATCGTGGATGATTACAAGACGATGCTGCGGATCATCCGCAATCTGTTGAAGCAGCTCGGCTTCAACAATGTCGACGAGGCGACCGACGGTTCGATGGCGCTGCAGAAGCTGCGCGACAAGGATTACGGCCTGGTGATCTCCGACTGGAACATGGAGCCGATGACCGGCATCCAGTTGCTGCGCGAAGTGCGCGCCGATTCCAAGCTGAAGAACCTGCCCTTCATCATGATCACGGCCGAAAGCAAGACCGAGAACGTGGTCGCGGCCAAGGAAGCGGGCGTCAACAACTACATCGTGAAGCCGTTCAACGCCGCCACTCTGAAGACCAAGCTCTCCTCTGTCCTCGGCAACTTCTAGGCTTCGGTAGCAGCCATGGCAAAGACCGCAAAGTCCAGCGATGCCGGCATGCCGCCGGAATTGAATGCGCGGTTGACCGAGCTGCAAGCACAGAGCCGCTCCCCTAGCCGCGCCGATGTGGTCGAGTTGGTGGGCGAGATGCTGCAATCCCTGGAAGGCGATCTTTCCGAAGTCAACCTGAAGGTCTATGCGGAGCTCGAGGGCCTCGCCAAATACATCCTGGCGGCTAAGCGCGAGATCGCTGCGCTGCGTCCCGACGACATCACCTCCGAGCATTTGCCGAAGGCGACGGACGAGCTCGACGCCATCGTGGGCTCGACCGAGGAAGCCACCAACGGCATCCTGCAGGCGATGGAATTGTTGGAGGGCCTGACCGCCCAGATGCCGGCCGAAGTGGCCGAGCAGGTGACCAACGCGGTGACCCAGGTCTACGAATCCTGCAACTTCCAGGACATCACCGGCCAGCGCATCACCAAGGTGGTGAAGACGCTGAAGCATATCGAGGACCGGGTCGAGGCGCTGGTCGCGGCATTCGGCGACGGGATCCAGAAATATCGCGACAGCCATCCGGGCGAAGAGCCGCGGCAGAAGACCTCGGACGAGAAGCTGCTGAACGGCCCGCAATTACCGGACGATGCCGGCAAGCAGGCGGATATCGACGCGCTGTTGGCCAGCTTCGACTGAGCTTCGGCGGCCTTGACGTCGCCGGCAACGCCCTCATGGACCATTCTTGAACCTGTCCGGCGGCTGGGACAGCAGCCGGACCTTATTGTAATCTGCGCCGACAGGTGCCCGAGTCTCCGGCAGGCTCGGCGCCGCCACAATATCGGGTGCGTATGAGCCGAACCTTTCGGCAGCGTCTTCTGGCGGGGGTCGGCGCGGCGATCGCGCTGGCGAGCGTGCCTTTGCTCGCGCTCGCCGACATCGAGATCTCCGCGCGCGGGTGGACCCACGACCGATACGGCCGGCTGGTCCTCGACCGCGCGGCGCGCCTTGCCACCAGCGCCGAGATCAAGGGCCATAAGCTTGTGATCGCCTTCTCGGAGCCGGTGTCGGTCAGGCTGGTCAGCGCGCTCGGGAATCTCAAATCCTACATCGACGGGCCAGCGAGCGCGCAGGGCCGCACGCTGGAACTGACGCTGGCGCGGCCGGCGACCCTCAGCCAATTCGTCGACGACGACAACTTCGTGGTCGATCTGCGGCCGGCCGATGCATGGCCGGCGGAAAAGCCGGCGGCCAAGCCGACGGAGGCTCTTCAGACCGGCGCCGGCACGTCGGTCGCCGAGGCGCCAAAGGCCGAGACGCCAAAGACCGAGCCGCCAAAGGCCGAGCCGCCAAAGGCCGAGCCGCCAAAGGCCGAGCCGCCAAAGGCCGAAGCTCCAAAGGCTGAAGCTCCAAAGACCGAAGCTCCAAAGACCGAAGCTCCAAAGACTGAAGCTCCAAGAATCATAAAGCCAGGGTCCGGCACGGCGCCGGCGCCGGTTCCAAACGCGACCGCGTCACCGACCAGGATCGTCGCGCGCCATGGCGATCACGGCACCTTCACGCGCCTGGCGGTCGATTGGCCGAGCGCGATCGGCTATCGCGTCGCGCGCGAGGGCGACCGGATCGCCGTCATCTTCACAGCCGCGGCGAATATCGACCTTGGCCCGGCGCGCGCCGACCTGCCGACGCAACTGGTGCAGATCGCCGCGGTCAATGACGGCGTCGCGCGCATCTATCTGACCTTGGCGCCCGGCGCCAGGCTGCGCGACTTCCGGCTGGGCCGCACCGTGGTGCTCGACATCATGCGGCCGGTGAAACAGACGGCTGCCGCACCTGCCTTGCAGCTTCCCGGCAAGGAGCAAGCACCCGCCAGCAAGCCGGCGAATGCCCAGGAGCAGGCGAGCACGGTGCCGACCCTTCCCGCGGCGCCCGAGCCTGCGCTTGCCAACACGGCGCCGCAAACGATCGCTGAGCCGCCCGCCGCCGCACCGCCGGCACCGGCTCCGAATACCGAGCCGCAATTCGCGCTGCAGAGCCTGCCGGCGCTGCCCGAAGCCGCGCCAACATCAACGCCAGAATCAACGCCTGAATCGACGCCCGAGTCGGCGGCCAAGACGGATGAAACCGCACCGGCCAGCGAGGCTGCGCAAGCGCCGCCGCCGATGCCGGCGATCGAGCAAGCCGCGGTGCCGCCGCGCGCGCCGGTCGATGTGCAGATCAAGGTCGTGCCGGCGGACAAAGGCACCAAGATCATGTTCGCCTGGCCGGAGAATGTCGCCGCGGCCGCGTTCCGGCGCAATGGCGCGCTGTGGCTCGCCTTCGATATGCCGTCGAACGATGTCAAACCCGTGCTCGAGGATGCGCGGGTCGCAAAGCTGGGCAAAGCCGGCAAGGTCGACGTGCAGGACGCCACCATCATCCGCATCGCCGAGGCGACACCACTGGGCGTCGCGATGACGGCGTCGGGCAAGTCCTGGATCGTCGACCTGACCCCCGGCGGAAAGGATACGCCGGCCAAGACGATCGAGCAGCGCCGGGAAAATCTGGTGGATGGCGCGTCCAGCCTGCTGCTCCGGACCAGCGGTCCCGGCCGTGTGGCGAGCGTGACGGATCCGGGCGGCGGCCAGCTCTATATCGTGCCGGTCCGGCCCGCCGGCCTTGGCATTCCCGAGCAAGCCGGCTGGCCCGAATTCCAGCTCGTGCCGAGCTATCAGGGCGTGGTGATCGCCAGCATCGGCGATGCCATCACCGTCGATTCGCTGTCGCAAGGCGTCGTCATCACCACCAAGCCGCAGGGCGCGCTCGTGCCGATCGCGGAGGCGCCCGGTCAATCGGAGCCAGGTGAGGGCGAGCAGGTCGCGTCCCAGGAGCAGGAAGCCGCGCCCGCGGAGAAACCCGCCGAGCAGGCGGCGGAGCAAAACCCGGAACAGCCGAAGGACGGCGAGCCGATCCTGGTGAGCGTGCCCGGGCTGTTCGACCTGCCGACTTGGCGCCGCGGTGGCGAAGCGACTTTCACCGCCGATCAGCGTCAGCTCGAATCGGCAGTGACCAGTGCGAGCGAGGAGGACGAGGCGGCGGCGCGCATGGCGCTGGGCGAATTCTATTTCGCCCATGGCCTGGTCGAGGAAGCCGACAGCGCGCTGTCCGAAATCGGGCGGGAAGGCCGCGACCAACTCGATCAGCGCGAGCTGACGCTGCTGACCGGGGCGATCAAGACCCTCGACGGCCAGCTCGACAAGGCGCATGCTAGCCTGTCCGACAAATCGCTGGCCGGCGTCGCTGAAACCAATCTTTTCCAGGGCCTGCTGGCGGCGCGCGAGGAAAAGTGGGAAGAGGCGGCCAGGCATCTGACCGATGCCCTGCCCAAGATCGACGATTATCCGAAGCCGGTGCGCGAGGACATCTATCTCACGGCCGGCCTCGCGCTGAGCAACGCCGGCAATCCGATCGCCGCGCAGCGTTTCGCCGACGCGCTGCGCCAGGACCAGCCGGAGCGCGATGCACGCGACCGCCTCACCTATCTCGATGGCCACATCAGGCTCAAGGCCGGCGATCGCGACCAGGCCCTGGCGCTGTGGGCGCGGCTGGCGGATTCGCCGCTCGACGACATCAAGGCACGCTCGCAACTCGATCTGGTGGAAGAAGAGCTGAAAGGTGCCGACATCAAGCCGGCCGATGCGATTCCCCCGCTGGAAGCGTTGCGTTTCGTCAATCGCGGCGGCGATTTCGAGTTCAAGCTGCTGCGCAAGCTGGGGACGCTGTATCTGGGCGAAAACCAGCCGCGCAAGGGATTGGTGTCGCTGCGCAATGCCGCCGCCAATTTCCCCAATCGGCCGGAAGCCAAGGAGATCGGCGAGCAGATGTCGGCGGCGTTCCGCGAGCTTTATCTCGACAACGGCGCGGACCGCTTGTCGCCGTTGACCGCCGTTGCGCTCTATGACGAGTTCCGCGAGCTGACGCCGGCCGGAGCGGACGGCGATCGGATGATGTCGCTGCTGGCCGACCGGCTGGTGAAGGTCGACCTGCTGGGCCGCGCCGCCGAGCTGCTCGACACGCTGGTGCAAAAGCGCCTGACCGGCCTCGACAAGGCGCATGCGGGCACGCGTCTTGCGTCCATCCGCATGCTGGACCAGAAGCCGGAGCTGGCGCTGAAAGCGCTGAAGGACAGCGAGATCGAGGAAGTGCTGCCGCCCGATCTGGCGGCGGAGCGCAAGCGGCTGGAAGCGCGCGCGACCTTCGATTCCGGCGACACGCTCGGCGGCCTCCGCATGCTGGAGGGCGACGACAGCCTGGATGCCAAGTGGCTGCGCGCCGACATGCAGTGGCGGGTGCGCGAATGGCCGGCCGCAGCGACGGCGCTCGGCGATCTGATCGCCGGCGAGGAGCAGGCGATGGAGGCGGAGCGCGCGGCTCTGAAGGAGGCGACGGACCCGACCAAAGATCCCGCCGCCTCGGTCACCAGCGTCGAGGCGCAAGAGGCGCTGACCGCCAAGCAGGAGCAGCATTTCAAGGATCGAGTGGCGCCGCTGTTGCTCAACCGCGCGGTCGCCCTGTCGCTCGCCTCCGACCGGCGCGGCCTGAAGGCGCTCGCCAATCAATACGGCAAGCGCATGGAAGGGACGGACCAGACGAAGGCCTTCGCCATGCTGACGGCGCCGGACAACGGCCTGGTGGAATCGGTCTCCGCGGAACTAGCCAGCGTCAACCGGATCGACGCCTTCGTCACCGATTACCGCGAGCGCCTGAAGAAGGCCAGCCTCAGCGAAGGGGCAAGCGGCAGCTGAGCTGCGCTCCGCCTACCAGTTGAAGTCATCCGTCGTCAGGCGGCGTCCGACCAGCATCGCATCCGCAACGATCCTGAGCGGCGCGGCATTCACATCGCTCTTGCGCGCATCGAGCAGTTCGGCGAAGCGGCGATAGATGCGCTGATATTCCTCGCTCGGCGCCTCGACCGCATTTTTGCCATCGACGCTGAGCGCGGCGCCGCCCTTGAACAAGCGCGCCGATTTGCCGTTCCCGAGTTCGATCGCCATGTGCCATTTCTCATCGCCCTTTTCGCGCCAGTCGAAATCGGCGGTGAGGGCGGTGCCATCGGCATCGGAGAGAACGAGCTTCACGCCGATCGGTGTCTGGCGGTTGGCGGGATAGGTGAGCTCCGCGCTTTTCACGAAGGCAACGCGCGGCAGGATGTGCGTCAGGATGGAGAGGGCGTTGACGGCGGGATCGAACACGCCGAAGCCGCCCGGCTCCCACACCCAGTCCTGGCCGGGATGCCATTTCTTCACATCCTCGCGCCACTCGATATGGAGCGAGCGCAGTCCATTCCTGGCGATCAGCGCGCGCGCTTCGTCGACCGCGGGATTGAAGATGGAATGCCAGGTCGCGAACAGCACGCGCTTCTTCGCGGCGGCAAAGGATTCCAGATCAACCAGCTCCGACAAAGTGGTTGCGGGCGGCTTTTCCAGCAGCACGTCCTTGCCCGCGGCCAGCGCCTCGTGCGCGATCGGGTGGCGCACGCCGGGCGGCGTGTTGACCGCGACCACGCCGATCTCCGGCATCGCGCGATAGAGCTCCGCCGGAGTCTTGAAGACCGGGACGTCGCCGTGACCGAGGCCGCGCGTGCTGACGATGGCGGCCAGCTCGAACACATCGCTCGCCCCGATCACCGGCACATGCTGGTCCTGTGAAATCTTGCCGAGGCCGATGATGGCGATCTTGCGTTTTGGCATTCCAGAGACTTTCAATGGATCGAGAGAGAAAATGGGTTCGCATCACTGTGGGATCACGATTGCTTTAATATCTCAAGATTCGCCGATGGCAAGGCCTTCATAGCGCCTTGACCAGCGGCTTATCGGCCAAAAACAACATTCCGGCGGCGCAGCGGATCAGTGGCGTCAAGACACGAGGAGTGTGCTAGCATCCCGCTTGAGCAGGAGGTGCCCAATGGTCACCATCGAGCGTCAAGCCAATTCGCGATTGGTCGCCCTCACCGAGGATTCGCGCATCCTGGGATATACGGAGGGCAGCAACCCCGAGCAATTCCTTCGCGAATTGGGCGGACGGCACCACCTCACCCATCAGGTGCGCATCTATGACGTGTGCCCCCTGGGAACCGATGATCTGGATCACTACTATGATTTCGAGGCGGAGTGCCTTTTGCAGACGGAGCCGGACGACGATCGCGATGACGATCCGCCCGGCCACGCGAGCACGCATCACTGACGCGCCGGGCTCCGCCTTCGCCATATCCACGCGAAATCGCCTCTGATCCTATTCTGTTGGACAGCACCGCCGTGTGACGGCAGTCGCTTGCCGGCGACTCGGGAGCCACGTTTAAGTGGCAAGAATCAATCGATGGGGGGCTATCGATGCGGTGTAATCTTGCGACGGCTTTGACGATTCTCGGCATGCCGCTGGCGGTCGCCCACGCACTCGCGGCGGAGCCGGCACCGGCGGGTACCACCGCGACGATCGAGTTCAAGGTTACCGTCAAGGAAAAGACCAAGTCCGATTTCCACGGCACCGCGATCGAGCGCGTGCTCAACGCACAATGCGTGATGCAGGCCGCCCCCGCGTCGCAGATCAGTTCCAGGGGCGCGACGCCTGAGCAGGAGGCGGCCATGAACGCTTCCGCAGCCGGTGCCCAGGCGCTCGAGCAATACGCGCCAAGCGACGACATGATGGCCAACCTGGAGGCCGAGGCGGCGCAATGCGGCGATGACGAAGCCTGCCTGACCGCGCTGGCGATGAAGCTGTCCCAGACTCCGGAGGTGCAGGCCCTGGCGCAGCAGGTACCCGAGGCGAAACAAGCGATGGAGGCAGCAAAGCCTGATCTTGGGCCCGTGCGCTATCAAATGTGGCAGCCCGAAAGCTGTACCGGCACGGTGACCGTGAACGACACCTACGTCGACAGCGACCCGGGCGGGGAGGGCGGCGATGGCGCCTACACCGATACGACGACAGCAGTAGGGACGGCTCCGGTCATGGCCGAGTGGCGCGGCCTCTTCATGGAGACCGACGTGGTCAAGGGCACCACCGAATACCGCATGGCCGCGCCGCCGCCGGTGACGATCGCTGCCACCAGCTCACGCACCGGCGCGGCACAACGCGAGATCCCGTTCCTCGCCGGCACGAAGCTGCCCGACTCTTTCGGCCCCTATCCCGGCCTGGCCGGCAAGCACACGGGGCAGGTGAAGGGCGAGGCGGGATCGATCAGCGCGGAGTGGGTGGTGAAGAAGTGAGGGCGACTACCCCCCGCCGAAAGACCTGACCAGGCTGCCCGCCACCAGGTACCACCCGTCCACCAGCACGAAGAACACGAGCTTGAAGGGCAGGGCGATCATCACGGGCGGCAGCATCATCATGCCCATCGACATGAGGACCGAGGCCACCACCATGTCGATGATGAGGAACGGCACGAACAAGAGAAAGCCGATCTCGAAGGCGCGACGCAGTTCGCTGATCATGAAGGCGGGGATCAGGATCTGCAGCGAGGTCTCCTCCGGCGTCTCGGCCGGGTCGGCGTTTGCCATGTCCATGAAGAGGCCGAGATCCTTTTCGCGCACTTGCGACAGCATGAAGACCTTGAACGGCGCGGCGGCGCGGGTGAAGGCGGTTTGCTCGTCGATCTGCTCGGCCATCAAGGGCGCGACGCCGTCGTCGTAGGCCTTCTGGAAGGTCGGCGCCATCACGAAGGCGGTCAGGAACATGGCGAGGCTGACCATCACCATGTTGGGCGGTGTCTGCTGCCCGCCCAGGGCCGAGCGCAGCAGCGAGAGCACGACCACCACGCGGGTGAACGAGGTCACCATGATGAGGATGCCCGGCGCCAGCGACAGGATCGTCAGCAGCGCGATAATCTGCAGGATGCGGCTGGTGCTGCTGCCACCACCAGCGCCGAGATCGACCGAGACGCTCTGCGCCGAAGCGGCGAAAGGGAGGAGGCAGAAGAAGGCGAGCAGGATGACCGGCGCGCACCATCGCAACATCCTCACAAAATCCCCTTCCCCCCTTGCGGCGGAAGGTCGGGATGGGGGGTGATGCAGCGCAGCGCTCTCGACCATTGCGCTCTTTCGAGCGCGCGCGCCTGTGGGCGCGCTACCCCCCATCCGGCGTCGGCTAAGCTCGCTCTGCTCGCTAAGCCTGCGCATCCTTCCCCCGCAAGGGGGGAAGGGGAGTTCTATTTGGGGGAGGTTGCTGTCGCCGCTCCTCATGGCTTCGGCTCTTCGCGCGCGAGGGCGGTCGCGAAGGTCTCGCCGCGCCTGATCCCGCTTTCGACTACCGTCTCGCTGGCCGGGCCGACGATCACCAGATGCTCCACCTCGTCGCGGCGGATCAGCATCAGGCGGTGGCGGGGGCCGAGCATCTGCACCTCGGTGACGCCGAGGCGGCGGCCCTTGGTCATTTTCACGCCCATGCCGAAGCGGCGCAGCAGCCAGGCGAGCAGGGCGATGAGCCCCAGAACCAGGATGAGCGCCAGGGCAAACCTGAGATAAAGGTCAAAATCCATTGGGAATGATGCTGTGACGCCTATTCGGGCAGGAGATGTTTGCGGAGATGCTCGATGTTGAGCTGAACATGGACGTTCTGCTTGCGCAGGATGGTGTCGAGAACTGCGAGCGCCGTGCTGAGGTCGCGCAATTCGCGCACCCAGGCCTGCGCCGCGCCCTTGCCGGCGGTGCTCAAGGCATCGCACAGCACGGTAATGCGCAGCGCGATGACCTCGAGGTCGATCAGTTGCCCGTCATTGGCGGCATCGACCGCGGCCACGATCTCGCGATGGAGATCGGTGATGCTGCGCCCGAGGGCGGATTCGCTGTGAGTGCTGTCAGTCGCGATGGCCATCGTCATGGTTCGGCTCCGAAGTTGTCGGCCTCATCCCCTGCTTGCTCGCCCGCCCATGTCCGGTTGGCGCGATAGACGTAACTCAGGATCTCCGCCACCGCCGCCAGCGCGTCGATCGGGATCTCCGCATCCAGCTCGACCGCGGCCAGGATCTGCGCCAGGTCCGAATCCTCGCGGACCGGCACGCCCTTCTCGAACGCGATCGCCAGGATCTGCTCTGCCACCGGCCCGCGGCCCGTGGCGACCACCCGCGGCGATTTGGGACGTGCGGTACCGTCCCGTCCTTTGGCGTCCAGCGCGATCGCAATCGGTGTCTTCTGGCTCCCGGAAGTCGAATCCGGACGGGCCCACCGGGTGTGCTTGGCGCCGATTTCGTCCTTGCGGTCGGCCATCGCCGAGATGCTCCGCTGGCTTAAATGCAGGGAAACTCTGGAGGATCATGCTTAATGAAGACTTAAGCCGGGCGGGGTGCGCGACATTTCGCGCGAATTTAGGTGGCATTTTAGCAAATTAAGCCGGTGTTAATGAGTTGCGCTCAGGATGCCGTCCAATGCGCCGGGACCACCGGCTATGGCGGCAGCGACCGCCGCGTCAGGATGAGAGCGCCGGGTTCATGGATCTATTCCAGTTGAAGCTGTTTCAGCGCATGAGCGAGCGTATGGGCTGGCTCGGCGCGCGCCAGGAAGTACTGGCGCAGAACATCGCCAACGCCGACACGCCGCATTTCGTGCCGCACGACATGAAGGCGCTGAAGTTCGTCGATCACCTGAACGAGGTGACGCCGGTGACGCAGGACCGCACCGATCCCATGCACATGACCGGGACGGCGACGGCGGCCGCTGCGATCGACGATCAGAAGACCAAGAAGCAATATGAAACGGCGCCGGTCGGAAATTCCGTGGTGCTGGAAGAGCAGATGGTCAAGCTTGCCGACGCGCAGGCCAGCTATCAGCTCATGACCAACCTTTATCGCAAGCATGTCGATCTGCTGAAGATGGCGCTGGGCCGCAGCTCGTAAGCGCCTCATCGCATTCAGTCGCCAGGAGGTGACAGATGGATCTCATGGAAAGCCTGATGATTTCCGCCGCCGGCATGCGCGTCCAGGGCCAGCGCCTGCGCGTGGTCGCGGAAAATCTCGCCAACGCGGACTCGGTCGCGGAAGTGCCGGGCGGCGATCCCTATCGCCGCAAGACTATCAGCTTCAAGAACGCGCTGGACAAGGAGCTGGGACTGGAGACGGTCCAGGTCGGCAAGGTCGGCGTCGATCCAAGCGACTTCCGCATGAAATACGAGCCCGGCAATCCGGCCGCCGATGCCAAGGGCTATGTGAAGCTGCCGAACGTCAACAGCCTCATCGAGATGACCGACATGCGCGAAGCGCAGCGTTCCTATGAAGCCAATCTGCGCGCCATCGAAGTGGCGCGCACGATGCTTCAGCGCACCATCGATCTGATCCGCTAGGGAGAGGCTGAGCCATGGCCAACGGAATCGCCGCAGGCGCCGGCAACGCGGTCGCCTCCTACAACGCCGCCCTCAAGCGCATGGGCGCGCCCGGCATCGAATCGCGCGACCAGTCCGGACCAGGTTTCTCCGAGGTGCTGCAGCAGCTGGGCAAGGATGCCGTCAACACCACCCGCGACGCCGAGAAGGCATCGCTGCAAGCGGTCGAGGGCAAGGCCGACCTCAACCAGGTCGTCAGCGCAGTGACCGCGGCGGAGCTGACGGTGCAGACGGTGACCGCGGTCAGGGACCGGGTAATCTCGGCCTACCAGGAAATCCTGCGCATGCCGATCTAAGAGTACCGGCACATGGATGAGTCCGTTCTCCTCGAGGTCGGCCGCGATGCGGTCATTGTCACGCTGAAGCTCGGCGGACCGCTCATGATCATCGCGCTGCTGATCGGCCTCGTCATCTCGCTGTTCCAGGCGCTGACCCAGATCCAGGAAGTTACCCTCACCTTCGTGCCGAAGATCATCGTGGTGTTCATCGCGATGCTGCTGCTGGCGCCCTTCATGCTCCACACCCTGACCGACTTCACCGAACGGATCATGCAGCAGGCGGTTGGATGAACCTGGAGCAGCTTGTCACCGGCAATCTGTTCCAGTTCTTTCTGGTGTTCGCGCGGCTCGGCAGCGCGATCATGCTGTTGCCCGGCTTCGGCGAAGCCTATGTGCCGCCGCGCGTCCGCCTGGTGTTTGCCTTGACCGTCAGCCTTGCGCTGATGCCGATGATCTCCGACCGGCTGCCCGCATTGCCGGCCGGCACGGGCCAGTTCGCCGGGTTGCTGGTGGTGGAGATCGGCATCGGCCTGTTCTTCGGCACGATCGCGCGCCTCATCATGTTGGGCGCGCAAACGGCCGGCAGCGTCATCGCCTTGCAGATCGGCATCGCCAGCGCCCTGGTTGCCGACCCGACCACCCAGCAGCAGGCCGCCATCACCGGCAACTTCCTGCTGGCCCTGACCGTGGTGCTGATCTTCGCAACCGGCCTCGATCACATGACGCTGAAGGGCCTGGTCGGCACCTATGCGATTTTCCCGCCCGGCGAAGTGCCGCCCATGGGCGACGTGGCCGACCATGCCGCGCGCATCGTCGCCGATTCTTTCGCGGTCGCGATCGCCATGACGGCACCGTTCCTGGTCTATGGCATCGTGTTCGCGGTGGCGCTGGGCCTGCTGGCGCGCCTGATGCCGACCCTGCAGGTCTTTTTCATCGCGATGCCGATGCAGATCCTCGCCGGATTTGCGCTGATGGCGGTCGCGCTGACCGGCATGATGCTCTACTTCCTGTCTTCCTACGAGGAACGGATGTCCCTGTTCCTCGGGGCAGGGTGAGGCCGCCATGGCCGAAGAGCAGGACGATTCCCAAAAAACCGAAGACCCGACCAGTCGGCGGCTTGACGAAGCGCGCGACCGCGGTCAGGTCGCCAACTCCCGCGAAGTCAACAACCTGCTGATGCTGGGCGTGTTCTCCCTCTCGGTCCTGTTCTTCGGTGGCCCGGCCGCAGGCGCGCTCTACAAGGCATCGCTGCCGTTCATCGAATCGCCGGACCTGGTGCCGGCGGATTTCGGGCATCTGATCCAGTTGGGCTGGAAGCTGCTGGGCGTCCTGCTGATGGCGGGTGCGGTGCCGCTGGTGCTGGCCCTCATCGCCGCGATCGGCGCGGGCTACCTGCAGTTCGGCCTCGTCTGGTCGGCGGATGGCATCACGCCCAAGCTGGACAAGATCTCGCCGCTCGCCGGCCTCAAGCGCATGTTCTCCATGCGCTCGCTGGCGGAGTTCGTGCGCGGCCTGCTGAAGCTCGCTGTGGTCGGATCGGTCGCCATGTTCCTGATCCTGCCGGAGGTGGCGCATCTCAACAAGCTGATCGGCATGGAGATGATCCAACTCCTGGGCGAGACCAAGGCGCTGCTCGCCAAGCTGCTGATCGGCGTGGTCTCCATCGTCGCCGCCATCGCCACTATCGATGTCATCTACCAGCGCATGCAGCATCTGCGCGAGATGCGGATGTCGCGTCAGGAGATCAAGGACGAGTTCAAGGAGACCGAAGGCGACCCGCTGATCAAGGGCCGGCTGCGTCAGCTGCGCATGGAGCGCACGCGCCGCCGGATGATGGCCCAGGTGCCGCAATCCGACGTCGTTGTCACAAATCCGACCCACTATGCCGTGGCGCTGAAATACGACCCCGGCAGCATGGCCGCCCCCAAGATGATGGCCAAGGGCGTCGACAAGGTGGCGCAGAAGATCCGCGAGATCGCCAAGGAGCACGGCATTCCGGTGGTCGAGAACCCGCCTTTGGCGCGTGGCCTGTTCGCGGCGGTCGAGGTCGACCAGGAAGTGACGCCGGAGTTCTACAAGACGGTGGCGGAGGTCATCAGCTATATCTTCAAGCTGAAGAAGCGGCGCCTGTAATGTGTTGTATGGGTGTGGTTGCTTTCGGTTATGATGGAACGAGCTGGGGATGGGGGTCGTTGTTCATGCACCGCTTTAGCGGAGCAGGCGTTGAGCTCGACGCGGCGCGGATGAGGGAAGCCACGGTATGACCTGGTCCTGGGAGATCGGGCTGCTGGTCGCGATTTCGGTGCTGGCGCTGGTGCTGGCCCTGATCGCGTGGCGCCGCCGCTATATCGCCGACCTGCTGGAGGCCAGCCTCAACGCAACCCATCAGGGCCGCCAGGTGGTGGACCGCGCCGGCGCGGTCAAGTTCGCCAACAGCGCCTTCCGCCGCTTGTTCGGCGACGAGCCGCTGCCCCTCAACGTCATCCTGGAACGGCGCGCCTTCGATGCCACGGCCCGTGCCTCCATCGAGCGGATCGAGCATGCGCTGGCGGAGCGCGGCGAGGCGCATGGCGACGTCGCCATCCTGGCGCCCGAGGGCAAGCGCGAGATCCTGGCGGTGTTCGCCAACCGGCTGACGCGGTTCGGCGATCACATGTCCTGGGGCGTCGAGGTCATCACCACCCAGCGCGAGATCGAGGAATATATCCGCTCCGACCACGAGAAGTTCGCGGACCTGATCGAGAATGCGCCGGTCGGGTTCTACTCGGTCGATGAATCCGGCCGTTTCCTGTTCGTCAATTCGACGCTGGCGCATTGGCTCGGCCTCGATGTCGAGGTGGAAGCGCAGCATCAGCTCCGGCTGCATGATCTGGTCTTTCCGCGGCCGCCGGAATCCATTCCGGCCTTCTCGCCGTTCTCCGATTCCTCGGCGCGCAACGGCGAAGTGACGTTGCTGGGCCCGAACGGCCGCAAGCTGCTGGTCTATGTGCGCCAGGACGTGGTCAACGTGCAGGGCGTCGATCCCAGCGGCAAGGCGGGCATCCGCACCCGCTCCATCGTCCACGATCTGACGCGCGAGCGCGAGTTCGAACGCGCCTTGCAGGCTTCGGAGCAATATTTCCAGCGCTTCTTCGAAGAGGCGCCGACCAGCATCCTGCTGCTCGACGCGGACCGCAAGGTCGAGCAGTTGAACACCGCCTTCACCAACCTGTTCGGCGAACCCGTGCCGGTCGGTGCGGGGCTGGGGGCGCTGGTGGTCACCGAGGACCTGCCGCAGGCGGAAGAGCATCTGCGGCGGGTGGCGGAGCTTGGCCGCGCGGTGCTGCCGATCACGCTGCGGCTGAAAGGCAAGCGGCAGCCCAGCGTCATCGTCTACGCCTCGCGGCGCGAGGATAAGGGCCATACCGTCGGCTTCATCCTGCATTTGATCGACACCACCGAGCAGAAGCGCCTGGAGGCGCAGTTCGCGCAGTCGCAGAAGATGCAGGCGGTCGGCCTGCTGGCCGGCGGCATCGCGCACGATTTCAACAACCTGCTGACGGCGATGATCGGGTTCTGCGACCTGCTGCTGCTGCGCCACCGCGCCGGCGACCAGTCCTTCGCCGACATCATGCAGATCAAGCAGAACGCCAACCGCGCCGCCAACCTGGTGCGCCAGCTGCTCGCCTTCTCGCGCCAGCAGACCTTGCAGCCGCGCGTGCTGCAGGTGACCGACGTGCTGGCGGAAGTCTCGCACCTGCTGCGGCGCCTGATCGGCGAGAACATCGAGCTGGCCATGGTGCATGGCCGCGACCTGCAGCCGGTGCGCGTCGACCAGGGCCAGCTCGAGCAGGTCATCATCAACCTCGCGGTCAATGCGCGCGATGCCATGCCGAATGGCGGCCGGTTGCGCATCCGAACCGAGAATGTCGTCACCAAGGACCCGATCCAGCGCGGCGTCGAGATCATGCCGCCCGGCCGCTACGTGATGATCGAGATCGGCGACACCGGCACCGGCATCCCACCGGATATCATGGACCGGATCTTCGAGCCGTTCTTCTCCACCAAGTCGGTCGGCTCCGGCACCGGGCTCGGTCTTTCCACCGTCTACGGCATCGTGCGCCAGACCGGCGGCTATGTGTTCGTCGACAGCACGCTGGACGAGGGCGCAACGTTCCGCATCTATCTGCCGGAGCATCAGGCGGAGGCCGGCAGCGTCCAGCGCATCGACGAGAAAGGAGAGGCGGCGCGCGATCTGACCGGCATCGGCACCATCCTGCTGGTCGAGGACGAAGACGCCGTGCGTTTGTTCAGCGCGCGCGCGCTGCGCAACAAGGGCTACCAGGTGCTGGAAGCGCGCTCGGGCGAAGCGGCGCTCGAGATCGTCGGCGAGCATCTGGCCGAGATCGACCTCATCATCAGCGACGTGGTGATGCCGCGCATCGATGGTCCCACCATGGTCAAGGAAGTGCGCTCGCGCCGCGCCGACCTGCCGGTGATCTTTATCTCCGGCTATGCCGAGGATGCGTTCCGCCGCCGAATCGACGCCGGCGAGGAAGTGAACTTCCTCCTCAAGCCCTTCACCCTGAAGCAACTCGCCGCCAAGGTGAAGGAAGTGCTCGAGCCGCATGGCGAGCGCAAGCGCGCGGCCAATTAACTCATTGATCTAAAACAATTAATATTATTTCGTTCTTGTTCTGATCTATTATCTTTACAGCCAGAACAAAACGTGTATCTTTGGCCGCACGCACCAACGCCAAGGACTGCCCGGCTGCGGATTTCCCAGAAGATTTGGCAGTCACCCCGATATGATCTAAGTGGAGACGGTGATGTCGCTGAATGTCGTAAAATTGGCCGACAAGGACGATATGGACAGGAACAAGGCGTTGGATGCCGCGCTCTCGCAGATCGAGCGAGCCTTCGGCAAAGGCTCGATCATGCGGCTGGGGCAGCGGGAAAGCGTGGTCGACAGTGAGTCCGTTTCAACCGGCTCCCTCGGCCTCGATATTGCGCTCGGGATCGGCGGATTGCCGCGTGGGCGCGTCATCGAAATCTACGGGCCGGAAAGCTCGGGCAAGACCACTCTGGCGCTGCATGTGATCGCGGAAGCGCAGCGTGCCGGCGGTGCCTGCGCCTTCATCGACGCGGAGCACGCGCTCGATCCCAGCTACGCGAAAAAGCTCGGCGTCAATATCGACGATCTCTTGATCTCGCAGCCCGATGCGGGCGAGCAGGCGCTGGAGATCGCCGATACCTTGGTGCGCTCCGGCGCGATCGACGTGCTGGTGGTGGATTCAGTCGCGGCCCTGGTGCCGCGCGCGGAACTGGAAGGCGAGATGGGCGATGCCCATGTCGGCCTGCAGGCGCGCTTGATGAGCCAGGCCTTGCGCAAGCTGACCGGCTCGATCTCGCGCTCGCGCTGCATGGTCATCTTCATCAACCAGATCCGCATGAAGATCGGCGTGATGTTCGGCAATCCGGAGACCACGACCGGCGGCAACGCGCTCAAGTTCTACGCCTCGGTCCGGCTCGACATCCGCCGCATCGGCTCGATCAAGGACAAGGAGACGGTGGTCGGCAATCAAACCCGCGTGAAGGTGGTGAAGAACAAGGTGGCGCCGCCGTTCCGCGTGGTCGAGTTCGACGTGATGTATGGCGAAGGTATCTCCAAGACCGGCGAGCTGATCGATCTCGGCGTCGCGGCCAGCGTGGTGGAGAAGTCCGGGGCTTGGTTCTCCTATAACGGCCAGCGCATCGGCCAGGGCCGCGAGAATGCCAAGGCCTTCCTCAAGGAGAATCAGCAGATCGCGAACGAGATCGAGCAGAAGATCCGCGCCAATGCCGGCTTGGTGGCCGGCGCCATGATGGACAAGGGCGGCGGGGCCGAAGAGCCCGCCGGCGAATAGGTTTCAGGAAACCCCAGAGAGCTCACCCCCCGAGCTCTCCCTTCGGGCGCGCCGATCCCCCGTCGGTGCGCCCGCACCTTTTGTGGCTTTCCCGGGGCGGCTTGCAATCAAAGCGGCCCGTTTACCTAGCCACCAGCACTGGCCCCAGCTATGATTTCCATGTGGTTCGGTCCAGATGGACTGAACGGCAGAAAAAGGGGGCATCATGGACGTTGCTCAGCCAATCATCGGCGGATGCTTGTGTGGCGCAGTGCGCTTCGAGGGGGAAGCATTCGCGCAGCACGCCTACTACTGCCACTGCACGATCTGCCAGAAGAATTCGGGTAATCCGTTCATGATCGGGGTACCGATCAAGACCGGGACGCTGCGCTTCACTAAAGGCGCGCCGACCTACTATCAATCGTCGTCCTTTGGGAAACGGGGCTTCTGCGCTGTCTGTGGATCGCCTCTGCTCTGGACTCCCGTCGGTTCCGAGAAGGACTGGGGCACCAACGTCGCGGTCGGCGCGCTGGACAACCCGGCTGGTATCAGGCCGCACTACCACACCTACACGGACACCAGGCTGCCGTGGCTCGATATTCCCGATGGGCTCCCCCGTTTCACAGAACCGGAATCAGTGCCGGAATTCCAGCGGTGGAAGGCTGACTGGTGGGTGTGAAACCGGGCCGCAACGCCCTTTTCCGGCCCAACATATTGGGGATGCCTGGGTCGCAGGTCTTGTGCCCTTGCCCCCGGCCCTGAAACACTAAATATTGTCCTTGTGGTGCCGCCGGCCGGTGACCCTGGTTTGCGGCCCGTTTTCGCGTCATTGGACCCGTTTTTATGCAGACCGCCAACGACATACGCCGCCTGTTCCTGGACTATTTCAAGCGCGAAGGGCACGAGATCGTGCCCTCGAGCCCGCTGGTGCCGCGCAACGACCCGACGCTCATGTTCACGAACGCCGGCATGGTGCAGTTCAAGAACGTCTTCACCGGCCAGGAGAAGCGCGACTATGTCCGTGCTGCGACTGCGCAGAAGTGCGTCCGCGCGGGCGGCAAGCATAACGACCTCGAGAATGTAGGCTACACCGCGCGCCATCACACCTTCTTCGAGATGCTCGGCAACTTCTCGTTCGGCGACTATTTCAAGGAGCGCGCGATCGATTTGGCCTGGCGCCTGGTGACCAAGGAATACGGCCTCGCCAAGGACAAGCTGCTGGTCACCGTGTTTTCCGAGGATGACGAGGCGTTCAACCTGTGGCGCAAGATCGCTGGCCTGCCGGAAAGCAGGATCATCCGCATCCCGACCTCGGACAATTTCTGGGCCATGGGCGATACCGGGCCGTGCGGTCCCTGCTCGGAAATCTTCTACGACCATGGCGACAAGATTCCAGGCGGCCCTCCGGGCAGCCCGGACCAGGATGGCGACCGCTTCATCGAGATCTGGAATCTCGTGTTCATGCAGTTCGAGCAGTTGAGCAAGGAGAACCGAGTCGACCTGCCCAGGCCATCGATCGATACCGGCATGGGGCTGGAGCGCTTGGCGGCCGTCCTGCAGGGCAAGCACGATAATTACGACATCGATCTGATGCGTGCGCTGATCGAAGCCTCGGCCGAGGCCTCGAAGACCGATCCCGACGGTCCCTACAAGACCTCGCACCGCGTGATCGCCGATCATCTGCGTTCCTCCGCGTTCCTGATCGCGGACGGCGTGCTGCCCTCGAACGAAGGGCGCGGCTATGTGCTGCGCCGGATCATGCGCCGCGCCATGCGCCATGCGCACCAGATCGGCTGCACCGAACCGCTGATGTGGAAGCTGGTCCCCGCGCTGGTCCAGCAGATGGGACAGGCCTATGACGAGCTGATCCGCGCGCAGCCGGTCATTACCGAGACGCTGAAGCTGGAAGAGACCCGCTTCAAGCAGACCCTCGGCGCCGGCCTCAAGGAACTGGAAAGCGCGGTCGCCGGCGGCAGCGGCCTGACCAAGGACGGCAAGCTCAGCGGCGCGATCGCGTTCCAGCTCAGCGACAGCCGCGGCTTCCCGCTCGACCTCACGCAATCGATCCTGCGCGACCGCGGCATCGAAGTCGATGTCGAGGGCTTCAACGTCGAGCTGGAGAAGCAGCGCGAACGTTCGCGCGCGGCCTGGGCGGGCTCGGGCGAAGCGGCAACCGACGCAATCTGGTTCGACCTGAAGCAGCGCCTCGGCGCCACCGACTTCCTCGGCTACGCCACCGAGCAGGCCGAAGGCCAGGTGATGGCGCTGCTGAAGAGCGGCGCGGAAGTGAAATCCGCGAAGCGGGGCGACGAGATCGCGCTGATCGCCAACCAGACGCCGTTCTATGGCGAGGCCGGCGGCCAGATGGGCGACACCGGCCAGCTCGCCTCGGCGAGTGGTGCGACGATCGAGATCACCGACACGCAACGCAAGGTCGGCGACCTGTTCGTCCACTATGGCAAGGTAACCAAGGGCGAGGTGAAAGTCGGCGACGCAGTCGAGATGAAGGTCGACGGCCGCCGCCGCACCAATCTGCGCGCACACCATTCCGCGACCCATCTGCTGCACGAGGCGCTGCGCCGCCGGCTCGGCGCGCACGTGACGCAGAAGGGCTCGCTGGTCGCGCCGGACCGCCTGCGCTTCGATTTCAGCCATACCAAGGCGATGTCGCCGGAAGACATCGCGGTGGTGGAGCGCGAGGTCAATGACCGCATCCGCGACAACGAACCGGTCGAGACGCGGCTCATGGCGCACCAAGCCGCGATCGAGGCCGGCGCGATGGCCCTGTTCGGTGAGAAATACGGCGATGAAGTGCGCGTCGTCTCGATGGGCGGCAAGCCCGCTAACGAGAACAAGGTGTTCTCGACCGAACTCTGCGGCGGCACCCATGTGCGCCGCACCGGCGATATCGGTCTCTTCAAGATCCTGAGCGAAGGCGCCGTCGGCGCCGGCGTGCGCCGCATCGAAGCGGTCACCGGCGCGGCTGCGGAAGCCTATGTCGCGGAGCAGCAGCGCGTGCTGACCGAAGCGGCGGCGGCGCTGAAGACCTTGCCCGCCGACCTCACGCAGCGCATCGCGGCGCTGCTCGACGAGCGCAAGCGCCTGGAGCGCGAACTGACCGAAACCCGCAAGGCCGCGGCGGCTGGCGGCGCGGGGTCTGGTCCTGCCGCCAAGCAAGTGAACGGCGTCACGCTGGCCGCGCGCTTGTTGGATGGCGTGCCGGCCAAGGAGCTGAAAGGCATGGCCGACGAGATCAAGCGCCAGATCGGCTCCGGCGTGGTCGCGCTGGTCGCGGTCGCGGACGGCAAGGCGTCGCTGGTGGTCGGCGTCACCGACGATCTCACCAAGCGGCTCAGTGCAGTCGATCTGGTGAAGGTCGGCAGCGCGGCCCTGGGCGGGCAGGGCGGCGGCGGACGTCCCGACATGGCGCAAGCCGGCGGCCCCGACGCCTCGCGCGCGAACGAAGCGCTCGCCGCGATCGAACGCGCCATCGGCGCCGGCGCAAAGGCAGCGGAATAACGCTACATTACCGCTGTGCGAACAGCGCGTTGATCGCGGGATAGGCCATCGCGCCTTCGCCCAGCGGCTCGGACTCTCCCGACTTCAGGAAACCCGCGGCCAATGCGGCTGCCTTTCCCCAGAGCGCCTGCGAAATGCCCGATCCGGCGCTGAGGCGTCGCACGCCGAGTTCGGCCAGCGCGGCCGCCGCCGGCAAGCCGGGCCAGGCCATCACGTTCAGCGGCAGGCCGGCACCAGCGGCGACCGCGCGGATCTCGTCCGGATTGTGCAGGCAGGGCACGAAAATTCCGCTGGCGCCGGCGTTGCGATAGAGCGTGGCGCGCGACAGGGTCTCCGCCACCCGCTTGCCCTCGGGCGCGAGGCCACGCAGATAGACGTCGGTGCGGGCGTTCACAAACAGATCGACGCCGAAATGCTGGCCGGCGCGTTTGGCGCGCTCGATCTTGAGACACAGCAGATCGGGTGACGCACTGCCATCCTCGATGTTGATGCCGACCGCGCCGGCTTCGACCACCCTGGCGACGCTCTCCTCGACCGCCGCCGGATCGGCGGAATATCCGCCTTCGACATCCACGGTCAGCGGCACGCGGATCGCGCGCGCGATCGCGACAACGCTGGAAACCAGCATGCGAACCGGCAACACATCGCCATCAGGATAGCCATGGGTCCAGGCAACGCCCGCGCTGGTGGTCGCGACCGCCTTCGCGCCCAGGCTTTCCATCAGCCGCGCGCTGCCGGCATCCCACGCATTGGGCAGCACCAACGGCTCCGGCCCCTCATGCAGCCGGTGAAAGATCGCGGCGGTCTCTGCCTTTGCACTCATCAGCGGCTCCGTTCTCGACGTTCGTGGGCCAACAGCCAGCGCTTGCGCGCGATGCCACCGCCATAACCGGTCAGCGACCCGTTCGTTCCAATGACGCGGTGGCAGGGCACGACCACGCTGATCGGGTTGTCGCCATTGGCGTGGCCGACGGCGCGGACAGCCCTGGGCCGTCCAACGCGCTGCGCCAGCGCAGCGTAAGAGATTGTCTCCCCGCAGGGGATCGCGCGCAATGCCTTCCAGACCGATTTCTGGAAGTCCGTGCCGCCGGTCGCGACTTTCAGGCCATCGATTGCCGTGAGCTCGCCGTCGAAATAGGCCCGCAAGGCCGCACTCAGTCCGGCCGGGTTGCGCGCCTTCTTCAGCGCATAGCCGTCCTCGCCATAGTGCAAGCGAAACGAGCGATGCATGCGATCGTCATGCTCGGTCCATTCGACCGCACGCAGCTTGCCATCTTCGTCAGCCACGATCCCGAGTTCGCCGATCGGCGTCTCGATGCAGTCGATGAACAGCATAAGCGCCTCAACCATGGGCCGCTTGGTCCGCTGCCCAGAGATGCTGCGCGGCATAGGCACGCCACGGCCGCCAGGTCTCCGCGCGGTCCTGCAGCAAAGCGGGGCTTGGCCGCGCGCCGGCATCGATCGCCGCGCCGCGCAACAGGCCGATGTCGCTGGCGGGGAAGGCATCAGTCTCGCGCACGGCGCGCAGCGCGATGTAATGCGCCGTCCATTCGCCGATGCCGCGAATCGCGCGCAGCCGCGCCACCGTCTGCTCGACCGTGCCTTGCGGCTGGAACAACGCCGGGTCTTTCAACGCCGCCTGAGCCAGCGCGACCAGCGCCTCCTTGCGCGCGCCCGGCATGCCGAGCATGGAGAGGTCCGCCTTCGCAACTTCCGCCGCCGTCGGAAAGGCAAGGCGCAGGGCCGGCCGGCCGCGCTGCTCGGCGGGCAAAGCGGTGCCGCAGATCTGCGTGAGGCGCGTTGCAAGCTTGCGCCCGGCTTCCACCGTCACCTGCTGGCCGAGCACCGCGCGCACCGCGAGCTCGAACCCGTCCCAGCCGCCGGGTGCGCGCAGGCCGGGCCGCTCTGCGACCAAGGGCGCCAGCAATGGGTCTTGCGCCAGATGCGCGCCGATCGCGGCGACATCGGCGCCGAGGTCGAACACGCGCCGGATGCGTCCCACGATCGCGGGCAGGGCACGCACCGACGGAAAGCGGATGGCGGCGTTGAGGCTCTCCTGCTCGGGCAAGTGGTTGATCTCGACGGTGCCCGTCATGCCGTCCAGCAGCACGGTCCGGCAATAGGCATCGCCCTCGATCCATTCGATGCCATCGATCGCGCGCGCCTTCAGGAAAGCCAGCATCGCGTCCCAGTCGTACGGCGGCCGGTAGCTGAGGCGGACCGTCACGCCGATCTCGCCGACCGAGCCCTCGGGCAAAGCATGCACCGCCTTGCGCCGCAATGCGCTCGGCGGCCGGCGGAACAGCTGCTGGAAGGTCTCGTTGAAGCGCCGGATGCTGCCGAAGCCGGCGGCCATGGCGATCTCCGCCATCGGCAGGCGCGTATCGTGGATGAGCTGCTTGGCGAACAGCACGCGCCTGGTCTGCGCGACCGTGATCGGCGAGGCGCCGAGATGCTGATGGAACAGCCGCCGAAGCTGCCGGCCGCCGACACCGAGCCGTTCGGCCAGCGCATCGACGCTGGCCGCCTCGCCGTCGAGCGCACCGTCCGCGATCAGCGCGAGACCGCGCGAGACCGTGTTCGACGTGCCGCGCCAGGAGCCGAGGTCGGGCGCGGTCTCCGGCCGGCAGCGCAGGCATGGGCGGAAGCCCGCTTCCTGGGCGGCCGCGGCGCTCGCAAAGAACCGGCAATTCTCGAACTTGGCGGAACGGGCGGGGCAGATCGGCCTGCAATAGATGCCGGTCGAGGTGATGCCGACGAACAGCCGCCCGTCGAAGCGGGCATCACGGCTCTTGAGGGCCCGATAGCAGGCGACCGGGTCGAGATCCAGGGGATCGAACTGTTCCATGGGCCAATGATGCCACCGAGGCAGCGCCAAGGCTCGCGGTTTTCGGACATGGACATGAATGGCGGGGCAACACTTGTGCATACCCCCCTCCCCAAGCTGGGGAAGGGGGCATGTCACGCTTGACTCAGAATGATGCGCAGCTGCGCGGTGCTACTCGATCAGCCGGCGCCACCAGCCGCGCTTGCGGGCGCTGTCGTCGCCGGCGGCCGGCGGTTCGCCGCCGACCTCGATGACCTGCACGGATGGGGGCGCGGCGACGGGTTGCGGCGCGGATACGGGCTCGACCGGGCTGGACGCTGCGCGCGCGACCTCGATGGCTTCGGCGGCCGGGGCGGGCGCGTCCTCCTCGCGGCGGCGCGGCCGGCGTTGGCGCCGGCGGGCCTGCGGCTCCGCCGCAGCTTGCTGCTCGCCGTTGTTCTCCTCACTTGCCACAGGCGCGTCGGCTGGCTCGCTGGTCAGCGGTGCGACGCGTTGCGCCCATTGCTCGGGCAACTCCGGCAGTTCCGGTTGATCGCCAAGCCCGGGGACAGGCTGCCCGGTCGCTTCGCCGGATTGCGGCCGTGCCTGCGCGTCGCCTGCCTGCTCGCGATCCGGCCGGCGTGACCGCCGCCTGCCGCCCCGGCGGCCGCGCCTCCGCCGCCGCCGCTGCTCGCCGCCCGCGGTGGTCTCCTCGCCCTCGCGGCCGGACGCCTGCGCGCCGTCGGCATCGTCGTCCTCGTCGGAATCGCCCTCGTCCTCCGCGCTATCGGCCAGCGCCGCGACCGGCGCCACGGTCGATTCCGGGTGCGGCGCGGGCGCGCTCGGCGCCGGCGATTCCTCGCCGGCATCGCTTTCAGTGAACTCGTCGGCGCGGAACTTGCCGCCCCGGCCGCGGCGCCGGCGCCGGCGGCGACCGCCGCGCTCGCGCTCGCCCTGGTTGGCGGCCGTCGCCTCTTCCGCCTCCTCGGCGGTGTCCGCTTCCACGGCCTCGGCTTCGACCTCCTCGGGGATGAAATCGTCCGGCTCATCCTCGATGATCGGCGCCGCCTGGAGGGCGCGCGGCTGGACCTCTTCGCCGGGATTGAGCTGCTTGATGCGATCCAGGCGGTATTCCGGCGGGGTCAACTCGTCGTCGGCCTGCAGATAGACCCGCACGCCGCGGCGCTGCTCGATCTCCTCGATCGCGCGGCGCTTGTGGTTGAGCATGAACAAGGCGACGGCGGTCGGCACGAAGATCGTGACGCCGGGGCTGAAATTGCGCGCAATCTCCTCCTCCGCCATGCGCAGCACGTGCAGCGCCGTCGATTCCACCGACCGTACGCGGCCGGTCCCGTGGCAATGCGCGCAGGCCTCCGTGCTGGCTTCAGCCAGGCTGGGATGCAGGCGCTGGCGCGACATTTCCAGCAGGCCGAAGGTGGAGATGCGGCCGATCTGGATGCGCGCGCGGTCGTTCTTCAGCGCCTCCTTGAGGCGCCGTTCGACCTGCGCGTTGTTGCGGTTCTCCTCCATGTCGATGAAGTCGATGACGATGAGGCCCGCCAGATCGCGCAGCCGGAGCTGACGCGCGACTTCCTCGGCCGCCTCGATATTGGTGCGCAGCGCCGTCTCTTCGATGTTCCGCTCGCGGGTCGCGCGGCCGGAATTGACGTCGATCGCCACCAGCGCCTCGGTCTGGTTCAGCACGATGTAGCCGCCGGAGCGCAGATGCACGACCGGCTCGTGGATCGCCGCGATCTGGCTCTCGATCTGGTAGCGCTGGAACAAGGGCTGCGACTGGTCGCGATAGGGCTGCACCCGGCGCAGGTGGCTGGGTGTCAGCATGCGCATGAAGTCGCGCGCGCTGCGGTAGGATTCCTCGCCGGCGACGATGATGTCGCCGATGTCGCGGGTGTAGAGGTCCCGGATCGAGCGCTTGATGAGGCTCGCCTCTTCGTAGATCAGCGCCGGCGCGGTCGATTTCAGCGTCACTTCGCGGATCTCGTCCCATAGCCGCAGCAGATATTCGAAGTCGCGCTTGATCTCCGGCCGGCTGCGCTCCATGCCCGCGGTCCGCACGATCACCGCCATGCCTTCCGGCGCGTCGAGTTCGTCGACGATCGATTTCAGGCGCTTGCGGTCATTGACGCTGGTGATGCGGCGCGAGATGCCGCCGCCGCGGTCGGTGTTCGGCATCAGCACGCAATAGCGCCCGGCCAGCGACAGATAGGTGGTGAGGGCAGCCCCTTTGTTGCCGCGCTCTTCCTTGGTCACCTGCACCAGGAGGATCTGCCGGCGCTTGATGACCTCCTGGATCTTGTAGCGGCGCAGATTGCGCTGCCGGCGGCGGCGCGCCTGCTCCTCGTCGACCTCGGGATCATCCTGCTGCGCCGGCTCTTCGCCGCCGATGACGTCGAAGACTTCCGCCGTGATCTGGACTTCCACCAGGTCGGCCTCGGCCGGGGCGGGTAGGTCGGCATCGCCATTGCCGTTCTCGGTGGCTTCGGCGGGCAGAACGTCCGCCCCGCTCTCGGCCGACGCGCCGGCCTCCTGCGCGACGTCGAGGCTGCTCGGCAGCGCCGGAGGCGCGGCAGTCGCAATCTCTTCCACCGGGGCGCTGCGCAGCTCGAAGCGCGGTGTCTCCAGTGCGGCGCTGCCCGTGCCGGATTCAGGCTGCTCCCAGGGCGAAACCAGCTCTTCGGCAGTGCGCGGCGAAAGGGCGGACTCGCCATGGGCATGGCTTCCGGCACCAGGTTCTTCTACCGGTGCAATGGCTGCTCCGGCTTCCCGCTCCGCCGCATCGCCTTCCGCGATGGAAGCCGCCCGCGTCTCGCTGGCGTGTTGCCAGATGTTGTCCGCTGCGCCGGGCTCATCGTCGGACGGCGCCACCGCGGCGCCGGCATCGGACCCGCTACCTTCGCCGTATGACGCTTCGGCGGCATGGCTGTCGGTCTCGGCCGCCATGGCATCGTCATCGTCGCCGGCATGATCGTCGAAGCGATGGCGAGAGGATCGATTTGGCCGACGTTCGTCCGCATCGTCATCGTCGTCGTCGCGTGCCGCGTCGCGCAGCAGCCGTTCGCGGTCGGCGACCGGGATGCGGTAATAGTCGGGATGGATTTCGCTGAAGGCCAGGAAACCGTGACGGTTTCCGCCATACTCGACGAATGCCGCCTGCAGCGACGGTTCGACGCGCGTTACCTTTGCGAGATAGATATTCCCTTTGAGCGGGCGTCGGCTGGCGACTTCGACGTCAAATTCTTCCAGCTTCCTTCCGTCCGCCACCGCGACCCGGGTCTCTTCCGGGTGGGTGGCGTCGATCAACATGACCTTTGCCATTGTGAGTAGACTCCTCAACGCGCCAAACGTCGCCCGCATGTATTGCGGGCGGCGGCGCGAAACTCGTGGTTGAATTCCAGGTGTACGACATGACTACCTGTGGCTAACGGGTCTCCCGACCGGCGCCTTTATCTCTCGATGAAAGTGCGATGGCAGGGTCACCCAAACGTCCCGGACCGCTTTTTCCGATGCCAGCCTCGTTGCCGAGGCGCCATCGAAGGATGGCGAAAACCGAAACCCATTGACCCGGCGGTTCAAGCGCTTGTCGCTTTACCTTTCCTTAAGCCTAAGAAGGGCTTAATGACCGTCAAGCGACTCTCAGCCGGGTCGGCCGCAGCATATGCGGCGAGCGTCGGCGTGACAACGTCAATCGACGCGAGTTCCGGGCCGAGACCGAGTCGATCCGGAAAAGTGTTGATTCGCAGTGTGTTACGAGTGTATATTGCGGTTGATTCACCGGAGTCGGGGCTAAATGCGCACAATTGGCTGGATTCTTGGCCTTTTGTTTCTGATCGGCGGGGCCGCGGCAGCGGTTGCCAAGCCGGCGATTACGGACGCTCGCCTGGGCGTTGAGCCTGGCCTTACGCGAGTTGTCATCAGCCTGACGCAACGCAGCGATTTCCGGGTCTTCACCTTGGCCGATCCCTATCGCGTCGTGATCGACATGAGCGAGGTCGACTGGAAGGTTCCGAGCGGGACCAAGCTGCAAGGCCAGGGTCTGGTGGCCGGCATGCGCTACGGCCTGTTCAAGGCCGGCACCTCCCGTGTGGTCCTTGACCTGATGGGCCCCTCGGAAGTCGCGCGGGCCGAGTTCGTGCCGCCGGACAACGGCGAGCCCCTGCGGTTGCTGATCGACCTGCGGCCGATCGCCGATACCCAGTTCCGCGCTCAGCTCAAGACCTCGACAACGGCTTATAGCGCCCTGGCGTCCATCGCACCGGCGACCAAGCCGGCCAAGACGCCAAGCGGCGCCGGTGGTACCGGGGTGGGCGGCGGTGCCTTGGGTGGGGCGGCCGCCAAGCAGCCGGTCGAGGAGCCCAAGCGCGGCAAGCCCTTGATCGTCATCGATCCTGGCCATGGCGGCATCGATCCCGGCGCGGTCGGCGCGACCATCAACGAGAAGCAACTGACGCTGGCGGTCGCCAAGGCCCTCAAGAAGGAGCTGGAGGACACCGGCAAGTTCCGGGTCCTGCTGACCCGCAGCACCGACGTTTATATCCCGCTGCGCGACCGGTTCGGCCTGGGGCGCGAAAAGGGCGCGGACCTCTTCATCTCGCTGCACGCGGACTCCCACAATAATCCGCTGACCCGCGGCGCCTCGGTCTACACCCTGTCGGAAAAAGCCTCGGACGCCGAAGCCGAGGCGCTGGCCGCCAAGGAAAACAAGTCCGACATCATCGCCGGCGTCGATCTCAGCAAGCAGAGCAACGTCGTCAGCAACATCCTGATCGACTTGGCGCAGCGCGACACCAAGAACATGTCGGCCCGCTTCGCGAGCCTGCTGGTGCGCGAGCTGAAGGAGCAGACCATGCTCCTTGGCAACACCCACCGCTATGCCGGCTTTGCGGTCCTGAAGGCGCCCGACGTGCCCTCGGTGCTGGTGGAAATGGGATACATTTCCAGCAGCAAGGACGAGGCGCTGCTGAGCAGTTCCAGCCACCAGAAGCGGCTGGCCAAGGCGGTCCGCCAGGCGGTGGAGAACTATTTCTCCTGGCAGGAGCTGGTGCGCCGCTCCTAGAGCGAGACCGCTCTCAGCCGGAACGCAAACCGATCAAGGCATTTGTGAATACGCCGTGTGGGGCTGTGTCCAGTACGTCACAAGCGCTTGTGTTGCCATAATTTAACCTTGATCTTGCATCATGCGTTGGATTAAGGCGGACGCATGAAAAGGGCGCGGGCAAGGGCCGCACCCGATTGCATTTGCCGCGGCGTATTGAACAATAGGGGGCCAGGGCCGGCCCGATCATGCGACTAACCAGAATTCTCTCATTTCTGCTCGGCACGTTGCTGTTTCTGGGTGCCGTGAGCGCCATCGCGGCGTGGCTGGTCTACGAGCATTTCTCGCAGGGCCTGCCGGATTACTACCAGCTTGCCAGCTACGATCCGCCGGTGGTGTCGCGCATCTATGCCGGCGATGGCAGGCTGCTGGCCGAATACGCCACCGAGAACCGCGTCTTCGTCCCGATCAACGTCATGCCCAAGCGCGTCATCAACGCGTTCCTGGCGGCGGAGGACAAGACCTTCTACACCCATCCCGGCGTCGATGTGCCCGGCGTCATCCAGGCGTTGTTGACCAACGTCAGGAATCTCGGAAGCGACCGGCGGCCGGTCGGCGCCTCCACCATCACGCAGCAGGTCACCAAAAACTTCTTTCTGTCGAGCGAGGTGTCCTACAAGCGCAAGATCCGCGAAATGATCCTGGCGCTCAGGATCGAGAAGGCCTTCACCAAGGACCGCATCCTCGAGCTCTATCTCAACCAGATTTATCTCGGCTCCGGCAATTACGGTGTCGCCACCGCGGCGCTGAATTATTTCAACAAGTCGCTGGACGAGCTGACGATCGGCGAGGCGGCCTATCTGGGAGCGCTGCCAAAGGCGCCGAACAATTACAACATCGTGCGCGATCACGCGGCGGCGCTCGATCGCCGCAACTGGGTGATCGACCGCATGGCGGAAGACGGCCACATCACGGCCGAGGAAGCCGCCGCCGCCAGGGCCGAACCGCTGGAGCTGCATACCCGCGCCGCGACCGAGCACGTGACGGCGGACTATTTCGCCGAGGAAGTGCGGCGCGAGATCGTGCAGCGTTTCGGCGAGAACGGCCTCTACAAGCAGGGCCTCGCCATCCGCGCCACCATCGATCCGCGGCTGCAGGAACTCGCCGACCACGTGCTGCGCCAGCATCTGGTGGCCTACGACAAGACCCAGGGCTATCGCGGCCCGCTGCAGCATGTCGACAGCGTGGAGAACTGGCAGAAGACTCTGGAGAGCCTGCCGCCCATGCCCTGGCTCTATGACTGGCAGCCGGCGATCGTGGTTGAAGCAACCAACGCGGTCGCCAAGCTCGGCTTCAAGGACGGCACGACCGGCGAAATCCAGGTAGCCGATCTCGGTTGGGCGCATCCTCGCTCAGCCGACGGCCGGATCGGGCCTTCACCCAAGGCAACGACCGATGTCTTGAAAGTCGGCGATATCATTGCCGTCGAGCCCTTGGTCGAGGACGGCAAGGTGGTCGACGGCAGATACGCCCTACGGCAGGTGCCGGAGATCAGCGGCGCCATGGTCGCGATGGATCCGCATACCGGCCGTGTGCTGGCGATGACCGGCGGCTGGTCGTATCGGCAATCGGAGTTCAACCGCGCCACCCAGGCGATGCGCCAGCCGGGCTCGTCCTTCAAGCCGCTGGTCTATCTGGCGGCGCTGGAAGCCGGCTTCACGCCCTCCACCATGATCATGGATGCGCCGATCGTGATCGATCAGGGGCCGGGCCTGCCGCTGTGGCGGCCGGAGAATTACGCGCAGGACTTTCTCGGCGCCGCCACCATGCGCAGGGGCCTCGAGAACTCGCGCAACCTGATGACCATCCGCGTGGCGCAGACCATCGGCATGTCCAAGGTCGCGGAGATGGCCTCGCGCCTCGGCGTCATCGACAACATGCAGCAGACGCTCGCCATGTCGCTGGGTGCGGGCGAGACCACTGTGCTGCGCCTGGCCGGCGCCTATGCCGAGATCGTCAATGGCGGCAAGAAGATCGAGCCGACCATGATCGACCGCGTGCAGGACAATCACGGCTGGACCATCTACCGCCATGACCAGCGGCCGTGCGACGGCTGCCAGATGTCGAGCTATAACGGCGAAGCGCCGCCCGAGGTGCCCGATACGCGCCCGCAGGTGCTCGATCCCACCACCGCCTATCAGATGGTCTCCATGCTGGAAGGCGTGGTGCAGCGCGGTACCGGCACGGCGGTGAAAGCGGTGGGCAAGCCGCTGGCGGGCAAGACCGGCACCACCAATGACGGCCGCGATGTCTGGTTCATGGGCTTTTCGCCCGACCTGGTGGCGGGCGTCTATCTCGGCTTCGATCAGCCGCGCTCGCTGGGAGACAAGGCGACCGGCGGCAGGTATTCGGCGCCGATCTTCCGCGACTTCATGATGGAAGCCCTGAAGGACAAGCCGGCAACGCCGTTCCGCGTGCCGCCGGGCATTCGCCTGGTGCGGGTCGACTATTATTCCGGCGAGCGCGCCTCGCCCGGCGCGGGCAAGGTGATTCTGGAAGCCTTCAAGCCCGGCACCGAGCCAACCGGCCACGTGAACGTCATCCAGGGCATCGCCAATTACGGCCAGGATGCAGGCTACGGTTCGATCATTCCGCTCGGCACCTCGGGCGAAGGCTACCCGGACCAGGGTGGACCGATGATCATCGATTCGACCGGCGCCCAATCGGGAGCGCCCGCCAACGCCACCAATGGCAGCCAGCCGGTGATCACCGGCGAGCCGACCGACGACCATCCCAACCTCCTGCCGCCCGGTATCACGCCGTCGGGCGAGGAAGAGCCGGCGGCCCCCGCGCAACCGCAGCAGCCGGGCCTGCAAGGTCCCGCTCTGGGCGAAGCGCCGGCGCAGCCGCCGCAGCCTGCGCCATCCGCGCCGGCGACCGACAGCAGCGGCGGCATCTACTGAGTCCATCCCGTGCGGGCGGCTTGACCGGCTCGCGCCGATTGGCCATGTTCGCGCCCGATTTCTAACGCGCCCACCTGAGAGGCAAGATCATGCGTGCCGAGATTGAAGCTTTGGCGGGGGAGATCCGCTCTTCCCTGGCCCTGCTGAGGAGGCATCTTTGACTGGGACAATGCGCTGCGTCGGCTCGACGAACTGAACGCATTGGCCGAAGACCCGCAGCTCTGGGAAAAGCCCGAGAAGGCCCAGAAGACGATGCGGGAACGCACGCATCTCGCCAACGCCATCGAAGCCTATCGGGTCATGGAGCGCGAGCTGGACGACGCGCTGACCCTGGCTGAGCTTGGCGAAGCCGAGGGCGACAACAAATCGGTCGACGAGGCGCAGGCGCAGCTCACGGCGCTGCGGGCGGAGGCGGCGAAGCGCGAGCTCGAATCCCTGCTGTCGGGCGAAGCGGACCAGAACGATTGCTATCTCGAGGTTCATGCCGGCGCCGGCGGGACCGAGGCGCAGGATTGGGCTGAGATGCTGCTGCGGATGTATACCCGCTGGGCGGAGCAGCACGGCTACAAAGTGGAGTGGCTGGAAGAAAGCCCGGGCGAAGAAGCGGGCCTCAAATCCGCGACCATCGAGATCAAGGGCCTCAACGCCTATGGCTGGCTGAAGTCGGAATCCGGGGTCCATCGCCTGGTGCGGATCTCGCCCTACGATTCCAACGCGCGCCGCCATACCAGCTTCGCGTCGGCCTGGGTCTATCCGGTGGTCGACGACAACATCGAGATCGAGATTCTGGATAAGGATCTGAAGGTCGACACCTTCCGCGCCTCCGGCGCCGGCGGCCAGCACATCAACAAGACCGATTCCGCCATCCGTATCACGCACATCCCGACCGGCATCATCGTCGCGTGCCAGGCCGACCGCTCGCAGCATCGCAACCGTGCGATGGCGATGCAGATGCTGAAAGCGCGGATGTACGAGGCGGAATTGAAAAAGCGCGAAGCCGCCGCCGCGGCCCAGGAAGCGCTGAAGAGCGACATCGGCTGGGGTCACCAGATCCGCTCCTATGTCCTGCAGCCCTATCAGATGGTGAAGGACCTGCGGACCGAGACCGAAACCAGCGACACCCACGGCGTGCTGGATGGTGATATCGACCGCTTCCTCACCGCCTCCCTGGCCGCCAAGGTCCATGGCGGCGAGCAGACCGCCTAGCCGCGACCTTTGCCCAAGAAATAGGCGCATCTCCTGAAGCTGCTTACCGATTGAGCGGCGATCCGCCGCGCGACCGTGATATTCCGCAGGATTCCCCGGCACTCCACAGTTGGCATGCCTGATGCAGTGCAGCATCCGGATTGTCATACTTCTAAGAAAAGGGGGCAGGAGATGCTTCGTTTGGGTTTGCGTCGAGGATTGACAGGAATCATCGCCGCGCTGGCAGGAACCCTGGCGGCAGTACCGGCATTTGCGCAGGATCCCATCATCGATACCGGCAGCACTGCCTGGATGATCACGGCAACAGCCTTGGTGCTGTTGATGACCATTCCGGGGCTCGCGCTCTTCTATGGCGGCATGGTCCGCAAGATGAATGTGCTGGCCATCGTCATGCAGTCCTTCGCGATCTGCTGCCTGGTCAGCATTCTCTGGATGGTGGTCGGCTACACCCTTGCCTTCACTGAAGGCAGCGCGTTCTTCGGCGGTTTCAGCAACATCCTGCTCAAGAACGTCACCGTGGGATCGGTCTCCGGCGCCATTCCCGAGACCGTCTTCATACTGTTCCAGGCGACCTTCGCGATCATCACGCCGGCGCTCATTACCGGCGCCTTCGCGGACCGCATGAAGTTCAGCGCCATGCTGACTTTCGTCGGCGCCTGGTCGGTACTGATCTACGCGCCGCTCACCCACATGGTGTGGATGACAGGCGGCCTGATGTTCGATTGGGGCGTGCTCGATTTTGCCGGCGGCACCGTCGTGCATATCAGCAGCGGCATCAGCGGTCTGGTGGCGGCCTTGATGATCGGCAAGCGCAACGGCTATCGCAAGGTTCCGTTCGTGCCGCACAACCTCGTCTACACCGTGATGGGTGGCTCCATGCTGTGGGTCGGCTGGTTCGGCTTCAACGCCGGCTCCGCCCTTGCGGCTTCGCCCGACGCCGGGATGGCGATGTTGGTGACGCACATGGCGGCGGCCGCAGCCGCTCTGGCCTGGATGTTCTGCGAATGGGGTGCGAAGGGCCAGCCCTCGGTCCTCGGTATCGTCTCGGGCGCGGTCGCAGGCCTCGTCGGCATCACGCCCGCTTCGGGCTTCGTGGACCCGATCGGCGCCCTCGTCATCGGCGCTGTCGCGGGCGTCGGCTGCTTCTTCGCCTCGACATTCGTCAAGAACAAGCTGGGCTATGACGACGCGCTCGATGCTTTCGGGGTCCACGGTATCGGCGGCACCATCGGCGCCCTGTTGACCGGCGTGTTCGCGACGGTCGCAGTGAAGGGCGGGGATGTGCCGGTCGGCCTGATCGACGGCAATGCCGCCCAGGTCTGGATCCAGCTCAAGAGCATCATCGTGACAATGGTGTTCTGCGCCGTCGGCACCGCGATCATCCTCAAGGTCATCGACCTTGTCGTCGGCCTTCGCGTCTCTGAAGAAGTCGAGCGCGACGGGCTGGACCTCGCGTTGCATGGCGAGGCTGTCCAATAGATCGACATCGCTGCGGTAGGGGCGGACAGCTTTCCATTGCTCCACAGGGCGCTCCGGTATTTGCCGGGGCGCCCTGCCCAATTCAGCAAACAGGGAGTGCAAAGCGATGCAAGAGTGCGAAACAGGCACCGGTAAGAGCACATTGGTGAAGCGTGTGACCGTCCGGTCTGGCGGGGCTGGGCATGCGCATTCGGGCGTTGCCAAAGAGCGGGCCGTCCGTCCTCGAAGGGCCGCGAAGCCATCGCAGCCGGCCGAGAACAAGATCGTCGAGCTCGGCAGGTAGCGACAGTACGCTTAGGCTTTTCCCGGCTCGGCAACTTGTGCTAGCGGTTGCGCGTGATGCGCAATCCAGGGTCGCGCTTGTCCATCCCCGCCGGCAACCTCGCTGCAAATGTAAGCCCCAACATCGCTGCCCGGTGGTACTGGATCGTTTTTGCAGTCACCACGGCTTTCCAAGTCGTACGTCTTGGCCAGGACACCCCGGCAGGTTGGCAAGCAGTGGACTATGCCATGCGCTTGGCCGCACTCGCGCTCTTGGCGTTTTCTCCGGTGCGCGCCGCCGTCTTTCACCGGGAAAACTTGCGCGTGACCTATCCCCGGCTTCTTCTGCTGCTGTTGGCTACCGTCGTGGCGGTGGTCCTGAATTATCTGTTTGGATGGGCGTTGTGGAGATTCCTGCCGGACTTGAGCCTGGGTCGATATCCGAGGATGACGGGATTCCCCTATGTCTTCGACTTGATCTTTGGCATGGCTCTGGTGGCGGTCCACGAGGAGCTTGTCTACCGACGTTTGGCGAGGCTGGCATTCAGCCGGCTTGGCGATGGTCTCGCCATGATCGCAACCACATCGGTGTTGTTTGGCCTTTACCACTGGTGGACAGGGCCGTGGAACGTCTTGGCGGTCGCGCTCATTGGCGCCGTGCTGATGATGCTCTACCGCGCCGTCGGCGCATTGTGGCCCTCGATCGTGGTGCATTACTGCATCGATCTGTACGCGTTCTGGTAAAGTTTACGCCGACAGCGGCCGATAGAAATCCGGATCGAAGCCCGCATCGCTGCGTGCCGCGTCGTTGAAGGGCGGCTTCAGCGTGCCTTTGAAATGGCGGCGCACGCGCTCCTGCCAGGCCTGTTTCGGGTCGAGGCCGGCGGCTTCGGCGAAATGGTGGAACCAGCGCATGCCGGCGGCGACATGGCCGATCTCGTCGCGGTAGATGCGGTCCAGGATCGCGGCGCTGGCTTCGTCGTCGGCGCGGCGGAAATCGGCGATGGTGGCGGGCGTCACGTCGAGGCCGCGCGCCTCCAGCACCAAGGGCACGATGGCGAGGCGGGCGAGCAGGTCGTGCGCGGTTTCTTCCGCCGCCTGCCATAGGCCGTCATGGGCGGGCAGGTCGCCATATTGGGCATCCAGCTCGACCAGCCGCGCCTGCAGGAGCGAGAAGTGGATGGCTTCTTCCTCGCCCACCTTCACCCAGTCGTCGAAGAAGGCGCGCGGCGTATCGGCCGAGCCGAACCGCGCGATGATGTCCCACGCGAGGTCGACGGCGTTGAGCTCGATATGCGCGAGTGCATGGAGGAGGGCGATGCGCTTCTCGACGCTGCCGCCGGCCTTGCGCTTGGGCATGGCGCGCGGCGGCAGCAGGTGAGGGCGATCCGGCCGCGCCGGCCGTGCTGGCGGGTCGCCTGCAATCGTGAATGCCGCGTGCTGCTGCTTCCAGTCGGCCGCCAGCGCCAGGGCGCGCGCCACCTTGTCCGCGGGCTCTGCCGCCAACAGGATGTCGCACGCACCTTGCGCCAGATCGATCATGCTTCAGCCAGCTTCTTCACTTCCTTGAGCACCTCGTCGACGTGGCCTGGTACCTTCACCTTGTGCCAGATGTTCCGGATCACGCCCTTGCCGTCGATCAGGAAAGTGGCGCGCTCGATGCCCATGTATTTGCGGCCATACATGCTCTTCTCGACCCACACGCCGTAATCATCGGTCACCCTGCCGGTCTCGTCGGAGCCGAGGGTGAAGTTCAGCTTGTGCTTCTTCTTGAACTTGTCGTGGCTTTCCGCGCTGTCGCGCGAGACGCCGATCACCGCCGCGTCGATCTTGCCGAATTTCGGCAGGGAATCGCGGAATCCGCAGGCCTGCGCCGTGCAGCCCGAGGTATCGTCCTTCGGATAGAAATACAGCACCACGTTCTGTCCCTTGAGCTGGGACAGCGAGATCTTGCCCCCGCCATCGGTCTTCATCGAAAACGCCGGTGCCTTGTCGCCCACCTTCAATGCCATTGTCGCTCCCTTTCGGCAAAACGGCGCCACGATGCCACCCGCCGCACGATCGTTCAAGACGCGGCGGTATGTCTCAGGTGACATTGTGCTGCTGCCATCGGCTGACAGGTGCGTGCGACTTGGAAGGGTTCCTCAGCTTCATCCTGGCGGGTTTCGCGCTGGCCGGCAGCCCCGGCCCGGCGACACTCAGCCTCGCCGCCGCGGGCGCGGCCTTTGGCGCCCGGCGGAGCCTCGCCTATATGGTGGGCCAGATCATCGGGTTGATTGCCGTCATGGGCATCACGGCGAGCGGACTGGTGGGGCTGCTGCTGGCCATGCCCGGCGCGACGCCGATCGTGCTTGCGATTTCGGCGATCTATTTCATCTATCTCGCCTTCCGCATCGCGACCGCCCCGCCATTGACCGCAGACAGCGGGCAGGATTGCCACCCGACCTTCGTCGCGGGCACTGTCTTGTCTCTACTCAATCCAAAGGGCTATGCCGCGATGGCGGCCATGTTCTCGGGCTTCGTCCTGATCAGGGAGCGCATCGCCCTCGATATCGCGATCAAGATCGGCGTGCTGTTGGCGATCATCGTCACTGTGGATATTGCGTGGCTGCTGGCGGGTGCGGCGATGACACGGTTCTTCAGAGATCCGCGCACCAACAGGATCATCAATGTGAGCTTTGCAGTGCTTTTGATCGCATCCGTCGCCGCCGCCTTGCTGCTCTAACCGGCGAAGACGGTCTGGAAATCCTGATGGACGATTTCCAGCCGATCCTGGATCAAGCCCTTGAGGCATGCGAAATCGGGACAGTCGGTGACCTTCGCCAGATGGCGCTCGGTCGGCGCATGCAGCTTGCCTTCGTCGACCTGCTCGCCGACCAGCAGGCGCGTCATCTGCTGCAACTGGCGCCACAGATTGACGGCCTCGATCAGGCGCCCCGCCATGGCGCGATCGATCAGTCCGGTCTCCGCCAGGCGCGCGAGGGCTGCCGACGGATTGCGCCGCAGCACGTCGGGATGCTGGGCGGCATGGCGCAGCATCAGGTATTGCGCGATGAAATCGATATCGACCAGACCGCCGCGCCGGTGCTTGAAGTCCCAGATCGAATCGCCCCGGTGCTGCTGGGCCATGCGCTCGCGCATCTGCAGTACATCGGTGCGCAGCTTGTCGGGATCGCGCGGGCGGGTCAGGATCCGCCGGAGGCTGAGTTCTACGTGGCCGATCAGGCTGGGATCGCCGGCGATCGGACGTGCGCGCGTCAATGCCAGATGCTCCCAGGTCCAGGCGTCACCGCTCTGGTAGCGCTCGAACGGCGGAAGGCCACTCGCGATCGGGCCGGAATTGCCCGATGGCCGCAGCCGCATATCGACATCGTAGAGCTTGCCGTCGCCGGTCATGGCGGTGAGGGCGGTGATCATCCGCTGCGCCAGCCGCGCGTAATACTGGATCGGCGCCAGCGGCTTGCGCCCGTCGGAATGCAGCGTGTCCCAGCCTTCCACGTCGTCCGGGATGTCGTAGATGAAAATGAGATCGAGGTCGGAGGTGACCGTCATCTCGCGGCTGCCGAGCTTGCCCAGCGCCACGACCGAAAGACCCCGGCCCGGCAACTTGCCGTGACTGCGCTCGAACTCCGCCGTGACGGCCGAGAACAGCTCGGCGATGACGGCATCGGCGACATCGGACAGCTCGCCGGCCGCGACATTGCCGTCTGCCACGCCCTTCAGCAGGCGCACGCCAATCTGGAACTGCCGGTCCTTGGTCCAGCGGCACATCAGGCTGAGGCGGTCCTGGAAGTCGTCCACAAAGGAAAGCTGGCGATGAAGGTCGCGCGACATCGCCGCGCGGTCCGGCACCTTCTCGAAGAAGCCCGCCGTCAGCACGCCATCCAGCAGCATCGGATAGCGGCTCAGATGATCGGCCAGCAGCGGCGCACTGCCCATCACGTCCGCGATCAGATCCAGCAGCCCGGGGTTGGAATAGAGCAGGGAGAAGATCTGGACGCCCGCCGGCAAGGATCGCATGAAGGTGTCGAACCGCCGGAACGCGGTATCCGGATCGGCGGTGCGCGACAGCTTCTCCAGCAGCTTCGGCATCAATTCGGTCAGCAGCTCGCGCGCCCGCGCGCTGCGGGTGGCGCGATAGCGGCCGTGATGCCAGGCCCGTACCAGCCCCGAAACAGTGCTGCCATCGGGAAAGCCCATGCGCTCCAAGGTCGCGACGGTGGCTGGATCATCCTCGGTGCCGGTGAAGACGAGGTTGCCCTGGTCGCCGAGCGAGGGCGCCTCCTCGAACAGCTCGGCATAATGATCTTCGACCTGCCCCAATTGATGCATCAGGGTTTCGCTGAACTCCGCCGTGTCGGCATGGCCGCAGAACAGGGCAAGGCGATCCAGCTCCGGCCCTTCGTCCGGCAAGGTCTGGGTCTGCTGATCATTGATCATCTGCAGGCGGTGTTCGACATGCCGCAGATAGCGGTACGCGGCCTTCAGATCGTCGGCGACCGCGCGGCTGGTACGGCCGAAGGTGACCAGCTGCTCGATCGCGGCGCACGTCCGGCGCAGGCGCAGATCGGGACTGCGGCCGCCCCAGATCAGTTGCTGGGTCTGGGCGAAGAACTCGATCTCGCGGATGCCGCCGCGCCCGATCTTGATGTTATGGCCGCCGACCGCGATCTCGCGATGGCCTTTGACGGCGTGGATCTGGCGCTTGATCGAATGGATGTCCTGAATGGCGGCGAAATCGAGATGCTTGCGCCAGATGAATGGGCGAAGGTTCCTGAGGAATTCATCACCCGCGGGCACATCGCCGGCGATGACCCTTGCCTTGATCATGGCGGCGCGCTCCCAGTTCTGCCCCATGCCCTCGTAGTAGGTCTCCGCCGCGATGGTCGACATGGCGAGCGGGGTGGAGGAGGGGTCCGGCCTCAGGCGCAGATCGACCCGCAGGACATAACCGTCCTGGGTCGCGTCCTGCAGCACGCGTACCAGGCCCCGCGTCAGCTTCACGAAGCACTCGCGCGCCGTCTTCTTGCCGCGGTAGACCACCCGGTCGAGGTCGAACAGAACGATGAGGTCGATGTCGCTCGAATAGTTGAGCTCGCGGGCGCCGAGCTTGCCGAGCCCGAGGATAATGAGACCGCTGTCCAGGACCGGCCGGTCGGGATGTGGCAGCTCCAACTCGCCGCTGTTATGGGCTGAGCGCAGCAGGTAGGAGGTGGCCGCCGCGACCGCAGCGTCCGCAAAATCGCTGAGGGCACGGGTGATCCGCTTCAACGGCCAGACACCTGCAATATCGGCGATCGCGACCGTGAGGTGGGCGCGACGCTTGGCTACCCGCAGCGCCTGCATGAGGCTGGCTTCGTCGGGTTCGGCAAGTGCCAAACCCGCGAGATCGCTCAACAATTTGTTAAAGACAGAGTCCGGCCCGTCAGCTAATACTGAGAAAAAGTGGGCCGCTTCACTGACGATCAGGTGGCTAACATACGGACTGTTGCCGAAAACCGCAGTCAGCAGCGCCTGTCTTTCTGTCGCGCCGGGGAGCCCGGTCTCGTCGGTCTGACACCACATTGCTGCGAGACGATCCAGCTCGATCTGCACCTGGCGCAGATCGTGGGGCTTCGGCATGTGTGCGGGGTCGATGGCCAGCGGCATCGCAAAGCGGATCGGGTTCGTTGGGCCCGCAGACTGCGGCATGACGCGACGTGGGTCAAGCGAAGCGCCTTTCGCCCGCATCGGTGCGCATCATGATTTTGCGCGCGGGAAAGATCGCTCTGGAAGCGTTCGGCGCGTTGCTGGCCGGCATTGCGGTGATCGGCGGTTTCATCGCCTATCGTCTGGCCTATGAAGGCCCGATCCATCTCAATTTCCTGAAGCCCTATGTGGAAGAGGCGCTGAACCGCCCCGGCGCGGATTTCCAGTTCGTGATCCAGGATACGGTGCTGGCCTGGGCGGGATGGGAGCGTACGCTCGACATCCGCGGGGTCGGCGTGCGGATCCAGGATTCGGCGGGCCGCGAACTGGCCTCGGTGCCGGAACTGGGTTTCGGGCTCAGCGGCGCTGCGTTGTTCCGCGGTCTCATCGCGCCCTCGCGCATCGAACTCTACCGGCCGGAGCTGGCGTTCGGCCGCAACGAGGCGGGCGACTTCCGATTCGGCCAGAGAGTGCTGTCCAACGCAGAGCCGGCTCCCGAGGCGCCGGAATCCCAGACCGGCGTCGTGAATGCTCTGGTGCAGGAGCTGCTGGAAGCGCCCGACCCGGGCAAGCGCACCGGCTATCTGACCGAGGCTTCGATCTATTCCGGTACGGTCACCATCGATGACCGCCATGCCGGCAACGTGTGGAAGGCAGAGGACCTCGAGATCCATCTCGCGCGCGGGGATCGCGGCGTGGCCGGAACCTTCAAGCTCAGCGTGCCGCAATTCGGCGACCCGGCTCGTCTGGGCGGCAATGTTTTTCTGCCGTCCGGCGGCGATCGATTCAAGATCGACGCCCGGCTGCAGCGCTTTTCTGCCTCTTCGATCGGCTTGATCGAGACGGGTCTGTCGATCCTCGCCAACGCGAACATATTTCTGGAGGGCGAAGCGCACACGAGTATTTCCCGCACCGGCAAGCTTGGCGTCACGGAATTCTCGCTGTCGGGCAGCAACGGCGAGATCGCCTTGCCCGACCTCATGAAGGCGCCGCTGCCGGTGAAGACGCTGTCGGCGAAGGGCCGCGTGGATCCGGACCGCGACCTCATCTCGCTCGACAGTCTCGTGCTCGATATCGACGGTCCGACTTTCGAGCTGAGCGGCGAGGGCGACGGCTTCCTCGGCGGCCGGGCGACGGATGACGGCGCGCCGCTGCTGACCGCGACGCTGAAAGGCAACGGCATCGATTGGAAAAAGCTTGACGGCTGGTGGCCCGAGACGGTCGCCGGCGATGCGCGCGGCTGGCTCATTCCCAACATCACCACCGGCATCGTCGAGGATCTCGACGTCAACACCAAGATCCGCTTCGTCAAAGGCGGACAGCCGGCGGCGCAGGTCGAGGAGCTGGGCGGCACGTTCAAGGCGCATGACCTCACCGTGCATTATCTGCGCCCGATGCCACCGATCGAGCATGGGATCGCGAGCGCCAGCTTCGACGCCAAGCAGTTCGCGGCCAAGATCGAAAGCGGCAATGTCGGCAACATCAAGCTCGGCAAGGGCGATCTCCTGATCACGGGCCTCGATCAGGAGGACCAGTTCATCAAGGTCGGCGGCAACATCAGCAGCCCGATGCAGGCCGCGCTGGCGCTGCTCGACCATCCGCGCCTGGGCTACACGTCGAAGCTGGGCCTGAAGCCGGAGAGCTCTTCGGGCGACGTTGCGACCCATATCCAGTTCGATTTCCCGGCCGAGAAGAACCTGACCTTCGCCAAGGTGAATATCGGCGTCACCGCCACCATGACCAATGTCGGCCTGCAAAAGGCGATGTTCGATCAGGACGTGACGGAGGGCAACCTGGAGCTGGCCCTGAGCCAGAATGGCATGCGCATCAGCGGGCCGCTGAAGTTCGGGGGCATTCCGCTCGACCTGCAATGGCTGGAGAATTTCACCGACGATGCGAAGTTCGAGCAGCAGATCCGCGTCATCGGCACCGTCGATGCGGAGCAGCGCGCCGCCTTTGGCTACGAGACCCGGCCGTTCTTCGATGGTCCTGCTCGCACCGACCTCACCTATATTACCTACCCCGGCGGCCGCGGCCGCATCGATGCCGCCTTCGACCTCACGCCATCGATCTTGACCTTCGAATTCGCGAAATGGTCCAAGCCGGCGGGGCAGCCGGGGCAGGGCAAGCTGGCGGTGGAGATGCGCGACAAGCGCATCCAGAGCATTCCGATCTTCGATGTGACCGCCGGCGACCTCAAGACCGCCGGCAAGATCGATTTCGACCAGAGCGGCAAGCCAAGCCTGGTGACGATGCCGAGCCTGACCTACGGCAAGAATGCCCTCGACAATGTCGGCGTCGCCTTCAAGGGCGACCTCATCGAGGTCGCGATCGGCGGCGGGGACGTCGATGTCGAGCCGTGGATGAACAACGACGAACCGCCCAAGGACGACGCGACCCTGGCGCGCGAGGAGACCGAGACGCAGCGGCCGTTCCGCCTGACGGCGCCATCCTTGAAGACAGTGCGGATCGGCGAGGGCCGCGAATTGCAGAACGTGAGGGTCGAGCTCTATCACGATCCGATGTGGTGGGACGTGATCGATGTCTCCGCGAGCCTGCCCGGCGGCGCGCCATTGCAGGTGACCTATCGGCCGGGCGATCCCGGCGAGCATCGTCTCTCCGCGGAGACCACCGATGCCGGCGCAGCGCTACGCGCGCTCGACCTCTACGATTCCATCAAGGGCGGAACACTGAAGGTCACCGGAGAGGTGAAGGATGACGAGCCGCGGCGCCCGCTGCGCGGCCGGTTCGATTCAAGCTCGTTCCGTCTGCTCAACACGCCATTCTTCGTGCGCTTCCTGTCGGTCGCGGCGTTGACCGGCCTCGCCGACATGCTGACCGGCGAGGGCTTCTATTTCGACGGCGCCAGCGCGCGCTTCACCAAGACCATGGGCACGATCGAGGTGAAAAGGTTCCGCAGCGCCGGCCCCTCGATCGGCCTTACCTCCAGCGGCACCATCGATCTTGACCGGCAGAAGATCGACCTCGATGGCGTGATCGTGCCGGCCTATGCGATCAACAGCATCCTCGGCAACATCCCGCTCCTCGGCCCCCTGCTGCAAGGCGGGCCGGGCGAGGGGCTGTTCTCCGCTTCCTACGAGATCAGCGGCGACCTGCCGGAGCCCAAGATCAGCGTCAATCCGTGGACCGCGCTCGCGCCCGGCTTCCTGCGCGATCTCTTCACTCAGGATCTCGATGACGGCGACGGCACGCCGCCGCCAAAGGTCGAAGGCGGCAGCCACAAATAAGTGCCGCCTTACTTCACGCGCACGACCGCGTGCTTCTTCTTGCCGAAAGACAGCTTCACCACGCCGTCTGAATCGAGATCGGCCGTGGTGATTTTCCGGTTCTCGTCCTCGATCACGGCATCGTTCAGGCGCGCGCCGCCGCCCTTGATGAGGCGGCGCGCTTCGCCATTGCTGGCCGCCAGCCCGGAGCGGCGCAGCAGCTCGTAAGCCGGGATGCCGGCCGCGAGCTCGGTTCGGTCGATCTCCAGCACCGGCAGATCCTGGCCGAGGCCGCCTTCGATGAAAGTGCGGCGCGCGGTCTCTGCGGCATTGCGCGCGGCGGCGGCGCCGTGACAGAGCGCGGTCGCCTCGTTGGCGAGCACGATCTTGGCGTCGTTGATCTCCGAACCCTGCAGCCTTTCCAGGCGCGCGATCTCATCCAGCGGCAGGTCGGTGAACAGCTTCAGGAACCGGCCGACATCGGCATCTTCCGTGTTGCGCCAGTATTGCCAGTAGTCGTACGGGCTGAGCCGATTGGGATTGAGCCACACAGCGCCGGCGGCGGTCTTGCCCATCTTGGCGCCCGATGCGGTGGTGATGAGCGGCGCGGTCAGGCCGAACAGCTCCTTGTTGTCGACGCGGCGGCCGAGCTCCGTGCCGTTGACGATGTTGCCCCATTGGTCGGAGCCGCCCATCTGCAGGCGGCAATCGTGCCGGCGCGCCAGCTCCAGGAAATCGTAGGCCTGCAGGATCATGTAGTTGAATTCGAGGAAGCTGAGCGGCTGCTCGCGCTCCAAACGCAGCTTCACGGAATCGAAGCTCAGCATGCGATTGACCGAGAAGTGCCGGCCGTAGTCGCGCAGGAACTCGATGTAGTTCAGCTTGTCCAGCCAGTCGGCGTTGTTCACCATGATGGCGTCGGTCTTGCCGCCGCCGAAGGTCAGGTAGCTTTCGAAGGTCTGCTTGATGCTGTCGATGTTCTTGTTGATGTCCTCGACCGTCAGCAACTTGCGGCTCTCGTCCTTGCCGGAGGGATCGCCGACCTTGGTCGTCCCGCCGCCCATCAGCGCGATGGGCTTGTGGCCGGTCTGCTGCAACCGGCGCAGGAGCATGATCTGGACCATGCTGCCGACATGCAGTGAATCCGCGGTCGCGTCGAATCCGATATAGGCGGCGATGGGCTGCTTGGCCATCAGCGCATCCAGCGCTTCCCAGTCGGTGCATTGATGCAGGTAGCCCCGCTCCAGGATGACTTTCAGGAACTCGGATTTCGGCGTGGACATGATTGCAACGGTGATTTCTGGCGGCTTTGCTTTCGGTGGGCGCTGATGTAACACATCAGCGGGAAGTGCGTAAACCGGCGGGATTCCATGGGTTCGACGGAAAAAGGGGAGGGGGCGGTGTGGGCCATCGGATTGATGAGCGGCACCTCGTGCGATGGCATCGATGCGGCCTTGATCCACACCGACGGCACGTCGATCGACGATTTCGGGCCTACGATCGAGCTGCCCTATGACGGCGCCTTTCGCGCGCGGCTGCAATCCTGCTTCGGCGGCAAGGGACCGGTCGCGGCGGTCGAGCGCGAGCTGACGGAACGCCACGCCGACGCCGTGCGGCAGCTGCTGGCCGAGGCGAAGCGCAAGGCCGCGGATATCGCTGTCGTCGGCTTTCACGGGCAGACCATCCACCACGCGCCGGCGCAGCGCCAGACCGTTCAGATCGGCGACGGCGCGCTGCTGGCGAAGCTGACCGGCATCGACGTGGTCAACGATTTCCGCAGCGCCGATGTGAGCGCGGGCGGGCAGGGTGCGCCGCTGGCGCCGGTCTATCATCTGGCGCGCTCGGGGGCGCTGCCGAAGCCGGTCGCCGTGCTCAATCTCGGCGGTGTCGGCAATGTCACGTGGATAGGGTCCGATGGCACGCTGCTGGCGTTCGATACCGGGCCTGGCAACGCGCTGCTCGACGACTGGGCGCTGCGCCACACCGGCAAGCCCGCCGACCTTCATGGCGCTCTCGCCGCCAGCGGCCGCCCCTCAGGCCCCGCCCTGGCGAAGCTCAAATCCGATCCCTATTTCGCGCTGCCCGCGCCCAAGTCGCTCGACCGCCAGCATTTCAAAGCGCTGGCCGATGCCGCCCTGAGCGGGCTCGGCGCGGCAGACGGCGCCGCGACCTTGGTTGCCTTCACCGCCTGGTCCGCCGCCGAAGCGGTGCGCGTGTTCCCATCGCCGGTGCGCGAGTGGCTGGTGTGCGGCGGCGGCCGCCACAATCCCGCGATCATGCAGGCCCTGCGCTCGATGCTGGCCAGCCCGGTGCGCTCAGTGGACGAAGTGGGCTGGAACGGCGATGCGCTCGAGGCCCAGGCCTTCGCCTTCATGGCCGTCCGCTCCCTGCGCGGCCTGCCGCTCAGCTTCCCCGGCACCACCGGAGTACCGAAGCCGATGCCGGGCGGGCACCACCACGCTGCCTAGAACAGCTGCGCTGCAACAAGAGGCCATGCGCTGCGGTTAACTGAGGGAGGGCAGATTATCGCGCCAGAAAGGGATCGCGATCATGGCTGTCCGGCTGAATCACACCATTGTGGCGGCGCGCGACCGGGACGCTTCGGCAACGTTCCTAACGGAAATATTGGGCTTGCCGTCGCCGCTCATCCTTGGCCCCTTTGCCGTGGTACAGGTGGGCGATGGCACGTCACTGGACTTCATGGAAACCGCCAGCGACATCGTCTCCCAGCACTACGCTTTTTTAGTGACCGAAGTCGAGTTCGACGAAATCTACGCCCGGATATGGGAGCGCCATCTTCCCTACTGGGCTGATCCCTACCGTCAGCACCGCGATCAGATCAACGGCTGGGACGATGGACGTGGACTCTATTTCGATGACCCGAACGGACATTTGTTGGAGATCATTACACGCCCGTACGGCAGTGGTGGCACCACGGCCTCCAAGCCTCACCCACTGGTCGCGACAACCTTGGCGACCCATGACGCCAATGCAGATCGGCCGCCTGAGGCAGATCGGCCGCCTGAGAAAGAGAAGACCGGCGGCGGCGATCTCGCCAGCGCAGAGCGACAGCGCTAGCGCGAGGCGCGGAGCTTCGCTGCCGTTTCCGGAATCGCAGTCGTCAAATAGTCGTCGACCATCTTGCTGAGCTGGTCCAGATGCTCGGTATAAAAATGCGTCGCGCCGGGGATGATCTGGTAGTTGATCTTGATCCCGCGCTGATGGCTGAGCTTCGCCACCAGCTTGGCGACCGAATCCTGCGGCACCACGGTGTCGTGATCGCCCTGGACCATCAGGCCCGATGACGGGCAGGGAGCGAGGAAGCTGAAATCGTAGATGTTGGCGGGCGGCGAGACCGAGATGAAACCGCTGATCTCCGGCCTGCGCATCAGGAGCTGCATGCCGATCCACGCGCCGAAGGAAAAGCCGGCGATCCAGCATTGCGGCGCATTCGGGTTCCAGGTCTGCAGCCAGTCGAGGGCCGCTGCCGCGTCGCTCAATTCTCCTTCACCGCGGTCGAACTTGCCCTGGGAACGGCCGACGCCCCGGAAATTGAAGCGCAGGACTGAAAAGCCCTTCTTCTGGAAGCACTGGTAGAGCTGGTAGACCACCTTGTTATTCATGGTCCCGCCATGCTGCGGGTGCGGATGCAGCAGCAGGGCGATGGGCGAATTGGGCTCCGCGTTCTGGTTGTAGCGGCCCTCCAGCCGGCCTTCCGGCCCGTTCATGATCACTTCAGGCATGGAAGGGAACTCCGGTAAGACCGCTTATCTGACAACGGCACATGGTTATTTCACACGCCCAAGCAGGGAATTGCCGGGCATAAACTTGACTGAGGTAGTGGGACATACTATATCGACTGAGAGAGCGCTCTTTGCCGCGGCCTTTGCTCCTAAAGTTGACTGGGTTAGTCAGTTAGGGGGCAGCGGGGCGGTAGTAAACACGATGGCCGTCATGAATTTCAAGCATTTCGCTGAGGACATCGATTCGATTATCGCCCGGGATCCTGCCGCACGCTCGCGGCTCGAGGTGGCGTTAACCTATCCGGGCTTCCACGCCATCCTGGGCCATCGCCTGTCCCATGCCCTGTATCTGCGGGGGTGGCGAGTCCTGGCGCGCATCGTCTCCCAGGCTGCACGTTGGGTCACCGGCATCGAAATCCACCCCGGCGCGACCATCGGTCGCCGCCTGTTCATCGACCACGGCATGGGGGTGGTGATCGGCGAGACCGCAGAGATCGGCGACGACGTCACCATGTATCAGGACATCACCTTGGGCGGCACGTCGCCCTCGGTCAATTCGGCCGCCCAAGTCAACAAGAAGCGCCATCCGACCCTCCGGGACCGCGTGATCGTTGGAGCGGGCGCGCAGGTGCTGGGCGCCATTACCGTCGGCCACGGCGCCAAGGTCGGCGCGAACGCGGTGGTGGTGACCGATGTGCCGCCGGGCGCGCTGGTGGTCGGCATTCCGGCCAAGGTTGCGGCGCCGCGGGGTGCCGATGCGGGCGATTTCACGGCTTACGGTTTGCCGAATGGCGGCCTGCCCGATCCGGTCACCCGCGCGATCGAAGGGCTGATGGAACAGGTCGCCCGGTTGCAGGGGCGCATCGCCGTTTTGGAAGGCGAGTTGAATGGCAAGGCTGCTAGGCCCGGTTCGGAGAACGGGGTCGATACGAGTTCCGGGACAGGAACTGATGAAGCGAGACGGTCCGACGTCGCGGCGGAGTAGGCGTCGGATCGGCCCGATTGTGATGGAGGTTGGTCGTGAGATTGAGCACCAAAGGACGTTATGCGGTTATGGCCCTGGTTGACCTGGCGTCGCACAGCAATGGTCGGCCGGTTGCGCTGGCGGACATTTCCCAGCGGCAGGAAATCTCGCTCTCCTATCTGGAGCAGTTGTTCGCCAAGTTGCGGCGCAACGGCCTGGTGAAGAGCGTGCGCGGGCCCGGCGGCGGCTATCTGCTGTCGCGCAGCGCAGAGGATACGCGGATCTCCGACGCCATCATGGCGGTGGACGAGCCGATCCGCGCCACCCGTTGCAAGCCGAACACCGGCACGGGCTGTCAGAGCGACAAGAGCCGCTGCCTGACCCACGACCTGTGGGAAGAGCTGACCCACCAGATCCACCTGTTCCTGAGCTCGGTCTCGCTCGCGGACGTGGTGAACCGGCGCATCCTCGGCAAGTCGCAGCTCGGCCAGCCGCTGGAAGCGGATGGCGCGACGCCGCCTGCCGCCTCCAATGATCCGGTGCGCACGACGGTCGCGGCAGAATAGGTCCGGCTTTGAAGCGAGTGAAATGAGCAACGCGGTCTACATGGACGCTAACGCAACCACGCCGCCCTGCGCCCCCGCGCAGGCGGCCGTGGAAGCGGCGTTGCGGACGATCGGCAATCCATCGTCGGTCCATGGCTTCGGCCGCGCGGCGCGTGCGCTGGTCGATCGCGCCCGCGCTCAGGTCGCGCGCCTGGTCGGCGCGAAGGCGGAGGATGTGATCTTCGTCGCTGGCGGGACCGAGGCCAACAACCTGGCGATCGCCAGCCGGGGCGAGCGCCCGCTGATCGTCTCCGGCATCGAACATGATTCGGTGCTGAAGCCGGCCGAGATGGCGGGCGCGCGCGTTCTGCGGGTTCAGCGCAACGGTCAGGTCGATCTCGACGATCTTGCCGCCGCGTTGCGCGCTGCGGGACGGCCGGCCTTCGTCTCGATCATGCTGGCGAACAACGAGACCGGCGTGATCCAGCCTGTACGGGCGGCCGCCGATCTGGTTCATGCGGCCGGCGGAGTGCTGCATTGCGACGCGTCGCAGGCTCCCGGCCGCATTGCGCTTGATGTGAGCGATCTGGGTGCCGATCTGTTGACTCTGTCGGCGCACAAGATGGGCGGCACGCTCGGCACCGGCGCTTTGGTGCTGAAGGACGATCTGGCGATCCGGCCGCTATTGGTCGGTGGTGGCCAGGAAAAGTTTCGCCGCGCCGGCACGGAGAATGTCCCCGCCATCGCTGCCTTTGGCGTGGCGGCGGATGAAGCGCGGACGAGTGTTCATGCGGCGCGGCTTGCGGCATTGCGCGATCGGCTGGAGAAAAATCTCATTGAGTTCGGCGTTTCGGTCCTGGGTGCGGAGGCGCCGCGTCTGCCGAACACGTCGTGCGTGTCTATCGCCGGCAAGTCGAGCGAGACGCTGGTGATGGCGCTGGACCTCGCGGGTTATGCGATCAGCGCCGGTTCTGCCTGTTCCTCCGGCAAGGTGCGGCCCAGTCCAGTCGCCCTCGCGATGGGATACGGCGAAGAGATTGCCCGCTCCGCGATCCGCATCAGCCTTGGCTGGTGGAACAATGAGGCGGAAATCGACGGGCTTGTGGCGCGGCTGGCGCATTTGGCCGGCCGGAAGGTTCATACGTTGCCGGACATGCAGCCGGCAGCCTGATGTGAAGGTGCGAGTAGGATGAGTGCATTACAGGACCTGAAGATCGTCGCCGACGGCAAGAATCGCCCGCAGACGCCGATCTATCTGGATTACCAGGCGACGACGCCGACCGATCCGCGCGTGGTGGAGGCGATGCTGCCTTATTTCACGACCCATTTCGGCAACCCGCATTCGCGCAACCATGCCTATGGCTGGGAAGCTGAGAAGGCGGTTGAGAAGGCGCGCGCCCAGGTCGGCGCCATCATCGGCGCGGACGAGAAGGAGATCATCTTCACCTCCGGCGCGACCGAATCGAACAACCTCGCGATCAAGGGCGTCGCGCATTTCTACAAGGGCAAGAAGAACCACGTCATCACGGTGGTGACCGAGCACAAGTGCGTACTCGATTCCTGCCGCCATCTGGAGCTGGAAGGCTTCGAGGTCACCTATCTGCCGGTGCAGCAGAACGGCCTCATCGATCTGGAGCAGCTCAAGGCGGCGATCCGGCCCGACACCTGCATCGTTTCGGTGATGGCGGTGAACAACGAGATCGGCGTGATCCAACCGCTGGCGGAGATCGGCAAGATCTGCCGCGCGGCCAAGGTCTATTTCCACACCGACGCGGCCCAGGCGGTCGGCAAGATCCCGCTCGACGTCGATGAAATGAACATCGACATGATGTCGATCTCCGGCCACAAGATCTACGGACCGAAGGGCATCGGCGCGCTCTATGTCCGGCGCAAGCCGCGCGTGCGGCTCGAGGCGCTGATCCATGGCGGCGGGCAGGAGCGCGGCATGCGCTCGGGCACCCTGCCGACGCCGCTGTGCGTTGGTCTGGGCGAAGCCTGCGCCATCGCGCAGCGCGAGATGGGCGCGGAAGCGGAGCGGCTGAAAGGCCTGCGCGATCGCTTCTACCAGAAGATCAAGGACAAGCTTCCGGAGGTCTATCTCAACGGCGATCTCGACAGCCGCATCCCAGGTAACCTCAACCTCTCCTTCGCCTACGTGGAGGGGGAGGGACTGATGATGGGGATCAAGGACCTGGCGGTTTCGTCCGGTTCGGCCTGCACCTCGGCGTCGTTGGAGCCGTCCTACGTGTTGCGCGCGCTGGGTGTCGAAGAGGAACTGGCGCACACGTCGCTGCGCATCGGCATCGGGCGCTTCACCACCGAACAGGATATCGACTATGCGGTCGAGCACATCGTGGAATCGGTGCAGCGCCTGCGCTCGATGAGCCCGCTGTGGGAAATGGCGCAGGAAGGTATCGATATTAAGTCGATCAAGTGGGCGGAGCACTGATCGGTGCGGCCGAGCCCAATTTTCGGCTTGGAATTCTAGGAGAGCACACATGGCATATAGCGAGAAACTGATCGACCACTACGAGAACCCGCGCAACGTCGGCGCCCTGGACAAGGGCGATGCCAGCGTCGGCACTGGCCTCGTTGGCGCGCCGGCTTGCGGCGACGTGATGAAGCTGCAGATCAAGGTCGGCGCCGACGGCAAGATCGAGGACGCGAAGTTCAAGACCTTCGGCTGCGGTTCGGCGATCGCGTCGTCCTCGCTCGCGACCGAGTGGGTCAAGGGCAAGACGCTGGACGAAGCGGAAACGATCAAGAACACCATGATCGCGCAGCACCTGTCGCTGCCCCCGGTGAAGATCCATTGCTCGGTCCTGGCCGAGGATGCGATCAAGGCGGCGATCAAGGACTATCGCGAGAAGCATGGCAAGCCGGCCGAGCAAGCGGCGGAGTAGCACCACGATCATGGACACCGGCACCAACATTCCGGACAGCGCGCCGCGGCGGCTGTGCCCGACGTCAAGCCGAAGCGCGCTCCGCGCGCGCGGCCGGCCGCGATCAATCTGACGGCGGCCGCGGTCGAGCGCGTGAAGGCGCTGCTGGACAAGCGCGGCAAGCCGTCGGCCGGCATCCGCATCGGCGTCAAGACCAAGGGCTGCTCCGGCCTCAGCTACACGCTGGAGTTCGCCGACGAGAAGGGTGCGATGGACGAGGTCGTGCAGCAGGATGGTGTTACCGTCCTGATCGACCCCAAGGCCACCTTGTTCGTCCTCGGCACCGAGATGGATTACGTCGAGGAGAAGCTGCAATCCGGCTTCGTCTTCAAGAATCCGAACGAGAAGGGCCGCTGCGGCTGTGGCGAATCCTTCCACGTCTGATGTCGCATATTGATGTCGCCGCAAGCGGACGATACGCGCGCCGCGCGCGCTGGTCTTACGTCGTGCTGGTCCTGCAAGGGGCCCGTGACAGGGCAGGCGCTGTTCTGCCACACCTGCGGCGCGATCCAGCCGCCCGGGCAGCTTGACAGGTTCCGCCGGCTCGGCATCGAGCCGGATTTCGATCTCGATCTCGACCTGATCGAAAAGCGCTATCTCGGCTTCCAGCGCGCCATCCATCCCGACCGTTTCGCAAGCAAGCCGGCGAAGGAGCGCGCATTGGCGGAAGCGCAGGCGGTTGCGCTGAACGAGGCCTACGAGACGCTGAAGGACCCGCTGCGCCGCGCTGCCTATCTGCTTAGCTTGAAAGGCATCGACGCATCGGTGTCGAAGGACGAAACGGTGCGAGATCCCGAGTTGTTGATGGAAGCGATGGAAGCGCGCGAAGCACTGATGGAAGCAACCAGCATCGAGAAAGTGGAAAAGCTGCAGGCCAAGGCCGGCGCCGACGCGATCGGCATTCTGTCCGATCTTTCCAAGGCCTTCGCCAGCGATGATCTTGCCGCCGCCAATCGGCTGACGACGCGGCTCAAATACCTTCGCAAATATCTCGAAGAGACGCGCACGCGCCGGATCGCACTGGAACAGGCGCAAGGAACGGCATGACCATGCTGTTGCAGATCCACGAACCGGGTGAGACGCCGGCGCCGCATGCACAGGAGCGCGGCATCGCGATCGGCATCGACCTTGGCACCACCAATTCGGTCGTCGCTGTGGTCGATGGCGAGCAGCCGGAAGTGCTGCGCGATGCCCGTGGTGATGGGCTCATCCCATCCGTGGTTGCGCTGATGCCCGATGGCGTGGTGGTGGGGCGCGAGGCGCAAGCCCTGCGCGCAAAGAATCCGGACCGCGTCGTGAGTTCGATCAAGCGCCTGATGGGGCGCGGCGTTCATGACGTGAAAGCGCTGGCCGGCGTGCTGCCCTACAAGATCGCGGCCAGCGGCGATTCCGTCGGCATGGTGCGGCTGGAGGTTGCCGGACGCTCGGTGACGCCGATCGAGATGTCGGCCGAGATCCTGAAAGCGGTGAAGGTCCGCGCCGAGCAGTCGCTGGGCCAGACCGTGACACAGGCTGTCGTGACCGTTCCTGCTTATTTCGACGATGCCGCGCGCGGCGCCACCAAGGATGCGGCCAAGCTGGCCGGCCTCGATGTGCTGCGGCTGGTGAATGAGCCGACAGCCGCCGCGCTCGCGTACGGTCTCGACACCGGCGCGGAAGGCGTCTACGCGATCTACGATCTGGGTGGCGGCACCTTCGACATTTCGCTGCTGCGCCTGCAGAAGGGCGTGTTCCAGGTGCTGGCGACCGGCGGGGATTCCGCGCTGGGCGGCGATGATTTCGACCATGCGCTGGCGGAATGGGCGTTCGCGCAAAGCAATGTCACCGGCCTCGATCAGGCTGGCGCAACCTCCTTGCTTCTGGCGGCCCGGGCGGCCAAGGAAGCGCTGAGCGGCGCGGACCAGGCGACCCTGCGTGCCGATCTTGGCGGCCGCGAAATCGCTCAGCCCATCACGCGCAAAGCCTTCGAGGCGATGATCGATCCGCTGATCCAGCGCACCATGCGCGCCTGCCGCCAGGTGCTGGAGGATGCGCAGGTCGGTCCCAAGGAGATCCAGGGCGTGGTGCTGGTGGGCGGCTCGACGCGCGTTCCGCTGGTCCGCCGCAAGGTGGAGGAGTTCTTCGGCCGACCGCCGCTCGCCGACATCAACCCCGACGAAGTGGTCGCGGTGGGCGCTGCCTTGCAGGCCAAGGCGCTGACTCGCGGCAGCGATACCTTGTTGCTGGACGTCATCCCGCTGTCGCTCGGCATCGAGACCGTGGGCGGCATTGTGGAGAAGGTGATCGACCGCAACACGCCGATCCCGGTGGCCAAGGCGCAGGATTTCACCACCTATCAGGACGGCCAGACCGGCATGCTGGTTCACGTCGTCCAGGGCGAGCGCGAGACGGTCGATGCCTGCCGCTCGCTCGGCCGGTTCGAGTTGCTGGGCATCCCGCCGATGGTCGCGGGCGCGGCGCGCATCCAGGTCACCTTCGCGGTCGATGCCGACGGTCTGCTCACTGTCTCGGCGATGGAAAAGACCACGGGCATTCGCGCCGAAATTGTCGTGAAGCCGAGCTACGGCCTCAGCGATTCCGAGATGGCGGACATGCTGCGCGACAGCCTGGTCCATGCTCGCGAGGATATGGAGCAGCGCTTGCTGATCGAGGCGCGGGTGGAAGCGGAACGCGTGCTGCTGGCGCTGAGCGCGGCGTTGGCGGCCGACGGCGCGCTGCTGTCGCAGCCCGAGCGGGCCGGCATCGATTCAGCAATCGCTAAGCTTCGCCAAGCCATAAAGGGCGAGGACCGCGATCTCATGAACGCCGGGGTGGAGGCACTGGACCACGCAACCCACGCCTTCGCCCAGCGCCGGATGGACCGGGCTGTCGCCCTGGCACTGAAAGGCCATTCCCTTGACGAGGTCGAGGCGAGTATGGCAACTGACCCGGCCCCGGATCGAGACCGGCCCGGGCGCCCGGACGCGACCCATTGAAATTGCGGATTTCCGAACGGAGTCAAGTAGATGCCGAAAATGACCTTCATCAATCCTGATGGGACGCGCCTCGAAGTCGATGCGCCGGTCGGCCTCTCCGTGCTGGAAATCGCCCACCGCAACAACATCAACCTGGAAGGCGCCTGCGAGGGTTCGCTGGCCTGCTCGACCTGCCACGTGATTGTCGATCCCGAATGGTACGACGTGCTGGAGACCGCGACCGAGGATGAGGAGGACATGCTCGACCTCGCCTTCGGCCTCACCCACACCTCGCGCCTGGGCTGCCAGATCAAGATGACCGAGGAACTGGACGGGCTCGAGGTCAGCCTGCCGGCGGCGACCCGCAACATGATGGTCGATAAATAGCGGCCGACAGAAACGACCTGGAGCTGGACGACGAAATGGCGAAAAAACTGCGCTGGACCGACGTCCACGATATCGCGATCGAGTTGGAGGAGGCGCGTCCCGACATCGACGTCGTCAATCTGCGCTTCACTGATCTTTGGAAGTGGGTGCAGGAATTGCCCGATTTCGCGGACGATCCGAACAAGTCCAACGAGAAGATCCTCGAGGCCATCCAGGCCGCGTGGATCGAGGAGCGCGGGTGAGCCCCGCCAGCGAGTCCTCCCTCACTGAACCAGTTAAGACTCCGCTGACTGAAAAGGTCGCAGGCGAAGCGACGAGCGGAGGCCTGCGCCGGACCGTGCAGTTCCCCCGTACCGGCTCGCTGTTTCTCGCGCTGCTGGCGCGGCCGTGGGTCGATCCCCTCTGCCTGTGGGGCTTCAGGCGCGTGCTGCCGGCATCGCGCGCCTGGGCGGCCGCAGCGGCCAGCAGCACCTCGCTCGAAGGGTTCGCGCGCCAGCTCGGCCTGTTCGGACTGCCGCCGCGCCTGCGCGGGAAGCTCAACACCACGCATCGCCTGCGCCTGCTCTCCAAGGCCGCGCAGACGCGCTGGGCCGAGATCGCTTTCGAAGGCGCCGAGGGCGACCTGGCGGCGGCGGAGCGCGAGCGCAAGCAGACCGCGCAATCCTATCTCGCCAACCGCTTCCGCTATCTCTCGTTCGCCAAGAAGTACAAGGTCTCGGCGGTGCGCTATCGCACGCCGACGCCGGACTTCGCGATCGATGCGCTCGGCCAAGTGCTGGCGGATCCCGAAGCCTTGTTCCAGTTGCCCGATCCCTTGCCGCAGGTCGAGCGCAGCAAGTCTGTCGACCATGGCGATGTGATCGAATATTGGCTGCGGTTCGAGAGCGCAGGCGTCGGCGATGATCCGGCCGACACCGCCTATGCCCACATCTACGAGCCAAAGCAGCATGCCGGCCCGCTGTCCAGCTTCTTCTTCGCCCATGGCCTCGCCATGGAGACGGAGATGATGGTGGATGGGCCGCGCAGCTTCCTCAACATGGCGCGCGTCGGCATGCGCATCGTGCTGCCCGACGGGCCGGGCCACAACCGGCGCTGCAAGCCCGGCCTCTATGGCGGCGAAAGCTTCCTGACCGAGCCGCCGATCTCCGGCATCCAGCATTTCGTGCGGGCCGCGCGGGAATATGCCGCGATGATCACCTGGTGCCGCGCGCAGGGTCCGGGCCGCGTCTCGCTCGGCGGCGTTTCGCTGGGCGCGCTGAGCGCGCAGGTCGCCGCCAGCCGCTGGCGCTACTGGCCGGCGGAAGCCAGGCCCGATGCCCTGTTCCTGGTGACGACAACCGCGCGGGTGAGCGCGCTGCCGCTGGAATCCTCGTTGGGACATATGGCGGATATCGACAACGAGGTGCGCCGTCACGGCTGGAAGCCCGAGCATTTTGCCGCCCTGGAATCGATCACCGACGCCAGCGCAGAGCCGCCGCTCGATCCCGCCCGCATCGTGTTGCTGGTCGGCACGCGCGATGACGTGACTCCTGCTGCAGGCGGCCACGAGCTGGCGGCGCGCTGGCGCGTGCCGAAGGAAAATTTGTTCGTACGCGATCGCGGGCATTTCTCCGCCGCCATTGGGCTCGGCGTGGATCCGGCCCCGTTCGCGCGGATGTTCAACATCCTAACTCATTGAAAAGCCGCGCCAGTTGGCCGAAATAGGCCTCACGTGTAGGATGCCCGCACCGTAGTTGCCACTTCTACGCCGTCATCCCGGCCTTGACCCGGGATCCATCTCGACGGTTGCTGCGGCGGATAAATGGACCCCGGCTCGCGCTGCGCCTGGCCGGGGTGACGGTCAGAGTGAAAGGACGAACAGGTCACAGCATCATGAACTCGCTCGGTTTCAATAAGCGGCCTGAGGATACGCGCGTGGTCGTCGCCATGTCGGGCGGCGTCGACAGCACGGTCACGGCCGCCTTGCTGAAGCGCGAGGGCTATGACGTGGTCGGCATCACGCTGCAGCTCTACGATCACGGATTGACGGTCGGCAAGAAGGGCGCCTGCTGCGCGGGCCAAGACATCTACGACGCGCGCATGGCGGCCGACAAGATCGGCATCCCGCATTACGTGCTGGATTACGAGAACCGCTTCTCCGACGCCGTGATGCAGGATTTCGCGGACTCGTACCTGGCCGGCGAGACGCCGATCCCTTGCGTGCGCTGCAACCAGCGGGTCAAGTTCCGCGACCTCCTCGCGCAGTCGCGCGAGCTGGGCGCCGAGGCGTTGGCGACCGGCCACTATGTGAAGCGCGTGGCCGGCGCGCACGGAGCGGAGCTGCATCGCGGCGCCGATCCGCGGCGGGACCAGAGCTATTTCCTGTTCGCGACCACGCCGGAACAGCTCGACTTCCTGCGCTTCCCCTTGGGCGATCTGCCGAAGACCGAGACGCGCGCGATTGCTGCGCAGTTCGAGCTGGCGGTGGCCGACAAGCCGGACAGCCAGGACATCTGCTTCGTGCCGACCGGCGGCTATGCCAAGGTGGTGGAGCGCCTGCGTCCCGGCGCGGCGGAGCCGGGCGAGCTGGTGCATCTGGACGGGCGCGTGCTGGGCCGGCATGACGGCCTCATCAATTTCACCGTCGGCCAGCGCAAAGGCCTCGGCCTCGGCGATCTCAACGAGAACGGCCAGCCGCTCTATGTCGTGCGGCTGGAGCCGGAGACGCGGCGCGTCTTCGTCGGGCCGAAGGCGGCGCTGGCGAAGGCGAGCGTCACACTCCGCGAAGTGAACTGGCTGGGCGGCGCCGACCAGCCGACGGAGAATGTCGAAGTCGCGGTCAAGCTGCGCTCGATGACCGAGCCGAAGCCAGCGATCGTCTCGCTGCTGCCCGAGGGTGGGGCGCGCGTCGAACTGCTGGAGCCGCAGTTCGGAATCGCGCCGGGCCAAGCCTGCGTGTTCTATCAGGGCAGCCGCGTGCTGGGCGGCGGCTGGATCCGGCGCGAGCGTGCGGCACAGGCAGCGTAAGGGGAACGCTATGGACCTATCCGAACTGACCGAAGAGCTGCGCAAGCGCGCGGGGCAGAACGTGAAGCTCGGCTACAAGGTGAAGTTCATTCTGGAGGATGACGGCATCATCTTCTGGGACGGGACCGAGCATCCGCCGGCGATCGACAACGAGGACAAGGCTGACGCCACCACCACCATCAAGATCTCGCCTGATAACCTGAAGAAGCTGATGGACGGCGCGCTCGACCCGACGCTCGCCTACATGACCGGCAAGCTGAAGGTCGAGGGCAGCATGGGCGTGGCCCTCAAGCTGACCTCCATGTTCGCAGATTAGCCCAGCCGATCAAAGGCTTGCACTATCCTTGACGGAGCGGACGGCGGCGGCTATACGCTTGCCTCCGCATCCGGCCGGCCTCTCGGGCCAGCCCCCGGTGGCGCCGTAGCTCAGTGGTAGAGCAGGGGAATCATAATCCCTGTGTCGGTGGTTCAAATCCGCCCGGCGCTACCAAATCTCGCTGAATCTAAGCCTCTGATGCGTAACGGCAAAAACAATCCATCTCCCTCTGCCAACGAGATAATTTGCCATCGCCTCCGTTCCGCCGATTGCCGCGAATATCCCCGGTTTTCTGCGATGTCTCGCAGAGTTTCCGAATTTTTGGACCCAGTTTGGACCCAATCCGCCATTATCCCCGTTCCATATTCCATGCCTTAGACACAGCAAAAAGGCACGGCAACTGAGTGCTGCCGTGCCTGACAATTGCGAGGGACCGCCAAGATTTCTACTGTGAAAGTCGACCCTTCAAGCTCGCGAGGTGTTCATCAAAGCAGCAGCATCCCTAGCATCCGCGGCTTCATCGCGCCACAGGTGACCGTAGATATCCATCGTGAATTGGACACTCGAATGGCCCATTAGCCTAGCGGACGGAAATCTCACGCAGCGTCACTTCCGAAATGTGCCACGAGCTGCCGTTCGCAACGCCGCGGAAATGACAGGCCGCCCATTGTCAGCTGCGACCGATGAAGAATCGTAGAGTCGCGCATTCAGGTCTCGCCGAACTCCAATGCAGCGGCCGTAGCGCTGTCGTTGCCGGTCAATTGAGGGCGCGGCACGAGCTAGGCTGAACTCTACGCGCGGTTCAGTGCTACGTTCGCACAGCTGCGTCTTTCAGTTTCTGGCCGGCATGAAGCAATCGGTCGATCCTCAGTGGGAGATCCGGCATCTTGCTCCCGACAATGTTGCAACCGTCCCTCAGGAAGGGCAGCGCGTTGCCCCATAGCATGGTGCGATCGGCCGTGAGCACCGGTGCGGGCGAATACTGTGCGAGGTAGACGCGGCGCAGCCGAGACGTACGGTTGGCGCCGCTGCTGTGGAGCGTGAGACTGCTGAGTACGGCAATGCTGCCGGCACGAGCACGCACCGGCACGCCGGCGAGTAGCCCATCATAGCCCACCCAGTCGTTGGATATTGGATCATAACGATGAGGCACCGCGCTACGGATGGCGCTGTGTTGCTTGCTCATCATCACGCCTCTCTCAGCCGATCGCATTGGCTGTAGCCGAAGCAAAGGTAGGAATCGACGATTCGCTACCGCCTCACGGCGAGGCCAGAAGGAAGGCCACCGTGACCCGTGCCGCGCCTGTCGGCACCGGCCGCACCTCGGTTTTGAAGTTGGCGCGCTCACCAGGCGCCAGCTGCCTTACGGGCGGCTC
>Ga0111538_10000034_pt1 | contig 162140 bp, 142 predicted proteins | sample SoiMethybrSBSTD1_FD_79669 | JGI IMG/M metagenome (GOLD analysis project Ga0111538, IMG submission 79669) | Bulk soil microbial communities from a Populus tree surrounding site in Tennessee, USA - Soil MetaG P. TD hybrid SBSTD1 (version 2)... | ecosystem: Environmental > Terrestrial > Soil >... | reverse complement strand
CCAATGTCGAGGTGGAACGTCGGGTCCGCGATGTTGAACGGCTGCGCGTTTCGCCAGGCGAGGTACTCCAGTACGTGACCGCTGGCCGCACCGCCCGCAAATAGCCCGACAACCAGGCCCGCAGCGACCAATACCCAGACAAACTTGGATTCCAGCATCTCGCGATAGCGCTCGAGCAGCGGGCTGCTCGGTGCCTGCGCTCCCAGTCGCGGGCGCAATCGATACGCAATGGCTGCGTTTGCCACCACAAAGGTTGCCATGATCAGGCCGAACGACAAGAACAGCGCGATTCTCGTGAGCAGCATCTTGCTGAAGACGGAGGCAAAGCCGAACGAGCCGTACCACAAGCGGTCCGTCCACACGCTGGTGAAAATGGCAAAGGCCACGATCAAGATCGCGACAATGACCAACGTCGGCAGAATCGCGCTTCGTCGCCGGGCGACCCGCAGGCTGCTCAAACTCATCTCTCCTCAACCGCTCTGGGCCAGTTGCTTTTCGGCCTGTTGTGTCGTTTCGGCAACGACCCAGTGGTACGAGCGGTTCCGCCAGTGCTCTTCCTCATGTCAGCGTATGCGGCTCCAACCGTAGCGAACCGGCGAATGAACGTCCGTTACTTGCATCAGCAATGCGGAAGCGGTGCTTTGTTACCTGAGACGTTGAGAGTCTGAACGGCCTTGATGGCGTCGCTCAGCGTGCTGACCTTGATCAAAGCCATATTGGTGCGTACGCCTGCCAGGTCGCGGCAATTGGCGGCCGGGACGAAAAAGGCCGCCGCACCAGCCTTATCGGCCGCAGCAATCTTTTCCTGAATGCCGCCGATGCCTTCGACGTCGCCGTTCGGTGTGATCTTGCCCGTACCAGCGAGGTGACGGCCAGCGAGCAGCGGTCCATCGGTGATCTTGTCATAGATCGCCAGGGCGAAGACCAGTCCCGCACTAGGACCGCCGATCTGCTGTCCCAGGTCAAACGAGATATCAGGGTCGTACCGATATCCGGTGGCCAGGGTGATGCCCACAACTGGAACGTCGGATTGGACGTTGGACTCCACCGAGGTTACGGTGACCTCCGTCTGAGCCTTGTTGCGGATAACCACGAACCGCACTTTTTCACCCACGTTGTGGGAACGGATCTGCTTGGCCACCGCCTCAGTGTCAGGTGTTGGAATGCCGTCGACGGAGACTACGAGATCACCTGGGACCAACAGCTTGTGCGCAGGACCGCCCACTGTCACCGAATAGATCGCCGGCATCTCGGTAACGGGCCGACCGTCGGCGCGCAAGGCGGCGACCACGGCATCGTCCTGCGCCGTCTCCATCATGTCGGCGTCCTCATTTTCGACTTCCTCGGCCGACTTACCGGGCGCGTAGACCGCGTCTCGTGGCAGCGCGTCGCGATGTGGCAGCCAGTAAGCCAGCAAGGCTTGTGGCAGGCTCAGCCGGGCATCGGCCGGGGTGATAGCGACGATTGTCATGTCCAGCTGTCCGGTTGTGGGATAGGTGTCGATGCCCTCTACCTTGATCATCGGCTCATGGCCGACATTGCCGAGAGTGTCCCGCGTGCCGCCAGGGCTCCAGCTCACGAATGGCACCGGAACGACGACGAGCAGCACGGCCAAGCAGATGAACGCTAGTGCCGAGACGAACGCGGTCCAGGTCTGACGGGTCACGGCCTACCTGACTGCGTCTTGAGCTCGGAATTGTGCGCCCTGAGCTTGTAATTCTGCGCCCTGAGCTTGTCGAAGGGCGCCTTTCTGTGCCTCGTCCGGCTCACCCGGCGCTCCTTGATCCTCGCCAGTCAGGCCTACCCACTCGGAGTCCCCAGAGGTGAAGTGCTGCTCCTTCCAGATCGGCACCTCGGCCTTGACCGTGTTGATCAAATGTGTGCAGGCGGCCAGCGCCTCACCGCGATGCACCGCGCCGATCGCTACCACGACCGCAATGTCGCCGACTTCCAGATGGCCCACCCGATGCTCGACGGCGATGGCCACAACGTCGTGCTGATCCGCTGCCTCCTCAGCACATCTCCGCAACACATCAACCGCGCTGGGGTGCTGGGTGTAATCGAGCGAGACGACCCCCGTGCCGTGGTCACGGTCGCGCACCGTACCCACAAACACTGCGATACCGCCGACCTCTGGTCCTGACACCAGGCGGAGCGCCTGATCGACACTGAGCGGGGACTCAGTGATGCCGACCTGACGAATCTTCTCTGGCACGCCTCGACCTTAGTCGAACACTCCGCATCACTAGCGTGATCTCCGCACCATCTCCAGGTGATGTGAAGCCGGAGTAGCGCGGCGAGCGGAGGAACCAACCCCCGGATCGCGCCCCGCGCCGTGCTGAGGAGGAGAGAGCCGACATGCTTTTCGTCGGCGAGCGACGACGAAGTAGGCGGGTCCAAAGGCGCGATCCGCGCGGAGCGAGCACAGCGAGCGGAGCAATCAACATTGAGCTGTTAGCGATCAGCGCCCCGTTCGGCAATCACGACAGGGTTCGCCACGTACGGTTGAATGAATCAAAATCAACCGTCAGGAGTGAGCATGGCCGAGGATCGCAGTCCAGATCCGGCCGATCAGCCCGAGGACAATGACGCGACGCCGCCTCCGGAGAAGCCTTCCGAGCCCTATCGGCTTGGTGGTTCCGGGCGGTCGGGGAAGAGCCCGGAGAGCGCTTCAGGAGGAAGCGGCGGAGAAACCAATAACCCGTTCGAGGCGTTCTTCTCATCGCTGGCGGGCGGCGACATGAATGCCCTGGCGGCACAGTTGCAGAGCGCCTTCGCGATGCTCGGTGGTGCGGGATCGATGTTCGGAGGTGGGCCGACTGAACAGGGTTCCGGCGTGAACTGGGAGGTGACCAAGGACACCGCGCGTAAGACCGTCGCCTCGTTGGGCTCCGACCCCAGCCCCGATGCAGGTCAGCAACGTGCCATCACCGAAGCCGTCGAGCTCGCAGAAGTGTGGCTGGATCAGGCCACGACGTTCCCGCGGGTGAGTACCAATGTGGCCGCTTGGAGCCGGGCCGAGTGGATCGAGAAGACGATGCCGGTCTGGCGCCGACTCGTCGAGCCAGTTGCGCTGCACATCGCCGATGCCATGGAAGGTGCTCTGAACTTCGGCGGCACCGATGAGACTGCCGGCCTGCCAGGTATGGCCGGGATGGAACAAATGCTGCGACCGATGCTGCGTACGTCGGGGGCGAGCATGTTCGGACTACAGCTCGGGCAGGGTTTGGGCCAGCTGGCAACCGAAGTTGTCGGCGCGACAGACGTCGGCCTCCCGCTGAGCGAACCAGGCTACGTGGCGCTGCTGCCGACGAACATCAAAGCGTTCGGCGAGGGTTTAGAACAGTCCGCCTCCGATGTCACCCTTTACCTCGCGTTGCGTGAGTGCGCGCGGCAGCGACTCTTTGCTTCTGCGAGCTGGTTGCGGGCACAGATGCTTACCCTCGTTGAGCAGTACGCGAGCGGCATCACCATCGATACCTCGGCGTTGGAGCAGGCGGTTGGCCAACTGGACCCGACCAATCTCGAGGAGCTGAGCTCATCGCTGGAGGGCGGACTTTTCGAGCCTCAGAAGACGCCCGAGCAGTTGGCTACGCTGCAGCGGCTGGAAACCATGCTGGCTCTCGTCGAGGGTTGGGTTGACGAGGTGGTCACCCAGGCGACAGCGCAGTGGATGCCCCCGGCAGCTGCCTTGGCGGAAGCGGTACGCCGGGCGCGCGCTACAGGTGGTCCGGCAGAGGAGACATTCCACACCCTGGTTGGACTCGAGTTGCGGCCACGGCGAATGCGTGATGCCGCCAACCTGTGGGCGGCGCTGCGCGATGCTCGCGGCATGGAGGGTCGGGATGCTGTCTGGTCGCATCCGGACCTGGTGCCGACGTCTGCTGATCTTGATGATCCATTGGGCTTTGTGGCCGGCGACGCGCGCAGCGAGAACGAAGGAAAGACAGACTTCGACGCCGCTCTTGAGGAACTGCTCAAGAGTGAGGGCACCGAGGGCGACGACAATCCGAGCAGCTGAGCCACCGGCAACAAGCCTGCAGCTCAGCTGTCGCCGCACACTCCAGGCCTGGCGGGCACCGGATCCTGATCAAGATCAATTGCGGCATTATTATCTTGATCATCTTGCGGACCGCGCTGACGGCTGGTCTCGGGCTTGCGTTGGCGCCCACTTGACAGCGAGCTCGCTGATCTGTGCCGCCCGCGAGCACATGGTGCTGTTGACTCTGCATTCTCGGATTGGACGCTGGCTACAAACCGGTGGTCACATCGAAGCGATCGATAGCACCTTGGAGGCGGCTGCGGTTCGGGAGGCACGGGAGGAAAGCGGGTTATTCGATCTTGCGCTCGAGCCGAATCCCCTGTTGTTGTCCAAGCACGAAGTGCCCTGCGGCACCGTACGGCCCACGTACCACTTGGATGTGCAATATCTGGTGATCGCGAATCAGATGGCAAGTCCCCAGGTTGGGGACGAATCACTCGATGTGCGCTGGTTTGCCCATGATCAGCTTCCAGAGGTGGACGACTCCGTAGTCGCGCTGGTACGCGCTGCTGGCGTGCGGCTCGGCTGGTAGTCGGATCAACCGGCAGCCGCTGCTACTGGTCGCGACGGCAGCACGCCCAGTTGCCGCATGAGCGCCATCTCATCCCGGACTGACCAGTGTTCGACGGCCTTACCGTCCTTGAAGCGCAAAATGTGGACGTAATCCATGGCGACCTCGCGGTTTGTGGGCGGAATTCCCATCAGATCACCTGTCTGTCGACCGTGCAGAGTGCAATACACCACCACAACGTCGCCCTCGCCGATTACCTGATGAATCTCCCAGCGTTGGTCTGAGAACACGCTTCCCAACCAGAGCGTCGTCCGCTGCACGCCAGCCAGTCCCTGCGGCTCATCGGAACGCGCGTCATGGTCAATCGACTCCTCCGCGATGATCTCCGCCAGACCATCGATGTCGCCACTTGGAATGATCTCACTCCAGAGTCGACGCGCCTTTGCTTTGAGTTCCTCGGCCATGTTGAACCTCCATACCGGTCACCGCTCTGCTAGGGTTAAGTAGAACGATACTGAATTGATGTAAGGAGCATTCCACTTAATGTCTGACGTTGTCAATGCTCGTCGTCCATATGATTCGCGGCGTCGTCGGGAGCAGGCGGCACAGACGCGTCGGGACATTGAGACCGCCGCCAACAGGCTCTTTCGCGAGCGGGGCTACGTCGGGACATCGATGCCCGCAATCGCATCCTCGGCCGGCGTCGTCGTCGAGACGATCTACCGGACATTTGGTAGCAAGGCGGGATTATTCAAGGCCATCATCGAGGCGGCACTGGCGGGAGGACCTGAGCGCGCCGAAACTCCACCTGGGCAGCGACCGGCAATTCGCGCCGTCATCGAGGAAGCCGATCCGCGCCGAAAGCTTGAGCTTTACGCTGATACCCAACCTGGCGTCCATGGTCGATCCGGCCAGTTGTATCGGGTGCTTGTCGGCGCTGCCGACAGCGATCCGGAACTCAAAGCCGTGCTAGACGGGCTTGAGACACAGCGCCTGCACGGGTTGGGCGGCCTGGCCGCCCAGCTCGTCGAGAGCGGCGAACTGCGGTCTGATCTTTCGGTTGACGATGCCCGTGACCTGATCTGGACCCTCTGCTCCACCGCCGTACATGACCTATTGGTTCGGCAATGCAGCTGGAGCTCGGAGCGCTACCGAGATTGGCTCGCCGCAGCGTTGAAACGTGAACTTCTCAACGAATCTGCATTGTGAGCCACCTCGCATCACTTAATGCCACTCCGCATCAGTTGGAACTGATGCCAGGTGGCCGTAGCTGATGCCAACTTCTTTATAGTCGAGCCTTCAGCAAGTGGCGGGTCCATTAGTCACTTGCCACAGCTCGACTTGCAAGCAGCGCCCTCGTCTCTTCCCACCCTTCAAGACCAGGGTCAAGCCGGCCGACATCCGCCGGCGTACGCAACCGGTGCCAGGTAGGCGTCAGCGCGCATCGGCCTCGACGAGGAGCAATTGCGCTGAGCCGCGTAAACGGGTTCTGATCAAGATCGAAGGCGTCGTCTGGGATCCAGTCTGCCAATGGAAGCGACACGCCGATCGCGGCGCACCCGCTTCCCCCGTGCTCCGACGCGATCGCGATGTCACTCCGGTGAAGCACCTTGAACAACTTGGCCAATACGAGTCCTGGCAGATCTGGCAGGTCGGCCGGCACCACAACCAGCTCGTCGGCCTCACTACTCAGCTGATGCGCCAGCGCGGGCACCGAGATGTCGGCCGGAACGTGCAGTGCTCCCGGCCACAACAGCTCGGCGACCGAGGCTGGACCGGCTATTCCGGAGCGCACGCCGATCAAATCGGCCAACACCTCATAGGAATCAGACAGGCAGGCAGCGGCGAAAGCCTCTGGATCAGTGCCAGCTGGCGCTGCCCCTGACGCGTCGTAACGGGACAGCACGACTGCCACACGGCGACGAGTCGTGGCCTCAGTCGACGTCGGATTCATCAACTTGCCGACCTTGCCCAGCGACATAGCCCTCCAAGTAACCCTTGGCCTTTTCGGCCGCAGGATATCGGCCCACCAGACCCCAGAAGCGAGGGGAATGCGTGGGCTCAACCAAGTGGGCTAGCTCGTGAAGCAGTACGTAATCGACGACCCAAGCCGGCATTGGCTGCAGACGATGCGAAAGTCTGATGAGGCGGTTGCTCGGCGTACAGGAACCCCAGCGCTGTTGCTGGTTGGTGACCCAGGAAACGCCAGCCGGCTCGGGCATATCATGCAGAGCCGGCGCCAGGTAGGCCGCCGCAAGCTCGTGCGCACGGGCAACCAACGCCTCGTCGCTGCGCGGCGCCAACGTCCGCGCCTCTCGAGCAAGAACTCTTTCCACCATGTCGCGTACGAAGGTGTGCTCATCAGCTTTGGACATCCGCTGTGGAATCAGTACGACGATGGTGTCGCGTTCCCGGTACGCGGTCACCGTACGCGTACGACGGCTGCTCCGTCGCACCTCAACCCGTGGGCCGGAATCGGTGACCGCTGGCTGTGCGACCTTTGACTGTGGGACTTCGCCGCTTGGCCGGCGGGTCCGACCTTGCCTTCTCTGAGCCGCTGGCTCAGGCAGAGGTAGTCGTGGTTGATTCACGATGTCCTCCCTTGGATGGCACGAGCCAACCTACCTGCCGGAGGATCTTGTGGCCTGCAAGCTCTGGACCGTTTCCCGATGCGCTGCATGGGTAGCAACCGGTACAGAGCGACTGCAAACAACGTAAACGTCGTTTGCAGTTAGTTGGATGCGAGTAAAGCGCCATGAATCTCAATCGGCACTTGAGAGTGACGGATATATAGCCAGGCTAATTACACCAGACCACTGTCTCACAGGTTTCCACATGGGTTTACCCGTGACTGATCGGCTGGCGACTTTCGGTCCACAAAGTATGACGTAACGATGCACATCGTTTCCACACAGTTGTCCACATTCGGTGGAAAGCGGATTTTTTAGAACCGTTTGACGAGGGGTCCGGCCGCGGATAGCGTTCCGAGCACGAAACCTCCAGATGGTCGGCACGCTCGCAGGGGAAGGCTAGCGATCCCGATGTCCCTGGAGGTTTCGTCTTTCTTTTGGCCGGCTTCTTTTGGTCGGTCTGCCAGCGCGTCCGGCACGCTCGCGTAGAGTTACGGGCGTCCAAGCGGTATGGCGTTGGTCGCGGTCACCTTCTTTTGTGGCCGGCAAGCGGTCGATGACGCAGCGCGAGGTCCCGCAGCTGTGACCAGGTGCGGAGGAACATCGACAAGGAGAAGTCATGGCGGAGACGTACAGCGGCGAGTTCTACTGCGTGAAGTGCAAGGCAAAGCGCGAGGCCTCGGGCGAGGTGCACGTCAACGACAAGGGCACCCGGATGGCCAAGGCCAAGTGCCCAGTGTGCGGCACGAACCTCAACCGCATCCTCGGAAGGGTCTAGCCCACCAGTAGAGAACCACCAATCAGGGACGGTCCTTGATGGCCGTCCCTGATTGCATGTTTGAACAAGATCCGAGGGTGGGGAGCCCGACCGGGCGCGAGCTCGCAAACCTGAGAGAAATTGACCTGTGGATAGTCCGGGGATGCCCACCAGGTGACGACAAACTGGCCTAGTGCGCTCACTCCAATCCCGGCCAGAATCCCATGCTCGGCTCGAATATCCGCAGCTCGCACCGTTCGCACCTGTCATTGAGCGAGCGACGGACGAGATCCAAGTAGGTGTCGATCCCGACCATGCGCTGGTCTTCCGCGGCTCCGGCTTCGGCGAGCTGATGAAGCTGCTGAACGGCTCCCGCCCGACCAGCGCTATCAAGGACGCCGGCCGAACCGCCGGACTGACCATCGATCAGGTCACTGGGGCGCTCGACGCGCTTGCCGCTGCCGGCCTGCTCACCGAACCAGCCGCGTCGCCCTACACCCTTTCCCTCGCCTCGTTGAACGTCCGATTGATCGGGGCTGGAGCTGTGGGCCATCAACTTGCCCGGCTCCTTGCGGCAAGTGGGCTCGGCACTCTGTATGTCTACGACTGCGAACCGCCCGACCGTGCGGTTTATCCCGCTGCTGGTGTGCTCGCTTCCCGAGCCGAGGCGCTACGCTCAGCCCTGGCCGATACCGGCATCACGATCTCGACGCTGAGCCATTGGTCCAAACCAGAAACGGATCAACTGGATCTCACGGTCCTCGCCTGTGATCGGCCCGAGCCTGATCGGGCGATCACTGATCATCTGATCCGCACTGATCAACCGCATGTGTTGCTGCGCTGTTGGGGCAACGGCGTGAGCGTCGGACCGCTGGTCATTCCCGGCCAGACCTCCTGCTTGCGTTGCGCCGATCTCGCGCGCAGCGATGCCGATCCAGCCTGGCCGGTGGTTCTCGGGCAGTTGTCGCGGATGCAGATTGACTCGCCGCCAACGCTGCTGGCGTGGGCCGCCTCGGTTGCTGCGGCTCAGGTATTGGCACTTCTGCACGGCGAGCTGCCAGAATCGGCCGGCTCGACGCTGGAGCTCAGCTGGCCGGATCTGGTGACACGGCTGCGTCACTGGCCATGTCACGCCAGATGTGGCTGCGATTGGTCGAGCCATACAGAATGGGGGCCATGAGCGACCAGCCGGCCAAGCCGACCAATGGCGCGGAACGGCATCTGGCCGCCGCAGTCGACGGCAGTTCAATAGCTCGCTCCGCATTCCGCCGCGGCGCGAAACTGGCCTCGCTACCACTCGGCTTCGCCGGCCGAGCGACGCTCGGACTAGGCAAGCGCTTAGGCGGAGCTGCGCCAGAAGAGGTGAGTGAGCAGCTTCAGCAGCGCGCCGCGGAGCAGCTTTTCCGGGTGCTCGGTGAGCTCAAGGGTGGAGCGATGAAGTTCGGCCAGGCCTTGAGCTTGTTCGAGTCGGTGCTGCCTGAGGAGGTGGCGGCGCCGTATCGGACGCATCTGTCGCGGCTGCAAGACGCTGCACCGCCGATGCCGACATCGCGAGTGCACGCGGTAATGGCCCGGGAGTTTGGCGCAGACTGGCGCGACTCGTTCCGCGCCTTCGATCCGTTACCCGCTGCCGCCGCATCAATCGGTCAAGTTCATAAGGCGACCTGGTCCGATGGACGTACGGTCGCGGTCAAGGTTCAGTATCCGGGAGCCGATGAGGCCTTACGCTCCGACCTGCGGCAGATCGGTCGGCTCTCCAAAGTCTTTGCTCCGCTGGCCGGCGGCATGGACGTGAGTGCACTGGTCGATGAGCTCACCGCCAGAGTGACTGAGGAACTCGACTACACCCTGGAGGCCAGCTCGCAGCAGCAGGCAGCGGAGGGATTCGCTGGGAGTAAGGAGTTCCACGTACCACCCATATTGGCCAGTACACCGAGGGTGATGGTGAGTGAGTGGGTCGAAGGTAGGCAGCTCTCGTCGGCCATAGATCTGCCGGTGAAGAAACGCAACGCCGCCGCTCTGCAATATGTGCGATTCCTGTTCGCAGGACCCAGCGTGGTTGGCCTGTTGCATGCCGACCCCCATCCCGGAAACTTCAAGCTCATCAAGGACGGCCGATTAGGTGTGGTCGACTTCGGGCTGGTTGCGCGTCTTCCCGACGGCCTGCCATCGGCAATGGGCCGGATTCTGAAGATTGCGCAGCAGGGCGACGCGCATCAAGTCGCGGAAGGGCTCCGACAAGAAGGTTTTATCGCCTCCGAGATTGACGCGGAGGATCTGCTGGACTATCTCAGCCCGTTTGTCGAGCCTGCCGCTGTACCGGAGTTTCAGTTCAACCGCGACTGGATGCGTGAGCAGTTCATTCGGGTACGCGATCCTCATGCGTCCGGCGGAGTGGCAATGAAACTCAACCTGCCACCCAGCTATCTGCTCATCCATCGGGTCTGGCTTGGAGGGCTGGCCGTTCTCTCCCAGCTCAATGCCCGAGCGGCGTTCGGCGAAGTGCTAGAAGAGTTCCTCCCCGGCTATTCCGCTTGATTGCTCCGCGCGGATCGCGCTGGGTGGCCGCCTACTTCGTCGTGGCTCGCGGAGGAAAGAACGCCTCCACTCTCTCCATGCCCCATTGCTCGCTCCGCTCGCTGAGGCTGGCGCTCGGTAGCCGCTGCCTTCCTCACTCGCTTCGCTCGCTCGTCCAGGACAGCGGCGCGCCAGCCTGGCTCAGCACGGCGCCGCGCGATCCGTAGTAACGAATAGCCCAGCAACGAATAGCTCAGCAATAAGAGGAGCAGGAAGCGGCTTGCACCATCAATGCGCGGCACAGCGGGGGCAGGTCGCGGGCAAGCGCTTGGCTTGGGGCAGCCAGGACTCCACAGTCGACCCGAAGGGGAGCCTCGAGACTGTGCCGCAAATTGATGGTGCAAGCCGGTTTCTTAGCTGCGAGCGTCGACATACCCGAGCAGCTCACGAACAGCGATGATGCTATCGGCACGTTGCGTCGCGTCCCGGGAGAATCGCCGTGATTCCTTGTGTCGACGTGTCCTTACGGATCATGCCGCAGCCTCGTCCTTCGCCGCCGGGGAGAACGGCTCAGCGACCGGGTACTTCCGAGGACGACCCCTGGGCCGCTTGTGGGCAACGACGACACCAGCCACAAACAGCTCGCCACCCCAGACGCCCCAAGGCTCTCGCCGCTTCAGCGCGCCCGCTAGACACGCCTGACGGACCGGGCAATCCAGGCACACGGCCTTGGCCGCCTCCACATCGGCGGGCGCCTCAGCGAAGAACAGATCCGGATCAACCAATCGGCAGGGCAGCTCGGCGATGCCCAACCGCCCCCTGCGGGGAACGACCATCGGGCCACCTCCTGCGTCATACATGTCGGCCTACTTCTCTGATCATGAGGTGCCCTGGCCCGAATGGACGTTGGGCTCCTCGAATCTGGCCGGGAAACACGAAGGCCGTGATTCCCGGTTTCTGGGAGCCACGGCCCTGGAGGCGGTCGGTGCGATTACACCGGCGGACTACAGGAAGGTGGTCCCATATTGGTCGAGAACTTGGTATCGGTGACGTCGTACGCGCCATATCCGGCGATACGTCCGCCTTGTGTCCTAGCTGCCGTAACGGCGCCCTGCGGGCAGACTTCACCCTCGCCACGCCACCGGGACCCATTGGTCATTGGATGGCGGAGAGAGGCATGTGGCCTGCCACTGGAGAGATCCGCGACGGCGGGCATCGCCGGCATAAACACACGCGAGGACTGGAGTTCGGGCATGGTCAGCACAACCGTGGTTACGCCGCTGCTTCGATTGCTGTCCACCGCACTCCTCCTCTCAGGCATCCGGGCTGGCGATGGGCGGCCTTGTGCTCAGGCCGAGCATTGAGGTCCTCGTCAAACCTTATGGGAGTATCGCGAACCGATGCAAACAGTTTTTTGCAGGCTGGTGTGCTAACGAGATGATCTTGCGCGGTCAGCCTCTGCTGCGATGATCGCCAATACGTGTTCTCCATACTTGTCTGCCTTGGTGCGGCCGAGACCTTGCACCTTGATCAAATCGGCTGTGCTCCGAGGGCGAGCTTCAGCGATGGCGATCAGCGTCGCGTCGGTGAATATGCAGTATGCCGGCAGCTTTTGATCAGCGGCCTCTTGGCGTCGCCATTCGCGAAGCAAAGCCATGGTGCGCTCGTCGTACGTAGCCGGGCAGTCCAGATGCCGGCCGATTTTGCGTTCTGCGGCCCCGGTAAGTGATCGCCCGCAGGACTGGCAGTGCATCGAAAGGGCCGAATGGCGGCTGCGCCGTGCAGACCGCTGCCCGTTGGCCGGGCCTCTCAGGGAATCTGGCAGCACTGGCTGCAGGAAGCGCGACGGCGTACGCGCGTGACCGTTGCCGCTGCGGGTCCTCGACCAGGAGACGCGGAGCATACGCCGGGCGCGGGTTACGCCGACATAGAGCAGCCGTTGTTCCTCACTGATCTGCTCAGGTGAGGTCGCGAGGACAAAGGGAAGTGATCCCTCGTGAATTCCCAGCAGCGCTACCGCGTCCCACTCCAATCCCTTCGCCGAATGGAGCGTGGAAATGGTGACGCCCTGAGCGGTCGGAACATGTTGCGTCTCGGCGCGGCGATCCAGCTCGGCCGAGACCGCTGCCAAGGTGAGAGGCTCTGCAGAACCGTCGCCCGCAGCGGCGGCGACGTCGGCCTCGGCCTGCAAATCCTCCGCCACGGTCAGCAAGGCCGCTAACGATTCCCACCGTTCCCGCAATGCGCCGGCTCCTTCGGGCGGCTGCTGTGTCCAGCCCAGGGTGATGAGAACGTCCTTCACTTGCTCCACCGCGCTCCCCTGCTCGGTGCCGGTCCCGGCCCGCGTCGCGGTACGGAGGGTCAGCAATGTCTGGCGCACCTCCGGCCGCTCGTAGAAGCGCTCGCCGCCGCGTACCAGGTAAGGAATATTGCGATCCGCCAGCGCCTGCTCGATGGGGGGCGACTGCGCGTTGATGCGGAAGAGCACGGCCATGTCCCGAAAATCCACGCCGTCCGCAGCCTGCTGAGCCAGCCAGTCTGCGACATCGGCAGCCTCGGTCGACTCATCCGGCGACTCGACGAATTCCACCTCCGGTCCGGTGGACTGCTGGGCCTGAAGGACGACCGGCCGGAACCCGCTTCGCCCCGCGTCGTCTTTGGGCGCGGCCATGATCGAGTTGGCACAGCGGACTACCTGCGGCGTCGAGCGGTAGTCACGCACCAGCCTGATCACTGTGGCAGCTGGGAATCGTTGACCAAATCCGGTGAGATAGGCCGCCTGTGCGCCCGCGAAGGAGTGGATGGTTTGCGCCGGATCGCCCACTACGCACAGCTCGGCTCGATTACCACGCCACAGATTCAGCAGTGCCTCTTGGAGCGGACTCACGTCCTGATATTCATCGACGACCAGATGCCGGTACGTCCGGCGGATCGTTTCTGCGATGTCGGCGTGCTCCGACATCAGCGCGGCCGCGCACAACAGGATGTCTTCGAAGTCGATGCGGCCGCGGTCCCGCTTAGCCTTCTCGTACGCCGCGAAGACCCTCGAAACCGTTTCCGGGTCGTACGAGGCGAGCTGGCGAGTGTGCTGCGCCGCCAATCGGGGATAGTCCTCGGCGCTGACGTTGCTTACCTTGGCCCATGAGATCTCTGAGACCAGATCTCGCAAACCAGGCGTATCGACCCTGACTCTGAGCCTGCCTGCAGCCTCGGCGACTAGACCCATCCGGTTGTCAAGCACCTGAGGCAGTTCTCCGCCGTAGACCCGTGGCCAGAAGTACTGCGCCTGCCGCAGAGCGGCGGAATGGAATGTCCTGGCTTGCACGCCGTACGCGCCGAGCTGTTGCAACCGCGCTCTTAGCTCGCCGGCCGCGCGCGTCGTAAACGTGACCGCCAGCACCGAGGTGGGGTTGTAGGTGCCGGTGGCCACTCCGTACGCGATCCGATATGTGATTGCCCGGGTTTTGCCGGTGCCGGCTCCGGCGATAACCGCCACTGGCCCGGTCAGCGCCGTCGCTACCTGTCGCTGCTCTGGGTCGAGATCATCCAGCAGCGCGTCAGGCGACACTCGGGATCGGGTCGGGGGTGCAGGCACACCGACACCATAAGGTCCCTCACCGACGTTCTTTGGTTGGCCCGCGATTCATCCGCTGTCCGTCCTCCAGCAAGTGGTCAGAAACAACATGGATTTCGGCCAAATCCCTGTCGTTTCCGACCACTTTTTGTCTCCGATTGCGTTTTGGCAAGTCTTGGCTGCGGCGGCGGCTCGCGCTAGCTTCGATCGCGGAGGCGTTCCCGCGGGAACGTCTCCGCTTCTTTCCGGCACCGAAACAGGGCATGTCACGAAACGCCCGGACTCTGTCAGCCACCCGCCTTAGTGTTGACCGCGACCATGACGCTCTACGTGCATCGCGCCGAGCGTGCGGACCGATTGGTCACTGCACTCGGGGATTTACTTAGCACTCCGCTGCCTGATCCGTTAGCCACGGAGATCATCAGCGTGCCCACGCGCGGAGTGGAACGCTGGCTGTCCCAGAGCCTCGCGCAGCGCCTGGGAGCCTCGCCTGGCCGCGCCGACGGCGTCTGCGTCGGCGTGTCGTTTCCCTCACCTCGGCGGCTCATGGCACGCGCGCTGGCCGGTAGCGCGGATGAGGAGGACATCGATCCTTGGCAGCCAAGCCGCGCCGTCTGGCCGCTGCTTCGGGTCATCGACGGCTGCCGCGGCGAGGCGTGGGCAGCTGTGCTCTGGCACTACCTCGGTGGCAGTGCACGCTCCAGCTTGGATGCGCTCCGCGCCGGGCGACGTTGGTCGACGGCCCGGCATCTCGCCGAGCTCTTCGCCAGGTACGCCGCGCTCAGGCCGGTCATGATCGACAACTGGTCCCAGGGTCGTGATGTTGACGCCTCAGGATCTCCGCTGTCCGCCGATCGGGCCTGGCAAGCCGAGCTCTGGCGTCGGCTCCGTGATGAGCTTGGTGTGCCAAGCCCGGCGGAACGCCTTCGGGCGGCGATTGCCCGTCTCCAGCCGGATCCGGAGAGCAGCGATCTTCCGCAACGCCTGTCGCTGTTCGGCGCAACCCGGTTGGATCCCGATCAGCTAGCCGTACTGTCTGCACTCGCTGATCATCGCGACGTGCATCTCTGGATTGCGCATCCCTCCCCCGCGCTCTGGGATGGCGTAAAGGCAGCGACGCGAAGCAACGGATTCCGTTCAACGCAGCCGTTACGACGCTCCAACGACACCACCGACGCATTGGTCCGCGACCGGCTGCTGGCTTATCTCGGCCGTGACGTGCGCGAACTTCAGCTCGCTCTCACCAAGATCAACCCGAATGTCAGTGATGTGCATCATGCGGGACCGGAGACCAAGGGCCCCGCGACGCTGCTCGGCTGGTTGCAATCCGACATTGTGGCCAACCGCGAGCCACAGCCGGAAGCTCGACGGCCGCTCATTGATCCCGCCGACCTCAGCGTGCAGTTTCACGCCTGCCATGGGCCGGATCGCCAAGTGGAGGTGCTACGAGAGGTGCTCGTTGGCCTGCTTGCCGACGACGCCACCCTCGAGCCGCGGGACATCGTCGTTATGTGCCCAGACATCGAGAAGTTCGCCTCCCTTATTACCGCCTCGTTCGGTCTGGACACTCCCGAGACCCAAGCTGAGCATCCCGGCCATCGGCTGCGGGTACGGCTCGCCGATCGATCCCTTCGACAGCTGAATCCACTGCTCGCTCTGGTCAGCCGTCTGGTCACACTCGCCGACTCCCGGGTCGGTTCCAGCGCACTGCTGGACTTGTGCGCCGCACCGCCGGTAGCCCGCAAGTTCGGTTTCAGCCAGGACGACCTGGAGCGACTGCATGATCTGGTGCCCCGAGCAGGTGTTCGTTGGGGATTCGACATCACTCATCGAAGCCGGTTCCAGATGGGCGACTTTCGGCAGAACACCTGGGCGGCCGGCCTGGAGCGGCTGCTGCTCGGCGTGACGATGGACGAGACAGATCAGCACTTCATTGGCACCACCCTGCCGTTGGATGATGTGGACGCGGGCGACGTTGATCTTGTGGGACGGCTTGCAGAGCTGGTGGCACGGATCAACGTGCTGACCGCGGCATGCAACACAACACAGCCCCTCAATGCCTGGGTGGAGCTCTTCAAACAGGCAATCGAGCTATTGGCGTCCGTCCCGGTAACGGACAGTTGGCAGCTGAGCCACGCCTATCACGAACTCAGTGATCTTGCTCTGGCAACTGATCAAGCCGGCGATGTCCCGCTTAGCCTCGCCGAGGTATCGGCGCTACTCAGCGACGCGTTCCGGGGACGGGCAAGTAGGGCGAACTTTCGCACCGGCACGTTGACCATCTGCACGATGCTGCCCATGCGATCTGTGCCGCATCGAGTGGTGTGCCTGCTCGGAGTCGACGATGGTGTCTTTCCGCGAACACCGCCATCAGACGGCGACAACATCGTCAGTGATGAGGAGTGGGTCGCCGACCACGACGTACGAAGCGAGGATCGCCAGCTGCTGTTGGACGCGATCATGTCGGCCCGCGAGCGGCTGGTGGTGATCTTCGCAGGTTCTGACCCTCGTTCCGGAGCGGAGCTTCCTCCCGCGGTACCGATTGGCGAGCTGCTTGATGCGTTGGATGCCACGGCGCGTGCCGAGGATGGTGCCGCGATCCGGACCAAGATCATCACACGCCATCCGTTGCAGCCCTTCGACGCCTCCAATTTCGCACCCGGCAGGCTCGGCGCAAGCAAGCCGTTCAGTTTCGATCGCGCTGGACTCCGGGCCGCACGGGCCACCTCACAAGATCGCCGCCCCGCTGTGGAGATCTTCGGCCGCGAACCATTGCCAGCGCTTGATGATCATGGACTGGTTGGCCTAAGCGATCTTGTCCGCTTCTTCAACCATCCAATCCGGGCGCTGCTTTATGACAGGGCCGGACTCTCGATCATCCGGCCCGATGAGTCTCCCGACGAGCAGATTCCGGTCAGCCTCAACGGTCTGGAAGCCTGGAGCATCGGAGACCGTCTACTGCGGCTGCGCATCGCCGGCCACGATTCCACACCACTGATAGCCGCCGAATGGCGGCGTGGCTACCTGCCCCCTCGTGGTTTAGGTCAAAAGGCCATTCGCGAGATCAACAACGAGGTCGAGCAGCTAGTGCAGACTGCGCAGCCGTTTCTCACCGATCGACCAGCGCCGTACGAGGTGTTGACCGAGGTGGCCAGCGTACGGCTCACCGGAACCGTGGCCGGCGTGGCCGGTGACTCCATCGTGCATGTCAACTACTCGAAGCTCGCGGTGAAGCACCGGCTGCAGGCCTGGCTTGAACTGCTCGCGATGACCGTGACCGAGCCCGATCGGCCGTGGCAGGCCATCACTATCGGGCGCGGCGGCTGCTCGCAGCTGGGCCCGGTCGACGCCAAGTGGGCCAGCACGGTCTTGGCCGACCTGATCGATCTACGAACGACTGGACTGAGGGAGCCGATTCCTTTCAGTCAAAAGACTTCAGCCGAGTACGCCGCGCTGCGCTTCCGGGATCGGCAACCCCAGCTCTACCGACGACAGCTTGAGAAGCTTTGGGCACAGGACCGCGACGAGGCGTACGAGCGGTTCTTCGGGTCGAGTTTCGACGCAATACTCGTCCAGAAGTCGATCTCCAGTGAAGAACGCGGCAGCCTCGCCGAACCAAGCCGGTTCGGAACCCTGGCGCGAAGGGTGTTTCAGCCGCTCCTCGCCGTCGAAAGTCTGCGATGACCAGCGATCCGCCCCCATTCGACATCTGCGGCCCGCTGCCGACCGGGACCACCGTGCTGGAAGCAAGCGCCGGCACCGGCAAGACCTACACGATCGCTGCTCTCACCACCCGAGCGATCGCCGACGGCGCCGCTGAGCTGAACCAACTGTTGCTCGTCACCTTCGGACGGATGGCGACCAACGAGCTCCGGCTCCGGGTCCGAGAACAGTTGGTTGCGGCCGAGAGCTGTCTGGCCGATGCCATCGCGCACGATGTCCCGAGCAGGCCGCTCAGCGAACTCGAGGTCGCACTTTGCTCCGCCGATCCGGAAGAGCTCGCATGCCGCAGAGATCGGGTGGCCAGGGCACTTGCTGAATTCGACGCCGCCACGATCGCGACGACGCATGAGTTCTGTCTCGAGATGCTCGATGGTCTCGGGGTGCTTGGCGACCGTGAGCCTCATGCCACAGTCGTTGAGCACCTGACCGATCTAACGCGTGAGGTGACTACCGACCTCTACTTGCAGCGTTATGCAGCGAGCGGCTCGCCGCCCATGACCTACGACGAGGCATTGGAGGTGGCCAATCAGGCGGTCGAAGCCGTGCATGCTCGACTGGTGCCGAGCGGGCTCCGACCAGACGATCCAACAGGCAGTGGGGAGCGGGTGGCATTCGCTGCCGCGGTGCGGCAAGAGGTGGAACGCCGTAAACGGGCTGCCAATCTGTTCACCTACGACGACATGCTGACCCGGCTACGCGACGCTTTGGCCGACCCTGACCATGGACCAGCAGCCGTCGATCGTCTGCGCCGCCGATACCACATCGTCATGGTGGATGAGTTTCAAGACACCGACCCAATCCAGTGGGAGATCCTGCGTCGTGCATTCCATGACAACCGGGGGTCTGGGGGCGGAGCCCCCAGCGGGGGTACACCGGGGCAGAGCCCCCGTGCGTCGTTGATCTTGATCGGTGATCCCAAGCAGGCGATTTACGCGTTCCGCGGAGCCGACGTTTTCAGTTATCTGGATGCGGTGCAGCAAGCCGACCACGTCAGGACGCTGGCCGTCAACCGTCGCAGCGATCAGGCCCTGGTCGATGCGCTGCACATGCTGACCGGTGACGCCGCCCTGGGTGACGAACGAATCACCGTACGGCCGGTGACAGCTCACAACCACCAGCGGCGACTGATTCCTGCCGACGGTAGGGAACACATCGGCGCACCGATTCGGTTACGCGTCATGCCACATGAAGCCGATGCCGAGAAAGTCCCTAGTGTCGCCATCATCCGGCCACAGATCGCAGATGATCTCGTCGCTGATATCACCGCGCTGTTGGGCTCCGGCACGCAGCTGCTCGAAGGACCCTGTCCCCGACCAGTGCTCCCGTCCGATATCGCTGTGCTGGTACGCAAGAACGAACGCGGGGAGGCAATTCGCGACCTCTTGGTCGGCGCTGGAGTGCCGGCGGTGATGTACGGAGCCAGCTCGGTATTCGCCTCACCGATGGCACAAGACTGGCTGACTCTGCTGCTTGCCCTGGAACAAACCCGGCAACAAACAGTCCGGCAAGCCGCCCTGACCTGTTTCTTCGGCTGGACCTTTGCCGATCTGGCAATCGCGAGCGAGGAAGCGTTGATTGAGCTCACCCAGCGAGTCCGCTCTTGGAGCAAGGTGCTGCAGAGCCGAGGGGTTGCTGCCTTACTTGAGACTGCGACCGCTGAGAAACGGATTCCGGAACGTTTGCTGAGCCAGGGCGGCGGAGAACGAATGCTCACCGACCTGCGTCATCTCGGGCAGAGCCTGCACGCGGCCATGACTTCCTCCCAGCTCGGTGTCGGAGCCCTTGTCGAGTGGCTGCGGGCGCGTATCTCAGAGGCTCACCACACTGGCGTGTCCGAAGTCAGCCGACGGCTGGAGACCGATGCGAAGGCCGTCACGATCTTGACTGTGCATCGCAGCAAAGGTTTGGAGTTTCCGATCGTCTATCTCCCTGAGGCATGGGACCGCCATGCCAACGGCTCTGATGAGGGCCGAATCCTCAGATTGCACGAGCCGACTGCTGACAGCAACGGCGATTGTGTGCTCGATGTTGGAGGTCGGCACGGTCCAGGACGACCCGAGCGGTTCTCTCGGTATCGCGCCGAGGAGTCCGGCGAAGACCTCCGCTTGTTGTACGTCGCGTTGACTCGAGCGAAGTGTCAGGTGGTGACCTGGTGGGCGCCGTCATTCAACACCCGAGCCTCGGCGTTGCACCGCTTCGCTTGCCGGAAGCCAACGGATCCGCCAGAACCGAAGGCTGTCTACGATCTCAACGGCGATCCCTTCACCGGATGTCAGCTGGGTCCCGGATTCAGCGTTGAGGAAATGGCGCCACGGACTTTGACCGATTGGCGGCCCAGTCCCGAGCGGCAGCCGGCTTTGCATGCTCGGACTTTCGACCGCGAACTGGATCTGACCTGGCGCCGGACCTCCTATTCCGCCTTAACTGCGGCGGCGCACGGCGCTGACACATCAGTGCCAGCTGCCGGGAGCGAGCCTGACCTCAAACGTGAGGACGACGAATCTGCCTCAATTGCCTCGGCAACTAGCTCTGTACCAATTGCCGGTGAGCTGGTGGGCAGTCCGTCCGAGGACGGTCTGGATAGGCCATCGCCGATGCACGATTTGCCGTCGGGCGCCGAGTTCGGGACGGCCGTGCACGCAGTGTTCGAGCGAGTCGACCCGACGGCCCCCGATCTGTCGGCGGCGCTGCGCCAAGCCTGTGCAATGACACTCGCGCAAGGCCCAGCCGGAACGATGAGCACCGAAGACCTCGCGAGCGCGCTCCTTCCCGTCTTCCGTACGCCCCTTGGGCCTCTAGCCGATGAACAACGGCTCTGTGATATTTCTCCCGGCGACCGGCTTGCCGAGCTTGCCTTCGAATATCCGCTGACTGGCGGCGATATGACCAACGCCGACGTCACCGTGGGAATGCTGGCACCGCTGCTGCGCCGCCACCTTGCTCCGTCCCACCCATTGCGCGGATATCCCGACCTGCTGGATGACCCGGCACTAACAGGCCAGGTGCTGCGCGGCTATCTGAACGGCAGCATCGATGCGGTGCTGCGGATCCGACCGTCCGGCGAACCACCTCGCTACCTGGTTGTGGACTACAAGACGAACTGGTTGGGCGGTCTCGACAGCGAGGTGCTGAAGGTTGGGGACTATGCACCGCCGCGAATGGCCCAGGCCATGATGAGCGCGCATTACCCGCTCCAGGCGCTGCTGTATGCCGTAGCCCTGCATCGGATGCTGCGCTGGCGTCAGCCCTCATACGATCCCGCAATCCATCTCGGTGGTGTGCTTTACCTCTTCGTGCGCGGGATGGCCGGACCCGACACGCCGCGAGTCGATGGTGTGCCGTGTGGCGTCTTCGGTTGGCATCCGTCGCCTTCACTCGTCGTCGAATTGTCTGCCCTCCTCGATGGGGTATCGCTATGACCACGCAGCTGGACTTCTACCGCGAGATAGTTCCCAAGCCCATCGAGCTGCGTACTTTGCCGACAGACGTGCGCCCTGAGCTTGTCGAAGGGCCCGCGTCGACAAGCTCCGACCGCAGGCTCGTGCAGTCGGCGAGTGGCCTGCTTTCGATCTTCTACCACGCCGGCATCCTTAATCCGGCAGATGTGCACACCGCGGAAACGGTGTGCCGGATCGGGCATGAGGCCGACGAGAACGTGCGCCTCGCCCTCGCGTTGACCGTTCGTGCACTGCGCAAGGGCTCGGTCTGCATCGATCTCAGCACCGTCCGCGACACCGCCTTCGACGAAGTTGAGGGCTCAATTGATCTTGACACCCTGCCGTGGCCTGACCCGGGACGATGGATGGCGGCGATCCAGGCAAGTCCGTTGGTCGCGGATGGCGCTGATCAGGCTGGTGGACGACCGCTGCGATTGGCTGGTGGCTTGCTCTATCTCGAGCGGTACTGGCAGCAAGAGGAGCTGGTTCGGATTCAGCTGCAACAGCGTTTCAGCGCAGCCGCGCCGGAGATCGACAAGTTACGCTTATCGGCTGCATTGCAGCGGCTCTTCGACCACGAAGGGCTGGCCGACGGTGAGGCAGACCGTCAGCAACTTGCTGCCGCGGTCAGCGCTCTCGGCCGCGTCACTGTGCTGGCGGGCGGACCCGGAACCGGCAAAACCACAACGGTCGCCAGGCTCCTTGCGCTGTTGCAAGATCAGCCCGGACCTGCCTTGCGCGTCGCGCTTGCTGCCCCGACCGGAAAGGCAGCGGCCCGGCTAGAAGAAGCAGTGCGAGCCGCTACGGCCCAGCTTGGTCCGGCAGATCGTGAGCGATTGGGCGACCTTACGGCGTCGACCCTGCATCGGCTGCTCGGTTGGCTGCCCTCAAACCGGAGCCGGTTCCGGTATAACGCCACGAATCACCTGCCACATGACGTGGTGATCGTCGATGAAATGTCGATGGTCTCTCTTACGATGATGGCCCGCCTGCTCGAGGCAGTCCGGCCCAGCGCTCGACTAATCCTGGTCGGCGACCCTGATCAACTCTCTTCGGTCGAGGCGGGCGCTGTGCTGGCCGATATCGTACGGGCTCCGGGTGCACCGGATACTGATCTTGGCGGGCTGTTGATCGAGCTCGGCTTGATCGCCGAAGCGGAACGCGCGCCAGTCCATGGGGTCGTACAACTCAGCCATACGTGGCGCTTTGACGGTGCCATCGAAGCACTCGCTCGCGCCATCCGGGCCGCCGACGCCGATACCGCAATTGACGTGCTGCGCTCTGGCGCAAGCGATGTGCACTTCAGCGAAGTTGATCTTGAATCCGCCGCGACGGAGACTTCCGTACATGCTCTGGCAGGAATGGCCGCACAAGTCCGCGAGGCAGGCATCGCCATGCTTCAAGCCGCCACATCTGAAGACACCACCGCTGCACTGGCGGCGCTCGATCGACATCGCTTGTTGTGCGCGCACCAGCACGGGCCGTACGGAGTGCTGCGCTGGGGTCTAGAAGTGGAGCGCTGGCTGACCGAGTCGATTCCCGGGTACGCCGAGGATGGCGAGTGGTACGTGGGGCGGCCGTTGCTGGTGACCGCGAACGACTATGAGATGTCGCTCTATAACGGCGATACGGGCGTCATTGTGCAGACGCCAGAGGGCGTACGCGCCGCATTTGCTCGGGGCGCGGGGGCCAAGCTCTATCCGCCCGTGCGGCTGGACGCTATCCAGACCGTTCATGCGATGACCGTGCATCGTGCTCAGGGCAGCCAGTTCGACACCGTGTCCTTCGTGGTGCCGCCTCCCGACTCGCCGCTGCTCACCCGCGAGCTGCTCTACACCGCAGTGACCCGCGCCCGCCGTCAAGTCAACCTGATCGGCTCTGAACAAGCCGTCCGTCGAGCGGTGTCGCGTCCGGCGAACCGGGCAAGCGGCCTCCGCCACCGACTAGCCACAGCCGGCAGAGCAGGCGATTAACAGTCAAATCGGATCGCGCGCGCCGCTGTCCTGGACGAAACGAGCGAGCAGCCAGCCGTGCTTACAGTTCGGCTTCTGCAGTGCCGCTGGCTGCGGCCGAGTGAGGAAGGCAGCGGCATTCAACGCGCGATCCGCGCCGAGCGAGCTTGGCGAGCGAGGCAATCTAAAGGGGCGCTTCGCCGTCGCGCCAGGCTTGAATCATCCGGGCCGCGATTGAGCTCCTTCCGGGCAGCCCGAGTTCGCCTTTTGCGAGCTTGGCGGTGAGCTGATCACGCGTGTACCACTCGGCATGAGCGATCTCCTCGAGATCCACGCAGACATCTGTACCTTCGGCCCGAGCGAAGAACGCGACCATGAGCGAGCGCGGGAACGGCCACGGCTGGCTGCCGAAGTAACGCAAATCGGACAGCGTGACGTCGACTTCCTCACCGATTTCGCGGTGGATCGCCTGCTCGAGCGACTCCCCGGTCTCGACAAATCCGGCCAACACGGAGACTCGATTCCCCCATGCCTGCTGGCCACCGAGAAGCAAGCGATCATTGGCGTCAATAACCGCAACAATCACTGCAGGATCGGTCCGCGGGAAGTGTTCTTGGTTGCATACGGCGCAGTGCCGGGCGTATCCACCGTTGATCACAACCGTGGCGCCACCACATCTCGGGCACTGCGGCTCCAATCGATGCCAATGTGTCAGCGCTGAGGCGGTGGCGGCGATATCTCGTTCATTGTCGGTGAGCTGGAAGCCAACCTCCCGGAAGTCGTGCACCTCTCCTTCGGTCAACGTCTCCACGGCCCAGATCGGATCACCGTTGAGCAGCCCGAGCAGCCGGTGCCGCTGGCTGTCGTACGCCACGAAGGGCTTCGTCATCCGGAGCTTGCTGCCTCCAGCGTTGGTAGTGAATCGCGACTCGGCGTCGAGTTTAAGCAGTTTCGCGTTCTCATCCCGCCAGAGTCCAGCCACCCATTCCGGCGATCGGCGGTGGTGGTCGACGCGATCGAGATCGCTCGCGATCGCCCAGTCGATCATGAGATCAGGGTAGCTGCTGAACCTGGGTGCTCAGGATCGATTCGATTACCTCGCGGTCGGGAAGTGCCTCCGGCCGTACGATCTCGTCGCCCCGTACGTGGTAGAAGATCGCGTCGATTTCCCCTACGGCAAGGCCATGCGCTTCAGCCCAGGCCAGCCGGTAGATCGCCAGCTGCAGCGGATCGGCGGTTTCAGCTGGACCGGTCTTCCAGTCCACTACTTGGAACAGCGCCTCCCCAGCTGCCGACGGCGTGGGCTGCCGGTAAACGGCATCGATCCTGCCGCGGATGAGCCGGCCACCAATCCAAATGCTGAACGGTGCTTCGATCGCGTACGGCACGGCGCTCCCGAACCGACCCGCCGCGAAGGCTTCGCAAAGCTGACGTAGTTCTTCTTCGTCGTACGCGCCCGAGTCCGCCCGGTTCGGCACGTCATCAAGATCAAGAAGCTGCTGCTGACCCAAGCCGCCATGTGGCAACTGAGCACCGAAATAGCGTTCCACCCAATGATGAAAGCGGGTACCGAAACGGGCAGATCGCGACGGTTGCCGGGGCATCGGCCGTGCCAGCTCAGCGGCAAAAGCTGCGGGATCGGCGTGTAACCGCTGCACAGCAGTCGTCGACAGCTGATTGGGCAGCTCGACCAGCTGATCGCCCGACCGCCACTCAACGGCCTCAGCCAGCAACCTGTCGATGTCGGAGTCCCACCCAGCGACGATTTCATGATCATCGAGCAACAGCGGCTCACTCTCCGGATCCTCGTACCGCCCGAGCTCGGTGAAGCGACGCCGCGCGCGCTCCACATCCAGCGCGGCATCCTGCCGTCTCGCCTGAGCTTCGGGATCCAGCGGCGCCGGCCAGGTTTGCGGAGCTACCTCACTCACCAAAGGATTGTTCGGTCCGGGCGGCTCGGCCTCCGCAAGGAGCTGATCTTGCTCGACCGCCTCCTCGATGATCGCCTGTAAATACGTCGAGGCCGCTCGAGGGTTGCTCAGATCGGGTCGCCAAGAGTGCCCCGTGCCCACCAGTAGCCGCTTTGCCCGCGTGACGGCCACGTAGGCCAGCCTGTCCTCGGCCAGCAGCTGCTGTTGGCTGAGCTGCTGCTTGTATTCCGCCATTCCAGCATTGGTTGCTTCAGTGAGCTGGGGAATCGACCCAGCATCCCCGCGCAGGTCGGCGGGTAGCACAGCTGGGTTCAACACCCAGTTATCCGTGACGCGATCACTAGGAAATACGCCCTTCATGAGGGCTGGCAAGAAGACTGCCTCCCACTCCAGCCCCTTTGCCTTATGAACAGTCAGCAGCTTGACTGCATCACGGTCTGAGGGGACAGCCTGTTCCAGTCCCGTGCCTTGATCACGTTCAGCGTCCAAGTAGCCGAGCAGGCCGGGCAACGAGGCATCACCATCGACATCCACGTACGCGGCAACCGCGTCGAGAAATGCTCCGAGCTGGTCCCGGCGCGAGGTGCGCGCGAACTCCGGTGTCGCCATCACCTCAACGTCCAAGCCGATCGTGGTGATGATCCGACGAACCAGATCGAGCACTGGCTCGTCGCTGTGGCGTCGCAGCCACCCCAGCTCAGCCGACAGCTGAGCAAAGCGCTCACGGCCTTCCGGCGAATAGAGCGCCTCCCCAGGGCTATCGAGGGCATCGAGCAGACTGACGACCTCCGTCGGGTCGACCTCGGCGACGGCCTGTTCAAGGGAGTAGAGGACCGCTGCATTGCGCGGCTCCTGTCCAGCCTCCTGAACGTGGCCACCTGCGGCGCGCGCAAGCTCGCGAGCACGCCGGCCAAGTAGGCCAAGATCGCGGGGCCCGATCCGCCACCGAGGACCGGTCAGCAGCCTGATCAAGTCCGGATTGGCCGTGACATCCTCGATCACTCGCAATACGGCGGTGATGTCCATGATCTCGGGCAGATACAACAGGCCGCCAAGCCCCACGATCTCGACAGGCACGTTTCGGGAAGTCAGCTCGCCATAGAGCGGGGCGATGTCAGCGTTGCGACGGGTCAGCACGGCGATCTCCGCCCAGCGCGAGACCTCGCCCTGTTCCTTCAGCCCCGCGATGTGGTCACCGATCCAACGGATCTCCTCCGGCCAAGTTTCGAAAGTCGCCGCGCGCACGTGACCCGCGGTAGTTCGCTCCGGTGCTTGCAGCAGGCCGAGACCGTCAAGGCCGTTGTCGGCCGGTACATGTTTGGCGGTGCGCGTTGAGTCGGCTTCGCTTCGCAGCGGCCGGCTCAGCGCATTGGCAACATCAAGGATTGTTCGGCCGCTACGCCGGTTGACCGTAAGGGCATAGCGACGAGCCGATGACCCGTCCACGCGCGCAAAGTCGTCGGCGAAGGTCATGATGTTGCTCGCCGCGGCACCCCGCCACCCGTATATCGCCTGGAAGGGATCGCCAACAGCAGTCACCGGATGGCCGCGACCGTCCGCAGCGGTCTGTCCAGAGAACAACCCGCGCAGCATCATCGCCTGGGCCGCGGAGGTGTCTTGATACTCATCGAGTAGCACGACTCGGAAAGCGGCACGCAACGCGCTGGACACCTCAGGGACCTCAGTAGCCAGTCGAGCCGCGATAGCCATCTGGTCGGCGAACTCCACTAATCCAAGCCGCCGCTTGAGGTCCTGATAGTCCCGTACCAGACTGGCGAGTTCGAGGCGCTCCTGACAGGCGATGATCGCCTTTTTGATGTCGGCATAAGTGTTGCCTCGGTTGTTGCGCGGTGCCGAGGCCAGGCCCAGCTGCAGATCGCGAGCGTGACCGTCCAGATCATCCACTTCTACGAGGTGCTGTTGAAGATCGGCATCGAGCCTGAGTACCCGCTCCGTTACGGTCGCCGGCCGAAGTCGGGAAATGAATTCGAACGGCCCCGCCGCAGCCTTCACGACCCGCGATGCCAGCCGATACCGGGTGGCCCCACTGATCAAGGTCGGGTCTGCCTCAAAGCCGAGCCGCAGCCCATGTTCAGCCACCAGCCGTGCGGCGAAGGCGTCATAGGTCATGATCAACTGTTCGCCCGATTCGTCGATGCCGCGGTCGGCGATTACCCCGGCCTGCAACAATGCGTTGCGTACCCGTTGAGAGAGCTCGGCCGCCGCCTTTCGGGTGAACGTCAGGCCGAGCACCTCTTCGGGTCGTACCGCCCCAGTTCCTACGAGCCACACCACACGGGCCGCCATTACCGTCGTCTTGCCAGATCCCGCCCCCGCGATGATCACACCTGGTTCGAGCGGCGCGGTGATGGCATCCAGTTGCTGCGTGGAGAAGGAGATGCCCAGCGCATCGATCAGCTCCGCCGGGCTGTCAAGTCGAATCCGCCGCACTGGCGGCGTCAGGGTATAGACGGTCATTTCACCACCTGCTGGCCGGCCGGCTGCGCGGGACAGCTTGTACGGAAGGGGCAGTATCGACAGCCAGGTCCGATGCGAGCGTCGTGATCTTCGCTACGAATGATCAGCGCAGCCTCGGCCAAGCGGCGATGCACCCACGTCGGCTGGTTAGGCAACACTGAGCGTTCGGCCCCGTCCAGAGGCTTGATCGGAAACGGGACATCATCAAGCGACGCTTGGAGAAAAGTCCTCGGATAGCCGCTTTCCCGCTCGGCGAGCCTGAGATAGACCAGTTCAGCACCGGCCGGCCGGGCGCCCTCCCCCGCTACGGCGGCGAAAGCGCCTTGGTGGACCGCCAACTGATAGACGCCAAGCTGATCATGTAGAGCGATATCGGCAGCGGTCGGCGCAGCCTTCGAAGTCTTGAAGTCGACGATTCGAATGCGCCCGTCGGGATCCCGCTCGACCCGATCAGCGCTACCGGTGAGATGGACTCGATCGGTGCCCAGATCAACCTCGCAGGAGAACTCCACCTCGGTGCCAAGCAGCGTCTGATCCGACCTGGCCTCTTGCCAGGTCTGAAATCGCTCCAGTGCGGACTCGGCCTCCACGCGCTCGACCGCCGACAGCCAGTGGGCATCGAAGGTGAGCTGATTCCAAACCGACTCAAGATGGTGCGAGAGCTCATCGTGATCTACCTCGGCGTGGGCGCCGTACTCGGCAAGCACATGGACCACCGAGCCGAAGCTGGCCGCAGCCGAGCGGGGCGGCTCTCCGTGCGCCTTCCGCGCTAGGAACCACTGCCGCGGGCAAGCCAACACGCTCGCTAACTGACTGCCGGAGAGATGCACCGGTTCTTCCGGCGCCACCAGGGGCTGATCTGATCGAGTTAGCGGACGCATGCCCCACCAACACTCGGGTTGGGCAGCTCGGATCAACAGCTGGCCGTCACCATCGGTGGCATCGGCAAGCCGCGCGAGCCGTACGCCGGCTTCTTCCCGAAGACGCGGCGAGGCTTCCGGGTCGACCATGATGCTTCGAAGTTCGCTGACCATAGCCGGCAGCGTCAGCGGTCTTTGCGGCCGGCCAGACAACTCGCGTGGCGACACGCCCAGCTCGGTGATGAAGCGGGACGGTTGGTCGGCCTCTCCCTCGGTGCCCGCGACCGCAGTCACCACCAGTCGCGATCGTGCGCGGGTGCATGCGACGTAAAAGAGCCGACGTTCCTCGGCGATCCGGGTCGCGGTCGGGACCGGTGCCATCACTTCGCGACGACCCAGACGATCCGGCTCAAGCAGTGATCCGCGCCGGCGTACGTCTGGCCAGCGACCTTCCTGGACACCCCCAACGACGACCAGCTCCCACTCCAGCCCTTTTGCGCGGTGGGCGGTAAGTAACCGAACCGCCGACCCCCGCAGCTCCGACTCGCGCAACGGATCCGCTGGAATCTGCTGACCTTCGATCTCGGCGAGAAAGCCGGTCACCCCGCGAAGCCCCGAGACTTCTTCGGAGCGAGCCGCAATGTCGAAGAGAGCGCAGATCGCGTCCAGATCGCGGTTGGCTCGACGGCCCGCCTCTCCGCCAGCGGCCGCCTGCGTCCGGAGCTTTTCCGGCCAAGCCGTCTGGGACCACAGCAGCCACAAGGCCTCTTCTGCGGTACTCCCGGTGCGAATTGAATGTTCACAACGCCGCAGCAGTTGAGCTAGGCGGCGAGCAGCTTCGACGTCGGGGCTTGACGCGCAGTCATCCAAAAGCTCCTGATGATGCAGCGCCACGCTGATCAATTGGGCGGAAGGCCGCGGCAGGGCGGTACCAGCCAGCTCGGCGCGCTCTGCCTCCCGCAAGGCCCGGCCAAGGCGGCGGGTCGCCATGCTGTCCAAACCACCGATGGGCGAGGTGAGCAGCAACTGTGCCTCATCGGCAGTCGGCGTGCAGCCGCGAGCAGCAACCTGAAGAGCCAGCAAAAGAGGACGCACGGCGGGGTCAGCGGCCAAGGGTATTTCGTCACCGGCCACTTCGACGGGGACTCCAGCAGCGACCAGTGCGCGGGTGAGGCCGGGGATCATGGCCCGGCCGGCGCGTACCAGCACTGCCATGTCGGTCCATGCCAGATTGTCGCGGAGATGAGCCCGACGCAGGATATCTGCGATGCGCTCAGCTTCCGCACCGGCGCTGTTGCAGGTGAAGACCTCCACTTTTCCCTTGGGAACTTCCGGATCTGCAATGGGATGCCGGAATGCCTCGAATACCTCGGCTGGCAATGATCGGGGCAGACCGAGGCGGCTGACCACACGGCGGCTTGCAGCCAGCAAGGCACTGCCGAAACGGCGAGTACGGTTCAGCGCCAGGACCGGTGCCGGTGCGCCGTCTCGGGTTCGGAACAGCTGCGGAAAGTCCAAGATTCCGCGGGCCTCAGCACCGCGAAAGGCATAGATCGACTGATCGGGATCTCCGACGACGATCACGTCGCGACCATCACCGGCTATGACCTGCAAGAGCCGTACCTGGGAAGGATCGGTGTCTTGATACTCGTCGACGTAAACGCAACCGATCTCACTGCGTAGCGTTGTCACGATCTCTGGTTTGGTGAGCAAGATTCGGCAACGGTGCACGAGTTCGGCGTAGTCCAGGACGCCTTCGGCATCGAGTACGTCCAGGTACTCGTCGAAGAAGGTGCCAACGCTGACCCACTCTTCTCGGCCAGTGGCATGACCGGCCGCGACAACGTCATCGGGATCCATGCCAAGCTGTCGTGCCTTGGCAAGCACGGCACGAACCTCGCTGGCAAAAGCACGAGTGGGAAATGCCCGAGCGAGTGACTCCGGCCATCGGGCGCGTCGAGTCTCCAGGCTGCCCTGAAGTGTTTCCCGGACGCGAAACTCCTGCTCGGGTCCGGTGAGTAGGCGCAGTGGCGCGCCAAGGCCATCCGATTCCACGCCAACTTCGTCACCGAACCGGCGCACCAATGCGTAGCAGAAGGCATGGAAGGTCATCGCCAATGGGGTCACCGTGCTACGCCCCAATCTGCCGGCGATTCGCGCCCGCAGGTCCGCTGCGGCCTTTCGGGAGAAGGTCAGCACAAGGATGCTGTCGGGCGTGGCGCCGCGGCGTTCGATCCGGTCCACCACGCACTCCACCAATGTTGTGGTTTTGCCGGTGCCAGGTCCTGCCAGCACCAATAGCGGGCCTCCGCCATGATCAACGACGGCGCGCTGCGACGAATCGAGCACTGGAGGTGTGGGCAGCTTCTCCGCCCCCCGAGTCAAGCGGTACATCGCGTGAAGTCCTGGTCTAGATGAGATCAGCTCCTACTACGCAGGTATTGGATCAGAGCTGACTGACAAATTCTCGGATTCGCGCGCCCCCGTTTCCGAAACCGGTCACGAGCAACATCGAAAACGGCGATTTCTGTGTTGCCTCCGACCGGTTTCTAGAGGATCCGAGTTAAGACAACACTGGATCGCGCGAGATCTTAGGAGATGGGTTTGTTACGCCAGGCGGAATCGAAGATCGCGACGGCCGCGGCCGCGACGAGCCCGGTGCCCAAGATCAAATCGCCGAGCTGAGCGAAGGGATCGAAGTAGATCGTGGTACTGCCGTCTCGGATGAGGGCTGCGTACGCGAGCACCGTCATGCTCAGCACATAGTTGGTCAACACCAGCAGCACTCGGGTAGAGCGCGGAAAACGACGGCTCTCGCCATTTGCCCAACCGGAGCCCGTGAAAAGGTCCCAGCTCAAACCGAACAGCACCAGAGCCACTCCAGAGAAACCCAGCACAGCCCCGAGCGGATCGGAGATGAAGTCCCGGTAGGAGAACAGTGCGGACAAGATCAACAATCCCGCGAACGCCAGAGCGCGCTGCGCCGTGAGGCTCCGGCGAGCTAACAAGATCACAATCGCGACGATCACTACCCCAGAAGCCACCAGGTTGAGCGCATCTGGATTGATCGGCGCCGGCGTCCGATTGCCGAACAGCAGCTGACGTGCCAGTGCCACCAACATGACGCCAACACAGCCCATCACAAGAGCCCGGCCGGGTTGCCCTCGCCGGGCCGCTCGAAGGGCGAGGAACAGCAAGACCAGTCCAAGCAGTACCCGGCTGGGGTCGACGACACCAGTGAGGAGCGTCGTAGCGTCGAAGAACAGCCGTCCCATGCCGGCGCCTCCAGCTTGAAGTGAGGCGACCACTTGGACGACGGCGAGAAAGACCTGAACCGGAATGGCGATCGCGATCAGCGAGGCGGCCACGACGAAGCCGATCCGGCCCAGCTCGTCTCCCAATCCTGACACCTGAGGAACTGCTCCTCGACGCGCAGACAATCGCAGCACGGCGAGCCCTACCACGGCGAAGGCGGCAACGAGTGCAACCGCCCACAGCAGCGCAATCAAGCCCTCGACCACCGGATCTCGGTGCGTGATCTGCCAAGCGCCCTGCGCCAGCCGGATGCCGACAACCACTGCCAAGATCACGTACGGCCAGGTTCGCCTGGCAAGCCGCTGCGCGCTCTGTGTCGCCGAAACGGTGGCCCGTACCGTCACATCCGCAACTGAGGCACCAGCCAGGGTTGCTGCCGGCAGCGCAAGGTAGCCAAGCAATGACGCAGTCTGCTGCAGGTTCAGCGGATTGAAATCTTGGCCGAAGATCTTGGCTTCCCGGGTTTCGGCGACTCCGATAGTCATCGACAAGCCGATCAACGCCCACATCACAGCAAATTCCCACCACGCGAAACTGCGACGCCATCGCGTGATGACGAATACGAGCATCGCGAGCATCAGGACGGCCGCCAGTATCGGCCAGCCTGCCCAGCCGGCTAGCGATGCGCTGCGCAACGACCAGGTTCCCATCACGATCAGCGTGAACAGTAGACCGAGCAGTTTGAGCCACCACGGACCATGCTGGGCAGCCGCCATTAGCGCGGCGACCCCGAAGGAAAGGAAGAGGACTAGTGGCCACACGGTTTGTTCCGGCAGGCCGAGACCAGAGCCAAAGCCGAAAACGATCAATGTGCTGTGCTTACGGATCAATCCGGAAAAGATCACTATCAGCCCGGCGATAGTGAAGACGGTGTAGCCGGTCAATACGATCGCGCGGAGCCCGTACGGCCACAGCACGTCTCGCAGTCGACCCTGCTCGATGGGCTCGACCAGCGTCTGGCGGTACAAGGCCGTGAGGAATCGCACAGGTCGCGACCGGCCCGGGCGATCTAGGTGCCCCGAACCTGCAGCGAGGGCTAAATCCGTTGCGTGCACTGAGCCCGTCGAAGGACCGGCGTTGAGCTTCTCTGTGCCGGTGGCCGAATAAGAGTCAGACTGCATTGTCTCGTGCCTGAAAGGTCCAGTCGTTGCTGAACAACAAGACGCCTTGTTGGATCCCGAGCGCAGGCCGCTCCTGCTGTGAGATGGTCAGCGCGGGCAGCTTCCACCCAGAGACCGTGCTGCCGTCTCGCGCGATTACCGATGCGTCTGTCGGGCCCCATGTCACAAGGTGATCTTGTGACGGGGTAAGCCGGAGCAATGGCCCGAGCTGCTTCAGGACTCGACCGTCAGCGCTCAATATGACTGACTCACTCTTGGTCGCTACGACCACCTGATCAGCAAAGCTCGTCATATCGGTGAGCGTTCCGAAGATCGGGCGCACCCATCTGTGCCGGCCCGACTCAGTAGCGAGCGCGTGCGCTGTTTGATCTTGAATCACTACAGCGGTGTTTCCGATCACCCTGGCCGCGCTGCCCTGCATGTCCACATTCCAACGAGGTTCGCCGGTGCTTTGATCGAAGGCGGTGGTGGCACCGCCACGGTCCATGATCACGATCACACCCGCGCCGACTGCCGGCGACACGTTCACGTCTGATGCGACGCTGCGCTGCCATTGCACGGCACCTGTCGCAAGATCAAATCTTCGAATTTCACCGGCAAGATCGACAATAACGGCGTCTGCATCGTTGATCCTGACTGGGGCTGTTGGTCCAAGATCATCAAGTGTCAGCTGCCAAAGCCGCACTCCGGCATCGGAGTAAGCAACCATCTGGCGGTTGCTTGTCGTCGCAATGATCACATTGCCGAAGGCACTGAGCGTCATAACGCTGCCACCCGGATGCCCTCGCCAGACCGAGGTCCATGCCTCCGGTGACTTCGGGGTCATGGCGACCAGATCGCCCCCGACCGCAGGACGGATCACCAGGTCAGACTCCGTTCCCACTGGCGTCACGGCCGATGGCGAGCCCAGCATGGGGCCTTCTCCGAAGGTCGGATTGAACGAGATGGTGCCGAAATTCTTGGTTGTCCAGTGCTGCGGCACTGTCCAATGAATGGGGGCATTTCTGGTCGTCTGAACGCTCGGGGGCGGCGGATCTATCCGGGTGGAATTGGTGCGTACGTCGGCATAGCTCTGGCTCTCCGCCAACATGCCCGCACCCCGGCACCAGGTTTGGGCCAGGTTCACAATCCGGCCCAGTTGACCGGCCTTCGATAAGTACCGGACCTCACCAGTTACCTGGAGGCAATCACGGTCGAGGGCATCGGCCCTGAGCTGGCTGCGATAGTCATAGGTGTCGCCGGCAGATCCGGAGCCGCTCCACTCCTTTCCAGCACGTAGGTCGGCCGGCAACAGCAGCAATGCGGGGCTGTAGACGTAACCCTCGGACTGCGTACTTATAGCCATTAGCTCGACGCCGGTATTGACGCGATAGAAGCGAATGGTTTGGGCAATGGCTGCTGGGTCGTTGATCGCCGTCGTCGTGGTGCGCAGAATCTGAATCGATTCGTAGCTGGCATAGGCCGCATCAACAATCTTGTTCGCGAAGGCGGTATCGGTGCTGAACAGGCCGGTAACCCCCGAGAGACGTGCCGCTTCAGTGACTGTTAGTCCGGCCGTTGTCTTGAGCTCGCGTGTCGTGGCTGTCCGCTCATAAGACACTGCGCCATCCGCCGGCAGGTAATCGGCGGCGGTGCTGGTGTTACGGAGAATCCCAGAGTTGGCGACGAGTGCAGTCCCGGCAAGAAGCGCGGCCACCAGACCGAATATCACCAGCGGCCGCCACCACGGCCGAGAATCTTTTGGTTCCGGCCAGGTGGGGTTGACAGCGACACTGCCCAGTGGGTCCAAGGGCAGAGTGGACCAGTCCTGAACGGGGAACGGCGACCACGGCTGGTCGTCGACACTCGATGGCTCGCTGCGCCCACGATTCTTCCGCTCGCTCCGCTCGCGGCCCATCGGGCTTGGAACCCGCCGCAGTCGTCGTCGCTCCCGGAGGGAAAAGCGCCTCCGCTCCCTCCTCCTGCGTTCGGCGGGGCGCGATCCGGCTTGCGGCATGCGGAAAGTATCTAATGCGTTTCTGAGTCAAAATCGCCGATTGGCAAGCACGGGTATCGCTGCGCGGGTCTTGGCGACTACATCGAGGTCGAGGTCCGCGACCATCAGGCCGCGCCCGGCGCCCAACGATTGCAGCACCTCGCCGCGAGGCGAGATCACCGCGCTGTACCCAACACCGGTTGGTGCGGTGTTCGATTGCTCGCTCGGGCCCTCCGATGCGCCGGATCCGACGTCTGCCGCAGCCGGATCGGCCTGCCCGGCCGCGACGAGATAAGAGGTGGCGTCAAGTCCGCGGGCCCGAGTCAGCAGCTGCCACTGCTCGACCTTGCCGGGCCCGGCACCCCACGAGGCGGCAACACAGATAACTTCAGCTCCAAGCTCAGCGAGTCGGACATAAAGGCCGGGAAACCGTAGGTCGTAGCACGTAGTAAGTCCGACGTTCGTTTCTCCAACGGTGATCATGACCGGCTCGGCGCCGGGCGTGACTGTGTCGGATTCGCGGAACCCGAAAGCATCGAAGAGGTGGATTTTGTCGTAGTACGCGTCAACACCGGGGCCGACGGCACGCAACGTGTTCCGCACCCGGCCGGCACCACCTGGCGTGAACATTCCGGCTACCACAACAACCTGATCATGTTCAGCGATCTTTCGCAGCTGCTGCGACCAGGGCCCATCGACTGGTTCGGCGATGTCAGCCAGCGGCAGGCCGAAGCGTCGCATGGTCGCCTCTGGAAAGACCACCAGCTGCGCGCCTTGCGCCGCGGCCTCGGCGGTTTGAGCCGCGACGACTTCAAGATTTTCCTCAGGATCTGCTCCACTCAGAATCTGCGCGATGGCCACCCGCAGTGTGCTCATCCGAGGTCTCCTTCTTGACGATTCATCTGCCACACCAGCACTTCCGCTTCGGTGTGTGACGTGAGCCTCAGCTGGTCCGACCCTGATAGCCGGAGCGAGTCGCCGGCCTCCAGCCGTCCCACCGTCTCGGCCTCGACAACGCCACGCGCGAGATAGACATGCAGCAAGTCACCGACCGGCAGCGTACGCGTGACACCGGCTGGCAGCACACCTACCCACAGCGTTGATCCGCCGCTGCCCAGACTTACCACCGCATCGGGATGCCGACCTGAGGCGACCGGTACCCAGCCGCTGCCAAGATCACCTAGCGCAAGTTCCCGCTGCTGGTAGCTCGGAGGGCCACCAGGCTCGTCCGGTCGAATCCACATCTGGACGAAGTGGACCGGCTCGGCTTGACGCGTGGGATCGATTCGGTAGGCATCATTGCGCTCCGCGTGCACAGTCCCTGAACCTGCGCTCATCCGCTGCGCCAATCCCGGATAGATCAGGCCCGAGTTGCCGTGTGAATCCTCATGAACGAGTGATCCAGAAAGTACCCAGGTAACGATCTCCGCGTCCTGATGCGGATGATCTGCATAACCGGCGCCGGCGCGTACCAGATCGTCATTGTTAACGAGCAGAGCACCGAATGAGACATTGCCGGGGTCGTAGTGTTCGCCAAAGGAAAAGCTGTGGTGAGTTTCCGCCCAATCCGTCTTCGTCAGGAAACGCAGCCTTGCACGGCGCAGCTCAATGCCTGATGTTTCAATGCCCGATGTTTCAATGCCTGATGTTTCCATGCCCGATGTTTCCATGCCTGGTGTTTCGATCCTCGGTGTACCCACTGATTCAGTATCGCGGTTGAATTCGTCGACGTACTCTCGCCTCATGTCCCCACGGCCCGTTCCTGAACCCATCGCACCCGGCCAGGAATCAGTCTGGGACTATCCACGCCCGCCCGCGATAAGAGTCAGTGATGAGGAAATCATCGTGATCTTGGGCGGAGTGGAGATCTGCGAGACCCGAAGCAGCTGGCGCGTTCTGGAAACCGGCCATCCACCGACCTACTACCTACCTCGTTCCGCGTTCAGCGAAGGCTCATTGAGGCCCGCTCGCGGTACGTCATTTTGTGAGTGGAAGGGCTTCGCTTCCTACTTGGATGTGCTCGGCGGTGGCAAGGTTGCGCCTCGGGCCGCGTGGTACTACCCACACCCCAAAGCTCGCTTCTCCGTCCTTATTGATCATGTGGCGATCTACGCCAGCGAAATGGATGAGTGCATCGTCGATGGCGAGCGCGTGGTGGCGCAGCCGGGTAAGTATTACGGAGGATGGATTACCTCCAATGTCTGCGGCCCCTTCAAAGGTGCAGCAGGTACTGATAGCTGGTGAGTCGATGTATGACGACTATGCCGAGCTGGTATTGAGTCTGGTCGAGCAGATTCCACCCGGCCGAGTGGCGACCTATGGAGACATCGCCGAAATGGCGGGCCGCGGTGGACCACGACAGGTCGGGCATGTCATGGCACGGTTCGGTGGCGGGGTTCCGTGGTGGCGTGTGGTGCGCGCGGACGGCCGACCGGCCCGCAGCCTGGAAGAGACTGGATTGAGATTGCTTAAGGCCGACAAGACTCCGCTTAAGGGTGATCGGGTTGACATGGCTCGAGCGCGTTTCCTAATCGACAACTGAGCGGATAGCCGAAGCCGGTCCATTACGGTCCAGTGATCAGCAATTAAGTGTCGAGACACGACATTGAGCAGGGTTCACATTGCGACGTGATCTATGACAGGCTAGGGACGCTGTTGCAAGTGGTCTGTTGTCGTGGTCTGTCTACGCCCCCAGAACTTTGCGTGGGCGTGAGGAAGAACCTGGCGTCCAACAGCAGTCGGGATCGTGAGGTGCGGTTCCGAATGCAGATGCTAGGAGAGATGTTTCATGGCGCAGGGAACCGTTAAGTGGTTCAATGCCGAAAAGGGCTACGGCTTCATCGCCGTGGACGGCGGCGGTCCGGATGTATTCGTCCACTACAGCGCAATCGAGGCAACCGGATTCCGGACCCTCGATGAGGGCCAGCGTGTGGAGTTCCAGACCACCCAAGGCCCGAAGGGTCCGCAGGCCGACCAGGTACACCCGGTCTAAGTTTCGCCACGACAGATGAGCCCCGGTACCGATTGGTACCGGGGCTCAATGTTGCTCAGGTGCCTACGTCAGAACGGAGGGCAGGTGCACAGCAACCACACTGAGGTAAACGAGGATCCACGCAGCTCCGAACGAGAAGGCCAACTCTCCGATCTGCTCGTCATCGACCTCTCGCGTGCGGTCGCCGGCCCGCACGCGGCCATGATGCTCGGCGACCTGGGAGCGAAAATCGTCAAGGTCGAACAGCCCGGTCCCGGCGACGAGGCCCGGAGCTGGGGTCCACCTTTCGCGACCGGTTCCGACGGTCAGGCAGTCTCCACGTACTTTCTGTCCGCCAACCGCAACAAGGACTCCATCGCGCTCGACCTCAAGGACGCCCATGCCATGGCACTGCTGCGCAAGCTTCTGGCCAGGGCAGATGTGCTGATTGAGAACTTCAGGCCTGGCACGCTGGCAAGGCTCGGCCTCAGCGATCAGGCGTTGATCGAGTTGAATCCGCGGCTCGTGGTGCTGGCGATCAGCGGGTTCGGGCACGACGGTCCGCAAGGCGGCCGCGCGGGCTACGACCAGATCGCCCAAGGTGAAGCTGGCTTGATGTCGGTGACGGGATCCAATCCGGACGATCCACAGCGGGTGGGCGTACCTATTGCTGACATCCTGGCGGGCATCTATGGTGCGTACGGCGTTCTGGCAGCGCTCCATGAGCGAACCCGTACCGGTCGCGGCCAGATCGTACGGACATCACTTCTCGCCGCGGTTGTTGCCTCGCACGGCTACCAGGGCACTGCATGGACTGTCGCAGGTGTGCGAGGCCACGCCCGTGGCAACCACCATCCCTCGATCGTCCCGTACGGGCTGTTTCGGTGCGGCGAAGGTGCGATCCAGATCGCCTGCGGGAATGACGCCCAGTGGCAGAGACTCAGTGCCGAATTTCAGCTGGACGTCGACGACAGCCTGGCGACTAATCGGGAGCGGGTTGCACGGCGTAATGACGTCATCAACATCCTGGAAACAGCGTTCTCTTCACTTGCGCCCGAAGAGGTCCTTGCTCGCCTTGACGCTGTCTCCGTGCCGGCAGGGATGGTACGAACCATCGACGAGGTTTACGCCTGGGATCAGACGCGATCCCAGGGACTCCTCCTTGAAGTGCAGCACGCCTCACTTGGACCAATCCAGCTGCCTGGCCCGCCACTCCGCTTCTTTAACGTCACTGCGGACAACGAAACCGAAACCACGTTCCGAGGCCACCGGCCACCACCGGTCCTAGGTGCAGGAAGCGCGGAGCTGGACGCCTGACCCCACACCCATGGGCCGCCCTAAGTGAACATCAGTAGGCGGGCTGAGACGGGTCGATCTGACTGACCCAGGCGCTTACGCCGCCACCAACGTGGACTGCGTCGGCGAGTCCAGCGCCATGCACCAGGGCCAACACTTCAGCGGAGCGGACGCCGGTCTTGCAGTACAACACCACTTGCTTGTCCTGTGGCAGATCACCCAACGCGATACCAGTCTGGAAGTCACCCTTCGGGACGAGGATCGATCCCGGGATCAGGTTGATATCGCGCTCGACCTTTTCACGTACGTCGATCAGGATGAAGTCCTTGCTTCCCGATTCACGCTCGGTAAGCCACTGTTCCAGCTGTTTGACATCAACGGTGTGCCCGGCGACCGCCTCGGCGGCCTCATCGGTGATCGCTCCGCAGAAATCGTCGTAGTCGATCAACTCGGTGACGCTCGGATTCTCACCACACAATGCGCACTGCGGATCCTTGCGAACAATTAGCTGACGCCAGCTCATCTCCAGCGCGTCGTAAATCTGAAGCCGTGCGATAAGCGGTTCACCAATTCCGGTCAGCAGCTTGATCGCCTCGGTCACCTGCGTTGCCCCGACCGAGGCACATAGCACCCCGAGCACGCCGCCTTCGGCGCAGCTCGGCACCATGCCTGGCGGTGGAGGCTCGGGATACAGGCACCGATAGCAAGGGCCGTGCTCTGCCCAAAAAACGCTGACCTGGCCGTCGAACCGATAGATCGAACCCCAGACGTACGGCTTGCCGAGCAGCACTGCGGCGTCATTGACCATGTACCGGGTGGCGAAATTGTCCGTACCGTCGATGATCAAGTCGTACTGGCTGAAGATCTCCATGACATTGTCGTTGTCCAGCCGGACATCATGGACGACGACATTGACAAACGGGTTGGTCTCGGCGATCGATTCCTTGGCTGATTGGGCCTTGGACTTTCCGATGTCGGACTGGCCGTGAATTATCTGTCGCTGCAGGTTGGACTCATCGACGGTATCGAAGTCAACGATGCCGAGCGTCCCGACGCCAGCCGCGGCGAGATACAACAGCGCCGGACTGCCCAGGCCACCGGCTCCGATCACCAGCACTCGTGAGTTTTTCAAGCGTTTTTGGCCGTCCATCCCCACATCGGGAATGATCAGGTGACGGCTATAGCGGCGTACCTCGTCGATGGTCAGTTCATCGGCGGGCTCTACCAGCGGCGGCAAGGCCACGGCTCTCCTCCAGCTCAAGGACGCGGCGCGATACCGCGGCAACAGGCTCTGTGCGATCTTGAACGTAACGCGCTGCCGCTGAGTCCTATTCCGGATGATGGGATAGGGCCATGGCCAGCACAGATGACATCGTCACCCGAGTGGGCGAGCGAACTTTGACGCTGACCAATCTCGACAAGGTGCTCTACCCGAGCGTCGGCTTCACCAAGGCCGAGGTGATCGATTACTACGTACGAGTCGCCCCGGTGATGCTGCCCTATATCCGTGACCGAGTCATGACGAGGCTGCGATTCCCCGACGGGGTGGGTCCCGACCGGTCGCCTTTCTATGAAAAGAACGCGCCGATGGGCACGCCCGAATGGGTGCGCCGGGTCAAGGTCAACACCAGCGATGGAATCATCGACTACCTCGTCGCCGACGATGAGGCGACGGTCGTCTGGTTGGCTAACCTCGCTGCGCTCGAGATGCATGTTCCGCAGTGGACGGTGAGCAGCGCCACGCCGGCAGACGAAATCGTCAGCCTGCCAGAGCGTGAACCCCATTCCGGCGAGCCGCTGGCCGATCGGGTCGTGGTCGATCTCGATCCTGGGGCCGGCATGACCATCGTCGATAGCGCTCGAGCGGCACTGATCGTCGCAGCCAAACTGGCCGAGGATGGCATGATTCCGATCGCGCAAACCTCCGGAAGCAAGGGCATCCAGGTGTATGCCGCAATTGCCCCGACGCGCAGCAAATCCACTTGGAGCTACGTCAAGCAGCTCAATGGCTCACTGCACAAGGCACAGCCAGACTTCTTCGTGGCAGCCGTGTCAGTGCAGCAGCGAGCGGGCAGGATCTATGTGGACTACAACCAGAACCTGGCGGCCCGCAACACCATCGCGCCCTACTCGATGCGGGGGCGAGAGCTTCCCGCCGTCGCGACGCCGGTGACCTGGGACGAGCTTGGCAATGTAAGCGGGCCGGATGACCTTCGGTTCTCACCCGAAGATGTGCTGGCGCGAGTCGCGGACTACGGTGACCTGGCGGCCGATCTGCTTGCCTCGCGCCCGCCGCGATTGCCGGATATCGCATGACCACGCTCGCATTTGCACGAGTTGATGCCGGAGTAATAGTCAATTGTTTGTGATGCGGAAAAGTGGGCTAAGCCTATATCGCCAACAGGCCACGCCAGATCAAACGAGCTCGTCAGTCGACGGTCCACAGTTAGGGTGAACTGGTGGCCACCAACCTGGAGAAGGAGGCGATGAGTAGCCGACCGACCCGCCTGCCACGGGATCAACGACGCATTCAGCTGCTTGACGCAGCCAGCGAGGTCTTCGCGTCCAAGGGCTATCACGCCGCCGCGATGGATGAGATCGCTGATGCGGCCGGCGTATCCAAACCCGTGCTTTACCAGCATTTTCCTTCAAAACTCGAGCTCTACTTGGCTCTCCTCGACCAAAGCTGTGACCGGCTCGTTGAGGTCCTCGAGGAGGCTTTGTCCTCGACCGATGACAATGCAAATCGGGTCAACGCCACCGTGGCGGCGTTCTTCGAGTTCGTTTCCACTAGCGGGGACTTTCGCTTCGTCTTCGAATCCGATCTCACCGGCGAAGAGGCGGTGCAGCAACGACTTGCCCGGGTCAACCATGAGATTTCCGGCGCGATTGCCGACGTCATCACCGAAGACACCTCATTGTCTCGCCCGCAGGCCAAGCTGCTCGCTGTCTCACTCGTCGGTATCGCCCAAGTCAGCGCTCGCTATTGGATCTCGGGCGGGACTTCCGCGATCACCCTGGACGAAGCCAAGCATCTGGTCAGCAATCTGGCGTGGCGTGGGATCAGCGGCTTCCCGTTGACCGAACACGAACGCCGGATCACTCCTGACGGTCGCCAAGCGGATCCACTTGCGGGAAGTTCATCCTGACTGTGGGTCCCCATCGGATAGGTCGAGTTCGCCTCGGACAATTTGGTCGATGGTTCGATCAGTGGGTAACCGTCCGCGACCGCCTCGGCCAGTTGCACAAATTGCTCCTGCCGCAGCAGCGAATCTGACGCAGTCTGCTACGTCGAGTCCACGAGCTAGGGCGACCGCGTACGCGCCATGAAAGACGTCGCCACAGCCCGTCGTGTCGACAACCGGAACGTCAAAGGCCGGTTGGTACTGACAGTCTGGCCCGGTTCCGTCACGGAACCAGACGCCGTGTCCACCGTCGGTAACCACAACGGCTGCTCGCCGATCACTCCACAGCAGGTTCAAAATTGCGGTTGGATCACTCTCGCCGCTGAGTTGGCGTGCCGCGGCCATCGGCAGCACAAGGTGTTGGACTTGTTGCAGGGCGGCCCAGTCAACTTCGGCTTCCACATCTGCGACGATCATCACTTCATTCCGAGCTGTGCCGAGCGCGGCGACAGCGGGAGCAAGGGCGTACTTGTCCAGCAACACAACTCGGGCCTGCCGCAGCGCTGTCACATCGTCGCCAGGAGACAAGCCGACCGTCGTCACGTCGTCATAGGCGATGAAGCGCTCGCCGTCCTTGTAGACCACGATGGTGGCCCGGATGGGTCGTGCTTGCGGATCGGACAACGCGAACGTCAGGTCCACGCCGTGTGCTGCAAAGTCCGCCCGCACAATGGCACCCTCATCGCGATCGCTTAGCCGGCCGGCAAATCCGACCCTCGCGCCAAGTCCGGCGGCGGCTACAAGTGCCGTTGCGATGTTCCCTCCAGGCTGCTGTTCCTGTGCCAAGACGCGGCCCTTGTCGTCACTCAGAGATGCGTCTACGTAGAGGAACTCATCAATCGAAGCACAGCCAGCCCCTGCCACATCGAAGCGAGCCACTTCAGCTTCCGCCTGACATCCCAGCTGCAGCCAGGGCCTCGTCTGGACTTGCACTGTCATGGATGACCGCCCGATAGGCACCGGCTACGCCCTCGATGTCAGCGGCACCCCATATGTTGCGGCCCACCACAGCGCCCACCGCACCGGCCTTCAACGCTTCCGCGGTGAAGGCCAGCCCGTCCCGGATGGTTTCGGTCCGCGGTCCACCAGCTACCACCACCGGCACCGGTGCCGAGGCCACTATTTCTGTGAACGCGGACAAGTCACCCGGGTATCCGACCTTGATCACATCGACGCCAGTCTCGACACCACAGCGAACCGCCCAGGCGATCTCATCGGGCACGAATCGGATGACAGGGACATCACCGGAGTAGTCCCGAGGATAAATGTGCGCAATGACCGGCATCTCGATCTTCGCTGCCGCGGCCACACTGTCGGTCAGCCAGCGAAGATAGCTGCCCTCGTACGGCCCTCTTACTCCGATTGCAACAGCCAGCGCATCGGCACCAAGCCGAGCAGCATCCTCCGGCGTCGCGATCAACTCACGTACCCGATCGTCTGCAGTGAACATGCCGGCCTGGATGATCAAGCTTGCTTGTCCGGCGAACTTCTCCCACAAATGGGATGCTGAACCAGGCAACATCGTGACGGAATCCGGTTCGGCGGTCATGACGCGATCTAATGCCTGAGGCAAACTGCGCAAGCCTCCGGCGCGAACGTCGCCATAACCGATGAAGTGGTCGACAGCGATGCCGAACAGCTGACCAGATGGGTGAGAAAACAACCGGCGAAGCCGGACTTGAGTGCCGAGTCCCATAGAGAACGTGTCCTGTCTGTCAAAGTTGTAGCAGCAAGGAGTTGAATTGCCGCCGCCCGCCGCTGTAATGGTCCACCCGAGATCAGTGGTGCGCGCTCAGCTGTCATGAGATGGACGAACTGAGTACTCCATGGACTTCTTAGTTGGAATCGACCTCGGAACGACTGCATGCAAAGTAACCGTCGTTGCCGACGACCTGACTGCCAACACGCTGACATCAGCGCCCTATCCCATTTCTGCTCCCCATCGCGGATGGGCGGAACAAGATCCGCTCGCCTGGGGCGAAGCGGTCGATAGCACCGTGCAGCGCGCGCTCGATAGTGCCCGGGTCGTCCGGCACGACCAGCTCACGTTGTCGATCACTGGCCAAATGCACAGCCTCGTGCTGCTCGACGCCAATGGTCGCCCCGCCCGCCCAGCCATTCTCTGGGCGGATCGCCGGGCAACGGCCGAGTGCATCATGATCGAAAACCGCATACCCGACATTGCCGCCATAACAGGCAATCCACCGCTGCCAGCGTTCACGCTGCCGCAGCTGCTGTGGGTTCGAAGCCATGAGCCTGACATTTTGAGCCGTGCTGCAACCGTCCTGCTGCCGAAGGACTACTTGCGATGGCGCTACACCGGACGCGCCGCGACCGATTGGACCGATGCCTCTGGAACCGGAATGCTGAATTCGGCAACAAGAAAGTGGTCGGCCCGGATCCTGTCCGAGCTGGAAGTCGATCTTGGACTGCTCCCATCGGTAGCGGATCCAGTCGCCGACGGCGGCATCGTCGAGACACCTGCTAGCCCCGCGCTGCAAGGTGCCCGAACGGCTATCGGCGTGGGTGATCAGTTCGCCGAAGCTCTGTCAGCAGGGCTCACCCGCGCCGGCGACATGGCAATCATCCTGGGCACCTCAGCGGTCGTTTTGGGAGTATCTGATCATCTGGTTCCTGGCTCTTTCTGCCACGCCCAATCCGATTTATGGCTGCGGCTCGACTCGCTTCATGCAGGGGGTAAGAGCCTGCAGTGGCTCCGTGACATGCTGGCGCCCGGCGAGGCCCTGACCTCCTTCACATCGGCGGCCGCTTCGGCGCTGCCTGGTGCCCACAGGCTTCTGTTCCTTCCTTTTCTCATGGGCGAACGCGGCGCGCGAGGCGGCGGTGCGCCTGGCGCCTTTGTAGGACTTACCACCGAGCACACGCGAGCTGATCTTGTTCGAGCAGTACTCGAGGGGGTCGCTTTCGAACTTCGCCGGCTGGTGCAGACAAGGGGAACGCCACTGCCCACCGATGTGCTGACGCTGAAGGGAGGCGGTGCTCAGAACCAGCTGTGGTGCCGAATCGTCAGTGGTGTTTTCGGGATCCCGTACCGGACTACTCATCGGGACGCAGCGTACGGAGCGGCAATGACTGCCGGCGTCTCGCGGGGATGGTGGCCGAACTGGCAATCCGTACCAGATTTGACCGATCACCCTGATGAGTCAGGCCTCACCGACCTTGACGTTCTGAACGATTGCTACGCACGGTACTGCACGGTCGTCGATGCCCTAACGCCACATTTATAGAACGGGATCACCACGTGAGCACTGTTGGTGTTGATCTTGGAACTAGTGGCGTCCGGGTCGTCGCATATGACGCCGCAGGACAGCAGATCGCAGCCGGAGCCGAGAAGACGAATCTTCAGCGGCCGCGCGAGGGTTGGGTCGTCTTCGATGCCGAGGCCGTGCTGCATACCGCGGAATCACTGGTCGGTTCGGTAGCCGCACAGGCGGCAGATGTGGGTGATCAAGTACGAGCGATCGCTTTCAGCAGCCAGGGAGAGGCCGTCATCCCAGTCGATCGACGTGGCCGGGCGTTGAGCTTGGCACCGGTCGGCATGGACGCTCGCGGCGAGCCAGCGGTCCGAGCGATGGCAGAGCGGCTCGGTGCTGAGCGGGTGCAGCACATCACCGGGCAACCGCTCAACCGGATGTTCTCGGTCTACAAGATTGCTGCCGGTGACACCGCCTGGCGTCCCCCGGCCGCCAGGGCCTACCGGGCTCCGAGTGACTTTGTTGCCAGCCGTTGGGGTGCTGCTCCCGCTATCGACTGGACCTGCGCGGCGCGCACCGGTCTCTTCGATGTCAACGCCACAACCTGGTCCGCCGAGGTCATCGCTGCCGCGGCTGTCGACGCGCCGTGGCTCGCGGATGTTCCGTTTTCGGAATGTGTGGTTTCCGGAACCGTGATCGGCACGATCTCGGCGGAGGTTGCCGAGCGACTCGGGTTGTCAGGCGCGACAGCGCTGGTGGCTGGCGCGCATGACCAAGCTGCATCGTTTGTCGGCGCCGGTGGCGCGGCGGGATCTGTATCGACATTCGCGCTGGGATCCAGCGACTGCCTCACCGTCGAGACGCCACAACGGCCATCCGGCATCGCCGGCACCGGTTTTGCAACCTACCCATGGCGTCCAGGGCGGTGGTTGACCCTCGCCGGTACCGCGGCCGGTGGATGGACCCTCGACTGGTATGCCGCGCTGACCCGGCTGCCCGACGTGAATGCATTGCTGTCCGAGTCGTCCAGCGAGCCGCCGCCGATCATCGTGCTGCCCTATCTCGCCGGCTCGGGCACTTTGGACAACGACCCCACTGGGCGCGGCGCCGTTATCGGACTCACCCTTGACCTCAGCAGACCTCAGCTGACACGGGCATTCCTGGAGGCGGCCGGATACGAACTGGGCAGCATCGTCGACGCTTTCACAGCAGCCGATGTGCCGGTCGGTCGAATCCATGCCGTCGGCACCGGAGCAGCCAATCCGAGCACCCTTGCTGTCCGTGCCTCAGCCGCCGGCGTGCCGCTCACTCCAGCCCTCGGCAACGCATCTGCTCGGGGAGCCGGAGTACTTGCCGGTGCTGGCATTGGGATCTTTGATCTGGACGACCTTCCCCCGATTACGCTCGGAGCCACCGCTCGACCGGATGACGAAACCGTCGAATGGTACGCGCAACAACGGCAGACGTACCGCGACCTGTATGGCGTTCTCAAGCCCTTCAACCAGCGATTCGAAGTCCAGAAAGGACAGCCCAACTATGCCTCTCCAGACCCTCGCAACGACGCTCGCCGCTGCTGAGCGAGGCGGTTATGCCGTCGGCGCTTTGAACGTATCCGACCTCAACCAGGCCGCTGCTGTCCTCGACGCGGCCCGCGCGGAGCGGTCGCCGGTGATTGTTCAAGCCATTGCGGGGACGAGCGCGTACGCCGACGAGGGCTGGTGGTGGGACATGCTGCGGACTGTCGTTGAAAGCTACACCGACGTGGTCGCGACGCTGCACCTAGATCACGGCCGCACCCTTGAGGATTGCATTCGGGCCATGGATCACGGTTTCACCAGCGTGATGATCGATGCGAGCCGCTCGACAGCTGACGATGAGCCGAACGACTTCGACTCAAATGTCGCGATCACGAAATCGGTTGTCGATCTAGCTCATGCGCGCGGTGTCAGTGTGGAAGGCGAGCTCGGAACCATTGGTGGGGCTGAAGCCGGCATCACTGGAGTCGTCGAAGAGATCGTTTACGCCGATCCTTCTCAAGCCGAGGAGTTTGTAGCGCGTACCGGAGTCGACGCCCTCGCTGTCGCAGTCGGTACGAGCCACGGGTCGGTCAAGTTCACCGACGAGTCCGGCGGCCAGCGCCTTCGGATCAACCTGATCGCCGACATCAAGAAGCGCCTGCCGCAGACCGCTCTGGTCCTCCACGGCAGTTCCTCCATACCGCTGGACGCCGTCGAGGCAATCAATAAGCAGGGCGGCTCAGTGACGCCGTCCTATGGCATCGACGCAGTCCAGAAGCAGGCAGGGATTTCTCAGGGCATTCGCAAGATCAATCAGGGCACGGACTCCCACTTGGCCTGGACCGCGGCGCTGCGAACCGTGCTCAGCGAATACCCCTCTGAGGTCGAGCCCAGCTCAGCAATCGCGGCCGCAATGGCGGCCATGGCCGCCATTGTCCGCGAGCGAATGCGTGAATTCGGCTCCGCTGGTCAGACGCCCGAATCCCAAACGTCAAAAGGGCCTCATCGGAACCCCCGCGGCTAACCCTTCTCCAGCGTGGTAGCTCCGGTCATGATCGCCACCGCTTCGGTTGGCGTATGGGACCTTGGCGTGATGACACCGGCACACCCACCGAGCCGAGCGATGTGAATCCGATCCGACACCTCGAAAACGTTCGGCATGTTGTGGCTGATCAAGATGACCGGCATGCCTTTTTCCTTGATCTGCTGGATGAGGTTGAGCACCTGCCCGGTCTCCTTCACGCCCAAGGCCGCCGTGGGCTCATCGAGCACCACAAACTTGGTGGCAAATGTGGCAGCTCTTGCGACTGCGACGGCTTGTCGCTGGCCGCCGGATAGAGTCTCTACCGCTTGTCCCATATTCTGCACGGTGGCGATGCCAAGGTTGGCCATGGACTGGCCGGCAGCCTCCTTCATGCCCTTCTTGTCAAGCATGCGGAGCACAGAGCCGAGTGGGCCGGAGCGGCGGCGCTCGCGACCCAGGAACATGTTGGCCGAAATGTCCAGCGCCGGTGCGACAGCAAGGGTCTGATAAACCGTCTCGATGCCGGCGCCGCGCGCATCCTGGGGCGACCTAAAATGCACCTCCTGGCCTTCCACATAAACCTGTCCGGAGTCCGGAATCAATGCCCCGGTAAGGGCTTTGATCAACGTCGACTTCCCGGCGCCATTGTCACCGATCACCGAGAGGACCTCGCCTGGAAACAGGTCGACGTCGACACCATCGAGGCCGACGACCCGGCCGAAGGTCTTGATCAAGCCGCGACCCGACAGCACCGTATCTTTCGGGTCGGCCAGAACCGGTGGGTTGCCGAGACCGACAGTGTCTTTTTCTTCCTCGGTCAGTTCACTGCTCTCAGGGGTGGTGGTCATGCCTTCACCTTCCTAATCCACTGATCGATAGAGACGGCCAAAATGACGAGCACACCGGTGGCGAAAAGACGCCACTGGTCATCAACTCCGGCCAGGCTCAGACCGATCCTGAACACACCCACGATCAAGGCACCAAGGATGGTGCCGACGATGGTGCCGCGGCCCCCGAACAGGCTGGTACCGCCGATCACCACGGCGGTGATGCTGTCCAGGTTGGCGTCGACGATCGCGTTCGGACTGGCCGTACCAGAACGCCCGATCTGCACCCATCCCGTGATGCCGTAGATCAAGCCAGCAACCGTGTACACACTGAACAGCACCCGATCCACCCGGATACCCACCAAGCGGGACGCTTCTGCGTCGTCGCCAACGGCGTACACATGCCGGCCCCACGAAGTCTGGGCGAGAATGAACGCCACGATCACGGCCATGATCGCCACGATGATCACGCCAGTAGTAATCCGGAGAGGCCCGATGAAGATCGGCTGGCCCGCCCACAGGAGGCTGGCCGGCATCTGGCGCCGACCAACTTGCTGGCCGCCGGAGTAGAGCAGCGCGATTGCGGTGAAGATGCTCAGCGTGCCTAAGGTCACGATGAACGGTGGCAGCTTCAGCCGAGTGACCAGCGCGCCATTGATAGCCCCGGCAATTACCCCAGCCGCGATGCCGATCAGTATCGCCAAAATGCCCGGCACGCCGTTCTTCGCCGCAAGGTTCGCCATGAGCAACGAAGACAGAATCGCGATTGCGCCGACGGACAGGTCAATGCCTGCTGTCAGGATGACCAGCGTCTGCCCGATCGCCAGAGCCGCGATCACCGACACCTGCTGCAGGATGATGCCGATGGTGGCGGGCTGGATGAAGCGCGGATTGATGATCGTGAAGGCGATGACGGAGATGATCAACACCAACAACGGGCTGATCGAGGGATGAGAATGCAGGGCATGCTGAATTCGCTGAAGCGGCGACTGCTGCCGCAACGCGAACTGTTCAGCAGCGGTATGTGGTGCCTGCGGTTCGACGGTAGTTGTCACGTGGGCTTCCTTGCCGTAGGAGATACTCCGGTCTCGCGAGGAGGCGATTCCTCGCCTCTCGCAGTGCGCTGGGCTGGCTCCGCCACAGAGCGGCGGAACCAGCCAGCCAGTTGCTCATGAGTTATTTGCCGCCCCAGCAGATCTTCTCAGCTTCTGCGGAAGTGATGCTCTCCACGCCTTGTACCGGCTTGTCAGTGACCAGCGCAACGCCTGCGTCGACGAAGTCCAGTCCAGGCGAGTTCTGCGGTTTGTCAGAGCCATTGCTGTCGACCATCTTCTTGATCGTCTCTACGCCCTGTTCCGCCATCTTTATTGGGTACTGCTGGGAGGTGGCCCCGATCGTGCCATCCTTGACCATCGCGATGCCAGGGCTACAGCCACCATCCACGGATACGACCACAGCGTCCTTGATGCCTGCTGCCTGAAGCGCCTCGACCGCACCCGCTGCAGTGGGCTCGTTGATCGTATAGACGGTATTGATGTCCTTGCTCTTGGATAGGCAGCTCTCCATTCCAGTCTTGCCGCCATCCTGAGCACCCTGGCTCGGCTCGTGGCAGACAATCTGGTAGTCGCCGCCTTTGCCGCCGGTGTATTTGCCGGTTGCAGCCTCGTCGCCGTTCTTGCCCTTGTCTTTGGTGTCGATGCCCATCCCGGTGAGGAATCCCTGGTCGCGGTTGACGTCGACGGTAACGACCTTGTCATTGAACGCATCGAGCATTGCGATCGTCGCCTTCTTGCCGTTGAGCGTGCCAGCGGCCCACTTTCCGATCAGGTCACCAGCCTTGAAATTGTCAGTGGCAATGGTGAGGTCGACAGTGTCGGCCGGGTCCGGCGGTGTATCCAGAGCGATGACATAGATGCCTTGGCTTCTCGCGTTCTCAATCGCATCGTTCACGCCAGGCCCGTTCGGGGCAATCAAGATGCCCTTGTCGCCACGGGCAACCGCAGCCTCGATCGCCTTGACTTGACCATCTTCATCGCCGTCCTTGGCACCCGCGGCCTTGGTGAGGGTTATGTCGTTCTGCTTGGCGGCGTTCTCAGCGCCTTGTTGCATGGAGATCCAGAACGGGTTGTTGTTGTCCTTGGTGATCAACGTGACTGCGATGGGTCCGCCACCGCCGCCACCGCCGCTAGCACTTCCAGAGGCCTCGCCTCCCGCGCTACCCGAGCTGCCACCACCACAGGCAGCAAACGTCAATGACGCCGCCGCAGTTAACGCCAGGGCCGCTGCAAGGCGGAAGCCTCGGCGGTTCGGCGGTAGTAATTTCATAACAAATCCTCCCTAGAAATTCCGCACCGCCGATCATGACAACGGTGTCAAGCTCATTCTTAAATCCTTCTCAGGTTCGATGTCAATGGCTGTAGATTAACGAATTGATATCTGGGTACGCTGCGAATCGGAAAGGAGACATCGATGTCAACGCCGCTTCCCGGATCGGCCTCCAGAATGCGGGCGACGATCCGTGACGTTGCGGCGCTGGCAGGTGTCGGAACCAAAACCGTATCGCGGGTGATAAACGACGAGGCCAACGTATCGCCCGAAACCCGGGCGCGGGTAGAACGCGCCGTAAAGGCCTTGAATTTCAAGCCGAACCAGGGAGCTGGCGCGCTGCGACGCGGCGATCGCAAGACCCTCACGCTAGGCCTCCTCCTTGACGCCGTCGACAACCCATTCTCAGCCTTTATTAACCGTGCTGTCGAGACCGTGGCCTATGCGCGTGACACGGCAGTGCTGGCCGCCAGTTCCGACAACGATCCCGACCGTGAGCGGGTCACCGTCGATGCCTTCACCCGACGCCGGGTCGATGGATTGATCTTGAACACAGTCACTGATGATCAGGGCTATTTGCATGCCGAGCGGGATCAAGGTACGCCGCTGGTGTTCGTTGATCGACCTCCGAACGGATTGCTGGCCGATGCGGTGATCACCAACAACTACGAAGCCGCAGTGGAAGCGACTAGGCACTTGATCAATCACGGTCATCGCCACATCGCCCACCTGGGAGAGGAGCCAGCGAAGACGACGGTTCGAGGCCGACGACGCGGGTTCAGTGACGCCATGGTCCAAGCTGGGCTAGCCAAGACCTCGCACGAGGTAAATGGCCTACGGTCCGAACAAGAGGCTTACGCCGCTGTACACGGCCTCATGCAGCTTGATCATCCGCCTACGGCCCTCTTCACATCTCACCACCTGGTGACGCTAGGCACGATCCGTGCACTGCATGATCTTCAGGTGCAGGAGCAGGTTGCCATGATCGGCTTCGACGATCTTGTGCTGGCCGACCTGGTTCATCCTGCCATTACCGTGATGGCACAAGATCCCACCCGGCTTGGAACGCTTGCCGCCGAACGCATCTTCGCGCGGCTGGACGGTGATACCTCCGCCGTATTGACCACGGTGGTGTCTGCAAAGCTGATTGCTCGCGGTTCGGGCGAGATCCCGCCAGCTGCTGGATAAGTCCTCGCATTACTGTCGAGTGAACCTGCGTAGTTGAAAGGGGAACCGGCCGTGACGATCACAGAGGCCATCCCGCTCAGGGAGCACTGGACCGAGGAACAGGCGGTTGCAGCCGTCTCAGCCAGCCTTAAGGGAGTCCGCCGGCTGGGCGTCGCGTTCTCAGGTGGCGTTGACTCCTCTCTGCTACTTGCGCTCGCTGCGCGGGCGCTGGGCGTCGACAGCGTCCTTGCCCTGCTTGGTGTATCGCCAAGCCTGGCCCTCGAGGAGCGCCGTGCGGCACATGATGTCGCGACACAGCTGGGCGTACCGCTCATCGAGGTCGCGACGCATGAGGGTGATCGCCCCGAGTATCAGGCGAACGGGCCTGATCGCTGTTTCTACTGCAAGGACGAGTTGTTCAGTCGGATCGAAGACGAGGTTGCCGACCGTTACGACCTGGACACCATCGCGTACGGGGAAAACGCCGACGATGCGCGACGACGCGACCGACCAGGCGCCCGGGCTGCCGCGAATCACCATGTGCTACGCCCACTCGCTGAGGCCGGCATGACCAAGCGTGACGTGCGTGCGATTGCCCGCGCCCTGGATCTGCCGGTGGCCGACAAGCCCGCCGCACCGTGCCTGGCGTCCCGGATTCCCCATCACCACGCCGTTACGCCGACCAAGCTGAGCCAGATCGAACTGGCCGAATCCGCCCTGCGGCAGCTGGGCTTCACCGACCTAAGAGTCCGGCACCACGACGACGTTGCGCGGATCGAGCTGCCGCCGGAGGATCTAGTTCGCGCTGTCACTGATCCAATCCGCACAAAGCTAGTGGCGGCCGTACGCGGTGCTGGCTTCCGATTTGTCGCAGTTGATCTTGGTGGCATTCAGTCCGGAGCCTTCACCCTGCCCTTGCTGAATTCTGATCATGACTGAACCGGAGAGCCATCGAGAACGTCCGTCTGCAACTGCGTCGTCCATTGCGGCGTTTGCCGATCTCGATCACGACCGGACGCGGCGGCGCGGGTATCCGGAGGCGATCTATTGCACCGGAAAAACCCCCGAGCAGGTTGGCATGATCGCTGCCGCGGTTCGTGAGCAACCGCATGTGACCCTGTTCACCCGTGCGGGCAAGAACCACGCCGCGGCCATCTTGTCCGAGCTCCCCGGCGCCTTTCATGATCAACAGGCCAATCTGCTGGCATGGCCCGCTGAGCCTCCATCGACTACCGGCGGACTGGTCGCAGTCCTTGCCGCCGGAACCTCCGACCTGCCCATCGCCAAGGAGGCTCAACTCACAGCCAGCTACTTGGGGCGGCCGACCGAACTGGTCGTCGATGTTGGAGTTGCGGGCCTGCATCGGATCCTTGGCCGTTTGGATCTGCTACGACGAGCTCGGGTTGTGGTTGTGGCGGCCGGGATGGATGGCGCCCTTCCGAGCGTGGTGGCTGGGTTGATCGGAGCTCCGGTAGTCGCCTTGCCCACGTCGGTGGGCTATGGGGCAGCTTTTGATGGGCTCGCTGCCCTTCTGGCAATGCTGAACGCCTGCGCACCCGGCGTTGCAGTGGTGAACATCGATAACGGCTACGGTGCCGGCCACTTGGCAGCTCAGATTGCAGCGCCCCTCTCACCAGGCCAACGATGAGCCTCGCGCGGCACGCCTGGATCGATGCCTCCGCCGGTGTCGCCGGTGATATGTTGCTGGGTGCTTTGATCGATGCCGGGGCGGACCTGGTCGCAGTCCAGGACGCCATTGATGCCGTCATAGATCAGTCGGTCAAACTCACCTGCGAGCCCGTGACGCGCGCTGGACAGCACGCCAATCGGCTCTCGGTGGAGGTGATCGCTCGAGACGTACCAAGCCGCGAATGGGGAGCTATCGAGCAGCTCATTGAAATAGCCAAGCTGGCCGCACCGGTACGCGATCGGGCGTTAGCCAGCTTCCGGCGACTGGCCGAAGCAGAAGCCAAAATCCACCACCTTCGGAAAGATCAGGTTCATTTTCATGAGGTCGGCGCACTGGACTCCATTGCCGACATCGTCGGGGTCGCCGCGGCGCTCCATGCGCTCCAGATCGACAGCATCAGTGCGAGTGCCGTTGCGGTCGGCTCAGGAAGAGCACAGAGCGCCCACGGTGATCTCGGTGTGCCGGTGCCGGCGGTGGTCGAGCTGGCGACCGGCTGGAAGATCTTTTCGGGAGGTAACGGCGAGCTCACCACACCAACCGGAATGGCTTTGCTGTCAGCATTGGCTGAACGCTGTGAAGATCTTCCGCCGCTGACACTTCAGGTCTCCGGGGCTGGTGCGGGCAGCCGAGACACGCCAGGACGGCCCAACGTGACCCGCGTTCTGATCGGTGAACGAGCCGCGGAGCCCGATGTGGACCTGTCGGATACCGACGTAGTGCTTGAAGCCAATGTCGACGATCTCGACCCTCGGCTCTGGCCCGGCGTACTCACTAGTTTGATCAGAGCCGGAGCTGCCGATGCCTGGCTGGTGCCCATCATTATGAAGAAAGGGCGGCCGGCCCACACGGTCACCGTTCTGGCGAGAGCCGAGCAGGCAGCCGATCTTCGCCTCATGCTGTTGGCCCTGACGAGCACTATCGGTGTCCGCGAGACCACAGTGAGCAAGATGGCCCTGCCAAGGGGATGGGTCGATGTGACGGTCGCGGACTGGGATCTGTCGATCAAGATCGCCCATCGTGGCGGCAGGATCTGGCAGGTGACGCCCGAGTTCGATGATCTTGAGCGGGCTTCGAATGAACTGGGCGTCTCCCCCCTCGCACTGCTCGAGCAGACCATGGCCGTGGCGGCGGTGGCAGGCCTGGTGACCGGCGCTCCGGTACCGAACGAGCTGCGCACCAGCCGCTAATACAACCCGCTGCGCAGAGCTCGGGCTGACGCCACCTGCGTCGAGTAGATTTGCTGCGTTGCCGCCTGGACCGACCGGCTTTGATAGCCACAAGGCATCCCAATCCCCGCGCCAGAGAGGGAACTCGATGACCGAGCCCACGTCGTCCGCCCCCACACCGTCGATAAGCGCCGCACCGCCGAACGCCGCTGCGCCACTCACTCCGCCGGAGGGCACGCCATTGACACTCACAGCGCCGGCGCCGCCGCCGGCGGTCGTTGAAACTCAGGCGCCCGCGATGGCTCCGCAGGTGGATCCTGCCCTCCTGCCCGAGCTCGACAGCAAAGTCGACGGCTTCTTGAGCGCTCTGATGACGGCACAAACCCGCTCCCCTGAGTTCGGCCAGCAAGCAGCCAACGTGCGAGCCATGGGCGATGCTGACATTCGCCGCGCCGCGGAAACGTCCAATCGCCTGCTGCAGACTCCGGTACGCGCGCTCAAAGAAGGTGGCATCGCCGAAGGGTCCAAGGTCGGCAACACCTTGCTTGAGTTGCGTCGCACAGTGGAGGACCTCGATCCGAGCCGAGCGACCGGAACGCGCAAGTTTCTTGGAATGATTCCCTTCGGCGACAAGATCACCGATTACTTCCGCCGCTATGAGTCGGCTCAGGGCCACTTGAACGGGATTTTGCACGCCCTGCGCAATGGCCAGGACGAGCTGACGAAGGACAACGTCGCACTCAACCTGGAGAAGCAGAACCTCTGGGCGACAATGGGACGCCTGAACGCCTATATCTACATTGCCGAGCGACTCGACGCACGGCTTGCCTCGACCATTGCCCAGCTGGAGATCTCTGACCCTGAGCGTGCCAAGGCACTCAGCCAAGACGTGCTGTTCTACGTACGCCAGAAGCATCAAGATCTGCTGACCCAGCTGGCCGTCTCGATACAGAGCTATCTGGCGATCGACATCATCATCAAGAACAACATCGAGTTGATCAAGGGCGTGGATCGGGCGTCGACGACGACCATCTCGGCTCTCCGCACCGCAGTAATCGTGGCTCAAGCGCTCGGCAACCAGAGGTTGGTTCTTGATCAGATCACTGCCCTGAACACCACTACGTCGGATCTCATCCAGCGCACCTCGGAGATGCTGCGCGACAACTCCGCGAAGATCCAGGAGCAGGCGGCCTCATCGACCATCGGGCTCCCCCAGCTGCAAGCGGCATTCCAGAACATCTACGCCACGATGGATTCCATTGACACCTTCAAGCTGCAAGCGCTCGACACTATGGCAGCCACCATCGGGACGCTGGAGACCGAGGTTGCCAAGTCCCGCGAATACCTCGATCGGGTGCAGCGCCAAGATCAGCAGTTAGCCTCCGGCGCTTTGGACCTCGAGGGCGGCGGTAAGCCTGGCGGACTGCGCTGATCTCGAATCCAGCTTCTCGATATCTGACTCTCATGGGATTCAAGGAGTGGATGGCAGCCCTCACCGGGCGGCGCCCGCAGCCCTCGACGCCACCGGTGGTCCCGCCAACACCGGCAGCCCCGACTGAGTCCGACATCATTGCCGCGCTCGACCGAGTCGAGGACGTAGTGACCGGAGGTGCGGTGCCGGCGCCTGTTCAATCCAGAGTCCGGCGCATTGCCCAGACCGTACGCGACACCATGCCCCGGCTTCGTAATCTCGGGCTCGGTAGCCCCGACGCGTACTCGGTAATGGCAACGGCGACCGACTATCTGCCTGAAGCTGTGGGCGCGTACACCCGCCTGCCACGGCAGTGGGCAGACTCACGGCCCATCGAGAATGGCAAGACTTCGTTGATGCTGCTGATCGATCAGCTCGACCTGCTGAGCGCCACCATGGACAAGATCTTCGACGCGGTCGTCCGAGTCGATGCCGATGCCCTCATCGTGCACGGCCGCTTCCTGCAGGAGAAGTTCGGGCACGCCTCCACCGGAGGAGCCTTGAACATCGGCGAGCAGCCTGCGCCGGAGGCACCACGTAGCACGCTGGACTTGCCGTGACCGAACCGTCGACCCGTACCCTCGCTGATGCGTTGCAGTCGCTTCATGCTGTTGCGACTGCCGCAGGCTTGGAGACCGACGCGGCCAGGCGCGAGGGCGAGGCTCTGGCTGCCGCCGTCGCCGAGTCAGCAGAGCAGGCCTACCTGGACTGGGGTGAGCAGACCGGGCATCAAGATCCGCAGGCCTTTTTCGATGCGGCACATCGTGGCCGACGTTGGCGTGCAGCTCCCACAGTGCTGCTCGGACAACTGGTCGTGAATCGCTCGCCAAAAGCCGCCGATTACGCCGAAGCCATGGCCGAAGTCTGTCGGTCGGCGCAGACGCTTGGAGAGCCAAATCCAAGGACCGCCGGCAATGCGGCTATCGCTGCGGCAGCGCAGCTCGGAGCGCTGACCCCACCGCCCGCGCCGGCGACGACTCGGCCAGAGGTCGCGGAAATGCTGAGGACCCTTAATCTGAGCGCACTGAACCTCAGTTCACCAGAGTTGAATTCACTCGACCTGAGCTCGTTGGATCTGCCAGGCGGCTTTCCCTCGCTCGACGATAGGCACCCTGAGCCTTCGGGTGTACGCCCTGAGCCTTCTGGTGTGCGCCCTGAGCCTGTCGAAGGGCAACTCCCGAGCGCTTCGACGAGCCCAGCGCATAAGTCAGCGGAATCAGAAGCTCCGGCCAAACCCGAGCCAGAACCCAAGACCCTCGACGAACTGCTCGCTGAACTCGACGCCCTGATCGGCCTAACGGCTGTGAAGGCCGAAATTCACCGACAGGTGGCCGTGCTTCGCGTCGAGACCTTGCGCAGCAAGGCGGGATTGAAGTCTCCGACCATTACCCGGCATCTGGTGTTCGTCGGGAATCCCGGGACGGGCAAGACAACCGTCGCGCGGCTGGTCGGTGGAATCTACCGAGCCCTCGGCCTGTTGTCGAAGGGCCAGCTAGTCGAGGTCGACCGCTCAGAGCTCGTCGCCGGCTATCTCGGACAGACGGCAATGAAGACGGCTGAGGTGGTGGCTTCGGCAGCTGGCGGAGTTCTTTTTATAGATGAGGCATACAGCCTCGCCGGTGACCAGTACGGTCTAGAGTCGGTCGACACCCTGGTCAAGGAGATGGAGGACCGTCGCGACGACCTCGTGTTGATTGTGGCGGGCTATCCGGGTCCGATGGCGATCTTCATCGCTCAGAACCCTGGATTGGCGAGCCGATTTCGTACCACCATCGAATTCGACGACTACACCGACGAGGAACTCGTGCGCATTCTGAAGCAGATGGCCGAGGCCGCCGACTACGACGTGGACGATGCCTGCATAGAACGCTTTACAGCGATTCTTGCCACGACACCACGCGGCCCGATGTTTGGTAACGCACGATTCGCGCGCAATCTGTTAGAGGCGGCGGTTGGCAGGCACGCCTGGCGGCTCCGTGAGGTCGCCGAGCCGACGGTCGAGCAGCTCCGAAGGCTGGCCGCCGACGACTTCGACGAGACGGCTGCCGAAGACGAGCTGCCTACTGTCTCCCAGGAACAGTCCGTTCAAGTTGAAGCCGCAACATCGGAGGAGCCAAGCAGTGAGCCAGGCTAGCCAGCAAGTCGGCACAGCCGAGGTCACAGCGTCGCCGTCTACTGCAGCCGGAGCAACGACTACTGCGCCACCCAGCCCGACCGCAGTTACGGTTTCACCGCAGCCCGATTCAGCCACCTCCGGCCGGGTGTCGAAAGCCGCTGCCGCGATAAGTCAGATGAGTACGCCGCTGCGGCTCCGCTGGCTCAGCCTCGGCGTCGTCGTAGTCGGTGTCGTCATCGGTGTTATCGGCGCGCTGATCTTTGCCTATCTCGCCTCCTCGTTGAACCGCGCCAAGGAGGATACGGCGCAACTCATCCGGGTTCAGAAGATCCAGTCGAATCTGCTCAGCGCAGATGCCACCGCAACCAACGCGTTCTTGGTCGGGGGCCTGGAACCGCCAGCCCAGCGAGCGGCGTACGACCAAGCCATGAGCAGCACCAGCGCTTTGATCGCCGAGGCGGCGCAAGCGCAACCAGCCGATGGATCGGCTCTATCCGCGCTCAACCAGCAGGTTCTCAGTTACGCCGGAACGATCGAGCAGGCACGAGCCAACAATCGACAAGGCTTGCCGGTTGGTGCGCAGTACCTGCGCAATGCCAGCGCCCAGTTGCGAAGCGACGCACTGCCAATCCTGGATAACCTTGTCGCTGCCAATTCGGCGCGTGCCACCGATGAAATGAAGGCTGGCCCGGGTTACGTTTTTCTGGTTATCACGCTGCTGGCTCTGGGTGCGATGATCGCCGTTCAGGTGTGGTTGGCGCGCCGCTTCAAGCGGACGATCAATGTCGGAATGCTGGTTAGCTCCATCGTGTTGTTCATCCTCCTGGCCGGCAGCCTGATCGTCGTAGTACAACTGAGCAGCGCCCTGAAGGACATTTCCAGTGGCAGCCTGGCCGCAGTCAATACGGCCGCGGACGCCAGGATCAACGCCAACAACGCCAAGTCCAATGAGAGTTTGACACTGATCGCACGGGGGTCCGGTCAAGCGTTCGAGACAGCATGGAAATCATCGGCGGACTCGGTATCTGAAAGTGTCGGCCGTCTCACTGACAGACCCGAGCTCGCAAGCCAGTGGCAGGCCTACACCGACGTCCACACTCAGATTCGAGCGCTGGATGACGGTGGCCAGTGGGACAGGGCGGTGGCCATGGCGACTGGCTCGGGGAAGAATTCGTCCAACACCGTCTTCAGTGCGTTCGACGGCAACCTGGCCGGTTACCTGGACGGTGTGAGCCAGGACGCGTCCGACTCCTTGGCCAACCAGCAACCGATCATGGTCATTGCTGCAATCCTCATCCTGCTTGGCGGGTTAGCGGCCGCGTTGCTGGGACGTCGGGGTGTGGCCGAGCGGCTGAGGGAATACCGATGAGGCTCGTTTCTGGTGATCGCTCGCGCAATGCCGACGCTCGCAATCACATGGTGTGGCGTAAACCGCTGCTAGCCCTGGCCGCCACGGCCTCGGCAGCCGCGCTGTCAGCCTGCACCCTGTTCAGCTACAGCCCCACACCATTGCCGTCGGAGGCGCCGACTCAGCAGCCGACCTCCAGCGCACCGACAGCACCGCCGGCCAACTGCGGCAACCCGCTTGCCTCTTACGATCCCAGCAATCCGCTGCCTGCGTCAGACAACTTGCCAAATGGGTCGACCATGGCCAAGATCAAAAAGCGCGGCCGGCTGGTTGCCGGAGTATCGGCCGACACCTATCTGCTCGGATCCCGAAATCCGTTCAGCGGTGAAATCGAGGGTTTCGACATCGACATGGTCAAGGCTGTCGCTAAGGCGATCTTTGGCAACGAGAACCGCTACCAACTGAAGGTGATCACTGCGGCGCAACGCATTCCTGCGCTAGAAAACGGCGATGTCGACATTGTGGCCCGGAACATGACGATCAATTGCGATCGTTGGAAGCAGATTGCCTTCTCGGGCGAGTACTACCGGTCGGGCCAAAAGATCTTGGTCCGGAAAGGGTCGAAAGCAAACTCCATCAACGATCTCGCTGGACAGAAGGTATGCGCGCCAATCGGCACCTCGAGTATGGATAACTTGATCAAGAAAGCGCCCAAAGCCATTCCGGTCGGCGCTGATACTCACACCGGCTGCCTGGTGCTGTTCCAGGAGGGTCAGGTTGCTGCGATTACCGGTGATGACACCGTCCTGGCCGGACTCGTGGCCCAGGACCCATATGCGGTCGTTCCTGATCAACGGGCGTTTACCGAGGAGCCGTACGGATTGGGCTTTAACTCCAAGGATGTCGATTTCGTCCGATTCGTCAACGCCCGGCTGGATGAGATGCGATCCAACGGCGAGTGGACCAGGATCTACAACCGGTGGCTAAAGGACTCTCTGGGTGCTGCGCCTGACCCGCCCATACCGGTATACGGCAGGAAGCGATGATCGTGGCAACGCCTACCGGTCAACTGAGCGCGCCGGTCGCGCCCGGCCGAATGGGCGCTGCTCTCGATATACAGGCGGCCCAGGTCTACCTCGACGAGCTTGGTCGCTGGCGTGATGGTCGCCGTCATGAGCTTGACGAGCTGGACAAGGCGGCGCTGCAAGCGGCCACCGGCTCGGCCGCGACTGGCGACATTCTGCTGTCCATGGCGCTTTGGAAGGCGGTGTCGGATCGCTACGAACTGCTGCTTGCCACCTGGAACTCAGGGCGGGTGGGAGCCACCGAACTGATCCGCATGTCGACGCTGATCTGGGGTCGGCTAGACACCGGCACCGCATCGGGGCTCTCGGTCTCGCTACCCGAAGCGTGTCGACTGTCCGACGCGCTGCTGTCACAGCTCCGCGTCAAGCTCGGGCTCGATCCGTCAGGGATGGAGATCACTGAGCGAATCCGGCAGCTGCGTGCTCAGATGGAGCGCATTCGGGAGCAGATCGACCTGGAACCGGCGGGCGCCGCTCAGCAGCAGGCCGCACTCGAACAGTCTCGGCTGGCGCGTCGGCTTAAGGAGCTTGCTGATAAGGCCGGCCGTGGCGGGGATGTTGCCGGTTTGCTGGGTCCGCTAGAAATCGAGGCTGCGACCTACGAGCGCGATCTGATCGTCAACGCTGCCCGCCGGCGCGACGCCGCGGCGCTGCTCCGCAGAGCGCGCGAACAGCGTGCCGATCTCGAGGCACGAGAGGTTGCTCTGCGGACCATCGTTGAGGACTGCGTACGCCGGGTCGATCCGGCGCCTCGTTACGCGGTGCCAGATACGGCGGCATTGGGTCCGGTACCGAACACCCGCGAGGAGCTAGAAAGCTACTTGCGGCGCCTCGACCAGGTGTCTCGGGCTATGACCATTGCCCAGACGGCATACACACAAGCGCTGCGTGATCATTCCGAGCTCGACAGCCGGCTCGAGGCGTACCGAGCCAAGGCAGATGCAACCGGAATAACTGAGGTTCCCGACGTGGCGCGCGCCTACGAGCTCGCGCGGCACGCCTTGGATGAACAACCCAGCCGCATGGTGCTTGCCGAACAACTTGTTAGCGTCTATCAGACCTATCTGCGAACCACCCCCGCGCCTCACGGATCCCGCATTGGCGAGCGGAGCAATCAAGTCACGCCGTCAGCCACGCCCGCGGAGGAAACATGACCAAATGCACACAACCGGGCTGCACCGGCACCATCGTTGACGGCTACTGCGACGTCTGCGGCAGTCCGGGGCCCGCGGAAACCCCGCCGGATACACCAGCCCAGGCCCCGGCCGTCACGCCGAGCGCTGCCCATCCGAGCGCCGGTCCGAGCGCTGCCGCCCCGGGAGCCGCGTCGACGCGCGACCTGGAAGGCACGCCTTGCACCCAGCCCGGCTGCACCGGCACCATCGTCGACGGCTATTGCGACGTCTGCGGAACCCCGGCAGCGGCATCTGCTGATCCATCCTCCGGCGATGATCGAACGCCGATGTCGACAGGAGTCCAAGTCTCAGCGGTCACTGGTGGCTCCAGTCGGCTACGGTCAACGGCCCTTGGCTCGCAGCGGGTTTCCGGCGATGGCTCCAAGATCACCAAGCGAGTGCGTTCTGATTCTCAGCGGCTCCGCTCGGCCCGACTGGGTGCCGGACTTACTCGCGTTCCGCCAGCGCCGGTGATCGACGCCGCGCAAGCGATCATGAAGAATCCGCAGGTCCCGGAGGAGAAACGGAACTGCCCGAACTGCGGCTCGCCGGTCGGGCGGTCCCGAGACGGGCAGCCCGGACGTACCGAAGGCTTTTGCCCGAAGTGCGGCACCGGATTCTCGTTCACGCCCAAGCTGAAGCCGGGCGAGCTTGTGGCCAATCAATACGAGGTAGTCGGCTGCCTGGCACACGGTGGGCTTGGCTGGATCTATCTAGCAAAAGATCACAACGTGTCGGATCGGTGGGTGGTACTGAAAGGCCTGCTCAATACCGGCGATAAGGACGCCCTTGCGGTGGCCATCGCGGAGAAGCAATTCCTTGCCCAGGTTGAGCATCCGTTGATCGTCGAGATCTACAACTTCGTCAGCCATGGTGACGCCGGCTACATCGTGATGGAGTACGTCGGCGGCATCTCGCTGAAGCAGATCTTGAAAGACCGGATGCGGGCCAACAATGGAACGTTCGATCCGCTCCCAGTCGATCAGGCTCTGGCGTACATCCTGGAGGCTTTGCCAGCCTTCAGCTACCTCCATGATCTTGGCCTGATCTACTGCGACTTCAAGCCAGACAACTTGATCCAGGTCGGTGATGCGGTCAAGCTGATCGATCTTGGTGGCGTACGGCGCATGGATGATCAAGAGTCCGCCATCTATGGCACCGTTGGCTACCAGGCGCCTGAGGTGCCCCAAGTCGGACCCAGCGTGGCATCAGACATCTATACGATCGGGCGCACCCTCGTGGTGTTGATGATGGAGTTCCGGGGCTATCAGAGCAAGTACGTGGCGAGCCTCCCGTCCGTCAGTGAGACGCCGTTGTTCGCCACCCACGACTCGTTGTACCGGCTGCTGGCAAAGGCCTGCGCGGTTGACCCTGCGGATCGGTTCGGCTCCATCGACGAGTTCCGCGTGCAATTGCTCGGAGTGCTTCGGGAAGTGGTAGCCCAGAACACTCCTGGCACGGCGCTGACCTCGGCTGCCTCGGTGCTCTTTGAGGCGCCAGCCATCACCAGCGAAGCCCTGGAATGGGATGAGCTGCCGGCACTTCGAGCGGATACCAGCGATTCCCAGTACGCCTGGCTGAGCAACATCGCGATCGAGGACCCCGAGGATCGCATAACTGAGCTTGGAATGGCTCCAGTCGCAACAGCCGAGGTGCGGCTGGCGCAGGCGCGGGCGGCGTTGCAGCTACGACGGCGAGACCTGGTGGATCAGCTTGTCAATGAGATGTTGAGTGAGGATCCCTGGGAATGGCGTGCGGTCTGGGTCGGCGGCCTCGCGGCTCTCGATGACGGCGATTTCGCGTCTGCTCAATCGTCGTTCAACGCGGTCTATGGTCAGGTGCCAGGCGAGCTGGCGCCCAAACTGGCGTTGGCGCTCGCTTGCGAACGTGGCGGCGAAGGAGACATCGCCGAAGGGCTCTACCAGACGTGCGCCAGCACCGATGCGAACTATGTCGCGCCCGCCGCCTTTGGCATGGCTCGCATCCGTGCCGCCAGAGGCGATGTAGCAGGTGCGGTACAAGCGCTGGATCTGGTGCCATCGACCAGCCGCAGCTACCCCGAAGCGCGTCGGCTCCGCGCGCTGCAGCTCTACGAATCCGGTCAGGGGTTGCCGTCGCTGTCCCAGGCGATGGACAGCATCAACGGAGTACAGCTGGATCAGCGGGAGCGGGTCGAGCTGACGGCGCAAATTCTCGAGCGGGCGATTTCCGAGGTCAGCAAGAACGGCGCCAAGACTGATGTCAGAATCGGGGCGTACCAAGCGCGGGAAGAGAACCTACGGGACGGATTGGAGACGACCTATCGCCAGCTCGCCGGCATAGAGACCGACGAGCGCCGCCGCTATGAGCTGGTCGACAAGGCAAACGCGGTGCGAAATTGGACGCTACGATGACCGATCACATGACGCAATCCGCTGTTCCGGTGCCACCCGTCGCGATCCGGCAACCTGACGGTAGTTTGACCTGCCCGCACTGTGGCGCTGACGTTGCTGCTGAGGAAGCGTTCTGTGAGGCATGCGGTGGCCGTCTAGCGCCAACGGCAGCCGGTGAGGCAGAGGTGCCGGACGACATGGCGGCACCAATCGACATCACGCGATCCATTCAGACCGAGCCTGAGAACGAAGACACTGTCGTCATTGCTCGTCCGTGCGCCAACTGCGGCGGCGTCATTGGGGCAGACGGCTATTGCGAGAGCTGTGGCACTAAGGCACCGACTGAGCGCGACCACTACACCGAATATCCGGCGTCGTGGGTTGCCGCCTGCTGCGACCGTGGCATACGACATCCCCGCAACGAAGACGCAACGGCAGTCGCCGCGGATCCCACACCAGGCGGACGCGCGGTGCTCGTGGTCTGCGATGGCGTGTCCACCTCGATCGACTCCGACGTCGCAAGCTTGGCCGCTGCTCGTGCCGCACGCGACGTACTGGTCGCCAACCGTCCGGAGGGCCTCGGTACACCCGCCAGTCGAGTGGCCGCCACGTCGAACGCTATTGCGAAAGCGGCCGCGTCGGGCAATGCCGCGGTGATCGACAACACTGCTGTCGGCAGTGAAAATGCCGCCTCCTGCACCTTCGCCGCAGCCGTTGTCGAAGGCGATCTCGTCGTATTCGGCAACGTCGGTGATAGCCGTGTCTATTGGATTCCTGATCATGGCGCTGGTGAACCGAAGGAACTCAGCGTTGACGACTCGGTCGCGCAGGCGCGCATCGCCATGGGAATCCCGCGCGAGGAGGCCGAACACGGCCCGCAGGCTCACGCCATCACCAAATGGCTGGGCCGCGACAGCCCCGACTTCTCTCCGCTTACCGGCTCGCTCACCCTTGGCTCACCCGGCTGGGTCTTGGTGTGCTCTGACGGCCTATGGAACTACGCCTCCGAAGCCGCTGCTATCCAGTCGCTCGTGGCCGAGCTGAACCCGCCTGACTTGAATCCGCTGACGCTGGCAGTGGCTCTCGTTGACTGGGCGAAGGGCCAGGGCGGCAAGGACAACATCTCGGTGGCGCTGGCGCGCGTGTGATCTCCAGGTGAGCTGCCTTATTGGGCAGCAAGGCATACTGAACCGACCAGCCAGGATTGGAAAGGGACGTTGATCATGGCCGAGTTCACCGCCGAGGTGTACCAGAACGAGTTCCTCCCTGAGGGTGGCACCGATGTCAATGCCATAGTCACCATGACCTGCAGCGGAGCAGGATCGGCCGGGCAAACTGGCTCAGGCGATGCCGGGGAGATCATCATCGTCGATACCTCAGGTTCGATGGGCCGTACCAAGCTCGAGGCGGCCAAGGTAGCAGCCTCGGCAGCAGTGGATCAGATCCTTGACGGCACCTGGTTCGCGGTTGTCGCTGGCACGCATCAGGCCTATCTAGCCTTTCCGCTGGTACGCGCGGGGAGGGGCATGGTTCTGATGGACAGCAGCGCCAGGCAGGCCGCGCACCAGGCCATCAGCCAGTTCCGCTCCGACGGAGGTACGGCAATGGGAACTTGGCTGACGCTCGCCGGCCGGCTCTTCGACTCGGTACCTGGGCTGGTGCAGCGGCACGCGATCTTGTTGACCGATGGTGAGAATCACAATGAGACGCCCGAGCAACTGACGAACGCGATCATGGGCGTAACGGGCAAATTCCAATGTGACTGTCGAGGCGTCGGAGTCGACTGGCAGGTCGCCGAAGTACGCCGAATCGCACAGGCCCTGCTGGGCAGCGTAGACATCATTCCCGAGCCAGACCAGATGAGTCAGGTCTTCGCCGAACTCATGCAACAGTCGATGAGTCGCGGCGTGGCGGACGCCCAATTGCGGGTCTGGGCACCGCAAGGCGCGCAGGTGCTGTTCGTTCGCCAGGTATCGCCGACGGTAGAAGATCTGACATCACGCCGCGTCGAGGTCAATCCCCTGACTGGCGGTTATCCGACGGGATCGTGGGGCGATGAATCCCGGGACTACCACGTGAGTGTGCGGCTCGCGGCAAAGGCCATCGGCCAGGAGCAGCTTGCCGGTCGCGTCCAGCTAGCGGTTGCCGACCAGGTCGTGGCTCAGGGGTTGGTCAAGGCGAAGTGGTCTGATGATGAGGGCTTGACCACTCGCATCAATCCCGAGGTGGCCCATTACACCGGCCAGACCGAGCTTGCGCAGGCGATTCAAGACGGCCTGGCAGCGAAGGCTGCCGGCGATGAAGAGACTGCCACGAAGAAGCTGGGACGCGCTGTTCAACTGGCCGCCGAGACCGGAAATGAGGAAGCGACCACTCGACTGCGCAAGGTGGTCGACATCGACGATTCGGAAACCGGTACCGTGCGTCTGAAGCGTGCTGTGGAAAAGGCCGATGAGATGGCCTTGGATACCGCGTCGACCAAGACGACCAGGATCAGGGGATGATCGCTCCCCTCGAACAGGAGAATTCGCGATCCATGATCTTTATCTCAGCCCTTAGCCCTACGTCCTCGGGTGGCCGCCGATGATCGCCGTCTGTCCAGCCGGTCACTCCTCCCTGGCTCAGGATTATTGCGATGTCTGCGGTCTGCCCATTAACTCGGCAGCCGCACCGCCCACAACCGCACCGGCACCTAGCAGTGCCAGCTCGCAACCAGGACAACAACCCTGCCCCAACTGCGGCGACAACAACTCTGTCGATGCCTTGTTCTGCGAGAACTGCGGCTATGACTTCACCACCGGAACCATGCCACGATCGCTTCTCGGCTCTACGCCGAATGCAGCTTCGCCCAGTCAATCGCCGGCACCGCAGTCGGTCGATGTGACCGTGGGCAATGGCAGCCAGGCTGCGGAGACATTTGACTGGGTCGCGGAGGTATGGATCGATCCCGCTTGGTATGAAGCCCAGCAAAGCCCCGATCCGATGCCCTCTCCGGGCCTTCCGGTAGTAGTGCCACTGCGTTCGAAGTCGATCTTGGTAGGGCGTACCTCCCGGAGCCGGAACATCCATCCGCAAATCGACTGCGAGCCCGACTCTGGGGTGAGCCGACGTCAGACCCAGCTGACCACCGATGGCAGCCGATGGTGGGTCGAGGACCTGGATTCCGCCAATGGCACTTTCGTTGCTGCGGCTACAGACCCGATCCCCACCAACCCGATTCCGGTTGGTGTCAAGCATGAGCTTGTGCCCGATGATCGGATCTATGTCGGTGCCTGGACCCGGATCGTGATCCGTCAGGCGACCGACGACGAGAGAGCAAGTCTGGGTTAGCTTCTCTTTCCTACAACGCTCTGCGCGAACACCGCAGGGCATCCCGTCTTTGGTGTGGCACCGTTACTCCAGTGTCACCCTGCGGCACGTCAGCTCTCACCAGGAGGAAATGTGGAGGTCAAGGTCGGTATTCAGCACGTCAATCGAGAGATCGTGGTGGAGAGCACCGAGTCGGCTGTTGACATCGAAAAAGAACTGCTCAGCTCGATTGCGGTCGGTGGCGATGGAGTCTTCACGCTCTCTGACGAGCGCGGGCGCAAGGTGCTGATACCTGTGGGGAAGATCGCTTACGTGGATCTCGGCGAAGAGAACGCCCGGCACGTTGGCTTTGGAGCGGTGTAACGCCAAAAGCAGCACTCTAGGCTTGGAGGCCGAGATTCGCCATGCGGCGAGTGTGGTTCTCCACTAGGCGGGAAAACATCCGACTGATGGCAGTGAGGTCCATCCCAGGACGGTCGACGGTCCCGGTCAGTAGATGGGTGAGGGCGTCACGGTTCGCTGCCACTCGCTGTGCCTGGCTCAGCGCCTCGCCTACCAGTCGGCGGCCCCAGAGCGCTAAGCGACCCGCCACGCGCGGATCCGCTGCAATCGCCGCGCGTACCCGTTCCACTACGAAATCCGCATGACCCTCATCCGCTAGGACTTGGTGCACCAAAGCCCGAGTGTCGGAGTCGACGAAGGCGGCAATCTCCCGATAGAAATCAGCGGCGAAGCCGTTGCCCAGGTACGCCAAAACCAGACCCTCCAGCCAATCCTTCGGTTCGGTATGGGCGTGAAACTCGTTGAACGGAGCGTGGAATGGCTTCATCGCGACCATGACGTCGGCATCGAGCTCAGCCAGGCGGGCACGCACCGTATCGAAGTGCGCGATCTGCAATGCCGCTAGCGAGGCCATGTACACCTTGTCGGCCAGAGTGGGAGCTCGACGGGCGTCCTCGGCTAAACGATCGAAGGCAGCCAATGCCCCGTACGCCAAGACGCCGAGCAGGTCGACCGCACCTTGTCGGTACTCCGGCTCGGAAACCCAGGATTCAGCCGCTTGCCGAACTGTCTGAGATTGCTGGGACGCATCACTCATGGCCGCAGGATATTGCGACGACTTATCAGACTGGCTGCGAGCGCGACAAGTTATGGGTGTCCGGCATCACCGACCGGAGGCGACAGTGCTGGATTGGCCGGAACGCGCGAGCGTTTCGACTATCGCCGCACAGAACGCAGGCAGGTCGTCAGGTGAACGGCTCGTCAGCTGATTTCCATCAGTGGCGACTTCCTGGTCGACCACGTTGGCGCCGGCATTGCGCAGATCAGTACGGATGCTTGGGTACGAGGTGAGAGTCCGGCCGGAGACAACGCCCGCCTCCACCAGCGTCCATGGGCCATGGCAAATGGCTGCTACCGGCTTGCCGGACCGTACAAAGTCTCCGACGAATGAGACCGCTGCCTGGTCGAGCCGAAGTTTGTCGGGATTGACGGTGCCGCCGGGCAGCACCAAGGCGTCGTAATCATCGACTGATGCATCGGCTACCAATCCGTCGACGGCAACTGTGCCGGCTGGCTCAAGGTCGTGATTTCGGGCCTCGATCTCTCCGGCGTGCAATGAGAGCACATCTGTCTGGGCGCCGGATTTTTGAAGTGCATCACGTGGTTGCTCCAGCTCAACTCGTTCCACGCCATCCGCGGCCACAATGGCCACCCGTGTTCCTCTCAGTTCTTCTGCCATTTCCTGCTGCAATCCCTTGATCTCGTCTTGTCCCATGGGTGAGCGGTTACCCAAAGTCGCGATTATTCACGCCGTTGAGGAAGCAGAGACGGTGAGGCGGAGTGCCTTGGTGACGATCAATCACTCTCACTCCTCGCCGAGTCAATCTTGGACAAGATCAGCCGTGCCGCCTCCTCCGGGGATATCCGGGCCGAGTCCACCACCAGGTGCTCACGGGTCCATGGCTCGTATTCACGTGTCACGACCGCCGCCCAGGTCGGCTTCAGTAAGCCTTCGACATCCGAAGTGCGACTCTCGACCCGGCGCTGGTGCTCCCACTCATCGGTGCAGACGACCTCGACTTCCAGGATCGCCGCATCGACTTCTGCAGCGGTTGTAAGCCAAGAGTCACGAGTGAGTGCGATCGGGTTAACGCATTCCACGATGACGTCTAAGCCGAGGTGCAGCTGCTCCCCAGCTAAGTCGTAGGCCAGTGCATAACCGACCGGCCCCAGTGGATGTAATAGTTCAGATGAGGCGACGATGGCGTGCTCGATTCGGTCGATGCGCAAGTACGGCATTTTGATCTGCTCAGCGACGATTCTCGCAATCGTTGACTTGCCTGTTGCTGGAAGACCGCCAATCACTGTGAGCACTGGCTGCACTGGACGATATTCGCATTCGTGACCTGGCCCGTGCTCACGGCGGATCGGGAGCTTGGCTGAGATAGCGGTGGCCGGTGGGTGTGGTGATGATCATGGTGTGGGCTTTGTCGAGGTGTTCGGCGTCGATGACGGTGATCTGCCAGCCCGGCATTTCGCGGGCATAGTTGCAGCGTTCACAAGCACCCCGGCCGTTCATATAGCGAGCAGGCAACGCCTTGTTCCACGGGCAGGTAGGCGCTCAACATCGCCATGGTGTCTGGTGTCGGCCGGATCCCCACTCGGCGGTGGCGGCGTTCGGTGCGGCCGCGTTGCACATAACCGGCCCGATCAGCCTCATACGCGGTATTGCGGATACAGGCGGTGGCGGCTTTGAATGCCATCCGCGTTAGGCGGGCGGTCTTGAGCTGTTGATCGACGGTGTGGCGCTTCTCCGCATCTAGATGCCGGGTTTCGCTCACTACGGTTTCGGCGATCCGCTCAGGCAGGGCGCCGCTGATGAGTTGGCTATAGGTGTCGGGCAGCTCACACCACAAGGCCGGCGCAGTGTTCAGCCGGCGTGCCGCGGTGACCGGTGCGATGCGGCAGGACAACCCGATTTGCTCGGCGATGCCGCGGTCGATCGCCTTTGGATGCACGTCTGCGGCCATTTGCTCGGCCACTTAGGATTGGGCGAATCGGATTGATTCTGCTGCCTGCACCGCGGCATTGACGGCGCGCAGCTTCTCCGACCGGGCGATCCGATCAATCCGGACCGCATGCGACACGGTGCTGGCGTCGGCGACGGCGGAGGCGAAATCATCCAAGATTCCATCGAGGCGCGCCACCATGACCTCCGCTGGCGGCTCAATCGCCTCATGATCCCCGAGCTCCGACATGCCACAAACGCTACGGACAGCCACAGACAAAAACGTACAAACGTTCGATCGAAGGTCCAGACTCCTAGCTATACGGCGATCACTCAAGGAGCGATTCAGCCGGCCAAGTCAGCGACTTTTCCATCGCATGTAACAGTCAGTAAAATGTCTCGAGTTTGCAACGACATTGCGGATTGTGACGACGACTACTGATTGCTGCGACCGCAACCATGAACTTCGATTGAGGAAATTCTGAACATAGAACCGAGCCCTGAAGCCCCGACAAAGCCGAGCCTTCAGACCGAGGACGCGCATGGCACTTTTGCCGAGCTCGGTGTTTTGAATCCCATCGTCCAGGCCCTGGACGAAGTGGGCATCTCAACACCATTTCGTATTCAGGCGCTGGCGATTCCCCTTGCTCTGACCGGCACCGACATGATCGGCCAGGCCCGCACTGGTACCGGAAAGACGTTGGCTTTCGGCGCTCCGCTGCTGCAGCGGATCGTCGTGCCGGGCGAACGGGACTACGCTCAGCTCTCCAAGCCGGGTGCTCCGCAAGCCCTTGTCGTGACACCCACGCGCGAGCTGGCAAGCCAGGTGAGTTCCGATCTATCCGCCGCGTCGACCCATCGACAGGCCGGGGTGATCACCGTCTATGGTGGGATCGGTTACCAAGATCAGCTCAGCGCATTGGAGCGTGGTGTCGAGGTCGTCGTCGGAACACCCGGACGGCTAATCGATCTTGTCGAACGCGGTGCTCTTGATCTTGCTCACATCAAAGTGCTGGTATTGGACGAAGCCGACAAGATGCTCGATCTCGGATTCCTGCCAGACGTTGAACGAATCTTGGCGCAGACGCCGGAACTGCGTCAGACCATGCTGTTCTCGGCAACCATGCCGGCGGCGATCGTCTCACTTGCCCGGCGCCACATGCGTCATCCAGTCAATATCCGCGCTGAGTCGCCTGCTGAAACCACGACCGTGCCGACGACTGCTCAGTTCATTTATCGAGTTCATGAGCTCGACAAACCTGAAATCGTTGCTCGCCTTCTGCAGGCCGAAAACCGGCGCCGCGTGATGATCTTTTGCCGCACGAAGAGGTCAGCGCAGCGAGTGGCCGATGAGCTCATCGACCGCGGATTTGCGGCTGCGTCGATCCATGGTGACCTGAACCAATTGGCCCGGGAGAAGGCGCTGCGGCGTTTCCGGGAGGGACGCATCGATGTCTTGGTAGCTACTGACGTGGCCGCACGCGGCATCGACATCGAAGGCGTCACCCACGTGATCAACTACGAATGCCCGGAGGACGACAAGGTCTACCTCCATCGGGTCGGCCGTACCGGACGAGCGGGAGCGTCCGGAATTGCGATCACCTTTGTTGACTGGGTGGATGAAACGCGCTGGAAAATGATCAACGACGCCTTAGACCTGCCGTTCGAGGAGCCAGAGGAGACCTACTCAACCTCTGCACACCTCTATCACGATCTTGGCATTGACCCTGCCGCCAAAGGCCGGATTGCTCGCGCCGGTTCGGATTCTGCCAAAGCCGAGTCTCCCAAACCAGCGACGCCTCGGAGGCGTACGGACAGCGGCCGGACTCGACGGCGACTACGCAATGGCGTACCTGTTGAGCGGAATGCCGCAAGATCATCACGTGATCTTGGTCGAGCAGCATCGCCAGACGGTACGCGTTAATGAGCCAGCCCAAGCGGTCTGCCAACCACCACAAGATTGCTGTCGTAGCCGCCGCGGTCGCGATGGAAGTTGCCTGTGCAGGTGATCAGTACTAAGCGATGCGGCCCTTTTTGCTTGAGCGCCTGGTTATCGGTTGCAAGCGCCTTTTTCGGTATCTTTCGAACCGATGTCACCCGGTACTTGAGCCAATGTGAGTCCGCCCGGAGGGTAATCGTGTCGCCGACCTTGATCTTGCGCAGCCGTACAAAGAAACCGATCCCCTCCGTGGCCGAGTCGATGTGTCCTGCGATCACGGTGGCACCAAAGGGCTCACCTGCCCGCGCACTGCCGTCCCACCAGCCCACATGCTGCACGTTCTCCGGCACCCGCAGCACGCCGTCGACGGTGCCAGCCGGCAGCACTGCCGCACCTGCATGTCCCGGCAGGATGAGACGCTCGGGAATGAACTCGACACGCTGACTGGCCGCGGGCCGACCCAGCCGCGCCGGGGCGGCCGAAGACTGACCGCGGGGCGCATCACCTCCGGACGAAGTGTCCGAGCTGGCGTGGGCAGTACAGCCGGACAACAGCGTGAGCAGGCACAGCGCGCCCACTACGGAATGACGCAGTCCCGGTCGACGCCGCTGCGTGCGCCGGATCCGGGACTGCCAAGCCGATCGCGTCAACGCGCGAGGTTCACCTCCAATGACGGACCTTTACCGACGGCCTGACCACCTGTTCCAGTGTTCACCTCCGACGGCTTTCCGGACCCCGTGGTAGTCGCGGCAAGGACGTGAACAGCGACGTTCATGGTCTTCTTCTCTGGGTCGCCGACAGCGTAGACGCGGTTGATCGCCTTACCTTTCACCGTCAGGCTGACCGGACCGAAGAAGACCGGCTTGTTCTCCCCCGTCGGCACGATAGACACCTTGTACGTCGCAACCGGCACCATAAGTTGCAGTGATTCACCATTGGCGATGTTTGCGAAAAGCACCTGATCATTCACCCGAATATCGGCCGGTGGCACAGCCGCTACGTGCGAAACCACCAGCAAAGCTTTGCCATTGGGCACCTTTACGTCGTCGTATTTGTAGACGGTCACCAGAGGATCACCTGATGATGAAGCGGGCAAATGTGCGACGACGTCAGCCTTGGAACCTTCCTTGATCGAGAAGGTGTTTTCGAGCACGGTCGTGCCGTTCTCGCTGAATGTCACCTTGCGCTTTCCAGGCTTGACCTTGATGGGGCCTGCTACCTTCGCGGTCTTAACGCCATCGGCGACGGATTCGCCGTCTACCGCGACGTCGAGGTCCTTACCGGGGAGACCTTGCACGACATAGATCTCGGTGTCATTGGCTGCATAGCTCGGACTTACTGTCAGTCCAGCCAATGCCAAAACTCCGGCGGCCAATAAGGCCAACTTTGACCATCGTGCTGCGCGCATGGTGATCACATTCGCACCCCGCTCCCCAGTCGTCGTTCCTTGCCCCAACGGTTCAGGACCCAAGGCGTAATATAGAGCCCCGGATGTTGGAGCCGACGAGCACCCGACAACGCGTTAGCCGATTGGCACCGGGGGGTGGTGCGGCCTTGGGCAATTCGCCTCTGGTTCGCCGCTCGCGGGCGGCCGGGTTACGTCGCGCCCTGGGCTTGGTATTAATCGGCGGACTATGCGCCGCAGCCGTCACTTTTTATCAGGAAAGCCCGGAGCTTCCGCGCTCGGGCCCCGAGGCGACGACCAGTACTCCACTGCCAACCGCTTCGTCGTCGGCACAGAGTCCATCAGCGTCGTCATCCACGAGTGCCGCGAAGCAACCAGCTCGTACGAGTGCCGAAAGCGAGGCCAAATTGCCGAAGGGCCCGGGCACGACTGAGCCTGGCATTCTGCTCATGGCCAGCCCACTGAGCGACGGTTCTTTCGATATCGCCGAGATGGTGTTCCTTCCTGTTGCAACCTCTTCAATTCGGCTTGCACCGCCTAAGCTGACGCTCGCCGGGAGCCGCTTCGCGAAATCGAAGCCAGTTGCCACTCAGGTTCAGGTCAGTGCAGCTGATCAGCCAGTGATGGTGCCCGACGGTCGTGTCAGCCGCAGCATGGACATCACATTGCTCGAACCGGCGAAGCGAATCGAGCTGCGGTACAACTTGCGGGGCATCACGTTGCGCAGCGTGCCGTCGCCCGCCGGCCGCGCGCTGACTGCCATCGGCCCGCTCGCTGGTGTTCCGAAGAGCCTTCCGGTAGCGATGATGGTCACGGGCAGCACGGTGCTCAATATCGAGTGCCCGGCTATTCGCCATGTCCAGGGTCAGGCGTGTTCCACCGGGCGGCCGCCGCGACTTCATGTCAAGCCCAAGCTGCCGTGGAGCAACGCGGTAATTGTCGTCCAGTTCAACTTGCCGAGGCCGCAGTGAGGTACCGCGATGACGGCTACGCTCTGAGCTCATCGAAGGGCGCTCGTAAGCGTTCGGTGGATCACGGACTGGACGAGCATTGATTCAGGATCTCGTCGACTTGGCGCTCGGGGCGAACCGGGTGCTGACCTACGCCGGTTATGTACTTTTGGCCGGCACTCTGACGTTTTGGAGCGTCGTGTGGCCCGACGGCCGAAGAAATCGACGCCTGGTCGTGCTGGCGCTGACCGGCACTGCTGCGATGATCATGGGGACGCTGTCAAGCCCAGTCATCCAACTGATTTTCGGAGGCCGACTGCTGGGCGACGTCGTCAGCCCCCTGGGCGGCGCTGCCCAGCTGGTGAGGCTGGCTGCACTGGTGGCCGCTATGTTCTTCCTGCCGGACATCATCAGCGGTGCAGTGGTCGGTTGGCGTCGCATCGTTGCGCTCACCCTGGTGGTTGTTATCGCGGCCTCAATGGTGGCCCAATCCGATGCCATCGGTGGCCCCTGGGAGATTGCCAAGATCGGCGCTACTGGCCTCCATGTGCTCGCAACCTGCGCCTGGCTCGGCGGGCTGGTCGCTCTGGCGGCAGTATTGATCCCGGGTGAAAATGTGCACGAACTCGACCGGCTCATACCGCGGTTTTCACGTGTTGCGCAATTGAGTGTGGCGACCCTTGTCATTACCGGGATTGTGCATGCTCTTGCTGTTGCGGGAGGTGTGTATCAGCTAGCCAGCTCCCGTTACGGATTAGTGCTATTGATCAAGATCGCTATCTTCGGCTTGATGCTGCTCATGGGCAACGAGGGACGCAAATACGCGGCCCGGGCGGCCTTCCGCCAGTCGCACCTTCAGCCCGATGCGCCGCTGAGAGCGGGCGGCATCTCGACACTGGCCGTCGTCATGGGAGCTGAGCTGTGCATCGCCTTTGTGATCTTGTCGACAACCTCTCTGCTGGTCATGGTGGCGCCGCATCCCTAGTCGTTGCTTCGCGGAGATAAGGTCGGCACATGCGCGGCTTTCGACGCCGCAGGCCTCCGCCGGCAGTACCTGCGGCACCTGAAGCAGCCGAGCACCTTAGAGGAACCGGACAGCCCTCGATGGGGCACTCCGATTCGCCGAGTAACTCCAGAGCTGCCATGCGTCGCATCGCGGCAGAAGCGGTGATCCTGCAGGACGAAGCCGAGGCAGTCGTTCGCGGTGCCCGGGCCCGCGAGGGCCTTGGTTTCCTGGCACCGCGCGGTGGACCGCTGGTACGCCGCTTCTTTGGTCTGCGGGATCAACTCCCGAAGGCATGCGACGACCCCGCTGACGAGGAGCTGCGCCGGCAACTCGACGCGATTTTGCACCACCATGCCTTGGCAGTATGGGTTGCGCTTGACCTGCTCGCTTGCGAGTGGCGGTCAGAGCGGATCGCTCGCCAGCTTGACGCATTGGACGGGCTCGGTGAGCCAGCGATTCACCTTGATCAGCTTTATGCGGATCTGGCACAACGATCGACTGCAGACAGAACGGCAATCAGGGCTTCGGCCGGCTAGGACTGCTGCATCTCACTCGTCTTTTGAGTCGGTGACGGCCGGCCCGGCTACGTCTCAAATTTCCGACCAGTGCGGAGTTTTCGAACAAGGGGGCCGGCGGATCAACGACTCAGAGTCTTGAGCTAGCCGATCCCGCGCAGCGCAAGCAGTTGGCTGGCGAGATTGCGGTAAGCCGCGGCACCCTTCGTCGACCGGGCGGTAGTCAGTACGGTTCGTCCCACTGCCGGCGCCTCGGCAAAGCGAATCGATTTGGGGATTGGCGGGGAGAGCACGGTCACGCCGTAATCTTCACCAATCCGCTCCAGCACGGTGCGACCGTGCGTTGTCCGGCCGTCGAACAGAGTGGGCAGCACTCCGATCACCGACAACCCACGGTTAGTGACGTTCTGCACGTCGTAGATCGTGTCCAGGAGCTGCCCGACACCGCGATGACTGAGCGTCTCGCACTGCAGCGGAATCAGTACGCCATGCGAAGCGGTGAGCGCGACTGTGGTCAGCACACCGAGAGTCGGTGGGCAATCAATGACGATGAAGTCGTAGGAGCTCATCAGTGGTTCCAACGCCAGCTGCAAGAGTCGCTCTCGGCTGGTGCGCATAAGCAATGACTGCTCGGCAAGCGCTAGCTCGATGGTGGCGGGCAGCAGATCTGATCCTTCTTCGGTCTCAGTTACGGCGTCGTACGCCGCAACCTCGCCCAATAACACCTGATGTACCGAACAGCCAATCGCCTCGGGGTCATAGCCTACGGAAAAGGTCAAGCACGCCTGGGGATCAAGATCAACGATCAAGACACGCTGCCCAAGCTGCGACCAGGCTGCGCCCAGCGATGCCACGGTAGTGGTCTTGGCAACTCCACCTTTTTGATTGGCTACGGCAATCACCGTGGCGCTGGGAGGACGTTTGCCGATCATCGCTCGATTGGTGGCGAGGCCTGAGTGGTGGAGGACTTGTGGGCCAGTCGGCGCTGGATTTGGTCGAAGACTTGAGGATCGGTCGTATTGCAACCAAGCTCATGATCAAGCTTGCCAGTACCGTGGTAGTCACTGGACCCAGTCGCGAGCACACCCAAGCTGTCGGCCAACATGCGCAGCTTTCGACGGATCTCATCGTCGTGATCTTGATGATCAACCTCTATGCCATCAAGTCCATGATCACTGACAAGGGCCTGGAGCACATTCGCAGGCAGCAGGTGCTCACGCCCGCGACCCCAGGGATGGGCGATCACGGCGAGGCCGCCTGCCTGATGGATCAGGTCGATCCCGCGTTCCAGCTCGATCGTGTAGCGAGGTACGTGGGCTGGGCCCCCGTCGGCCAGGAAGCGGTCGAACGCCTCCTGCCGATCAGCAACATACCCGGCCTTGATCAGCGCGTCGGCTATGTGTGGGCGACCGACGGAGGGACTGTCGCCTACCTGAGCCATGACCTCTGCCTCGTTGACCGGCACGCCGAGCGCGGCAAGCTTGGCGAGCACCCCGGCGAGCCGGCCCAGCCGACCGTCACGGACACGAGCCATCTCCGCAGCCAGGCCCGGACTGTCCGGATTAGCACCGTACGCCAGGACGTGCACGCTGTCGCCGTGACGTGAGCACGAGAGCTCCATCCCACGTATCACCTGGACACCCACCCGATCGCCCTCAGCGACCGCTTCGTCGAGTCCGTCGAAGGTGTCGTGGTCGGTAAGTCCCACCACGTCTAGTCCGACTGCTTGGGCCCGGCGCACCAGCTCAGCCGGTGTGTCCGTGCCGTCCGACACACTGGAATGCGTATGCAGGTCGATCCGCATATCTCAGACCTATCACGCTGCCCAGCTAGAGCTTGGACAACAGACTGCGTACGACTCGAAGACCGACCGACATTCTGGCAAGGTCAGCACGGCCGCTGGTGATCGAGCGCAGTGTCCTCACCGACTCGGGTACCACGCGGTTCGACCTCTCCCAGCCAAGAACGACATCGCGGGCGCTCTTGGATTCCATTCCGTTCTTGTTGAGCACTTCTGCGGTGAGCTGAGAATGCACGGTAAGCAAATCATCACGCAGGGCTGCCCGCGCCATGGTCTGCCACCTATCGTCGCGCGGCAGCTCGACGATCCGCGACAGCAAGCGGTCCAGCCCGAGTCGTTGACCAAGGGTGAAGTGCAGCTCGGCCACCTTCAAAACATCGACAGCTGACTGGGCCGCCGTCTGTTGGATTGCCAATCCCGGGTACGCCCGCGGCAGCGCCGCAATGGCGGTCGCCAGTTGATCAGGCACACCCGCGGCCTGATAGTTCTTGAACCGCTGCTCAAACGTCTCCAGATCCCGGCCCGTCAAGATCTTCGGTAAGGCCTGCTCAACGGTGCGCACCCCATCGGAGAAGTCTCGGACCGCGGCGTCAATGTCAATCGGATGACGTCGGTTGTTGATCAACCAGCGAGTAGAGCGCTCCACCAAGGTGCGGACCTCCAGCCGCAGCCGGGTTTGAATTTCAGCAGTGATCTTGTGATCCAGCGCGGCGATGGCGCTGTCAAGATCAGCAATTCCGAAGATCACCCGCGCAGCGATCTGAGCCCTGATGACGTCCGCCGCCCTGGCGCCGGTCTCGGCTGACAATCTGTGGAAACACGTGATACCGGACTGGTTCACAAACTCGTTCACTACGACGGTTGCGATGATCTCCCGATGCAGCCGGTGCTTGAGCATTCGGTCGGCGTATCGATCACGCATGGCGCTCGGGAAGTAATTGATCAAGCGGTCTACCAGATAGGGATCATCAGGCATATCAGAATCCAAGATGTCATCCTCGAGAACGATCTTGGTGTAGGCCATCAGCGTCGCGAGCTCCGGCGAGGTCAATCCTTTGTGATTTGCCCGCCGCGTCTCCATCGCCTCAGTCGATGGCAAGAACTCGATCTCCCGGTCGATCAGGCCGCTGTCCTCCAAACGCTCGATCCAGTCCTCATGAACCCCGGCCATCGAGGTCGACTGATGCACTGCATTGGCCAAAGCGAGGTTCTGGTCGTAGTTGTCGGCCAGCACCAGCTCGGCCACCTCGTCGGTCATCGATGCCAGCAAGGCGTCACGATCCTGCGGCGTGAGCCGACCTGCTGCCACTTCTCCAATGAGCAAGATCTTGATGTTGACTTCATGATCGGACGTGTCGACGCCCGCGGAGTTGTCAATGAAGTCGGTGTTGATACGGCCGCCCGTTTCGGCGTACTCGATCCGCCCGAGCTGAGTGAAACCCAGGTTCCCGCCCTCGGCGACGCACTTGGCGCGTACTTCACAACCATCGACGCGCTGTTCGTCATTGGCTTTGTCGCCAACGTCGTTATTCGTCTCTGTCACCGCCTTGACGAAAGTCCCGACGCCGCCGTTCCACAGCAGGTCGACCGGTGCCCGGAGACAGGCCTGAACCAACTCCGCCGGCGTCAGGGCCTGGACAGCTTTGTCGATGCCAAGGGCGCTGCGCATCTGCTCGGTGATCTCGATCGATTTCAGCGTCTTCGGAAAGACGCCGCCGCCCTCGGAGATAAGCGAGGTCTCATAGTCCGCCCAGCTCGAGCGCGGCAAGGCGAACAGCCGTGCCCGCTCCTCCCAGCTACGAGCCGGATCCGGCTGCGGATCGATGAAGAGATGGCGATGATCGAACGCCGCTACCAGCTTGATGTGCTTGCTGAGAAGCATTCCGTTCCCGAACACGTCACCGCTCATGTCACCGATGCCGACGCAGGTGAAGTCGGAGGTTTGAGGGTCGAGATCCATTTCGCGGAAGTGCCGGCGTACCGACTCCCAGGCGCCGCGAGCTGTGATGCCCATGCCCTTGTGGTCATAGCCGGCCGAGCCGCCCGAAGCGAACGCGTCGCCAAGCCAGAACCCCGAATCCACAGAGAGCTTGTTGGCCACGTCTGAGAAGGTCGCCGTTCCCTTGTCTGCGGCAACAACCAGGTACGGATCATCGCCGTCGTAGCGGACGACATCAGCCGGTGGTACGACCGCGTCCTTGACGATGTTGTCGGTGACATCGAGCAGACTGCACACGAAGAGCTGATAACAGCCAAGACCTTCAGCGAGCCAGGCTTCGCGATCGCGGGGATCGGGCAAGCGCTTGCAGTAGAACCCGCCCTTGGCTCCGACTGGAACGATCACAGTGTTCTTGACCATTTGCGCCTTGACCAAGCCAAGGATTTCGGTACGGAAATCCTCCGCACGGTCCGACCAGCGCAGACCGCCACGTGCCACTAACCCGTAACGCAGATGGACACCCTCCATCCGGGGCGAGTAGACGAAGATCTCGAATGCCGGACGCGGCTCTGGCGTATCCGGAATCTGGCGTGGCAGCAGCTTCAGGGCGATCGCTTGACGGTCCGCGATATAGAAGTTGGTTCGGACCACTGCCTGGATGACGGTAAGGAAGGACCGCAAGATTCGATCATGATCAAGACTGACCACATCGTTGAGCGCCTTTTTGATCTTATCGACAAGCTGATCGCTGGCAGCCGTCCGAGCCTTGGTATCGAGGCCCGTATGGGGATCAAAACGGGTATGGAAGAGCTGAATCAGTTGCCTCGTAACGTCCACGTTGTAGCTCAGCGCCTGGGCGAAATAAGACTGGCTGTAGGTAACGCCGACCTGCCGCAGGTATCGCCCGATCGACCGCAGCACACTGACATCACGCCAATCGAGATCTGCCCCCATGACGAGCGCGTTGTACCCGTCCGACTCGCTGTCACCGACGTAGGAAGCGGAGAAGGCCTCCATGAACCGATGCCGCGCCTCGGCGGTCCAGCGGCCACGGACGGCATCGGCGCCACCGGGCACCTGCACACCGAAGTCGTAGATGAACGCCCGTTGATCTTTGCCCATAGCCAGTTCGTACGGCCGCTCATCGATCACGTCGACGCCCAGTAGCGATAGGTGCGGCAAGATCTTCGACAATGAGAGGGATGCCTCCCGCCGGAAGATCTTCAGGCGCAGTTGAGCTTCATCGTCGACACGGTCGGGCACATACATCGCCATCGACATGTCATGCTCGCCCTCGAGAGCAAGCAGGGCGCTGATATCCTTGACCGCCTGCCGGGATGTGTAGTCCTCTTTGTAGCCCTCCGGCAGCGCACGCGCCAACGTTGTGAGACGGTCTGCGTTGTCGATATCGACGATCAGGTCGGCGAACTCGTCATCCCAGGAACGCGTTGCCAGCGTCAGTTCCCGCTCGAGCGGGCGGATCTCGACCTCTCCCATGGCCTCACCGACAGCCATCCGAACCACGAAGTGCAGCCTGGCAAGCACGGATTCAGTGACACGGACCGTGTATTCCATAGAGGCCCCCCCGAGAGCACGGAGCAGGATGCCTTCCATCCGCCTACGTACCGAGGTGGTGTAGCGGTCCCGCGGCAGATAGATCAGGCAGGACAGATAACGCCCGTAGGGGTCCCGCCGTACAAACATCCGGACTTGCCGGCGCTCCTTGAGATGAGCGACCTTTTCTACGATGGCTGCCAGCTCGGCCAACGGAGTCTGGAACAACTCATCGCGTGGATAGGTTTCCAGCACATCCATGATCGCCTTGCCGCCATGGCTGTCTTCGTTGTAGCCGGAGAGCTCGATGACAGCAGCAGCCGTCTGGCGAAGCACCGGTATCCGGGTGACACTTTCTGAGTACGCCGAGGAGGAGAACAACCCGAGAAACCGTCGCTCACCGACAACTCGTCCGTTGTTGTCGAAGATGCGAAAAGCGATGTAGTCCAGATATGCCGGCCGGTGTACCCGGGACTTCTGGTTGTCCTTGGTGATGATCATCAGCTCGGGCTCTACGTGTGGTAGCGGCACCGCATGGAAGGTGCCGGGGGGATCTTGATCAGGCCGCAGGATTCCCAGGCCGGTAGCAGGACGAACCTTGAACTCCACTGCTCCGGACTCATCAGTGATGACGTCGTATTCGCGATAACCGAGGAACGTGAAGTGGTTGGCGTTGAGCCAACTGAGCAGCTCGCACGCCAGATCCGCCTGCTCCCTGTGCCCCCGAACCACAGCAGGTTCCTTCAACATCTCAATAGTGTCTTCGGACCTCGTGATCATCTTCTGCCAGTCCTCTACTGCCTCCTCGACGAGTCGCAGCACCTCCAGCAGGCCATGTTCCAGACCTGAGATCAGTGACTCGCGACCGTCAGGATGCGCCGGCGGAAGGATCTCCAGATGCATCCAGGACTCGGCTAGGACTGTGGGATCGTCCTCTGCCTCGCTGCGCCGTACGATGCCGCGCAGATTGCCATCGACATCGCGTCGCACCAAGAACTGGGGATGGAACACCTCACGGATACTCCAGCCCTGACGCAGCACTTCCATGGTTACCGAGTCGACCAGGAACGGCCGGTCATCGGTAATGATCTGAACCACGGTGGCGCCGCCCACAGTCCAGCCGTCCTCGGACTGATTAGGTGTGCGGATGCTGATCACGGCACGAGCCGCGGGCCGGTGCATGGCCGCTCGATAGTGGCTTTCCACGAGGCCGAGCAGGTTTGCAATGGTGCGCTCGTCGACGTCTTGCGCGTCGACATGCCGGAAGTAGTGGCGCAGGAAGAGCTGTACCGCGCCGGGATCATGACCAAGCTCAGCGGCCAGACTCGCTCCACGAGCGGCTACCTGAGCGATCTTCTCGGTCTTTTCCTGCTCCAGCTCCACCTCGAAAGTTGTCACTTCTACCATCCCGATCCGCGCCCTCGCACGACTTTGTGCGGCTACCTCCGACATTAGCCCGCACTTCCATCGCGCGCTAAGGCAATCGATGCTGGCCGCTATTCGGGCAGCGCCGGAGGATTGCCACCGTCAATGATCTGGGCGGTGACATCATGTGCGGCATGAAGATTTCGAGCCACCTCGATTTTGCCGCCCCGCCCGCTGACGTGTACGCCATGATGACCGACCAGCAGTATTTAGAGGAGGTCTGCGCCGCCAGTGGCTCAATCAGCTACAACGTCTCGGCGGCAGGCTCGACTACGCAGACATCACGGACCTTGCCGGCGCCGGAGTCGGCGGCACGATTCACAGGACCTCAGTTGACCGTCAACGACGAAGTCGTCTGGAGCGAGCTGTCATCCGATGGCTCGCGGAGCGCCACTGTAACGATGAGTGTGCTGGGTCAACCGGTGTCGTTCAGGGGTGGCATACGGATCTCACCCGGAGGTCGCGGCAGCGTGGTGGACGTCCGCGGCGATCTGAAGGTCGCCATTCCGCTACTCGGACGAAAACTCGAGGAATCCGCGGCGCCGGCGGTAATGGCTGCTTATCGGACACAACAAGAGGTTGGCGACAAGTGGCTCGCCGGCACGTCCTCACCCCGTGAGATTTAACAGCCCTCAACCGCGGCCCTTCGCGGATCGAAGCGCCACGGGCTCACACGAATAGCACTGGCCGGCCGGATGGGACGCGAATAGTCGGCACCCAGAACGAGCGAAGGCCGGCTGCTTGGGCCGGTGTCAAAGGCTAAGAACGCTTGAATCACACACCACGCTAAACGCAACCCTTTTGCGGGACCCAACCACAAACCTTTGCCACCGGCCCAAGCAGCCGGCCTTCGCGAGGATCCGGCTTTCGCCGGACTCCGGCTCAGGCAGCCGGCAAAATCAGCTAGGCCTCGATAGTCTTTGGCCGTTCGACGCTTCGACCGCGATCTTGCGCGGCTTCGCCTTCTCGGCAACCGGCACATCGAGAGCCAGCACGCCATCGTGATAGCTGGCCGAGATCTTGTCCAGATCGACGTTGTCGCCCAAGATCAGCTGGCGGCTGAACACGCCACTTGGACGCTCGTTGGCAATCAGCTCGACATTGCCATTCCGTGACGGCCGGTCGGCGCGGACCGTAAGGACGTTCCGCTCAACGTCAAGATCAATGGACTCCGCATTGACGCCGGGCAGGTCGAACTCAATGTGGAACGTATCCCCGTCGCGCCATGCGTCCATCGGCATAAAGGCGGGGCGAGCTGCTGTGCCGAAAACCTGCTGAGTCAGCCGATCGAGCTCACGGAAGGGATCAGTGCGCATCAACATTGTCGATTTCACCTCCATAGTCGTCAGGTATGTCGATGCAATCGCTTATAGTGCCATCGGAAATCTATGATGGTGGCTATAGATTAACTCGATCCCCGATAGGATGCAAGTCAAAGGTCATCAATTGTCTGAGGAGCTGGTGATGGCCGATCCTTACGACTCAAGGTCGGGGGTGTTCGCTATCTCGGTTGCCGCAGACATGGTGGTCACCGGGGTGCAAAATCTGCGCGTGTATGAGAAGGCCGGCCTGGTGGATCCGCAACCCAGGCCGCACCCGGCTCTACAGCCTGGAGGACATCGAGCGGCTGCGGCAGATCGCCGCGCTGCTGGACGAAGGTCTCAACCTCGCCGGGATCGCGATGGTGTTGCGACTCGAGGCTGACAACGCTCGCCTGCGCCGCGAGGTCTCCACCGAACGTGATCGTCGACGGCGGGGTTAACGAGTCCTCGTCCGAGCGCGGCTTAGCCCATATGGGGATAGCGGTAGTCGGTCGGAGGAGCGAAGGTCTCCTTGATCGACCGCGGACTGGCCCACCGGATCAGATTCCACATCGAGCCGGCTTTATCGTTCGTGCCTGAAGCCCTGGAACCGCCGAACGGCTGCTGGCCAACCACAGCGCCCGTTGGCTTGTCATTGAGATAGAAGTTTCCGGCCGCAAACCGAAGCCGCCGACCGGCAAGATCAAGTGCTGCCCGATCATCAGCGATGATCGCGCCGGTAAGGCCGTAGGGAGCGGAGTGATCAACCTCGTCGAGAGTTGCCTCGAAATCGTGGTCATCGTAGACATAGATGCCGAGTATGGGTCCGAAGTACTCGGTGACGAAGATGTCGTTCCTGGGACTGTCGGAGATGATCAAGGTTGGGCGAACGTACCAGCCCTCACGGTCGTCGGTCATACCGCCGGCAATGATCTTGGCATCCGCGGAATCGCGCGCCCGTTCGATCGCCTCACGATGCTTGATGAAGGCACGTCGATCGATCACTGAAGATGTGAAGTTGGACAGATCGCGTACGTCACCGACCTGCAGCGCCTCCGTTTCGTCGATCAGTTCATCGCCCATTCGATCCCAGACGCTCCGAGCGATGTACGCCCGCGACGCTGCGGAACACTTCTGCCCGGAGTACTCAAACGCTCCTCGAACCAGGGCGGTACGAAGTGCGTCCGGGTTTGCGCTGGAGTGGGCGACAATGAAGTCCTTGCCACCGGTCTCCCCCACTATTCGTGGATAGCCTCGGTACCCGCCGATGTTCGAGCCGACCGTTTGCCAGAGATGCTGGAAGGTCCTTGTGGAGCCGGTGAAATGGATACCCGCAAGATCAGGATGTTGCAGTGCGACATCGGAGACTTCCAAACCATCCCCGGGCAGCATGTTGATCACTCCCCGCGGCAGGCCGGCGGCCTCCAGAAGCCGCATGGTGAAGTGCGCGGAATACTGCTGGGTCGGGCTCGGCTTCCAGACGGCAACGTTCCCCATCAATGCCGGCGCGGTCGGCAGGTTGCCCGCGATCGAGGTGAAGTTGAACGGAGTGATGGCGTACACAAACCCCTCGAGCGGGCGATAGTCGGCCCTGTTCCACACCCCCCGAGAAGAGATTGGCTGATCTTCAAAGATCCGCCGGGCAAATCCGACATTGAATCGCCAGAAGTCGATCAGCTCACACGCGGCATCGATTTCGGCCTGCTGCACAGTCTTTCCCTGGCCCAGCATCGTCGCAGCGTTCGAGGTGTCTCGCCAAGACCCAGCCAGCAAGTCAGCCGCGCGCAGAAACACCGCTGCTCGCTGTTCGAAGCCCAGCTCGGCCCATCCAGGCGCGGCTGCCAGCGACGCGTCAATCGCCTCCGTCGTATCAGCCCGCGTGGCATTGGCCGAGCGACCCAAGACGTGAGCGTGATCGGAGGGCATCGTGACATCGAAGGCATCCCCGGACGCCGGCTTGCTCACTCCGTCAATGGTGGCGGTCAGCTCGATAGGATCTTCGCCTGCCATCCGCTCGAGCGCTGATTCGATTCCTGCCCGTTCCTTCGAACCGGGGGCGTAACCGAACACAGGTTCGTTGACCGGCACGGGGACATCTGCAATGGCATCCACAAAGCCACGCTACCCTCGCGGGTTTTGCCCTCATCAGTTCGAGGACGCGTCGCTCGCAGGGCCTGCCTTACATGGCCTTGGCGGTTTCGGCCTCTTCCCGCCGCTTCTTCGCCGCCTCGACCGAAGCGCGTAAGGCGGCAACCAAATCGACCACTTCGGCCTCCTTTGGCGCTTCTGGCTCTTCCTCGAGTGGCACGCCCTCGGCCTTGCTCTGCACAAGGGCTTCCAGTGCCTCCCGATACGAATCGGTGAAGTCTTCAGGATTGAAGTCGCCGGCGAGCGCGTCGATGAAGGACTGAGCCATGGTGACCTCTGCGTCGGAGACGGTGACATCTTCTGGCGGTGCCGCGAACGAGCCGTCGCGAAGTTCATCCGGCCACAGCATCGTGTGCATCAGCAATACGCCGTCCTTGGGCCGGATCAGCGCCAGCGCCTCCCGAGACCGCAGAGCGACCTTGACCACAGCACTTTGGCCGCTCTTGGTCAACGCATCGCGCAGTAGCACATAGGGCTTGACGCCTGGTCCGTCGGCCTGGAGAAAGTACGTTTTGTTGAAGTACGTGGGATCGACGTCCTCCTCGGCCACGAACTGCACGACTTCAACAGCCTTGGTGGTAGCCAGTGGCAGTTGATCGAAGTCCTCTGGCGCCAAGATCACCATCCGGCCGTCCGGCATCTCATAGCCTTTGGCTATCTCGGCATAAGGAATCTCGTTTCCGCACTTTTCACAGACACGCTTGTACTTGATCCGGCCGCCATCTTCTGGATGAACCTGGCGAAAACTGATGTCCTTCTCCTCAGTCGCCGAGAAGAGCTTTACCGGGATCGTGACAAGGCCGAAGGAGATCGCGCCTTTCCATATTGAGCGAGGCATGCTCCTAGTCTGCCTGAAGGCACTGACAGCTTTCGGCACGCTCGCGAGCGCTGGCTGCCAGCAAACAATCCGGATCGCGCGCGCCGCTATCCTGGACGAACGAGCGAGCAGCCAGCTTCGAGATCAATCACTTACATAGGACTGCTGGCTGCGAGGGAGTGAGGAAGGCAGCGGCTGTAAACGCGCGATCCGCGCGAAGCGAGCCTAGCGAGCGGAGCAATCAAATATTGTCCAGTTCCTCCGGAGCGAACCACAGCAAGTCGTAGCCGTCGAGCAGTGCCTGCACCTCCGGCGCTGCCAAGGCCACCGCAACGCTCTGTCCAGCGACAGCCTTGCCCGCCAATTCCACCGCCTCCAGCGCACCGCGTTCGTCGGCGAACAGAGCTCGCACCTGAGCCCAAGCCAGCTCGTCGACCTCCACTTCGCCGTGCGGTCCGCCGGTATCGGTGACCTGGTCTTCCTGTACCTCCGCTGCTACCACCAGCCGCGGCGTATCGGGCCTCAGCGCTAAGGCCAATACGCCGGCATTGCTGAGAGCGGCGTACTCAACCTCCTCCACGACGGTGTTGGCATCCATGGCAGCAGCCAAGCTCCTTGTCGCGGCACATCCCTGATAGTGGTGTGGACCGTCACCAGAACGAAGGGCCAGCGCTTCGTCCCCCGTCATCGGAACGAAGATCATTTGGGCCATCAGCCGTCAGCGCCCTCTTGGTCACGAGGTGGCTTCGGGACCACCTTCGGACGTGGCTGCTTTCCCGTGGCCTTCTGTGGAGCGAGCTGGCGTGATTTTTCGGAGCTTTGGCGCGATGCTGGTGACTTCGCGGTCTTGGCAGCAGGTGGGGTCGGTGGGCTACTGCCCAATTCGGCTGCCGCCGATACCAGATTGCGTACGGCGGTCCGCTTCTGCCCAGTCGCTTTTCGGACCGCTTCCTGCCGCGCCGCTGCCTTCTTGGCGGCCGCCCGCCGTGCCTCAGCAGGCGCCTTACGTGTGGGTTGCCGCACAGTGGTGGCACGGACGGTGGTGTCCAGTAACTCGTCGAGGGCTTCCCGCAAGCACTGCGCAAGCACGTCAAGATCGCTGATGGCGTCGCGGTCGGCGTTAAGTCCGAAGAAGATCTCACCGTCATAGGAGGTAACCCCTATGGCGAGTAAGTGGCCGGCCGACAACGGAAGGACCGGATAGCTTGCCACCAGACGGACACCGGCGGCAAACAGCGGCAGCTGCGGACCCGGCACGTTGGTAACGACCAGGTCGCGCTGTTTGCGCACCACCTCAGTGGAGGTGCGTACGCCGAGCGCATGCAGCGTTGTAGGCGCAAAGCCCGCGATGTCGGCAAGCGAGCGGGCGGCAACCGCGCGCCCTGAATCTTTGTGAGCCTGAGTGTCATAGGCCACCTGATGCAGCCGCATCAGCGGGTTCGGCTCGCCGATCGGCAGGCTTTGCAGATGTGGCGCAACCTGGCTGCCCAAGGAGGTTGGCTCCCCGTCATCTTCGGTGACGCTCATGGGCACCAGCGCGGTCAACGAGCTTCCCGAGCGAATGGACTCCCCCCGGGTCAGCAACCACGAGCGCAGCCCACCAGAGATCATCGCCAACACCACGTCGTTGATCGTGTGATGATGCTCTCTGCGGACCGCCTTCAGATCACTCAGTGAGGCGACCACCGTGGCGAACCGCCGCTGCTCGGAGACCACGCCGGCCAATGGCGAGTCAGCAGCGGGACGTTGCCCGAGCAGGGCATCAGCTGCTAGCTCGCTAAGGGCACCCCCAATACCGCCTACGGCCTCTCCGACGGCAACCGCGACACCGAGTGCGCTAGCCAGTGCACCACGCACATTTTGTAGCGCGAGCGTTGGATCTTGGGCACTTTCCAACAGCGCTGCAGCGAGCAACTCCAACGATGACGGCTCAGGTGCCGGATGCCACGAGTTGACCTCGGCGCCAACGCCTGGAATCGCATGCGGGTGACTCGTGGAGTCCAGCAACACCTGCCCGATTTCGACGTTGTCAATCCCGTCAACCAGGCAAAGGTGAGACTTCGCGACCAGCGCGAACCGGTCGTCCTCCAAACCCTCGACCAGGTACATCTCCCACAATGGGCGCGACCGGTCGAGCCTTCGGGCAAGCACTCGACCGACAAACTCTCGTAGCTGTACCAGACTGCCCGGGCGGGGTAGCGCTGACCGGCGGACATGGAAGGTGAGGTCGAAACTTTCGTCGTCGACCCATACCGGTCCGGAGAGTCGCGCGGGGATGTCGCGTACCCGTTGGCGATATCGCGGCACGAAGGCGATCCGCTCCCGGATGAGTGCTATCAGCCGTTCATAGTCCAAACCGTCCGGACCGGCGTCGAAGATGTCGACGGTGCCGACATGACCGGGCGTGTGCGCGGTGTCCAGTGCCAACAGCGACACCTCGAGAGGCGTAAGCCGTTGCGGCATCAGAGCCCTTTCTGCCTGGAATCCCTGGAGCCATTACGGTACTACCGCGAATTGCCGGACCCTGACCGCGAATGCCGGCCGGGAACCTGGTTCGTACCAGCTTCGTACAGGATGGGTGGAATCGTTGGGGCGTGGCGCCGCACCGGTCCTTGGATAGCTCAATCCTCTAGTGCCCTGAAAGGCTGTAACCGATGAAGATAGGCGGCCGCGGCACGCACGGTGCACTGATTTGTGGAGCTGTGGTCTTGGGATTGCTGCTCAGCGGATGTACCAGCTCGGCCGAACCTCAGTCGAACACGAGCCCAACGTCGATCAACGGCCCGAGTGAGGTGTCCTCGCCCGCTGAACCACCGACATCAGTGTCACCCAGCCCGCCTACCCTGAACCCGGACTACGCGCTCACCATCAACATCGTTATCTCCAAGGGAAAGACCATTCCCAGTGGCGAGAAGATCAACGTCCGGGTGGGTCAGGAGGTGATCTTGAACGTCATTAGTGACACTGACGATGAAATCCATGCCCATACTGGAGGCGATGGCTACGAGTTACCGGTACGTGCTGGTACGCCTGCTAAAGGATCGTTCACTCTCGACAGTGCCGGCAGCTTCGAAGTGGAGTCTCACCATCTCGAAAAGATCATTGTGATCTTGAACGCCCGCTAGCCCGATCAGTCTGTTCATGCTGATACCGCTGCATGGGATCGCGTCGCGGCGTGACCTGCCGCTGCCGTTCTCCTTTGTCGTGATCGGTGCAGTACTGGCCTTAGGGATCTCCTTCGCGATCTTGATCTTTGCCTGGCGCCAGCCACGCTTCCGACGGGTCGGTGGCAGACCCCTGCACGGGCTGACGGTACTGGTGGACAATCCGGTCGTCCGACTGATCGCCCGGGCGTTGGTCCTTGCGACGTACGCCTGGGCCGCGTTGGCGGTGATGGGCGGCAAGGACCTGTTGACTAATCCGATCTTCGGTTTTGTCTATGTCTGGATGTGGGTCGGCCTGGTGCCGATCTCGCTACTGCTTGGCCAATTCTGGCGCTCGACGAATCCGCTGCGGACGATTCACAGCGGACTCAGTGCAGCGGCGCGTGTCGACCCCCAACAGGGCTTGATCAGCTTGCCGACCGGGGTGGGCGTGTGGCCCGCGGTTGTAGGCCTGTTCGGATTCGGCTGGCTTGAGCTGGTGCAGCCGGATCGCACCACGCTGGCGGTCTTGCGACTGTGGGCGCTGGCCTGGTTCGTCATTTTGATCTTGGGCGCAATAGTGTTCGGGCAACGCTGGATCGGTGCGACCGATCCGTTCGAGGTGTATGCCAGCACCCTCGCCCAGATGTCGATCTGGCGGCGGGTCGGCGATGAGGTGAGATTCGTCAATCCGCTGGCCGGCCTGAATGGCTGGCGCGCTCCACCGGGCGCCACAGCTGTCGTTGCGGCGTTGCTGGGCAGCACCGCATTCGACAGCTTCACCAACACGAGCTGGTGGATTCAAACCGTGCAGAGCTCGAGCGCGCCTACCGTTCTCTGGGGCACCGGTGGGCTGCTGGCAATGATCATCATCGTCTTCGTCAGCTTCAGCCTTGCGGCCGCTTGGATGGGTCGATACGGCGACCAGCCGGCGCGAGCATACCCACGGCTGATGGTCGGTTCGCTACTGCCGATCGTGCTTGGCTATGTGGTCGCTCACTATGCGACGCTGCTCATCGTTGAAGGTCAGCGGACAGCGATCAACTTCTCCGACCCGCTAGGTCGTGGCTGGAATGTCTTCGGGTCGGCCGAGATGGGAGTGAATTCGGCGATCTTCAACCATCCAACCGCAATCGCCATGACACAACTGTGTGCCATCGTCGGAGGACACATCTTCGGCATCGTCTGCGCGCACGAGAAATCTGTTGCGCTGCTTCCGGCCGATCGCGCAGTGTGGGGGCAGCTGCCGCTGCTATTGGTCATGATCGGCTATACCTGCGCCGGCCTGTTGCTTCTGTTCTCTCCCTAAGGACTGTCTCCCGCTGGTGCCATTCGTTAGCGCGCTCTGGAGACGCTCACCCAGCGTCCCTCGTGGACCGAGTCCAGCATGGCGTCCACCAGCTCCGCGGCGACGACAGCGTCGGTGATGGTTGCCCCCTGCGGAATCCCCGAGGCGATCGAACTCGCCAACCGATTGGCCTCGATGACCTTGAGGTCGTCGTAGCTCATGCTGATTCCACCGGCGGGCTGGTACGTCGCGAAGTCTCCCGCTCCGGGCCCCACGAACTCGCGGACGTACGAGGCGTTGACGAAGTCCTGGTCGAGACAAAGCTCCAGCTCGCCCATCCGGCGGAAGTCCCAGGCCAACGCGCCGCGGTCACCGTGCACCTCAATGCCGTAGGTGCACTGCTCGCCCACCGAGGTACGGCAAGACTCGAGGACACCGCGGGCGCCCCCTTCGAAGCGCAATAAGGCGGACAGGAATTCCTCGTTCTCGACGGGTCCAAGCTCACCGCCACCGCGCGAGCCATGGCCGGTCGCCACACCGGCCGACGCCGGACGCTGCGGAATGAAGATCGCCGTGTCGGCGAACAGCTCGCTTATTTCCCCCACGACGTACCGGGCAAGGTCGATGCCGTGACTGACCAGGTCGCCGGCCACGCCGGAACCGGACCATTGGTTCTGGTAGCGCCAGGTGAGCGCACCCTCGGGATGTGCGGCGTAATCGGCCAGCATCCGTACCCGGACGTGTCGGACAGGTCCCAATCGGCCATCCTGGATGAGCGTTCTAGCCTTCTCCACAGCCGGTGCGTTGCGGTAGTTGAAGCCAGCCGCCGATTGGATCCCGGCCGCCGCTACGGCTGCTGCGATCTCGCGGGTCTCGGCGGCGTTGCGCCCGGCCGGCTTTTCGACCCACAGATGCTTCCCGCTCTCCGCTACTGACACCGACACATCGCGGTGGATGAAGTTTGGACCGGTCACGCTGACCACGTCGATGTCGTCGCGAGCGACGAGCTCATTCCAGTCGGCGTGCACGTCGCGGAAGCCGAAGGCGGCGACGGCCGCAGTGAGCCGAGAATCGGCCGCGTTATCGGCGACGGCGACCAACTCGGGCTGGACGGGAAGGTCCGGGTAGTACTGCGCTAGACGCGTGTAGGCCCGCGCATGCACCTGGCCCATCCAACCGAAGCCGATGATGCCGACGCGCAGCGGGCGCAACGCAGTAGAGGCAGTGGTCATCGTTGGAAACCCCTCGCGAGTGGAGATTGAGAGCGCGATTTGTCAGGACAAAATTAAACTAACGTCCAGACAAGGGCAACATCCGACTCGGAATCATCGACGATGGCGAGTCCGCTCCCGGCGAAATTGACATTTGCTCTGTCAATTTGTTCTGACAAAATGACTGTTTGCCCTATAGAAACCCCGGGCCTCGCCTCTATGCTTCGTCCATGACCGAAGCGCCCGCCGTGCGCGAGCTCGACATCACGCTCGAGCGCAACTCTCCGGTGCCCCTCTATTACCAGGTGGCGCAGTACATCGAACATGCGATCAACACCGGCGCGCTTGCGCCCGGTGATCGCCTCGAGAACGAGCTGTCGCTGACCAAGAGGCTGGGTCTTTCCCGACCCACCGCCAGGCAGGCCATCCAGGAGCTGGTCAATAAGGGCTTGCTCGTGCGGAAACGCGGCGTCGGCACTCAGGTGGTACGGTCCCAGTTCCGTCGCACCGAAGCGCTCAGCAGCCTGAACGAGGACATCATCAAGGCGGGCAAAACTCCAAGCACCCGGTTACTCGACTTCTCTCTCGGGAAGCTTGATCAAGACATTCGAGACGCCATCGGCGACGCAGCCCCTACCGACACCGACTTCATCAAGATCAGAAGGCTGCGACTGGCCGACGACGTGCCGCTGGCGATTCTGACGAACTATCTGCCGGCCCGGTTCCGGATCACTGAGGACGACATGCAAAGCAAGAGTCTCTACGCATGTCTGCGCGCACTTGGCGTCAATCTCAAGATCGCTCATCAGCAGATCTCAGCTCGGCTGGTGACCGAGGAAGAGGCGGAGCTCCTTGATGAGGAGACGCCGGCGGCCTGCCTTGCCGTCGATCGGCTCGCGTACGACGACGTCGGCCAGATGGTCGAGTTCGGGCGCCACATGTACCACGCGGCGCACTACTCGATCCAGTCTTCGTTGGTGGCCTAGCTCGCGCCGGTCAAGCGGCGCCAGCGTACGCCGAGCTCCAACGCCGTGCACAGCCAGCGATCGCCGAAAGCCTCCAGCCGGAACGCCATGGCAGCCGATTGCTTGTCGATCACTAGATGTGCTGCCACCTCGGCCACCGCTGCATCAGGATGCTGCACGTGGACCGACCGAAGCGCCGTAGGTACAACGATCCGACCGTGCTGCCGCAAGTTGCGTCGCCGGTGGATGCTGATCGCCACAAGGACGTCATCAGCCAGCCATCGGTTGAGCTGAGCAGCCGGGCGCTGCCCGAGCAAGACCTGGATGATTGCTAGGGCCAGCATGGTGCTCCAGCCCTGAGCGTTGGGTAGGTCCGGTCGCGGCCGCGCCGCCCAACGTGCCTTAACCGTGCGTACCCGAATACCTCGATCGTTGGGCGCGGCGCTCGGAGCCTCGTGCTGCTCAGGCCCAGAGAGATCGAGTGGTGGCTGGTTGGCCTGCGGCGGTGCAGGTCGTGACCAGGTAAGGCTCGGTGGCCGGCTCTCGATCAGCCATTGGACGCTGGACGGACGCGACGAGGTCGTGGTTGTGGGCATGCGAGGTCTCCTGAGATTTACGGGCCACCAGGCTGACCGACCGAGCTGGCCGCGCGTAACCTCCCGAGGCAAATCTGTGGACAACGGTTTGCCGAGAAACCTTTCGACTCAGATAGCCCGACGCTTGGAGAGCTCCGCTTCTTGCGGCTGAACGCTGGCGAGAGCACCTCGGTCGCTGGCTTCCCGCAATGCGGTGAAGGAGGCAACCAGCGCGAGCCGCTGCTGAGCAAGGGTTGGATCATCGAGATGGCATCCAGCGGCTACCCACGCGTCCGAGAGCGCCATAGCCGCCGCGCGAAGCTCGGCCGCGCGACGGACATCGACTGGTTTCGCCTGATAGATGTAGGAGTAGAGGCGAACCAGACTGGCCAGCAAGTCCTCATCAGTGACCTGATCATCATGCTGATGCAGTCGGTGAACGTGCTACCACGCGACCTCCAGCTCGGCCGCCGTACGTGGGTTCACGCTCAGGCGGCCAGTCCTGTCCGCGATTCCATAAAACCGGGCCATATGCCGGCGAGCGGCGTCTGGATCGTTATCGGGAAATGGGGCCCACGCCTGGTTCGCACGTAGGACGTGCCAGGCCGCTATCAGGTTGCCGAAGAGTCCAAGCCGAAATCCGTGCCGCACCATGCCGAGAGCACCGGCCAGCATTCTCGGCCAGTCTCTACGGTAGTACGCAGCCCACGCGGCTGACTCGCTGCGACCGACTGCGACGGGATCAAACGCGAGCCGCTGCCCTCGCCTCCGCATGGCTCGATCCTTCCTCATGGGGTGGGAGTCAAGGAAGACTGGCAGCATGCGCGACGGGCCCGCCAGCCACCCAGCATCGACGATTGCCGATGTTGTCGCGCAGCTGCAGCAGCGGATCGACGCACTGCCACCTGACGAAGTGCACCGCCGCATCTTCATCAAGACGTATCAACGAACTACCCAGGCAGTCGGTGAGTCTGTTGAGGCAGCGTTCTTCGAGGACCCGGAATGGGTGGTGCGCTGGGATATCGCCTTCGCTGAGCTGTTCATCGTCGCACACGATGCTGATCAGGCCGGCCGTCCAGCGCCGCGACCGTGGCGACTGGCGTTTCATGCTGACCCGGAATTGCCGACAATCGCCCACCTGCTGTTGGGCATGAACGCCCACATCAACTACGACCTGCCGCAGGCGACCCTTTCGGTGATTACTGATCAAGATTTCGAAGATGCCGTATTGATCGAGAGGCGCCGCCGCGATCATGAACGCATCGACAAGATCTTGGCCAGTCGGGTGACGGCGGAAGATCAGGCAATCGGCGGCGCTCGCAGACTGGTGGACCGGATTCTCGCGCCTCTCAACAGGATGAGTTCACGGCGTTTCCTTCGCGAGGCACGTCAGAAGGTTTGGCTGAATGTCGGCGAACTGCAGCAGGCACGGCTCGACGGCGCTGATGCGTACCTCGCTCGACTCGAGGAGCTGGAAGTCCTCTCAGCAGCCAAGATCGCCGACCTGCTCATGCCGGGCCCGGTGGTGCTACGCCTCGCGGTGACCGGTTTTGGGGTCACAATGCCGCCGCCCTGACAGCGTCATCAGCTAGCTGGCGAGGGCCACCCAGGTCTGACCGGGCTTAAGAGCGATGGGGTCGCCGGACTTGTCAGTGAAGCGCAGCGGTCCGGACGCTTTGGTCCGTTTCCACTGACCGGTGATCTTCTTTCCATCGCGGTAGATCGTCACCGCACCCTTGCCCACCGTGTCTGATTGAACTGAAGGCGCACCCAGCACGTCGCGGTTGCCGTCGGGGTGGTTGTCCACCTTCATGATCACGACATTGTCGGCTCTGGTGATCGCATGGGTGTCGCCGTCGGCGTACCGAGAGCCATTCCAGCGCACGGTGTATCGACCCGAGGAGTATCCGAAGCTGAATCTGTCGTGTCCCACGCGCACCTTGATCGACGTTGCCTTTGGCCCTCGGGGTCCCGTTTCGCTGAACTTCCAGCCAATTGAGGAGGCTTCAGCTGGCTTCGTCGTCCGTGCGATCGCGGCCAGATTCACAAAGACGTTGTGCGGCGCCACGCGACTGTGATCGCGGGTCGAGCGCGGAATCGGCACGATCGAGGCATTGTTGATCTTGCGCTGGACTGAGGAATTCGCGCCCGAATAGACCAGGCCAGGCTTACCGAACAAGGGCAGCAGCTGGACGTCGGTGCTGCGAGCACTGCGAACCGGCCCCAGACGCTTCGGAAACCGTGAATGGTAGACCGCGATGAGACGGGTTTGCGCACCCTCGACCTCCTCCACGAACGTGATATCAGCAAGACTCAAGCCGACCTGCGGTCTGGCCGCCGCAATGTTTTCCACCTTGGCCGCGATCACCGGATTATCGCTGATCTTGCCGCCTGTCAGCGGGTCGGTTGGCTTAGGACGCGGCGCCGAGGTACTCGTTGGCGACGGCGTGGACGTCGGCGCCACTGAATTCACTGGGACAGAGCTGTTTGCGTTGGGTGCGGAATCCGGACGGCTAAGCGCGGCGGCGACGCCGATGCCGCCGGCCCCGAGGACGGCGGCAGCCGCAATAGCGACGATGGTCGCGCGGTTCATGAACGAGTGGGCATGACGGTCAACCTCAACGATCGCGCAAAGTGACTAAGGCGAGTTTCGGCTGCTCACACTAAACGGCGCCGGGTCGTCCGTGGCACATCTTGAACTTTTTGCCGGAGCCGCATGGACACGGCGCATTCCGGCCTACGTTGGCGTACGGATCGTCAGCTTGGCTTGCCGCCTTGGCAGCCGTGGTGACTGATCCATCCTCAGCTGGCGCGGAGTAGCTGAGCGGAGCACGCGAGCGCGTCTGGCCAGCCAAACCTTTGGCCTGGACCTGCGGCCGCGTCGCAGCCGGTTCCTCGAGCAATGTGGCGGGCTCGGGCTCATCGTCGACAGGGTGGACGGCCACACCTGGACCGTCTGGATCAGGTCCAGATTCGACCAGATGGCGGGAACGATCATGACCGTTCTGACTGCCGCCATCCGTCCGGTCAGTCCCGTGTTGACCCCCTCCAATCTGCACCGCCTGGCCATCAGCGCCACTGACCACACCCACTTGGGGTGTCTGCTGAACTTGGACCTCGAGGTGGAAGACGTAGCCCACGACCTCCTCCATGAAGGCCTCCATCATGGCGTTGAACATGTCGCCGCCTTCCCGCTGGTATTCCACCAACGGATCGCGCTGCGCCATGGCTCGCAAGCCGATGCCTTCGCGGAGGTAATCCATTTCGTACAGGTGCTCGCGCCACTTGCGATCCAGCACAGTGAGCAGTACTCGGCGCTCCAGCTCCCGCATGACTTCTTCGCCGAGGCTTTCTTCGCGCTTGTCGTACGCGGCCTGGGCGTCGGCCGTGAAGTCGTCAATCAGCATCTGGCGTTCGAGGTCGTCCCGGTCCTCATACTCCGCCCGGTCCAAGGACACTGGATAGAGCGTGTTCATGTTGCTCCACAGCTGGTCCAGGTCCCAGTCCTCAGAAAAGCCTTCGGTCGCTCCTACGACGTACTGCTCGACCACGGTGTCGACGGTCGCCCGCAGCCCAGATTCGACATCGGCGCCTTCGAGCACCTTGCGCCGATCGTTGTAGACGGCATGCCGCTGCCGGTTCATCACGTCGTCGTACTTGAGGAGGTTCTTGCGGATTTCGAAGTTCTGCGCCTCAACCTGGCTCTGGGCGCTGGCGATGGAGGCGGTTACCCGCTTGTTCTCGATCGGCACGTCGTCTGGCATCTTGAGGGCCTGCAGCACCCAGTCAACGATGTCGGACTTGAACAGGCGCATCAGATCGTCACCCAGGGACAGGTAGAACCTGCTCTCCCCTGGATCACCCTGGCGCCCGGAACGGCCGCGTAGCTGGTTGTCGATCCGTCGCGATTCGTGCCGCTCGGATCCGACGACGTAGAGGCCGCCTAGCTCGACAACTTCATCGTGGCCGACTTCAGTTTGCTGCTCGAGCTCTTCCAGAAGATCTGGGTAGAGCCGCTCGTACTCTTCGGAATTCTCCAACGCATCGATGCCGGAGTCGTGCAGCTTCTTGTCGGCGAGGAATTCGGCGTTACCGCCCAAGATGATGTCGGTGCCGCGGCCTGCCATGTTGGTGGCTACTGTGACCGCACCCTTTTCGCCTGCCATGGCGATGATGGCTGCCTCACGCTCATGCTGCTTGGCGTTGAGCACCTCGTGCTTGACCCCGGCCCGCTTCAGCAGTCCGGATAAAATCTCCGATTTCGCAACCGATGCGGTGCCGATGAGCACTGGCTGGCCCTTGTCGTGCCGCTCCGCGACATCGGAGACGATGGCTTCGAACTTGGCCTCTTCGGTGCGGTAGATCAAGTCGCGCTGGTCGTCGCGGATCATTGGCATGTTGGTCGGGATCGGTACGACGCCGAGGCCGTAGATCTTCTGGAACTCGCTTGCTTCGGTGAGCGCGGTGCCGGTCATCCCTGCGAGCTTCTCGTACATGCGGAAGTAGTTCTGCAGGCTGATCGTCGCGAGTGTCTGATATTCCTCGCGAATCTGGACGGACTCTTTGGCCTCGATAGCTTGGTGCAAGCCTTCGTTGTAACGACGTCCGATCAGAGTGCGTCCCGTGTGCTCGTCAACGATCAAGACTTCGCCGCTCATCACCACGTAATCACGGTCGAGCTTGAACAACTCCTTCGCCTTGAGAGCGTTGTTCAGATATGAGATGAGCGGTGTGTTCGCCGACTCGTACAGGTTGTGGATGCCGAGCCAATCCTCGACGGCATCGATGCCCGACTCATTGATAGCGACGGTCTTTTTCTTCTCATCGACCTCATAGTGCTCGTCGCGGCGCAGCCGGTTCACCAGTTTGGCGAACTCGGGATACCACTTGCCGGTGTCCTCGGCTGGCCCGGAAATGATCAAGGGCGTACGCGCCTCGTCAATCAAGATCGAGTCAACCTCGTCAACGATGGCGTAGTGATGACCGCGCTGGACGCAGTCCTCGAGACTGAGCGCCATGTTGTCGCGCAGGTAGTCGAAGCCGAATTCGTTGTTGGTGCCATAAGTGATGTCGGCGTGATACGCCCTACGGCGATCGGCAGGATCCATCTGGGAGAGGATCGCGCCGACGTCCATACCGAGAAAGTGGTGAATACGTCCCATCCACTCCGAGTCACGCTTAGCCAGGTAGTCGTTGACTGTGACGATATGGACGCCCTGTCCGGTCAGGGCGTTGAGGTACGACGGCATGGTCGCAACCAGGGTCTTGCCCTCACCGGTCTTCATCTCTGCGATGTTGCCCATGTGCAGGGCGGCGCCGCCCATCACCTGGACGTCGAAGTGCCGCTTGTCCAAGACCCGGCGGCTGGCTTCGCGTACCGTCGCGAAAGCCTCAGGGAGCAGCGACTCGAGCGTCTCGCCGTTGTCATAGCGCCCGCGGAACTCTGCGGTCTGGCCGCGCAGCTCGTCGTCACTCATCGCGACGAAGTCGTCTTCGATCGCGTGCACCTGCTTGGCGGTATTGCTGAGCTGCTTGAGAAGCTTGCCCTCGCCTAAGCGCAGCAACCTATCCATCAAAGCCACTTGAAACGGGCTCCCTTACGTCGTTATCACTTACCTGCACGGTCTCCGGCGCCAAGATGTTCCCTTACGCCGGTTTGGGCTCAGCGCCAACATCCATCCATCGTAGAAGGGCCGCAGCGCGCCCCCTATCGTAAGCCCGCCTCGTACGCGGTCCCTCGACACGAACCTTGCGTGGGCGGCTAGGCAGCAGCTAGTGCGGGGGCGAGGTCGCCTCGCGGCAAGATTTCCACGGATTGCAGACCGAGCCACTCGGCCATCAGCTTCAGCTCAGCTGCCAGCTCGGTTGCCACGTCAAACGGATCATGACTGGGCTCAATCCAGGCGGCATTGACCCTGAGTGTTCCCCGTGTACGGTCCGCCTTGAGATCTACCCGCGCCACGAAATTCTCATCGAGGAGGAACGGATAGACGTAGTAGCCATGGATCCGTTTCGGCGCGGGCACGTAGATCTCGATTCGATAGCTGAAGTCGAACAAGCGCTCCAGACGCGCTCGCTCGAACGTCATCGAATCAAATGGGCTCAGCAGTGCGCGGGCAGAAATCCGACGCGGCACTCGTGCCTTGTGCCACAGGTACCACCGCTGGATGCCTGATCCCTCGACCGTGACCGGAATCAGTTCATCGCTCTCGACCAGCGTCGCAATTGCCTGTCGCGTCATATCCGGCCGCGTCCTGAAGTAGTCACGCAGGGAGGAATCGCTTGCTATGCCAAGACTGCGGGCGGCCCGTCGAACCAATTCCTTCACTGAATCTTGTGGTGTCGGAGTCGGCAAGGCCAGGACTGAGCGAGGAATGACCCGCTCGGGTAAGTCGTAGACCCTCTCAAACTGGGCGTTCCGGTAAGCCGAGGTGACTTCGCCGACATAGAACAACCACTCCAAGATCGTCTTGACTCGCGACCAGTTCCAACCCCAATTGCTGCGATCCCGTTGCTCGGCGACTTCCAGATCTCTCGCGCTGATCGGTCCCCGAGCGGCAACTTCCTCCCGGATGAACGGGATCAAATCGGCGTTCTCTTGCGCCACTCGCTCGACTCCGGCCCAGACGTCACGAAAGCCCGGTTGCATACGGAACCGGAGCAATGGCTGCAGTGAGACGTCCATGAGGCTGGCAGCGTGACCCCAGTACTCGAAGAGCCGGCGTGGCGGTTGATGGGCGGCGCGTTCCAGCAGCGTTGAGTCGTACGCCCCAAGCCTGGAGAAGATCGGCATGAAGTGCGCCCTTGTGACGACGTTGATGGAATCGATCTGAAACTGCCCGAGGCGATTGGTCACCGCGTGCACATCACGCATTGTCACTGACCGCTCGAGCTTCGGCACGCCAAAGCCCTGCGCAGCGAGCGCGATCCGCCTCGCCTCAGCCTTGCCGAGCTTTTCTCGCCTCACTGAGGAGACGCTATCGGCACCCACTGACAGTCGGACCGGCGCCGAGCCTGCCAAAGCCGGTGCCCTTGGGCAGGCTCATTGATGCTGATGGAGCTGGCGAATCAGGCTGGCTGCAAACTGCGGGCGTACGCCGTATCTAGGCGAATGACCCCGTAGTCGTACGCATGGCGCCGGTAGACCACGCTCGGAACCATGTGCTCGGAGTCGATGTAGAGATAGAAATCGTGGCCCACCAGCTCCATCTCGAGCAGTGCCTGATCCAGGCTCATCGGTACCGCGGGATGGATTTTCTCACGTACCACCATCGGGCCCTCGCCGCGGACTTCCATCCCAGCAATTGTGTGGACCGACGAACCGTTGGTCTCCGGCGTGGCACTTTCGATCAGCGGCAGTTCGGCGGCCGCGTCATGCAGCGAGCGAGGTGAGTGCTGGCCTCGATGCACGCGCTTGCGGTCGGCTGCCTTGCGCAACTGCGCCATCAGCTTGTCCAGCGCCATGTCGAAAGCCGCCTGCTTGTCTTCGGCCGCAGCTTCTGCGCGTACCACTGGGCCCTTGGTGCGAAGCGTAATCTCCACACGGCTTGCTTGATCATGTTGTCGCTTGTTCCGCTCTGCCGATACCTCTACCTCGACGCGAATTGCGCGGTCGTTGAGCTTTTCAAGCCGAGTGATCTTCTCGTCCACATAGGAGCGAAACTGATCCGACAGATTGCAATGTCGGGACTTGACGACAACATCCATGTCTACCTCCATTGAGGAGTGGGAGTTTCAGTGGCGCGATCAGGCGGGCATGCGTCCGGCGTTCGCTACCGACCGCCGGTAGGCCGCGGCGTCGGGTTCAGAAATGACGGAGGCGCCTCTCGCACCCAGATTCCCGCCTAACGTGAAATCCCCCTGGTGCGCAAGCGCCATACCCAGACGCTAATCCCTACTAACCGGTATTTCTACGGGTTCTGATGATCCTCACTGAGTTCTCAGTCCGCGGACACCAGCTGATCGGTGGGACTGTCGGAGACCGATCTTCAGGCGTGCCGACGTACGGTTGCCGCCACTGTGGCAGCCCCGACCACCGGAATTCTGGCTTGCCGCAGCACTCGCGCAGCCTCGGTCAGACTGCTGCCAGTTGTCACAAGGTCGTCAACGACAACAGCGGCCGCACCTGGGCCGATGGGCTTCCGCAGACGGAATGCCCCGGACAGGTTCTCGTGGCGGGCCCGCGCATCAAGGCCTGCCTGATCGGCTACTGACCTAGCTTGAGTCAGCACCGATAGAACCGTGATTCGGTATCGCCCCGCGAGGCGACGGGCGGCGACACGTGCCATGGAGGCGGTTGCGTCGAAGCCTCGCTGCCGCACGGTTCGAGCAGCTGAAGGTACCGGCACCAAGATGATCTTGCTGCTACGCCAGAGGTCTGGCTCGGCGACTAGCAGCGCCTGGATACTCAGTGCCAGCTGATCGGCGAGAAACCGAGTCAGGATCAAAGCCTGCCGCTCCTTATGCGCGTTGATTATCCGGCGGAGCAGGCGGTCATACGGGGACGAGGTGACAGTAATCGGGAATCCGTCCGGACACGGAGTGGGAACAGTGAGGAACGGCCTTCGGCTGGTTACCTCCCGACGGCAGTTTGGGCAGATACCCCACCAAGCTTGACCGCAGCCGTGACAGCTGGCGCCGAGTAGAAGGTCGCCCGCTGCCGCTAGCCAGTGCTCAACGCTCACCGGCTGAGTCTGTCGGGTTCAGCGCTCAGGATCGGTTATTGCCAGCGATCTGTGGACAATCGACTTCTCAGCCTGGGTAAGCGACCGCGCTGACCCTGTTGAGGAAGGGCACCCACTGATTGCCAGTGTCCCGCCAAGTTTGGCCATTCTGGCCAATGATGATTGCGATCGGTCGTCGAGGTGAGACAGCGAGCCCGACGGCGTTCCAGTTCTCTGGTTCACCCTGCGGCGTGATCTGGGATGCATCCTGGACCACGCGGACGGGTGCAAAGGCGGTATCGGCGGCCTTAGCTCCCAACACAAGCAACTCGGTAGCGTCGAGCCACGCTACATCGCGAATCTTGTCAATCGACAGACCGTTGCTTTGTGTCGTGTTCAGAGGCAGCCAGCCGTCGACCGTGATCTTGTCGGAGCGACTGATTCGGGCGAGTCCGAGCTGGGATCGACCGGAGTCAATTTGGCGGACCAAGGCCATACGACTGCCATCGGGTGAGATTTTGAACGCAGTCACATCGCCGCTTTGCAGCCCTGGCAGATTGGCCTTGAGGGGCATTTTATCGCTGCCGAACCGCCACATCCGCTGCTTGCCTCCCTCCTTCCCGATATCCCAAATCTCGCCGTACTTTGTGATCTGCGGCCGCAGCAGCTCGGCCTTTCTAGTGAGCAAGGTATTGGCTGGTTCTTGGGATGCGAGGTGTGCACGACGGAGCGTGGTTCGGCTATTGGTCGTCAGCGCGGCCTCAGTATTCGCCATCGAGATTGCCAGCGCATCGACTTGATAGGGCTGATTAGCCAATGACCCGGTCGGATCCTCTAGAGTCGGCGAATCAGACGTCCCCGTCACTCTCTTTACCTTGCCGTCTTGTACCGCGTACGGCTGCTCACCAGCCACAAAAGGCACTGGGTCCATGTCTTGAGGAATGGTGTCGAGAGAGACTACAAGGCTGTGCGGATCGCTTCCAGGCACACGGAAGGGCTGCTGATTGGCCTTGATGAGGACACCGTTGACTCCCGCAATCTGCCGCAGTGTGTATACGATTTGCGCGGCCAACAAGCCACGTTGCCGATCCGGCAGTGCCATCACGGCGTCGCTGAGCGATACCTCAGCGATGCCGTTGGTGATTGTCACCGAGTCCACGCTGAGATTGGTGTTGGGTGGGATCGCTGTGGAGACCGCGGGCTTTAGCCATCTCGAAGGGCCGTTGAGCAGGGCCTTCATTAGCGCAGAAGCAATATTCGCAGGGTTGCGCAGTGCCGGCAGATAGATCGGATCCGGGACCAGTGTGCTGTCGTTGCCAATGAAGTAGCGGTCGTAGGGCTGATAGAAGGACGTGAAGGAGTACTGCTCAACCATGAGTTTCGGGGGTGGGTTCTTGATCCGCCATTCGTCATGTTCCTGGACAAGGGTGAAGGTGAAATTCAGGCCTTGGTCGTTTGCCGTATAAGCACGGTCTGGCGCGAGCGAACCTATTAGCTGTCCCTTGAGGACGACCGTATTTTTGCCCATTTGCTTCGGCTCTCCGCTATAGATCCAGACGCCGGCTTCCGGGGTCCACTTTTCTGCAGCCGCTTGGGTAAGGAATTGCTTGGCCACTGAGTAGTTCGGCTGGTAATTCGAGGTCGCCCGAAGATAGCCCTCCACAATCTTCATTGGCTCATCGTTTGGACCGGGAGGCTTGACTTCGACGTTTACGCAGTTGCAACCCGGTTGAGGTCCCTCGACTTTGTCGATCGGTCCCGACGTTGGGACGCTCACGCAACCGGCCGCCGCCAACACGCAGGCGATGACGGTGACGATGGCAACGAGATGGCGTCGGCTTGGGCTCACGATGGACCCACAGTCGTCTCCATAGAGGCGGCGCGCCGCGGGGCCGGTGATGCCGGCGAACTGGGAGCAAGAGGTGCTGGCGCCTCGAGGCCGTCAAACCTGGTACCGCCGGGCCCGACAAGATCACGCGGCACCAGCGGAAGTGGTGAGGTTTCCAAGATTGCTCCTACCTTCCGCGGAAGCGTGAGCCGGAACTGTGCGCCCATCGCCGGGCGACCCCATGCCGTCAGCCAGCCGCCGTGCAAGTTCGCGTCTTCCATGGCGATCGCAAGACCAAGGCCCGTGCCACCGACGGTCCTCGCCCGTGCCGAATCCCCGCGCCAGAACCGGTGAAAGACCTGCCGAGCTTGACTTGCTTCGAACCCCACGCCATGGTCGCGAACTGCTATCGCAACCGCCGCGTCGTCACTCTCGATCAGAACGTCGATCGGGTGCCCTTCGCTGTGCTCGATTGCATTGACGAGCAGGTTACGGAGAATTCGTTCGATACGCCGGCTGTCGACCTCGGCCTTGGCCTCGCCGCCCTCATGCACAGTGATCTCAGTGTTATTGGTCTCTGCGAGCGATGCGTTGGCTTCGACCACGCGGTATACGAGATCGCGCAGGTCGACCTCTTCAACGATGAGCTGGGCCGCTCCGGCATCAAATCTGGAGATCTCGAGCAGGTCGCTGAGCAATGCCTCGAAGCGATCGAGCTCTTTCTGCAGCAGTTCCGCCGAGCGGGCCGCAACGGGATCGAAGTCCTCACGAGCCTCGTACAACACTTCGGAGGCCATCCGGACCGTCGTCAGTGGCGTACGCAGCTCATGCGAGACATCGGAAACGAATCGCTGCTGAACCGCAGACAGCTCCTCGAGCGTGTTGATCTGTTTCTCCAGCTCGGAGGCCATGTAGTTCATTGATATGGCGAGACGAGCAAGATCATCTTTCCCGCGCACCTTCAGCCGATCACGCAAGTTGCCCGACGCAAGGCTTTCGGCGGCCCGGCGGGCTGCACGTACCGGCGTCACGACTTGACGGCTCACCAACGCCGCAATGAAGGTGAGCAAGATCACCAAGATTGCGCCTGTGGTGACTACGGCGGTGCGAAGCACGGCGAGGGTCTTGAGTTCCTGCGTGAGCGGAAACATCAGATAGATCTGATACTGGCCGGTCAGCGGCAGAGTCAGGGTCGCTCCCGCAGCAAGGCCCGGGACCGTGGGGCGCATGTCGCGGTAGGTGATCCGGGTTGGGCTCATAAGCAGGTCGTAACTTTGTTCGACCTGCTTACGCAGCGAAGGGGGAATACTGCTAGCGACCGCATTGCCGGCAGTGATCGTCTGGTCGGGGGTAATGATGATGACTTCGTACTGCTCCGCGCGGTTGGCGAAACCGATGGCTAAGTCGAGAAGCAGCTTGTCGACGTTGACGCCACCGGTGAGATCAGCTGCGTTGAGTTGCTGCTGTGCGGTGTTGACGGCCTGCCGAGCCTCGTTCTTGGCTGTCTCCTTCTTGCCGTCGATGACCCCGAGCGTGGCCTGTTGCATGAGTAAGAAGCCACCCAGCACCAACACCAGCACCGATGCCAAGAACACCGTCAGCACGACCCGAAGCGGCAGCGACCGCCACCACCACGTGATGGGGAAGCGCCACCAACGGGACTTCAGGACCCTCGGTATCGAGACCATGTGTCGAATGCCGTGTGCCGACGTCTACCTGAACGACCGCAGCCCAACAGGTGGCTATCGCACCTGTACGGTCTCGCCGGCCTTGTAACCGATTCCACGTACCGTCACCACGATCTCAGGATGCTCGGGATCCCTTTCGATCTTTGACCGTAGCCGCTGCACATGTACGTTGACCAGTCTCGTGTCGGCGGCATGGCGGTATCCCCATACCTGTTCGAGCAACACCTCACGGCTGAAGACCTGCCATGGCCGTCGGGCCAACGCGAGCAGCAGATCGAACTCCAAAGGCGTGAGCTGAATCTGGACTCCGTCTCGCTTGACTGAATGCCCATCGACGCTGATCGACAGATCCCCGATCCGCAGGGTCTCCACATCGACCTCTTCAGAAACAGGCATCCGGCGCAGTCTGGTTTTGATTCTGGCGACGAGTTCCTTGGCCTTGAAAGGCTTGGCGACATAGTCGTCGGCGCCGGCTTCGAGGCCTTCGACGACATCGATGGTGTCGGTCTTGGCAGTCAGCATGACGATGGGTACCCCGGACTCAGCGCGGATATCGCGACACACATCGACACCGTCGCGACCCGGCAGCATCAGATCCAGCAGCACCAGATCGGGCTTGGCCTCCTTGAACGCCGAAAAGGCCTTATCTCCGTGAGCGCACCAAATCGGCTCAAACCCCTCGTTCCGAAGCACGATGGAGAGCATCTCGGCCAACGCTGCGTCGTCGTCAACCACCAGCACCCGGCTGCGCGCCCCTGGACTCTTGGTTGTTTCAGACACCTGGTACCCCTTCAGTCACTGCGATATGGACACCGACACCGGCGGTGGGCAGACCCGCGATGACCTCATGACTCTGCGACTCTGCGACGTAATCCTATGCACGTTGAAAACTAGCTTCACAACATTGCCATGAAGTCGCAGCGGGCAATGCAACGGCTGTGAGTTGACTGAATGCTTGCTGGCGTTGTGCGGCCCCCGCTTCGGAAAGCCTGCCTCAATCCGCTGCCGAATGGCTCAGGGGCATCTCTCAGTTGAGCTCAGGATTCTCCAGCCAGGTCGAGAAGAACGCGATCTCGCTTTTCTGCCGGCGCAGCACCGTACGCCACAGTTGCAGAGGCCGGCGGCCGAAGACGTCGCTGTAGTCCGCTGGCGCCAGGTGCCACATTCCTTCGGCGATCTCCGATTGCAATTGACCTGCCGCCCAACCTGCGTATCCGGCAAAGATTCGGAGATCGCGGTAGGCGCCGGTGACAATTTCGATCGGGGTGTCCAGGTGCAGCAGACCGACGGTGTCGAAGAGCGGCCGCCAACCTGGGGGCTCTTCGCCATTGTCCGCGACGCTGGCCAAACAAATCGCGCCGTTCGGGGACACCGGGCCGCCGTGAAAGAGCATCCGCGGCTCCGACGCCGCAGTCACCCAATCGGGCAATACCGCGTCGAGAGGCGTCTGGGCGATCTCATTCAAGATCACGCCAAGAGCACCGTCCTCGTCAGCGTCCAATATCAACACCACGGTCTGGTTGAAGACTCCATCGGCGAGCATGATGCTCGCCACCAGCAGATCACCGGCAACGGGGTCGCGCTTGATCGTCGGCTCGATCCTCGGCTCACTCATGATGTGACGAGGCTTCTTCCTGTGCGAGCCCGGCGCAGGAAGATCAGCCGAAACAGCAGCACACCGACCGCGATGCCAACCCAATCTGCCAGCGCATCAAGCGGATCACCGGTCCGGTAGCGATACCACTGCTGCTGGATCAGCTCGCTGACAATGGCGTGCCCCGCAAAGATCACCAGGACCAGGACGCTGGTACGCGGGGGCCACCGCCAACCGGAGCGGTTACGCAAGGTAATGGTGAGCAAGATCAACAATACCGGGAGGGCGAACCCCACAGCGTGCTCGACTTTGTCCGCGAAGGGAAACCACGGCGGCTGGGGCGGTCCGGCAACCCGGTACAGCCCCCAGAGCTGCAGCAGCACGGCAAGGACGGCTGCTACTGCGGCGAAGTGCCAGCCACGCAGGAGCGAGGTCCTCGAATGGTCCGGCAGAACTGTGTGCGACATGTGCTAAAGGACAACTTCGGTGTCAGTCGGTAGTTCGGTTGGCCCCCCGGCCGCCTGGCGTACTGCCGCCGCCACCGCGTGGTGCACGTCGGCGTGAAAGACACTCGGCATGATGTACGCGGCGTTGAGCTCGTCGCCGCTGACGACGCCGGCAAGTGCGCGGGCGGCAGCCAGCAGCATACTCGCTGTGACCTTCGCGCAGTGAGCATCGAGCAGGCCACGAAAGACACCGGGAAACGCGAGCACGTTATTGATCTGATTCGGGAAATCCGAACGTCCAGTTGCCAGGACTGCCGCATATCGGATCGCTTCCGCTGGATCTACCTCCGGATCTGGGTTTGCCAGAGCGAAGACGATCGACCGGTCTGCCATCGCAGCCACGTCCGAGCCAGACAATATCCCCGCTGCGGAGAGCCCGATGAACACATCAGCGCCGATCATCGCCTCTTTGAGCGAGCCGGTAAAACCGAGCTGGTTGGTGTTTTCGGCAAGCCATTGCAGTTCACCAGCAAGATCCGCTCGTCCGCGATAGACAACACCGGCGATATCGGCGACTACGACATCGCGCGCACCAGCGGCCAACAGCAGCTTGACGACCGCTGTGCCTGCGGCACCGGCGCCCGACATCACTATGCGTACCTCATCGATGTGCTTGTCCACCACACGCAATGCGTTGAAGAGCGCAGCAAGCACCACGATGGCAGTGCCGTGCTGATCATCGTGAAAGACCGGGATATCGAGGTGCTGGCGCAGCTGGCGCTCGACCTCGAAGCAGCGTGGCGCCGATATGTCCTCCAGATTGATCCCGGCAAAGCCAGGCGCGATCGCGCGTACCACCCCAATGATTTCGTCGACATCCTGGGTGTCCAGGCACAACGGCCAGGCATCGATGTCGCCGAAGCGCTTGAACAGCGCCGCCTTCCCCTCCATGACAGGCAGTGCAGCTTCGGGCCCGATATTGCCAAGTCCGAGGACTGCTGACCCGTCGGTGACTACCGCGATGCTGTTCCGCTTGCTGGTCAGCCGGCGGGCGTCTTCCTTGTTCTTGGCGATCGCCAAGGAGACGCGTGCCACACCGGGGGTGTAGATCAGAGAAAGATCATCACGGTTGCGGATTGGGTGTTTGCTGTGCATCGCGATCTTGCCGCCAAGGTGCATCAAGAAGGTGCGATCACTGATTTTGTCGATCACCACGCCGGCGACGCTGCGCATGGCTTCCACCAGCTGCTCCGCGTGCTCGGTGTCGCGAGCGGCGCACGTGACGTCTATGCGTAGGCGTTCGTGTCCGGAGGCTGTCACATCAAGTGCAGTGACCGCACCGCCAGCCTGTTCGACGGCCGTGGTCAGCTGGCTGACAGCAGGTCCGCCCGCTGGGACCTCCAGCCGTACGGTGATCGAGTACGAGACGGAGGGAACAGCTGCCACGAAGCCGATCCTCTCACGGCGGCATGATGACCAGCTGACCCGCGGCTAGGGCGATTGCCCGCTGCTACGCATGTCGGCCGGGGGCCGCAGCAGTGCTAGCTACCGTCGCTGCCCATTGCCCGATGTCTCCTTTGCTGATCGCAACGGCTAGCAGGTCGGGGAACAGATCCGGCGTGCACGCAAAGGCTGGCACTCCAAGCGCAGCCAGCGCGGAAGCGTGTTCATGGTCATATGCCGGCGCCCCGGAATCGGACAGCGCCAGCAGCACGACGACCGTGACACCAGCACGCAGCAGGTCGGCCACGCGGCGCAGCATCTCGGCCGCAATGCCACCCTCATAGAGGTCGGAGATCAGCACCAAGATCGATTCGGTCGGGCGGGTGATGAGCTGCTGACAGTACGCCAGCGCCCGGTTGATGTCAGTGCCGCCGCCGAGCTGGCAGCCAAAGAGCACGTCGACAGGGTCGGAAAGCTTGTCGGTGAGATCGGCGATCTCGGTATCAAAAGCCACCACGGAGGTCTTCACCGACCGAATGGATGCCAGCGTGGCCCCGAAGACGGCGGCGTAGACGACTGACTCTGCCATCGAACCGGACTGGTCGATGGCGACCACCACCTCCTTGACAATGGCGTTGGCGCCGCGCCCGTAGCCCACCAGCCGCTCGGGGATGATCGTGCGCTGCTCCGGAAGGTAGCGATCAAGATTGCGGCGAATGGTGGCATTCCAGTCGATGTCTCGCGGCCGTGGGCGACGAGTCCGGCTGGCACGGCTGACAGCGCCCGTGACGGCGGCTCGGGTCTTATTGGCGATGCGGCGCTCGATCTCGGCAACGACCTGACCCACCACCACGCGTGCTGTTCGCTTTGTGGACTCCGGCATGACGCCACTGAGACTCACCAGTGAACTGGCGAGATGAACGTCGGGCTGGATCGAATCCAGCAGCTCGGGCTCCAGCAGCATTGACGTGAGCTGCAACCGTTCGATGGCATCTCGCTGCATGACCTGGACCACGCTGGTCGGAAAGTAGGTTCGGATGTCGCCGAGCCAGCGAGCAACTCGTGGCGCCGACGAACCTAGGCCGCTGGAACGCCGCGGCTGCCCAGGGACGTCCTCCTCGGCTGCGTCGTACAGGGCGCCGAGCGCGGCATCCATCCGCTGCTCTTCCCGGCTTAGCGAAGTGTCGAGCTCCTCTGCCGAGGCCTCTCCGAGCAGCAACCGCCAGCGCAACAGCCTTGCCGGGTGATCATTGCGTTCAGAGGCTTCAGTCACGCTGCCCACCCAAGATCAAATCACCCAAGATCAAATCCACGGTGGCTAGTGCGGGCGCGGCCAGATCGAGGTCAATCTCTTCCGGACGATGCCGATCGACGTCCTCGGAGCCAACGGCGATCCGTTGCGCGATCGCCTGACGCTCGGCCGCTGCGAACGTGCCGAATGTCCGACGCAAGAGTGGCAGCATGTCGACGAACTGCGGCTCGTCCAGCTGGCAGACCCATTGATCGAGCAGACGCCGGAGTTCGGCATCGTGAATCAGCAGTAATGCGCCGTCGGAGAAGAAGCCATCGATCCAGGCCGCCTTGTCCGCAGCAGAAACTCCTGCCGACAGCGCACGTTGCATCCGTACCGGAGCATCGCTGAGCTGTTCGGCATCGAGGAGCAGTCGGACAATGCGACCCAGTAAGAGTCCATGCACATCAGTTCGGTCGATCATGCTGGCGAGCGTCTCGAGCCAACGGGCACGCAGCTCGAGCTGGGTCAACTCCCCTGAAGGCTGTCGGTCGGACTCCGTTGCGTCACGGGAGGACTCCGTCAGAAGACCAATGGCGGCATTGACGCCATCGATCCGATGTCGCATGGTGGCGGCATTCTCGGCATCCAGGCTCGCCACCGCTTGTCGTAGACCCGCGCATATCCGAACCACCAGCACTTCGCTCACTTTGCGGAGCGCTCGGGTATCGGTCTGTCGTACGTCGCCGTAGCGCTGTGCTCGAGCCAGCGCCGGCAGCGCATCCATGAGATGCACCACATCGGCGTCTAGCGCCGCCTTGTCGGCTAGCGTTGCCAGCAGCTCATCAAGCGCCCGCGGTAGATCGGCGAGAAGGCACCGTTCGACCGCCTGCGTCAGATCGACCAGCGATCCCTCCTCGATGATCTTCTGTACGCGCGCGGTGGCTGCCGACTCCACGGTCGTTCCCCAGACGGATGCCTCCACAATGGCGATCGAATATTCAGGCTCCCATCGAGACTCCCAGGTCTCCCGGAACGTGCCCTGACTCTGCACAGAGCTCTCCGCCGGTACGATCCAGCGCAGTCCGAGCAGCCGCAGGCGGTGGAACAGCTGAGAGCGGGCTTGATCGATCGGCCTGCGTAGATCAAGATCATGAAGCCGGGTGTGCGCCTCGCGCCTCACCCGCAGTGACCGGCAGGTCCTGACAAGGTCGGCCTCCAAGGGGACGGTCGGCACTGCATCGTTGACTGAGCCAAGAGCCTGCCCAACGACGAGGTGGTCGGTGACATACCGGACTGCCAGCTCATCACCGTCACACAGCACCGCTCGAGTCGCCTCCGTGACCTCCGCCAGACCGGCCAGCGGACGGCCGCGCAGGCTGGCCAGTGTCTCGGCAAGCCGGACTGCCTCGATGACATGCGCGCTCGACACCGGCAGGTCGCGGTCGCGTAGCGCCTGCGCGACCTTGGCAAGCCAGCGCACGATCGGCCGGTCTGGAGCGGCCCAAAGATGGTGATACCACCCGGGCGATGCCACACCGGCCCCATAGCCAGAGGCCGCGGCAAGCCGCTGATGAGTCCAGGGCACCCAGGTCACGATGATCTTGCGCCGCGGCATACCGCGGAGCCTTCGGGCGTCGGTGGTCGCCGGAGGCAGCGGCCAGCGGAGCACAGGCGCATGCCAGGCGCCGCAGACCACGGCAACACGTTCCCGACCTCGCTTGAGAGCAGCCCGAATCCTTTGTCGCATATACGCCTCACGGCGGGCTTCCCGGTCACCGTCGCGACCGTGCTGGCCCATGATCATTCGTAGCTCTGCCATCGCGTCGGTGATCACGGGAAACGGCGAGGAGGAATCCAGCCGGGACTCCACAAGGTCGTCCCACCACCGTTCCGGATCGTCGTATCCAGCCGCCTCGGCCAGCAGTGCCAGCGGATCCTGCTGCTCGAGCGGAGCGGCGCTCAGAGTCTCCGCCGCACCTTGGGTCTTCTCAAGATCATCATGATCTTCGGGTACGCCGCTCCGCCAGCGGGCCAGCACAGCGGATGCTGGAAGATCGCAGAAGGCCACCTCGATGTCGCGCTGCAGCGCAAAGATCATCGCCTGCCACTCCGGGGAAAAGACCGCGTACGGCCAGAACGCGGCAAGCTGTGGACGATCAGGGGCGTACGCGAGGAGGGCGATCGGCGGCCTCATGCCGTCGGCCCGAACCCATCGAACCAGCGGATCCGCATCCGCGGGGCCCTCGATGAGCACCGCATCCGGCTGATACTCCTCGAGCGCCGTGATGAGCGACCGCGCCGAACCGGGTCCGTGGTGGCGGATACCGAACACCTCGACTGGCGGCCTCTCCTCAGAGCCGTTGCCGGTGGGCTCGGCAGCATGATGATCAGCTGCGTCACGCGCGCCGTCGATGTCGGTCGCCGGAGGGGTGCCTGAGTGCAACGTCGTCACGACACGTCACGGCAGGCTGTGTAGAACTCCGACCAGCCCTCGCGCTCCCGGGCGACCACTTCGAGATATTCGCCCCACGCCACACGATCCGCGATCGGGTCTTTGATGACCGCTCCGACAATGCCGGCAGCGACATCGGACGGCCTGAGGCGGCCATCACCGAAATGGGCTGAAAGGGCCATGCCGCTGGTGATCACAGAGATCGCCTCGGCCGTGGACAACGAGCCGGACGGCGATTTGAGCTTCGTACGGCCGTCTGTGGTGACGCCAGACCGCAGTTCCCGGAATACGGTCACGACTCGGCGGATCTCATCGACCGCGGCAGGAACCTCGGGCAGTTCCAGCGAGGATGAGAGATCGGCCACCCGAGTTGTGACGATGTTCACTTCGTCGTCCTCGCTGTCAGGCAACGGCATGACGACGGTGTTGAAGCGGCGACGAAGCGCCGAGGACAACTCGTTGATTCCCTTATCGCGGTCGTTGGCGGTGGCGATCACATTGAACCCGCGCAGCGCCTGGGTCTCCTGGCCCAGTTCGGGGATCGGCAGCGTCTTCTCGGACAAGATCATGATCAACGCGTCCTGCACTTCGGCTGGGATCCGGGTCAGCTCTTCAATACGAGCGATCGAGCCGCGCTCCATGGCCACCATGACCGGCGAAGGCACCAGAGCTTGTAGGCTCGGACCTTCGGCGAGCAGCCGGGCATAGTTCCAGCCGTATCTAATGGCTTCCTCCGCTGTCCCGGAAGTGCCCTGGATCATCAAGGTCGAGTCGTCGGAGATCGCGGCTGCCAGATGCTCTGACACCCAGGACTTTGCCGTACCCGGCACACCGAGCAGAAGCAGCGCGCGGTCGGTGGCCAAGGTGGCTACCGCTACCTCCATCAGCCGACGAGAGCCGACATATTTCGGCGTGATCACAGTGCCATTGGCGATTTCGCCGCCCATCAAGTACGTCACCACTGCCCATGGAGAAAGCCGCCAATGCGGTGGCCGCGGTCTATCGTCCAGAGCCCGGAGTGCTGCCAACTCAGCCTGATATGCCTGCTCCGCGTGCGGCCGGAGCGGCTCGCTCGCCGCGTCGAACGACTGATTCACGGAATCTCCTTGTTGCTGCCTGCCATCTGAGCCATCACCACTGCGATATCTCCAGACGTTCGACCTTGATCGGCTCGCCCGAGAAGGCACTGTGCATCTCGATACGAAGCCAGAGCGTGCGCTCGAGCGCGAGAAGTGCCTCCCGGACAGACCGCAGTCCGGCTGCCGTTAGGGGCACCTCGCCGTTTGCGCTTTGCTGAGCGATAGATCGCAGCAACTCGTAATGCTCCAGTGGCAGCCGCGCTCCTACTGCGGCGGCGTAACGGACGCCACGCTGTTGAAGTCGACCGCTGGCGATGATCTCCAGGACTGCTCGGGTGAGTCTGCTCGACAATGGCGGAGGAATGCGCATGATCATCTCCGGATTGGCGCGTACGGCATGCTCGCTGGCGTCAGCTTCAGGGACCTCCGATTGCTGGCCAACTTCGTCCTTCGCATCAGACCTGAAGCTCTTTGCAAGCCGCGCCCACTGCGGATTCTGCTCAACGAACCAGACACCACGTCCACCGAGAACTCGTACCAGCATCATCCGGTCGAGCTCGGTGGTACGAGCCGCCACCATCGCCAAAGGCGTCCAATACGCGGCCGAAACGCCCTGTCCATGTTCGGCAGCAGCGATCAACCAGAGGTTGAGCAGCTCCACCTGCGGTGGTGACAGCAGGCGTACCAAGATCTCGTGTGCTGCCCAGCCGGCGGTGGGCTGCCGTTCCGGTGGAGCGACTGCCCCCGGCGCGCACGACGGCAATCGACCACCTGCTCGGTTGGCGGCACGATGCCGGGCGGCAAGCGTCAGTACCGCGCGTGCGGGATCAAGATCCTGATCAAGTTCCGCACCCCAGCCCTGCGGCAGCTCATGGGGTAGGGCCCGCCGGTCCGTGCCGATCAGGCCGGTAGCTACAACGTCTTCCCACACCGCCACTGTTCAAGCCGCCCGCGTCACGACAGAGGTGCTGAATGGCTCGGTTGCAGTCGTACCGAGCACGCTCAGTGGCCGGAAACCGCGGGTAGTCCACTCCCCGAACGCCTGAATCGGCTCGCCGCACGAACGGGCAAGCAAGGGCCAGGGCTCGTCGGAAAGATCGATGATGTCGCAGCATTCGCCGGTGGCGCACCGCATGCGCCACTTTCCAGGGCACGGTATGGGATTCGCAGAGATCACTGCAGGCATCCGGGAAGCCCATGGGTCCGCTGCGATGAGCTGCGCGAAGCGAGCGCGTACGTCGGCAATGGACTCGGCCGGTGGCATCGTCGACCTGGCAGTGGCGCTCGTTCGGTCCCCGATCAACGCCCGGAACTGTCCAGAGCCTGGATAGAAGTGCAATTGGGCATGGAGCAAGTAGCCCGCTAGCACCGTGTCGTCGAGCGGGCCGCCAGGCGGGGCAAAGCTCATGATCACTGCCCAGCGGCCAGTGGCGGCGCCATAGAGCCACACCCGGCGGGTATCCAGCCGATACTCGGCCGTGTCCACGATGCCGATGGCGAACCAGTGATCGATGACTCCGGGTAAGGCGAGGACGTCGGACTTGCTGACTGAGTATCCAACCCGTGCGCGAACCGTTGCCGCAAGATCAGCTGGCAACTGATCAAGCCGTCGATGGGCCTGAATCAGCAAGTGGAGGGCGCCCAGCTGTTCCAGCACTCGGCTCGGCCAACCGGCGGTCGCGAATTCGGCCGGAATGATTCGCAGCATCCCCGCCACTCCTGGCGCCTGCGCGTCGACCATGCGGGCGGCCATCGTGTCGAAGTGTGCATAGCCGGCTCTGTCCAAACCAGCGATACCACCGCGTATCTGGTCGCAGAGCCATTGGTCGAGCTCGTCGAGGCCGGCGGCTACTCGATCAGCACGCGCAGCCGCACGCTTGGCTGCGGCCGCCGGATCGACCAGTTCACTACCCTGCCGTCCGGTCGTCGCCGGCCCATCGGCGACCTTCCGTGTGGCTCGTGCTTCCAGCCACGCGGTTGCGAAAGGCGGAGGGTCCCCGGCCGGTATCAAACCGTCGCTCCACTGCAGGAGGAGCGCGAGCGCATGCTTGCAAGGCACTTTTCGGCTTGGGCAGCTGCAGGTGTACGCCGGGGGTGAGCCGAGATCAACAACCGTCTCGTAGAGTCGACCGCCGCCGGCGCAGGAGCCCCACACTCCTCTGGAATCCGCACCGACGCCAAGCCAGGTGCGCGTTCCCGCCAGCTCGACGGCCGCAACCACCGAGGCGCGGTCGGGAGCCAGTCCAAGCACCCGTTCCCGCGGCCACGTCTGCATGCCGAACACAGTAGTTGTCGACCCCGACACGGATTCGTGCAGTGTTTTCAGCTCATGTTGTGGTGTACGTCGGCGAGTTGTCGAAAGCCCAGCACCGCCTCAATCATGCGAGCCGCTGCCACTGAGCCGGCTGCGTCGTGCATCCGTAGGATGCGCGCACCGTTGAGTGCACAGATTGTCGCTGCAGCTATCGATGGCGCCAGGCGATCAGACTTCGCCGAACCTGTCGCCTCACCCACAAAGTCCTTGTTGGACACGGCCGCCAGCAGCGGTAGACCAAGATCGGCAATCTCGGTCAATCGCTGTGTCAATTCCAGAGTGTGCAGCGTGTTCTTGTTCAGGTCGTGGCCGGGATCGATGACGATGCGACTCTCCGGGAGTCCATGATCAACGGCGAGCTGTACGCGTTCGGCGAGGAAGGCCTTGATCTCGGTCACGACGTCGCTGTACTGCGGCCGGCGGTGACGCTGGTGAGGCAGCGCCAGGCTGTGGGTGATCACCAGTGTTGCGCCTTGGGCAGCCGCCAGGTCCGCAAGGTGCGGGTCGCTTAGCCCGCTCGTGTCATTGATCACCGCAGCGCCAGCATCGATGCAGCGTGCCGCGACCTCTACACGGAACGTGTCGACGGAGATGACGACATCACTGGCGGAGACGACCTTCTCCACGACCGGCACGACACGGTCGATTTCCTCTGCCACTGTGACCTCTGGAGTGTCAGGTGAGAACGGAACGCCGCCGACGTCCACCCAGTCCGCACCCGCCCCGGCGGCAGCCAGCGCGGCAGCCACGGCTTCATCGAGCGCGAAAGTCCGGCCCTCATCAAAGAAGGAATCGGGCGTACGGTTCACGATTCCCATGACGACGATCTGACGGTCGAAGTCAAACCGCCGTCGGCCGATGGTCCGAACCGGATCACGCAGCGGTGGCAGGTAGCTCACGCGGCAAGTCTTAGGCCAGTCACTCACTGGGACAATTCCAAGAGGCAAAAGCGACGAACGCCCATGGTCAGCCCATGGGCGTTCAGCCGTGGAGGTGGCGGGAATCGAACCCGCGTCCTCGAGCGACGAACCAGGTCTTCTCCGGGCGCAGCTGGCTAGTCGTTTTCTCGGCTCCTGCACTCGCGCCAGCACGTTGCAGACAAGCCCAGTCTCAGTTGCTGTCCCTGCTAAGTCCTGAGACAATCCTCAGCAGGTGAGCCTCCTTGACGAGGCCAGGATCCGGGACGAAGGCTAGCCCGGTCTGACCACCCGATCACTGTTTAAGCAGCGAGAGCGAGTTCAGTGCGTACAGGTTTCTTGGCACTTATTGGTTTCCAAGGAACATTAACGAGTTGACCTTGGATTCTCGGCCCGCTTCTCCTGGGACTATCGACCCAAGTCGAAACCGATCACCCCCTGTTGAGTTGTGCTGCCGATCATCCCGTATCACTGGAATCGATCGCAATCACAAATTCTATCTCTGGTGTAATGCCGAAGCAGCCCAATTGATTCCGGAGCCGGAGACGCGAAGGCGCCGGACCCTGTCGGATCCGGCGCCGCACTACGCACAACTACTTCTCGGAGAGCACCTCAACCTTGATCACATTCTTGACCGGGTTCTTCCAATCGTCACCCTGCAGGGCCTTGGCGCCGCCGACAATGGTGAGGATCAGCCAGCCGAGACCCATGAAGGGGATCAGCCACCCAAAGATGTCGAGGTTGGTGATGCCACCAAGAATGGCGACCAGCACGAACGCGATCGAGGAGATGAGCTGGAAATTGAACGACTTGGCTGCTTCCTTTCGTGCGTACGTCCCTGGCGTCGACAGGGCGTAGACGAGGCCTGGGCCGAAGAGCCAGAGAAAGAACACCGAGAAGTGAGCGACGGCAGCCGCTCCTCGACCCACCTGCTCACGCGCCTCCGGTCGAACCAACGGCTGGTAGGCGGGGTGCACGCCGAGCGCGCGCGACGGTGTCGGTACTTGGACGAGACCGTAGAAGGCTTCGTTGAGTTCTTTGCGAGTGACTGCCGTCAGGACCTGCCCGATTCGGTAGTCGAACTCCGACTCGGTGATCCGCCCATCGGCGTAGGCATCCTTGAGCCAGGATTCGGCGCGGTCACGCTGTTCTGGGGTGACCTGCATCTTGAGACTGGGGTGCTCGTAGATCGCGTTCATGAAGACCAGCATCGTTTCGAGTGGAGTCATGCACCATCCGGCACTCCCCGGGGCCGACCCCGAGTGGGCCTTGGTCTGTCGCGCGTTTCTTGTACACGGCCGCGCCGGCCATCTTGTGGCTCGAGAGTGCACTAACCGCCCACTCCGCGTCAAATATGGGCTGTTACTGCACGATGATCATGACTTGCAGCGACGATGGATCACCAGCTGCCGCTGCCGCCTCCTCCACCCCCACCACCGGAGAACCCGCCACCGCCAAAAGCGCTGCCGCCACCAAACCCGGTGCCGCCGGCACCTGAGGAGGATGCCACCGGCATGGCGGCCGATGTGAGGCTGCTCGTCAAGAAGGACGTGTTGAAGGCTGTCATTGGATAGTTCCCGACATACCAGTACGGTGTCTCGTTCGGCAGGCGGCCCATCGCCACAAGATCGCCACAGATCCTTGCCCAGCGATCTGCCAACTCGAAGATGATCGCCCAAGGTAAGTATTTGGAGAAGATGTCCTCACCCTCTTCGAACTTCAGCTGATCAGCTTCAGCCGTAGCGAGGTAGGTTCTGAAGCCTTCGACTTGATCGCACACCGCTCGACCCTCGGCGGTGCGTTGTCCTCGCTTGAGCTTCGAACGGATCACCGCGAGCGTAATCAAGATCGGCAGCAGGGGGATGCAGAGCAGCAGGAGCCAGAAACCGACCGCGAACGACGCGAAGACCGCAATGACGATGAGCCCGAAGCCGAAGCTGCTCGTCGCTGCTGCAGAAGGCACTTTGCGGAACCAACCGCGGGAGGTCACCTGGTTCCGAACGGAGTCTCGCATCCGTTCATGCGCTTCCGCCATGCTGCCCTGAGCGGAGAGATCTCTGACGGCACCAGGAGGGTCGCCGTCGAAGAGGCTGGTTAAGAGCACCATCTCGTGTGGAGCTGTTGCTCGGTTGGGATCGATCAGAGTGACTTGGAAGTCATCCTTGCCGTAACTCTGGACCGTGAGTGCACCGCGCACTGCCAGGTCGATGATCGTCGCAGCGGTCTCCCTGGTATCGACCTGCCCATTGATCAACAAGCCGGCCTCAGCCACCGGAATCCGTGGTGGCGAGAAGGCGACCGGGATAGGGATATCGGGATCGTTGGGCACAATCTCCGCTTCCTGCCCGGCAAGCGGAACGGTTCCCGGCGGGAGACCCGCATAGCGCTTATCGCGGCCGTTCTTACGCCACCAGAACACACCGATAATTGGCGAGAGCACGGCGGACAGCAATGAGACCCCAGCCAGTGCGAAAACACCAACCCTCTCGGCCGGCGACATCTTCGCGCCGTTCGGCGCCATGTGCGGCTTGTTATCCGTCACCAGACCGGACTTGATCATGACGGCAACGCTGACGCTGGACCCCGGCGCGACATTCGTCTGGCCGAAAGTGGCCTTGCCACCTTTACTGAAGTCCTTGGTCTGGCAGGGTGTGGTACTCCGCGGCGGCCCGTAGTAGCAGGCCGCGTCCTGCGCCCCACCAGGAACCGTCGTCGTAATCTTCAAGTCCTTGATCAACGGATTGCCGAATCCGGGACCGTCCCAGTAGAACTCGTCGTAGCCGTTGAAGGACCGCATTGCGCCAGTGACATCGTAGGAAATGACATAGGTCGCAGTGGGCGCAGAAATGGTCCGGTTAGGGTCGCCGATCCGTACGTTGAGTTCCGCCTCGCGGCCTCCCTGGGATTCGGTGGTCTTGGAGCTGAACTGCGTTGCCACGCCCTCGTCCGGACTCGTCACCGCAATGTTGGTGATGCCGTAGACAAAGTCCTGGTCGCTGTTGGGATCAGGCTCCCGGGTGACTAGGTCGCGTTGAATTCCGTGCCGACCCGAGTCGCTGCCGAAACGCCAGGTGATGGTCTCTTTTACCTTCAGCACACCGCTCGGCTGCATGTTGTAGTCGATGATGAAGGAATCGATCTGGTCATCGGCCGCGTACGCCCTGGTCGGCGCAACCACTGTCCAAGCCAACGCGGCCATGATCATCAACAAGCACGCCACGAGAGCCCGAGAGAATCGACCGCCAAGCTGCCAGATGCTCTCGCCGGCCGCGCGGAATTGCACCATTACTTCATTGTCCCCGACGCCGTACAGCGAGCGCTCTCTCAGCCTCACGCCTCGACTCGCGGGCTGCAATGGCCTGGCGCTTGTCGTACTCCCGCTTCCCAGTTGCCAGCGCAATCTCCACTTTCGCGTACCCATTGGAAAAGTAGAGCGACAAGGGCACCAACGTGGTGCCCGAGCCCTCGAGCTCGCGCTCGATCTTTGAGATCTCGCGGCGCGTCAAGAGCAGCTTCCGCGTACGCCGTGCCGTGTGGTTGGTCCAGCTTCCGTGCGTGTACTCGGGGATATGCGCGCCTCGCAGCCACACCTCGCCATCATCGACTGTTCCGTAGGCGTCGGTCAGGTTGGCACGGCCCTCGCGCAGCGACTTCACCTCGGTCCCGCTGAGAACGATGCCGGCCTCATACGTGTCATGTATGTGGTAGTCGTGCCTCGCCCTGCGGTTCTGTGCGACGAGCCTGCGGCCTTTCTCCTTCGCCATAGTCCAATCATCCCTGCTTGGGCTAGCCGGGCGGACGGCAGCGTTCAGAACCAAGTCATGGGGTTCCGCAAGCGTCCGTTGATCCAGACCATCAGATGTAGATGGCAGCCGGTTGAGAATCCAGTCGTACCGACATAACCGATGATCTGACCCTTACTGACTCGCTGACCCACCCGAACGACGTAACGAGAGGCGTGGTTGTAGCCCGTTGTTACGTACCGGCCGCCAATGTAGCCGTGGTCAATCATCAATCGGTTGCCATAACCGGCGTTGTAGTACCGCTCAGCGACTCGGCCTGCGCGCGGAGCCCGGATCGGCGTACCACAACCGGCGCCGAAATCGGTGCCATCGTGCAGCTTCCAGTAGTGCAGCACGGGATGGAATCGCATGCCGAATGGCGATGTGATGCGCGCAGGTACCGGGAAGGAGAAACCGTGGCCGGCATCCGACCCGGTGGAGCGCCGATGCTGCGACGGGCGCTGCGAGTGCTTGACAGTGGCCTTATGTGCCGCTCGCCTACGCTCGGCCGCCGCCCGCGCCGCGGCACGCTTGCGCTCAGCAGCGGCCTTGGCGATCCGCGCGGCAATGCGCTTTTCGACCGAGGCGCGTTCCTTGATCAACTTTGAATACTCGGCCTTGTCCTGGGCCACCTCGTCCGCGGCCGCGTCTTCGGCTGTTTTGCGCTGGCGTACCAGCTGCGCCACGGAGGCCTCCTCCGCGGCGGCGCGAGACTGCAGTGCCTTGTGGATCTTGAGGTTGGCTGCGGCGTCGTGACGAGCGGCAGCGACTCTTGCCTCGAGTTCGGCTTGCTGGATCCGTGCAGCATTGAGTTCACGCTGCAGCACAGTCAGCCGGTTGATCTGGGCTTGGGTGGTGTCGAACAGCGTGGTCGACCACTGGAGACGCGTCTGGAGATCTTCGGTGGAATCTGGATCGGTAAGCACTGCTATGGGCAGCAAGTTGGTTTGCTTCTGGTACTGGTCGCGGATCATCTGACCGGCTTTGGCCTGTTCGGCGTCTAACCGAGCCTGTCCCGCGGCAACGGCCGCAACCGCAGCCGCCAGATCAGCTCGGGCCTGCTCGAGATTGGCTGCCATTTCAGCGTCTCTTGTCTTGGCAGCAGTCAGCGCCTGGCGAGTTGTGGCCAGCTTGGCCGTAGCGGCGTCCAGCTTGTTTTGTGCCTTGTCAACCGCGACTGCGGCAGCACTGAGGGTTTTGGTGGATTCGTTCAGATCGCTCTTGGTCTTCGCGATCTGCTGCTTGACCCGCGCACGTTGGGTGGTGAGTTCGTCTGCGGACGCTTGTGGCCCGACCAACGTGAGCACGAGCGCGGCGGCGATCGCGACCGCGACTGCGGTCTGCACAGGACGCCTACCAGCGGCGTACGCGGCTGCCCACACGGCTGACAGGTATGCAGTTATGCCCTTGGACGCAGGCGGTATGGCGAGGGGCTTTGCACTCCTCGCCGGCCTAGCGAAGCGACCACCAACTTGAGGTGCTTCGCTGTCGTCCGGAACGTCCTGGCGGACGTAGGGAAGGTCCGGAACCACAGCTTTCCCCAATCCAGTCTTCGATTGTAAAGGTCCGCCCACGATCTCTCGGCTGCTTGCATCAATCGGAAGCGGATGTCTCGCTGCTCCGCCTGCTGTTGCGCCTGCGACTGCACGCGGACTCGGCATGATAGGCAGGTCCGGACACCCGGCTGCAATCACCGAAACGCGGAAAGCCGCATTTCGTCATCTTTCAGAGATGAAGTCTGAAGTGATACTTAAGTTATAGCGATGAGCTTGTGATGCTTTTGTGACGAAAGTGAAGCGAGTCGGAGGCCAGGCGATCTTGGTTTTTCGGCGGTACTCAGACTCGGAGATAGCGCCTAGTGGTCACCAGAGTCGGAATAACGGCAAGTACGACGCCAACCACGACGACGCCAAGCATGGCCAAAACGGCTTGTTCCCAACCGATCCAGGCGACGAAGCGGACCGAATCTCGAACTCCACGAATGATCCAGAAATAGACGCCCGCCGCCATGGTCAGACATGCCAGTGCGACGCCAATCAACGCCGAGATCACCGCTCCCAGTAGGAACGGCACGGTGATGTAGAAGTTGCTCGCGCCGACTAGGCGCATGATGCCGATCTCGCGGCGTCGCGCGAAGGTTGCCAGGCGAATGGTGTTGCCGATCTGCAGTGCGGAGGCCAGCAGCAGCAGCGCCGAGGCGCCAGCGGTCGACCACTGCAGCACGTTCAATGCTCGGAAGAACGGATCGAGCAGCTGGTGCAGATCTTGAACCTTTTGAACGCCTTTTAGCCCGACCACTGAGCTGACGACACCCTGGTATTCCTCCGGGTTCTTCAACTTGACGCGGAACGACTCCTGCATCTGATCAACGGTCAGAGAGTCCTGAATCGGGCTGCCTTGATAGGCTCGCTGAAACTCGGTGTACGCCTCATCCTTGGTCTCGAAATAGATACCTTCCGGTGCGACCTCGGGATTGGTCTCTAGCGTTCGCCGGATTTCAGCCTTTTGCGCCTCGGTTGCATCCTGGCCCGGATCACACTGGTCGCCGTGGGTGTCCTTGGCGCACAGGAATATCGAAATCTCGATCTTGTCGTACCAGCGACCCTTCATAAGGTCGACCTGCTGGCTTGCCAGCAAACCGGCGCCGAACAGTGACAGTGAGACCCACATGGTCATGATGACCGCGAGGGTCATCGTCAGGTTCTGTCGTAACCCTGCGCGGGTCTCCGACATGATGTGGCGAAAACGCATCAGATATCCCCAATTGCTCAGCTGGCGGCGGTCATGTCGTCCGGCGTGACACTACGACCGAGTGCAGGTACGTCTTCCGCATTCCAGGACTCACTGGTAGCCGTACACGCCCCTGCTTTGATCTCGGACAACTTCCCCATCGTCGAGTTCGATCACCCGCTTGCGCATCTGATCAACGATGGTCGAGTCATGGGTCGCCATCAGCACAGTGGTATCGGCGCGGTTGATCCGATCAAGCAGCTTCATAATGCCGACGCTGGTGGCAGGGTCGAGGTTTCCTGTCGGCTCATCAGCGATCAAGATCATTGGCCGGTTCACAAAGGCGCGCGCAATAGCGACTCGCTGTTGTTCGCCACCAGACAGCTCTTCGGGAAGGCGTTCGCCCTTACCGCCCAGCCCGACCAGCTCAAGGACTTCCGGCACCACTCGCTTGATCGTTGAGGTTGGTTTGCCGATCACCTCCAGCGCGAACGCGACATTCTCGGTTACGGTCTTGTTCGGCAGCAGCCGGAAGTCTTGAAAGACCGTACCGATCTGGCGGCGCATGCCAGGGATCTTCCAGCTGTGCAGCTTGTTCAGCTCGCGGCCGGCGACGAAGACCTTGCCTTTGCTTGCCCGCTGTTCGCGCAAGATGAGTCTCAAGAATGTCGACTTGCCGGAGCCCGAGGCCCCAACCAGGAAGACGAATTCCCCCTTGTCGATGTCGACATTGATGTTGTCCAGCGCCGCTCGGCGCTGACCGTCATAGGTTTTGGATACGTTTTCAAACCGAATCACGGTGAAGCTTTCCACCGAGATAGACAGCTCCGACGCCTTGGAGACGTCAGACGGCCAGGGATGAGTCTAAGTGAAGCTGCGGTAACGAGAGACGGTCACCGGGGTCAGCCCGTCATGTGGAAGCTTGCTCGCTGCTCAAATTGCTTGCTACGGGGCCGCTGCTTCGCGCGTTCTCCGCCAGCGGATACCGGACTCGATAAAGCCGTCGAGGTCGCCGTCGAAGACCGCATCTGGATTCGAGACCTCATAGTCGGTCCGTAAGTCCTTCACCATCTGGTACGGATGCAGCACGTACGAGCGCATCTGCGAGCCCCAACTGTTGCCGCCGTCACCCTTGAGGGCATTGAGCTCGGCCTCGCGCTGCTGCCTCGCCCGCTCAAGCAGCCGGGACTGCAACACGCGTAGCCCGGCGGCCTTATTCTGCAGCTGGGATTTCTCGTTCTGACAGGACACCACTATGCCGGTCGGGAGATGTGTGATCCGTACGGCGGAGTCAGTGGTGTTGACGCTCTGGCCGCCCGGCCCTGATGACCGGAACACGTCTATGCGGAGATCCGACTCGGGAATGTCGATGTGATCGGCGGCCTCGGTAACAGGTAGCACTTCGACCCCCGCAAACGAGGTTTGGCGCCGTCCCTGATTGTCAAATGGCGAGATGCGCACCAATCGATGGGTGCCCTGCTCCGCGGAGAGTGTCCCGTACGCGAAGGGCGCCTTGACCTGGAAGGTGGCGGACTTGATGCCCGCCTCCTCGGCGTAGGAGGTGTCGTAGACCTCGGTCGAATAGCGGTGGCGTTCGGCCCATCGCAGGTACATCCGCAGCAGCATCGCGGCAAAGTCGGCTGCGTCGACACCGCCCGCCTCGGAACGGATGGTGACAAGCGCGTCGCGCTCGTCGTATTCCCCAGAGAGCAGCGTACGGACCTCGAGTGCCTCGATCGCCTTTTGTAGCGACGTGAGCAGCTCAGCGGCCTCCGCGAGACTGGCTTGGTCTCCCTCTTCCTCCCCCAGCTCGACCAAAACATCAAGATCGTCAAGCTGAGAACGCAGGCCCACGACTCGGTCGACTTCAGCCTGAAGAGCCGATAGTCGGGACGTCACCCGCTGCGCATTGTCCGGATCGTCCCAGAGGTTGGGGACGGCTACCTGTTCCTCCAATGCGGCGATCTCGGCGCGCTTCCGATCAGGATCGACGACAGCCTCGATCGACCGCAGTGCCTTGTCAAGGTCTGCGAGCGCGACTGCGAAGTCGGGTCCGGCCACAATGATCCACTTTACTTGGCCTGACCCGACAAGGCCGGTGCGCGACGGTGCCCTGAGTGGTGCCTACTTCACAACGTCATGAGTCATCCACGCTGCGGAGCTCTTCGATGCGGACGAACCGCTCCTCCCCAACCGGGCGGCGCGGCGGCCAGTCACTCACCCAAATGACTCCAAAAGCGGCAAGGGAGCAGGCCAGTGCAACCACAGGACCAAGAACAAAGAGCCACACCACCACGCAGCCGACAAGATCCAGCAGCAACACTGCCAACGCTCCGCGACGACTGAGGTGGCCATGGCGAGCGCGCCATGCCGCGTATCCGATCCAGGGCACCATGGCAAGAAGGATCGCTATCCACGCGAAGGTCGACATCCCATGGTTAAACGCGCCAGACACCAGTCGGATCATTGCGATGAGGCTGACCAGGCCGGTCACGGCCCCAAGCGCCGCAGCGAGGTTTCTGTTGGGCACGCCTACTCCAGTGCGTAACGCTTGTGAGCTGCAAACGTCGGCATTGCGCAAGCAGCTCCCTATAACTTGGTCGAGCCAGAACCGACACACTAGTCTTGTCGGCTGCGTATATGCGGCAGCGACCCGGGAGCATAGCTCAGTTGGTTAGAGCACTTGCCTTACAAGCAAGGGGTCAGCAGTTCGAGTCTGCTTGCTCCCACTGGCAAAACGCCTAGTGAGGCGCGATTTCCTACCTTGGTGAACCTCGCGGCGCTGACCAAATGTAGCCATAGGTGTAGCCATCGGAGTAGCCACGTGGGCGACTGCTCATTTATCTCTACCATCGAAAAAATAAGTCGCGTTAAATACCAACTGTGCGCTGCATTCTTGCGCCTTGTGGGAAAAAATGGTGTGGAAGTAGATGAGAAGTGTCCACGTGGTGCCCTCGGCCACATACCGAGAAACGACGAGGATGCCATGGCTTGGCGAAGCACTAAAGACCTTGCCGTGCGCGGTGTGTGGCAGGGCGATTGCTTACAGCGAAGCGGTTGGGCTGGACCGAACAGCAGATAAACGCTTTGTCGAATCTTCGCCCCGAGTGCAGGCAGTGTTCGCATCGTACGGGGGCGCGGGAGGGGAATCGCGTGAAGCGTGCGATGCGTCAGCGGTCGCAGCGAACCGGTGCTGTTTTCCCGCTTGATGACAGTTCTAGGTGGTGAAGGAGCCCAGTTTTTAGCTCTCGATGAACTTTGGATCACGTGGGGAAAAAGTTTCTTCCCCTCCGATATCCCACCCTAGGGGTTCCAAATCCGGTCGCGACTAGAATAGCTTTCTACGATTGCGACCGGTGACAGTGGAGGCAATGACAACCAGCACCGCTGCTACTGCGATGGAAATCAGCCAGCGAATCCAGTCAATTCCATGCGTAGGGCCGCCACCCAACGCTCCGTAAATGTACCAACCGATAAGAACACCGCCGATCCCGCAAAGGATGGTCAACCAGAGGGGCGTATTGTCCCTGGTTCCGGGTGCGACGAACTTGCCCAGCAAACCGATGATGATCCCAGCGATAATCACTCCGATCACTGACATGGCATCTCCCTTCTTTGAGCCGGGCCGAGCCTTCCGGCTGCCTCGGATCGCTACCCGCGGCCATACCAGCCAAACGAGGGTGCCGAAATCGATATCGATATGTCACCATGTTGTGTCCAATGGCCAGAGCGCTGGTGCGAGTGGCGGAGAGCAACCGCGATCGGCTCATGAGGGTGTGGACGGGCAACGTCTTACATCCAGTCAGAACCCCGTTCCCTGGACTTCCGGACCCGTGCCGAGGTGGGTGGTGCGCTGCTGTGCGGTGACGGAGACTGAACAGCCCGCCTATCCCGTTCGGCGCTGGGAGGCCGCACGAGTTCTGCAACCGTGCGCCATGAGCGGGTGAGGACCAGAAAGCGGAAGCCAAGAGCTGCCTACGGGGCGCGGTAATGGATTTGCACGGTTTGTTGCGGGGCCCGCTTAGGCGGGTTTGTAGCGTGCATCTTTGCCTCAGATAAGAGATAATTAATGTAGAAACCTCGCGGAGATTGTGCGCAGGATTTGTAAACGGTGTCGTGGCGAGTTCATGTTTGAGTATTTCCGTGGACGGCCACGCGAATATTGCAGTCTCTGCCTACCTCCAGGCACCAGATGGATTGGCAAGAACACTGTGGATAATTCACCGGGATTTACGGCCTGCGCCCGCGAAAGTCTCTTGCAAAGGCTTGGCGGGCGCGGCGTCAATGTCACCCAAAGCCCGGCGGCTTTCCTCCTTCTGACGCCGGGGTCGGGAATCGAAGGCGGCTCAGTGTGTCTATACCTCCTTCCATGCACGCATGCACACCGCCTGCCGCCCCTATTAACACAAATGACTGATTGGATGAATATGTTTCGTGCTGTCCCTGAGCCGGTGAAAATTGGCGAAAGTGCCGGTTATTCGGCAACCGACCCGGTTCCGTTGTCGGTGCTTGGACTTCGGTGGGGTTCCGGCTGAGGGTTGGCCCAACTTTTTGGGTCGCCGCGCCATGCCGATAATTCCTGACAGTTTGGGCCGTGACGTGTGAGCCATCGTCATGCCCGCCAATTGTTGGATGGGGCGCGGGAGGCTGAGCTGCGTCGTCGGAAGCGGGTGGCGATTTTGCAGGCTGAGCAAGATGAGTGGCATCAGCAGCGAGCCGCCCAGGTTTGGCGGGGGCTGCCCGTTGACCAAATGCCTGCCGGCGTGACTGCTACTGAGGTGATGTTGCAGGCGGCCGCGGCTGACATGCCGAACGTCGGGTGTCGCCGGTGGAGGAGGCGTTGGGCGGCTCGGGGATGCCCTACCACAGCATGCAGTCCATGCCGGATGCGTCGTGACCGTTCCGGCGCCATTGGCGGCTGACGCCGTGGTGGTCAAGGATCCAGCTGAATGGAGTCTGATTGTGAAGCCGGCGGAGAGCCGCGGCAAGGACGGCAAGCAGCGGTGGATCAAAGCTAGTGATCTACGTCCCGCAAGGCCGTGGTCATAACCTCGTTGCACAGAGATGGCATCAAACCGCGAGACGGGTCTCGGTGCTGGTTATCGGATTTGTCCAGTGAGCAAGAGCACCAGCATGACGAGCTGCAAGGCTACGAGCAGTGCGGTAATCCAATCGTTCTTCAGACCTCCGCCCGGATCTGATTTGAGCGGGCGCTCGCCATCGCGGACAGCGATGCGATCCCGTTCGCGACTTTCCTCAACTCTGCTGGCTGCACGACCGTGACGTAGTGACGGCCAGAAGACGGTCACGACAGATGGATTACCCAATGGGCCGAACTCCACGCGGGTGCCGTGGCCGATGTCACCCTAACTCGGCCTTAACGTGTCCTTCGACCTGTGAGGAGTGAGGCGCCGCTGAGGTTCGGGCGGTGACTAAGGCGCCATATGGCACATCCGCAGGCTGGCATACCGGCTGCCCCTGCACGCAGTGTCGAATGGCGCACGCAGAGACTCAGAGAGCATTCGGCCGAGCCAGAGCGCAACGTGAGATAACACTCGCCTTGGCGTAGGCGACCGACGGCCGCGGCAGCGGCTACCTGTCGAGGTGCGCCAGCAACTTCTGGATGCGATCTACGCTGGGCAACCGTTCAGGACGACACTTCGCGATCGTGGACTGACACCTAACCAGGTCTGGTCTTCAGCATGGCACTACTCCGGCTTATGTGCGTGGCTGCGTCTGCATGGAGTGTCGGGAACATCAGCGCCAGCGCATGGCGAAGAACCGCAAGGGCGAGCGGTAGAAAAATTGCTGCGTCGTGATTGGCGATCGCCTGTTATGGCTATTGAGCGGGCGGAGATCAGCCTTCTTCCTTGGTTCCGATCGCCGCACCGTGAAGCCCCGCCAGCCACATCACCAGTGGTGGAACAGGGAGAGTACGTCCGACCGACTGGCGGGGCGTTCACATGTAGCCAAAAGGCACTCGGTTTCGACACGCTCGGGGTTCCTGCTTGCACAGAGTAGGGAGCCCCGGTCCCGCATACCGGGGCTCTCTACGATTCGGGGTTACTTGTTGCCTACCCGGTCAGGTAGGGCAATCACCACGCTGCCCGGCTGGAGAGGCTTACAGCCTTTTTCTCTCACGCGATGCGCAACGTAGCCAGATGTGTAGCCACGGAAAGCGGTTCGCCGGGGTCCGGCAAGGTTCGCGGAGAACGTGAAGCGCTGTGACTAGGGAGGACGTACGACTGCGAATTTGGGCGGACGTCTTGCCGTTGCCTTACAAGCAAGGGTCAGCAGTTCGAGTCTGCTTGCTCTCACTTGTCAATCGCTAGTCGACGTTCAAACAAACAGAGGCTCAAGGCCGAACGCGCCCTCAAGCGCCCTCATCTGCACCTCATTGGGCCGCTGGGTGAAGCGTTCCGCGGCATCGATCACCTTCGGCAGGATGTGGATGTCGCCGACGGTGTTGAGAAAGACGCCGTCGCGTCCGAGCACCCATCCAACTGCGGTGTCGATGGCGTCTTGATCGGTGAGCGGCTCGTACCAGGTAGTGGCGGTCGGTTCATGATCACCCCATGGTCCACGGGTAATTGCCTTGATCGTCTGGATGGCAACACCGCGCTCAACACATAGCGCAACCAGCGCTTCAAAATCGGCGATATAACGCTCATTGCGCGACATCGGAAAGTTGTAGGGCAGCAGCACAGAGTCGAACGGATATTCCTGCAGCGACCGCAGGTGCTGTGCCGCCACCGTTACGCCGTGACCTGTGACTCCAATGAACCGGACGAAGCCATCCTCCTTGGCCTCAACCACGCCTTCCAAAGCACCGCCCGGGGAGAAGACGGTCCGCCATTCCTCCTCATCGACGAGGTTGTGTAGCTGGATGAGATCGATCTGGTCAGTACGCAGCCGCTCCAGTGAACGTTGGATCTCGTTGTATGCATCAGCCCGGGTACGCTCGCCGGTCTTGGTGGCCAGAAAAAACTCATCGCGGTGAGTCTCCAGCCAGGGCCCGAGCCGAAGCTCGGCGTCGCCATAACTGGCAGCGGTGTCGATGTGGTTGATCCCATGCTCACGGATCAACTCCATGGTCTGATCCGCCTCGTCCTGGCTGACGTTGCCAAGAGCGGCGGCTCCGAACAGAAGACGAGTGCTCTGGTGGCCAGTACGGCCGAATGGCTGAACAGGGATCATGAATGCCATTCTGCTCTGGCCTGATCGGGCCGGACCCCGGGACCTCTCACTAGGTTTGCGGCCGCTCTCAGCACTGCGGCCAGCTCACGGGGTTCATTGATCTGGTTGACCTGTTGCCACCTGATCACCCCGGCGGAGTCCAAGACGAAGGTACCGCGACGCGCACATCCCGCCTCATCGTCGAATACCCCAAAGGCTTGGGAAATCGCCCCATGTGGCCAATGATCACTGAGCAGGTCGAACGGAATCCCTTCCGCGTCCGCGTACGCGCGCAGTGTGTACATCGCATCGCAGGAGATCGCCAACACCCGAGACCCCAGCGCGACGAAGCTTTCATGATCATCCCGAACGGCCACCAGCTCATCGTGGCAGATGCTGGAGAAGGCCCAGGGGTAGAAGATGATCACCGCTGGTGCACCGTGCAGGCTGCTCGAGGTGAGCAGCTCACCATGCTGATTGCGAGCGGCAAAACTCGGCGCCGGCTGGCCGAGCGCGACGTTCACCGACGCGCGCCCCTGGGGCGTACCAGCTTGGTGGCCGTCCAGTCCGGCGACACTTGGACGCTGTTCGTCAGCGCCAAACCTGCCGTCAGCGCCGCCTCGGCAACGTCGGCGGCATCCACATAGCCGCCACGTCCCACCTTTGGGGTCATCAACCAGATGTAACCGCTATCGGTGAGATCGGTCAGAGCGTCGACCAATCCGTCGACCAGATCACCGTCTTCGTCCCGCCACCAAAGCAGGACCAAGTCGACAGCTTCCATCGCCTCTTCGATGAGTTCACCGTCGATGGCATCCTCGATCATCATCCGAACGTCGTCGTCGACGTCCTCGTCCCAGCCGAGTTCTTGCACTACCAAGCCACGGGACAGGCCTAGCTTGTCACTCATATTCTTCGAGCCGCCGGCCCCAGCTGTGGAGGTCACCCATGCCTCCAAAACAGCGACCGCGAAGGCTGGCAGCCGTGGTGCGCGGTGGGCGTCCGATCAAGGTGAGAGAGGGCGCCGCTCATCTCGGCGTGCCGCCTCCTTTCGATGGCTCCGGCTGACGCCGAAGCGACGTGTTCAGTCCCCAGTGAAAGCTCTTTGGCAAAGCCTGCCAGAGGCATGCTCTCGACGTAACCCCGTGTCACCGATGAGCTGGTTGCCGAAAACTGCGATTGATCTTGCCGAAGTGACAGGATGGATGTCGCAACGCACTGCGACGTACACGTCCAGCCCCGTCCGGAGTTGGATGAGAGGTAAGGAGCCGCTATGGCTACGCCAGGACATCCGGCGATTACTGCTCACGGCCTGCCCAGCCAGCTTCCCGACATCGATCCCGAAGAGACTGCCGACTGGCTGGAGTCCCTGGACGGCCTGCTCCAAGAGAAGGGGCGGCATCGTGCCCGCTTCGTCATGCTCAAGCTGCTTGAGGAGGCACGGGCGCGTCAGGTTGGCCTGCCCGCGCTGCGCAGCAGCGATTACATCAACACGATCCCGCCGGAGTCCGAGCCTTGGTTCCCAGGCGATGAACACGTCGAGCGACGGATTCGGGCCTTCATCCGATGGAACGCGGCGATCATGGTCAGTAAGGCGAACCGGAAGGGTCTGGAGGTCGGCGGTCACATCGCGACGTACCAGAGCGCGGCCAGCCTCTATGAGGTCGGTTTCAACCACTTCTTCCGCGGCAAGGATCATCCCGGCGGCGGCGATCATGTCTACATCCAAGGCCACGCCTCCCCGGGCATGTACGCCCGGGCCTACCTGGAAGGGCGCCTGACCACCGACCACCTGGACGCCTTCCGGCAAGAGGTGTCGCACGGACCCGGCAATGGGCTTTCCTCCTACCCACACCCTCGTTTGATGCCGCAATTCTGGGAGTTCCCCACAGTCTCGATGGGCATCGGCGCCATCAACTCGATCTACCAGGCGCGGTTCAACCACTACTTGCAGAACCGCGGCATCAAGGACACCTCACAACAGCGCGTCTGGGGCTTCCTCGGCGATGGAGAGATGGGCGAGCCTGAATCGCTGGGCGCTATCGGACTGGCTGCTCGCGAGGAGCTGGACAATCTCACCTGGGTGATCAACTGCAACTTGCAACAGCTCGACGGACCAGTCCGTGGCAACGGCAAGATCATCCAGGAGCTCGAATCGATCTTCCTCGGGGCCGGCTGGCATGTGATCAAGGTGCTCTGGGGTCGCGACTGGGACCCGCTGTTCGCGGCCGATTCCGATGGCGCGCTGGTGAACAAGATGAACACCACGCCGGACGGGCAGTTCCAGACCTATTTGGTCGAGGACGGAGCCTACATTCGCAGCAACTTCTTCTCCGACCCCCGGCTGGCAAGGATGGTCGCCGGCATGACGGATGATCAAATCAAGCGGCTTTCCCGCGGTGGGCACGACTATCGCAAGGTGTACGCGGCGTTCAAGGCGGCTACCGAACACGTCGGTCAGCCCACAGTGATCTTGGCCCAAACGGTCAAGGGCTGGACCATCGACGCCTTGGAGGGCAGAAACGCTACGCACCAGATGAAGAAGCTGACTACCAAGGATCTCAAGGCTTTCCGTGACCGGCTCTACATGGAGATTCCCGACAGTGCGCTGGAGGACGCCTACAACCCGCCGTACTACCACCCCGGCAACGACTCCGATGAGATCAAGTATCTGCAGGAGCGGCGGCGCGCGCTGAACGGCTACCTTCCTGAGCGCCGCGTTCGACCGACGGTGATCAAGCTGCCAGGCGATGAGGTATACGCGCCCCTTATGGAGCCGGCCGGGGAAAAGACCAAGGTGGCGACGACCCAAGCCTTCGTACGACTGCTTCGGGATCTGATGCGAGATAAGGAGATGGGGCATCGCATCGTGCCGATCGCACCGGATGAATTCCGCACTTTCGGTATGGACTCGATGTTCCCGACGGCCAAGATCTACAGCCCACATGGTCAGACGTACGAGTCGGTGGATCGCAAGCTTCTGCTGTCGTACAAGGAATCCGAGAAAGGCCAGCTGCTACACGAAGGCATCTCCGAGATCGGCGCGATGGGCTCGGTGATCGCTGCCGGATCGTCGTACGCGATGCACGGCGAGCCGATGATTCCGTTCTACATCTTCTACTCGATGTTCGGATTCCAGCGGAGCGGCGACTGGATCTGGGCGGCGGTAGACCAGCTGGCCCGCGGCTTCTTGATCGGCGCTACCGCCGGGCGTACGACGCTTACCGGTGAGGGCTTGCAGCATGCCGACGGCCACTCCCCATTGCTGGCAAGCACCAACCCGGCGGTCGTCCACTACGACCCGGCCTTTGGCTACGAGATCGCGCACATAGTCAAGGAAGGGCTGCGACGGATGTACGGACACGACGACCCGGATCACCCTGACGGCGAGGACCTGATCTATTACCTGACGGTCTACAACGAGCCTGTCTCCCAACCCGGACCGCCGGACAACCTCGACGTCGAGGCATTGCTGCGCGGGATGTACCGCTATGCACCGTCGTCGCTGCAAGGTGATCATCCTCGTGCCCAGATCCTGGTCTCCGGCGTCGCGATGACCGCAGGGCTTCGAGCACAGCACATCCTTGCCGATGAGTGGGGCGTAGCCGCCGACGTCTGGTCGGTGACCTCATGGAACGAGCTGCGTCGTGATGCGGTGGAAACGGAGAAGTGGAACCTCATGCATCCGCGCGAGGAGCGCCGCCAGGCGTACCTCACAATCGCGCTCCAAGATGCACCAGGGCCGGTGATCGCGGCCAGCGACTACATGCGTGCCGTCCAAGATCAGATTGCGCCATGGGTGCGACATACCTGGTGTTCACTCGGCACCGACGGCTTCGGCTTTGCCGATACCAGGGCAGCGGCCCGGCGCTATTTCCTGGTCGATGCCGAGTCGATCGTGGTCGCTACGCTGCAGAGCTTGGCCCGCGACGGGCAGTACGACGCCGGCGCGGCTGGCGAAGCGTTCGATCGCTATCGGCTTGGTGATCCCACTGCCGTTGCGGGCGTCGTCCAAGAAGGCGCTGACGCGTAAGGGATTGTTGTCCCGACTAGGTCGCGCTCCGTAGGGCAGTCTCGACGTCCTCGACCGCTTGCGCGTTGCCCGCGATGTGCCAACGATTTGTGCCAACCTCGAGCTCTTCCGCGGCGCCGCCGGCACCGAGCACAAGTGCCGCGCCGGGGTACCAGTCCCAGCCATTCAGATTGGCCTGAAGGAACACACCGAGCCGGCCGCTCGCGACACCCGCCAGATCGATGGAAGCCGATCCCAGAATCCGCAGCGTCGCGGCTGAGGCGACCACCGACTCCCAGGCGGCGAGCCGCTGTCGATCCGGTAGGTGTCGAGGGTGGAAGTAGGAGGCCACCGAAATCTTTGACAGAGCTCGGCTTGGCAACGACTGCACTTGCTCGCCGTTCAGAGTCGTGGGAGCTTCCCGCCCACCGAGCCAAAGCTGATCGACGGCCGGATAATAAACCGCCCCAAGCAGCGGCCCGTCGCTGTCGACAAGCCCTACCGCTGAGCACCAGTAAGGAATTCCATGGAGGAAGTTGTAAGTGCCGTCGACCGGATCGATGTACCAGGTTCGGCCGTCGCCGGCCTTGCGAGCGCCTTCCTCACCTACTAAGCCGTCGTCGGGCCGACTCTCCGCCAGCCTGGCAATGATCTGTTCCTCGCCCGCATGATCGGCGGCCGAGACTACATCAGACACCGAAGTCTTGTAGCGAGTCTCCAGACCCTCGCTGAGCATCTCACTGGCCAGGGTTCCGGCCTCGCGTACCAGTTCGGCGGCCAGGCTCATGTCATCCACCTGCCGACCCTAACCCGCGGGCATCCCACTCCGCGTGGGATGTTCGCGCAGGAGCGGTCGTTCCCCTTCGGTTCAAGACCTGTGGTTCATGGTTTGCAAGATCACGGTGGACATCTCCTCTACAGACTTGGTTGAGGAGTTGATCATCGGGAGCCGATGGTTGCGGTACATAGCCTCTGCCTGCCGCAGCTCGTACGTGCACTGCTCGAGCGAGGCATAGCGGGAGTTGGGCCGTCTTTGGTGCCGGACTTGACTGAGCCGCGCCGGCGTCGTCGTCATTCCGAAACACCGATCGCGCAGTCCACGTACCGGACCTGGCAACTCGGCGCTGGAAAAGTCCTCCTCCACCAGCGGATAATTCGCCACGAAGACGCCGTGCTGCAAGGCCAGATACATCGTTGTTGGTGTTTTGCCACAACGGGACGGAGCCACCAAGATCACGTCTGCCTTGTCCAGCGCTCGAATGCTCTGGCCGTCATCGTGTTCGATCGCATACTCGACGGCCGCCATCCGCGCGTTGTAGCGCTTCACGTCACCCATACCATGCAATCGCGCTGCCATCCGTACCCCTTTGGCGCCCAAGATCGATTCGACCTGTTCCATGTGCAGCTCGAAGAAGTCGATCAGTGGACACCGGGTATGCCGCAGTTCCTGGCGGACCTCTTCAACGGCGGCCGTCGAGAAGGCCAAGGGAGTCACCGGTCCCGCGGCGGCGGCGTCCAAGATCGCTACCACGCGGCGAGCCTCTTCCACGGTGGAGATGAACGGTATGAGTCGACGGTCGAACCGTAGGTTCGGAAACTGGATCAGCAGGGCGTTGCCCATAGTCTCGGCAGTGATACCGGTGCTGTCGGAGAGGAAGAAGACCGGGACGGGAAGCGGCTCCACTGTCTCGTCGAATTGCCGATCGTCCTCACTCACTGGTCATCACCTCCGACGGTCAGCGGATCGCCTCAAGGTATACCAGCAGCACGACTGGTATTAACCCGCGAATTACTAGTGCCAGCGATGAAACTGGTCACTCGGAACAGTAGCTAGTTTGCTTTGGCACACCAGTCCAGCAGTTCATCGACTGGCCAGGTGTTGATCACCCGAGCTGGGTCCAATCCCAGATCCTCAGCCCGTTCGCAGCCATAGATCTGGAACTCCAACTGTCCGGGCGCGTGGGCATCCGTGTCGATGGAGAACAGGCATCCCATATCCATCGCCAGCTTCAGCAGTCTGGTGGGCGGGTCGCGACGCTCGGGGCGAGAGTTGATCTCAACAGCCACGTTAAAGGTGCGACATGCCTCGAAGACAACCTCGGGGTCGAAAACCGACTCCGGTCGGGTGCCCCGTTCACCTTCGATGAGACGACCCGTGCAGTGGCCCAGGATGTTGGTGCGCGGATTGGCTATGCCACCAACCATTCGGTGCGTCATGGTCTCCGAATCCGAGCGAAGCTTCGAATGAACGCTCGACACGACGACCTGCAGCTCAGCCAGCAGTCCATCATCTTGATCAAGACCTCCGTCCTCCAAGATGTCGACTTCGATGCCCTGCAGGCAACGAAACGGCGCCATGACGTGATCGAGATCGGCCACCACGGCCATTTGCTCGCGCAACCGATCGGCACTTAGCCCACGTGCGACTTGGAGTCGAGGAGAGTGATCGGTAATGGCGCAGTAATCGTGGCCGAGTCGCTGCGCGGTGATCATCATCTCTTCGAGCGGACTGCCGCCGTCCGACCAAGAGGAGTGGCAGTGAAGATCGCCATTGATGGCGGCGCGCATATTCAGGCCGCCGTCTGCAAGAGGCTGTTTCTCGTCTCGCAGCCTCTGCAGATACTCCGGCACCTGCCCAGTCATGGACTGGGTGATGACCGTAGCGGTTTTCGGTCCGACACCCGGAACCTTCGCCCAGGTGTGCTGCTCCTGATGTTCTCGGCGCTCTGATTCTGAAAGCTCTGACACCGCCTCCGCGGCGGCGCGATAGGCCCGTACGCGATAGGTATCGGCGCGGGAGCGTTCGAGCAGGAATCCGATTTCCCGCAAAGCTTCCACCGGGTTCACTCGGTGGCACTCCTGCGCGAACGCGGCTTGAGCTGGACCGTCGGCATCGGTGGCGCCTCCATCGCTTTCTCTGAGCGGCTGACGATAGGCGGGAATCGCATATCGCGGTGCTCCCAAGCCGATCGGAACTCAACGATTTCTTGATGGCTACGTCCAATGAAGTTCCACCACATCACGATGTTCTCGGCAAAGGGTTGTCCGCCGAGCATGATCACCCTGCCCCCGGACGGGCTCCGAAGATGGAGGCTTCGCCGGCCGCTGCCGAGGTATAGCAGCTGATCGACTGCCACCGTCGTCGATTCTGCGATCACCGCTCCCGCTGCGACAAAGATGCCGTACTCGAAATTCTCGTCGATCGGGATCACGACATCGGCCTGCGAATCGAGGCTCAGCTCCGCGCCACATAGCGGTGAATACGCCAGTGCCGGCGACCTTGCGCCAGCTACCTCGCCGATCAGCACTTTGCCGGCCATGCCTGGGCGGATCAGGTCCGGCAGATTGGCGTAGCTTTCGAATGTCGGCTCCCGGTCCCGCATGGCATCAGGTAGCGCCACCCAGAGCTGTACACCATGCATCATTGGCGGCTTGTCCGGCTGGGATATCTCGCTGTGCACGATGCCGTGGCCGGCCGTCATGATGTTGAGCTCGTGGGGTCGCACCATCGCCTGGGAGCCAAGGCTGTCGCGGTGCTCGATTTCGCCGTCGAACAACCAGCTGACCGTCTGCAGTCCGGTGTGCGGATGTGCCCAGACCTGCATACCGGGCGAGCCGCTCACATCCTCCGGACCGTAATGATCAAGGAAACACCAGGCGCCGATCATACGGATCTGCCTGTCCGGCAGGGCGCGCGCCACCTCGGTGGTCTTGCCGAGCGGGACGCGGCGAGCGGTCAGCAACAATTCTTCCGGGCCGCCGTCACCTCGGCCCGCGCACAGGTACTCCTGCGGCCGTGTATCAAGATCACTCACGTGGCCCCTTTCCCTTGTTCTCTTTGCGCATCGCACTGGCTCTGCCTGCGTCGTGCAAGCTCGCAGACGAATGCGGCGCAATACCGACGCTCGCGGAGCGGTCACCAGCGCATGCGGTTTACAGTCAGCCTATGGCCGCGAGCACTCGAGGGATCAATCGATCTCTGCTCCCGTCGGCCAAGGCGCGAGCCACCATCGCGAAGAGGCTTGCCGGGGTCACCGACAAGATGACGACGGCGACGATCACTGAAATGGAGGAGCGGTACCACTGGTTTCGTCGGCTGGATGCCGAGCACCGATCATGGATCACGTTGGTGGCGCAGGCCGGCATCGATGGTTTTGTGAAATGGTTTGCCGCTCCTAGCCCGGAGCTCCCGGCGACATCGGAAGTCTTCGGGTCGGCACCCCGCGAGCTGGCACGCAAGATTTCCCTTTACCAGACCGTGGAACTGGTACGGACCACGATCGAGGTTGTCGAGAACCAGATCGACGAGTTGATGCCGAAGAGCGATCGTCCGATCCTGCATGCTGCGATCGACCAATACAGCCGAGAGGTCGCGTTTTCCGCGGCTGAAATCTACGCCCGAGCCGCCGAGCTTCGGGGTGCCTGGGACGAGCGGCTCGAGGCACTGGTTGTCGACGCTGTGCTGCGCGGAGAAACCGACGAAACCGTGCTCTCGCGAGCGTCGACTCTGGGCTGGCACTCGACCGTGGGCGTAGTTGTTGTCGTCGGCCCAGCTCCGGATATGGAGGCCGCACAGGCATTGGAAGCGATCAGGCATACCGCAGCCATCGCAGGAACCGACATGCTCGGGGCGGTTCAGGGCGACCGGATGGTCGTGGTGCTGGGCGGTTCAGCGGTCAACGCACCTGATCAATCAGTGGAGATCGTGAGCAAGTTCGTCACCTTGTTTGGTCCCGGAGCGGTCATCGTCGGCCCACCGGTTGAACACCTAATGGACGCTGCGGCGAGTACTCGGGAGGCGATTTCGGCTTATCGCGCCGCAGCCGGCTGGCCCGAGGCTCCCCGACCGGTGGCCGCTCAGGATCTATTGCCCGAACGCGCGCTTTCCGGCGACGGCCACGCCCGCAGAGCGCTGGCCAATGACATCTATGACCCCCTGCAGCTCGCAGGAGGAGGCCTGCTGGAGACACTCGTCACCTTCTTGGATCAGGGACTATCGGTGGAGGCGGCGGCACGTGCTTTGTTCGTTCACGCCAACACCGTCCGGTACCGGCTGCGGCGCATCCACGAGGTCACCGGCTATAGCCCCACCGACCCCCGCGACGCGTACGCGCTGCGCCTGGCAGTGACACTCGGCCGTCTGTTCGCCCGCTCCCGCCAGGAAGAAGCAAGAGTCTGAACCTGAGCCCTGACTTGGTGACGATGTCGAATCCGCGATGTTCGCGCCGCCGTGCTGAGGACGAGCGAGCAGACACGCTTTTCCGTCTGCGAGCGAGGACGAAGTAGGCGGCTTCCCAGCGAACATCGCCGCGAGCGGAGCGAGCAATCAAACACTGCGCGAGCGGCAGCCTTGTTAAAAACTGACAATAGGACGTCCCAAGATTCGTGCCGTCCCCATACGACCTTTCGTGCGGCGCCAGGAAATAGTTCATATGTGCTCGCGATTGTGGCGCCTGGTCAGGGGGCGCAAACACCGGGTTTCTTGGGTCCTTGGCTTGAGTTGCCGACCTTCGCCGACCGCCTCAATTGGTTTTCCGCGGTATCGAGCGTCGATCTCAGGCACTACGGCACTGAATCGGACGCGGAAACGATCCGGGATACCGCTATCGCACAGCCGCTTCTGGTTGCCGCCGGTCTGCTTGCGGCTCTTGAGCTGTTCCCGCATCCCGCCGATGGATACCCGCTCGTTGGGGTCGTCGCGGGTCACTCCGTCGGGGAGCTGACGGCCGCAGCAGGCGTCGGCGTTCTGTCGGCGGAACAAGCAATGGTTTTCGTACGCGAGCGGGGTCTTGCCATGGCTGAGGCGAGCGCCGCCACGCCAACCTCAATGACGGCCGTCATAGGTGGTGATCCTGAGGACGTGCTGGTGGCCCTTGCCACCCATGGCCTGACGGCAGCCAACAACAATGGCAAAGGGCAGATCGTCGCCGCCGGTACCAAAGATCAGCTAGCTGCGCTGGCAGCCAGTCCGCCAGCACGCGCACGGCTGATCGAGCTCAGCGTGGCTGGAGCGTTCCACACTGGGCACATGGAGCCTGCCGTCGCCCGATTGGCGGCGCTTGCCCGGGCCATCTCCACGCATGACCCGCGCACCCGCTTGCTCTCAAATGCCGACGGTCAGGTGGTGCACGACGGCCGCGAGGTGTTGCGGCGGTTAGTGGGACAGGTGGCTACGCCGGTGCGGTGGGATCTCTGCATGGCGGCGATGGGCGATCTGGGCGTCACCGGCCTGCTTGAAATGCCGCCGGCGGGCACGCTGACGGGGATCGCAAAGCGAAACTTGAAGGGCGTCGAAACCTTTGCGCTGAACACCCCTGATCAGCTGGAGGAAGCAATAGAGTTCGTACGCAAGCACGGCGTAGTCGCCTCCGCTTCCCCGATTGCCGGTAATCCAACCTGGCGGCTCTTAGTCTCCCCCGGAAAGGGGCAATTCATTCGCACCGAGGACATCGAGATTGACACGCTGCTGCCGAGCAACAGCACGGTAGGAACGGTCAAGAACTTTCGCGACGAGATGCCGGTGAATGCGCCACATGGGGGCATTGTCGTCGAGTGGCTTGTCGAAGACGGCGATCCGGTCGCTCCTGGTCAGCCGCTACTGCGGCTGCATCCAACTGTTGAATCCGCCGACGCAACTGAGGTCACTCGATGACGCTGAAGCTGGCACCCGGGACCAAGTACGCCGCAATTCTCGGCTTTGGTGGCTATCGGCCGCGTCGGGTCGTCGACAACGCCGAGATCTGCACGATGATCGACTCCTCCGACGAATGGATCCGTACCCGGTCCGGCATCATCGAGCGCCGCTGGGCGTCGGACGACGAGACCATCCAGATGATGTCAGTTGCCGCAGCCCGCAAGGCGCTCGACCGCGCGGGCCTCGAGCCCGGCCAGATCGACACGGTCATCGTTTCGACAGTCACTCACCTCTACCAAACCCCTGCGGTGGCCACCACCATCGCCAGCGAGCTCGGAGCGAAGAGCGCCGCGGCGTTCGACATCTCGGCCGCGTGCGCCGGGTTCTGTTACGCGACCGCGATGGCCGACTCCTTCATTCGCAGCGGTGCCTCGAAATATGTGCTGATCATTGGCGTCGAACGGCTCACTGACATGACCAACCGGTCGGACCGATCAACGGCTTTCCTCTTTGCTGACGGTGCCGGAGCTGCGGTCATCGGGCCAAGTGATTTCCCGGGCATCGGACCGGTGGTTTGGGGATCTGATGGCGACCAGGCCCCGCTGATTCAGCAGACCGAGCCTTGGGACGCTGCTCTGGCCTGGGATACCGAGTCCTACCGATCCACCGAAGGTGACACCAGCTGGCCGACCCTCAGGATGGAGGGCAATCCAGTCTTCAAGTGGGCCTCGTACACGATGGCCAAGACAGCAGCTGAGGCCATGGATGCCGCTGGCGTGCCATCCGAGGACCTGGACGTCTTTGCGCCGCACCAGGCGAACATGCGCATCACCGATGCCATGTTCCGTGCCCTGAAGCTGCCGAGCCGCGTTGTCGTCGCGCGCGACATCGCACGCCAAGGCAATACCTCGGCCGCCTCGATTCCGCTGGCCATCGAGGCAATGCTGGAGTCCGGTGAGGCCCACACGGGTCAGACCTGCTTGATCATCGGCTTCGGTGCCGGTCTGGTTTACGCCGGTCAGGTGATCATCCTGCCCTGAGCCTGCACCGACAACTGTCCCCAACCACCATGAAGGAGCCTGTTTATGCCCACCACCGAGGAAGTCCGCGCAGATCTCGCCGAGATCGTCAACGAGGTCGCCGGTGTACCTGCCGATGACGTCCAACTGGACAAGTCATTCACCGATGATCTTGACGTGGACTCGCTATCGATGGTCGAGATCATTTACGCCGCCGAAGAGAAGTTCGGCGTCAGCATTCCCGACGAAGAGGCCAAGAACCTCAAGACAGTGGGCGATGCTGTCGCCTACATCGAACGTGCTGCCGCCTGATCATCAGCACTGATCATGTCGGGCCCATCCAGAATCACGGAGGGTCTTGAAACCAGCCAAACAACTCGACACGCCATCGGAGATACCGCAATGTCACGCATCCGCGTTGTCGTAACCGGCCTCGGAGCCACCACCCCACTCGGGGGCGACGTGCCCACCACATGGGAGAGTCTGCTGGCCGGCAAGTCCGGCGTACACAAGATCGCAGCCGACTGGGCCGAGGATCTCCCAGTAAAGATCGCGGCACAGGCGATCGCCGATCCTGCCGAGGTCCTGGAGCGCGTCGAGGCGCGCCGGCTGGACCGGAGCGCCCAACTTGCCGTCGTCGCCGCCTTGGAGGCCTGGCAGGACGCTGGATATGGGCTCCGCGAGGAAAACCCTGTCGACCGGGAGCGGCTTGGCGTCGCCATCGCTACCGGCATCGGCGGAATGATCACACTGCTCAACAACTGGGACATCCAGAAAGAGAAGGGCTCCCGGCGAGTCAGCCCATTGGCCATCCCGATGCTGATGGCCAACGCCTCTGCGGCCAATGTCAGCCTGCGGCTGGGTGCCCGAGCCGGAGCACATACGCCTGTTTCGGCCTGCGCGTCCAGCAACGAGTCGATCTCACTGGGCCTGGACATGTTGCGACTGGGCCGTGCCGATGTTGCGGTTGTGGGAGGTACCGAGGGCGTCATTCATCCGTTGCCGATCGCGAGCTTTGCCCAAATGCAGGCATTGAGCCGCCGCAATGACGAACCTGAGCGGGCATCCCGTCCTTGGGATGTAGACCGAGACGGGTTCGTGCTCGGCGAAGGCTCAGCCATGTTGGTCATCGAGACGCTGGAACATGCGCAGGGACGTGGCGCGCGCATTTACGGCGAGCTTGCCGGCGCCGGCATCACCGCCGACGCTCACGACATGGTCCAGCCGGATCCGACAGGCGCGAGTCAGGCATTGGCCATGACCAAGGCGCTTCGTGAGGCGGATCTCACTCCGGGCGACATCGTCCATGTGAACGCCCACGCCACATCCACACCGCAAGGCGATGTCACCGAGGCCAGCTCCATTCGTCAGTCACTGGGCGAAGACACCGAGGCAATCATCAGCGCGACCAAATCGATGACCGGTCACTTGCTCGGTGGTGCCGGGGCGCTGGAGTCACTGGCGACCCTGCTAGCCCTTTATCACCGCAAGATCCCACCGACGATCAACCTGGACAACCCAGAACCTGATCTTGGCATCGACATCGCCACTAAGGTACGCGACCTGCCCAGCGGAGAGCTGGCGGCACTCAATAACTCGTTTGGTTTCGGCGGTCACAACGTTGCCGTTGCCTTCACGACTGCCTATGCCACAGGAGGCCCGAGGTGACGATGACGACCGAGCGCGGCACCGCCCAGACCGCGCCAGCTCGGCGGGCCGCTACGGCTGCCTCCGAAGCACCGAAAAAGATCAAGGTTCCGCGTGATCAAGATCCGCGCAATCCGAAGTCCCGGCTGCAGGCGCTGTTGGATCCCGGCTCAGTCGAGTTGATCACTTCCGATGACGACTCCGGAATGCTGGCGGCGACCGGCACCATCAACGGTTGTCGAGTGGTTGCTTTTTGCTCAGACGCCACCGTTATGGGTGGAGCGATGGGCATGGAAGGCTGCGACGTGGTCGTCAAGGCCTATAAACGAGCGATGCATGACCGGGTGCCAATCCTGGGCATCTGGCATTCAGGCGGCGCTCGGCTCGCAGAGGGTGTGCTCTCCCTGCATGGTGTCGGTCGCATCTTCCGTGCGATGACGCAGGCCTCAGGGAAGGTTCCACAGATCTCCATAGTGCTGGGCTTCGCAGCCGGCGGTGCGGCGTACGGACCGGCGCTGACCGACTTGGTGATCTTGGCACCAGAGGGCCGGATCTTTGTCACGGGTCCGGATGTGGTCCGTTCAGTCACCGGTGAAGATGTCGACATGCTGCGGCTCGGTGGGCCCGACACTCATGGCCGCCGATCAGGGGTCGTGCACATCGTTGCGGAGGGCGAAGCACATGCGATCGAGCAGGGTCGGGCACTTGCCACCCTGCTCGCGAATCAGGGTCAGACTGCAATGTCAGTCAAGGATGTTGATCTTGCTGCGCTGCTGCCCGAGTCGCCAAAGCGGGCCTACGACGTTCACCCACTGATCAATGGCCTGTTGGACAGAGGCTCAACCGTGGAGCTGCATGCCCGCTGGGCGCCGAACGTCACCACTGCCCTGGGCCGCCTTGGCGGACGCACAGTCGGCGTGATCGCCAACAATCCCTTGCGTCTGGGCGGCTGTCTGGACGCGGTGAGTGCGGAGAAGGCGGCCAGGTTCGTGCGCATGTGCGACACCTTCGGGGTGCCGCTCGTAGTGATCGTCGACGTGCCCGGTTATCTGCCGGGGGTTGGGCAGGAATGGGACGGGGTCGTACGCCGCGGCGCGAAGCTGCTACATGCCTTCGGCGAAGCAGTGGTGCCACGTGTCACGCTGGTGACCCGCAAGGCGTACGGCGGGGCGTACATCGCGATGAACGCTCGCTCGCTCGGCGCTACCAGGGTTTTCGCGTGGCCGGGTGCGGAGGTCGCAGTGATGGGGCCGATCGCCGCCGTACGCATTTTGCATCGGCGAAAGCTGGCCGAGGTCGCCGACGATCTACGTCCCCAGCTGGAGGCGGAGCTCGCAGATGAGCATGAGCGCATCGCCGGTGGAGTCGAGAAGGCTGTGGAGATTGGCGTTGTCGACGAGATCGTGGCGCCGGATGCCACTCGATCAGCCCTAGCTGCTGCAATTCGCGAGGCCGACACTGGCGAGCGCGGCGGTCATACCAACATTCCCCTTTGAGTCATCCTTCACAACTCCTCTGACTTCCTGAGAATTCAAATTTCCGACCAGTGCGGAGTTCTGAAGCATCCATCCCATGCCCGGTATCGAAATGTCCGCACTGGTCGGAAATTTGATCTGAATGAGTCGGTGCAACTCAAGAGTCCGAGGAACCCTTACGCCGACTTGTCAGCGTTGTGCGATGTGGTTATCAGACGACCTCGTGGAGCCAGCGGACAGGTGCCCCGTCGCCTGCACACCGGAAGGGCTCGAGCTCTTCGTCCCAGGCGCTACCAAGAAGGGCGTGAAGAGCATCGGTCACGTCCTTGCCAGTGAGCGATGAGATCGCCATCGCGTGCTTGATTCGATCTTCGGGAATCATGATGTCGCCGTGGATCCCAGTAGTGGCGTGGAAGATGCCGAGGGTAGGTGTGTACGAATAGCGCTCGCCCTCGGTACGTGAGGTGGCCTCCTCCGTTACCTCGAAACGGACCCGCTGCCAACCCTTGAGGGCGCTCGCCAACCGAGCCGCGGTGCCGGTCGGGCCTGTCCAGGAGTATTCGGTTCGATAGCAGGCACGTTCGATCGGCTGAGGAATCCAGTCAACCCGTATGGGCATACCAAATACGCCGCCCACGGCCCACTCGATGTGCGGGCACAGTGCTGACGGCGCGGAGTGGACGTACAAGACTCCACGGGTGGTGCTCATGCCAGATCCTCCAGTGCGAGACCTAAGACAACCTGAGGGCTGCCTTCCCCTGCATCCTCAGGCGAGGTCCTGCTTGGCGGATCCGTTGTGTTTCCTATCTTGCACCATCGGCCACATCAGCACCAACAGTTAGGTGCCGACTCGCGTACGTCGGCTAGTGCGCGACGCCCTGACGACGGGTCTGCGAACGGCCCGATCCATACCCACGCCCTGACAGGATGGGCTGCATGAGCCACGAGCCCGAGACGATCGCCCTAGACCTTCCCTGCTACCGGAAGTCGACCGTGGCATCATCCGGGGTGAGGCCGGACTCGACATCATTTGTGGCCTCCAGGGCGGCGTAATCCAGGTCGACGGCTGGATCGACGACGACCTGGCGTTCACTCGGGACTGGGGCTTTGACCCGCGCGAGCTCACCGTGCCGACGTACATCTGGCACGGTAGCGCTGACCTGATGGCTCCCTTTCATCACGCAGAGTGGCTGGCGACGAAGATTTCCCGGCGCTGTGCCTCATCTTTTGGATGGCGAGGGACACATTTCGATATTGGTCGGTCGCTTCGGCGCCATGCTGGACGAGCTGGTGCCACACCTTTAGTTAGCTCCCAATAGATTGGAGCCTCGTGCGAATTGCACCTTACGGATCCTGGGTTTCGCCAATCTCTGTTGATCACCTGATCGGTTCCGCGGTCGGACTCTCGGCCGTACAGATCGACGGAGATTACGTGTACTGGCTGGAGTCTCGGGCCAACGAACAAGGTCGCACCAGCCTGTGGCGTCGGCTGCTTTCCGGAGGCGAGCCGGTCGAAGTCACTCCCCCATCTGCGTACGTTCGCGATCGAGTGCACGAATACGGAGGCGGCGAATACCACGTATCCGGCGGCACTGTCGTGTACTCCGAGTTCAGCAACGGCCGCCTATACGCCGTACAAGACGACAGTGAGCCGACACCCATCACCCCTGAGGGGGGCTTGAGATTCGGCGATCTTCGGGTTCATCCGGACCGCGACCTTGTTTTAGCGGTCCGCGAAGATCACTCCGGTGTTGGCGAACCCATCAACACCATCGTCGCTCTTGATCTTGAAGGACCCAACACCGATGGCGGCACGGTGCTCTGCAGCGGCGCCGATTTTTACTCCACCCCGGAGCTTTCCGCGAGCGGGCTCCTGGCGTGGACCGAGTGGAATCACCCCAACATGCCGTGGGACTCCACCACCATCATGATCGGCTCGCTGAGCGGCCGTGCTGTCACCGGGACTCATGCGATTGCGGGCGGCAATGGCGAATCTGCGGTACAGCCGCGCTGGCTCGGAGAGAAGTTGATCTTCGCCTCGGATCGTACGAATTGGTGGAACCTTTATCTGTGGAGTGACGGCCAAGTGCAGCCACTCCACGAGACAGATGCGGAGTTTTGTCCACCGCAATGGACGCTCGGCCAGCGACCGTACGCGATCATCGATGATGATCATTTACTCTGCGCCATCAATCGCAGCGGCGAACAGAGCATTGAGATCATGCGGATCTCAACCGGCACGCTCCGATCGATAGCTGGTCCCGGCGTCACTGCGAACTCCCTGGATGTCGGCCGGGGAAGCGCTGCCGCGGTACTCAGCTTCCCCGACAGACCCGCCGCATTGGCACTCCTCGACGTCGACCGGGGCGTGTGGACCACAGTGAGGTCTTCCTCCGAGATCAACATCCCTGCTGATGCCATATCACTCGCTCGACGAGTCAGTTGGACGTCCGACGGTCGGGAGGTTTACGGGTATTTCTATCCGCCGGTGAACACCGAGTGCCAAGCGCCGGCGGGGACTTTGCCACCCATGATCACGCTGTCGCACGGTGGCCCGACCGGGTTCTCCGCACCCGATTTCAAGATCGGCCATCAGTTCTGGACCTCCCGAGGCTTCGCGATTCTCGACGTCAACTACGGCGGCAGCACAGGCTTCGGCAGGGAGTATCGAAATCGGCTGAAGGGCCGCTGGGGCGTCATCGATGTGCGGGATTGCATTTCGGGCACCCTAGCGATGGGAACCGAACGGCTCGCGGATCCAGCTCGATTGGCCATTCGAGGTGGAAGCGCCGGCGGCTTTACGACGCTGGCCGCGCTCACCACGTCAGACATCTTCAATGCTGGCATCAGCCAGTACGGTGTGTCTGATCTGGAGGCGCTGGCAAAAGATACCCACAAGTTTGAGTCGCGTTACCTCGACAGCTTGGTTGGACCTTATCCGCAAGATCGGCACATCTACGTCGAACGCTCACCTATCAACCATGTGGATCAGCTTTCAGCGCCGATGCTTTTGCTGCAGGGCGTCGAAGACATGGTTGTGCCTCCCCAGCAAGCCGAGATGCTAGCCGCCGCAGCGCGTCGCAAAGGGCTGCCGGTTGCGTTGATCATGTTCGAGGGCGAAGCCCACGGCTTCCGAAGGGCCGAGACGATCAAGGCAGCAATCGAGGCGCAGATTTACTTCCTGGGCCGGATCTTCGGCTTCGAACCAGCAGATCAGGTTCCGCCGATTTCGATCGACAACCTTGGTCCGGATCGCGCGCGGTGCCGTGCTGAGGAGGAGTGAGGGGACACGCTTTCGTCCCCGAACGACGACGAAGTAGGCGACTTCAGAGCGCGATCCGCGCCCGCGATGTTCGCGCCGCCGATCTGCAGGAGGAGCCAACGAGAACAGAGCTGATTTGCGACACGATCGTTTCGTCGGATCCGACGAAGACGGCGGCTTTGGCGAACATCGCAGCGAGCGGAGCGAGCCATCAGACGGAGCGCGCCGCAGCGAGCGGAGCAATCAATATGGCCGAAGACGCGGTATCCAGGCCCGCACCGCCTGGCGATAGCGGTCGTACTGATCTCCGTAGCGCTCTTCCAACGTCGGTTCCTCGTACCACCGAACAAATGCCGCCATGACGGCCCAGATCGCAATGCCGTACAGCAGCAAGCCGACCGAGCCGAAGATCATCGCCTGGGCGAATATGGCAGAAACAACGGCGAGATACATGGGATTGCGCACGAAGCGGTAGTCACCACCGACCACAAGCCGTTCGGTTGGTCCGATCGGTGCCGGAGTGCCGCTGCCCTCAACCACAAAACGGGCGAAGGCGCGGATCAACACTGTGACCGCGGCCACCAGGATGACCGCGCCTACCGCAATCCATACGACTGCGAATGTCGAACTCGGCTTCTCCACATGCCATCCGGTGATGAGCCAAGGCACCAACCCAGCAACCACGCCCGGTGCGGCAATAAAGAAGACAGCGCTACCGAGCGCAGCGGCCGATCTCTGCATGACCTTACGGCTGGGTCTGTGGCAGCCACTCGGTGTCTGGCGAAGATCGCGGGCCAAAGATCGCCTGACCCACCCGCACGGTCGTCGCCCCGTACTCGATCGCCAGCTCAAGATCACCGGACATACCCATCGACAGCTCGTCATAGGTACCCGCGCACTCGCCACGACCTTGTAGCCGCCGTTGCAGATCACGCATGCGTTCGAAGCAGGCTCGGATCGCGCGCTGATCGTCCGACAGCACAGCCAATGTCATCAGACCTCGAACCCGCAGGGTCCCGTACGCCTTGAGTGCAATGGCAAACGGCTCCACCTCATCGGGTGGCAGACCAAATTTCTGGGGCTCGCCAGATGAGTTCACTTGCAAAAAGACATCGAGACTGCGTCCTTGATCCTCCAGCGCCTGGTCAAGCGCCGAAGCAGCCTTGATGCTGCTCAGCGCATGGAATTCCGACGCTATTGCTGCCACCTGCCTCGCCTTGTTGGTCTGCAAATGGCCGATGATCGCCCACTTCAGGTCGGGACGATCGGCAAAGTGCCTCGCCTTCTCGGCCGCCTCCTGAACCCTATTCTCCCCGAGTAGCCGAATGCCGGCCTCGTACGCCTCGACGATCAGCTCCATGCTCTGGCTCTTGCTCACCGGTAACAAGCGCACTTCACTCTGATCGCGCCCCACTCGCGTGCACGCCGACTTGATACGAGCTTCCACCGCGGCCAGGTTTTCCGCCACGTTCCCCATGCCTGAACCTTAGTCTCGCCCGAGAGTTATCGGGGAGGTTGTAGGAGGTCGAGCATGTTACGGCCACCGGGCGCCGAGCGAGATCATGCCAAGCGCAGCGAGAATTGCGAGGCCGAGGCCGAAACCGGCGTAGCGCGAGGTGACTTCCCGATCAACTTTTTCCTTACCAACTGAGCTACCGATGTCCTTGTAAACCTCTTTGAGCTCGCCGGCCGAGGACGCTGTGTACGCCTCCCCGCCAGAAATCTTGGAGACACGCGCGAGCTCGGCACGGTCGACGGGAACCGGCTCGCGGCGGCCACCGATGTCGATGTAGCCGTCGGGGGTCCCATAGGCGATGGTGTAGACGGGAACGGACTGGGCTCTGGCAGCCGTCGCGGCCTGGTCCGATGGTCGGCCTACCTGTGTCTTGCCGTCACTGAGCAAGACAACTCTCGCTGGCGCGACGGCTTTCGGATTATCCGGGTCGGGCGGCACCTGAGCCAACGCGGCGAGTGAGGTATAGATCCCCTCGCCGATCGCGGTGGAAGCCTGCGGACGTAAGGATCGGATAGCCGCGGTTACTGAGCCACGATCGAGCGTCGGCGGTACCAGCGTCGTCGCTGTGCCGGCGAATGTCACGAGCGAGATATTGAATTTCGGCGGCAGCGACATCACGAACTGCTCGGCTGCAGCTTTGGCCGCGTCGAGCCGATTCGGATCGACGTCCCTGGCCTCCATGGACAATGAGACGTCGATGGTGACGACAATCGTTGCCCGTTCCCGTGGCACAGAGACCTGATCTTTTGGCTTGGCAAAGGCCAAGGTCAATGTGAGCAGGCTGAGGATCGACAAAGCGACCGCCAGATGCCGTAACCAGGTGCGATCCCGTGGAATCACCAGGTCGAACATCGTCTTGCCCATTTGCTTGCTGCGATTCCGCTTGCGCTGCACCATCCACAGATAGAGAGCCACTAGCGCCGGGATCAATAACAGCAACCACAGCCGATTGGGAGCCAGAAACGAGAGCAGCGGGATCATTCGCGCCACTCCTTCTCCCGAAAGTGGTCAGGAACAACACAGCTTCGGCCGAATTCGTTGTCGTTTGTGACCACTTTCCGGAAGAGACGACCAAGGTGATCCATCACGGCCACTTGGCTCCCAATGAGATGGCGCCGAGGGCCGCGAGGACCGCAAGAGCCAGGCCGTAGCCAGCAAAGCGAGCGGTGACTTCCCGGTCGGCCTTTTCGTAGCCGATATCGGATCCGATGTTCTCGTAAACCTTCTTCAGCTGATCAGCGCTGGCGGCCTCGAAATACTCACCATTGGTTGCCGCGGCGATCTGCTTCATCTCCTCATGGTCGACCGGCACCGGTTCCCGCTTCCCGTCAAGATCGACATAGCCGTTTTCCGTGCCGTACGCGATGGTGTAGATCGGCACCTTGGCCGCTTTCGCCTCAGCCGCTGCCTGCTGTGGCGCGCGGCCGGCTGTATTTGAGCCGTCGGTCAGCAGCACAATGGCGCCGGGCGCAATCGAATTGGGGTTCTGCGGATCCTTGGGAGCCTGTTGTAAGGCGCGGAGCGCAGTTGTAATCCCCTCGCCGATCGCTGTCGAGTCTTGCAGCTGGATGCTGTTGATCGCGTTGAGAACCGTGTTGTGAGCAGTGGTCGGCGGGACCAAGATCGAACACGACCCGGCCATGGAGACCACCGAGACGTTGTATTTCTCGGGCAGTTTGTTGACGAACTCGATGGCCGCCTGCTTAGCAGCATCGAGCCGGGTCGGTTTGACATCGGTCGCCTGCATGGATTGCGAGGCGTCGATCACTACGACAACGGTGGCGCGCTCCCGTGGCACATCGACTTGGGTCTTCGGCCGCGCGAAGGCCGCGGTGAGGGTGATCAGACTCAACAGGGAGAGCGCAACAGCGAGGTGCCGCCGCCACTGTGACTGCTTGGGCACCACGACGTCGAGCATCGAGGTGTTGGTGAATCGCATGCCACGGCGGTTCTTGCGGAGGCTGGCAAAGATGTAGGCCAAGATCAGCAGCGGGATGATGACCAAGATCAGCAGCCGGTTCGGCGACATGAATGCGAGCTGCGCAATTACCTGCTGCGGGAGCAGCGGCCAAGTCATTTCGTCACTCCCTGTGGCGGGGCGTGCAGCATGCTCGCCACGCGGCGGTATGCCAACACGAATCGAGCGATGTCCTGAACCCAGTCCCGATCAGTCCGCAACTGAATGTGCCCGACACCTGCACGACGAAGTGAGATCCGGATTCGTTCCCGCTGCGCAGCGCTTGCCGCGTCCATTCTGGCTCGCGCGTTTGAGTCGCCTGTGTTGACGTAGCGTTCGAAGTCAGTCTCGGGATCGCGGATCAACATGTCGCCCACGTTGGGAAATTCGATCTCCCTCCGATCGACGACTTCGACTGCTAACACCTGGTTGCGTACGCCCAGCCGTCGCATGGAGCGTTCCCAAGCCGGCTCCACATTCGGGTCCAGCTCATGATCACCGGGAGTCAGAAAGTCCGAGACCACTACCCGCAACCCACGGCGCCGCTGAAGCCGCGAGAGCTTCTCGACGCTTGCTGCGAGTGTCATCGGACCCGTCGCGTGGTCGGGGACGAAAGGCTCGGTCAACATCGTGCGGAGCAGGCCGTACAAGGCGGATCGGCCGGATCTAGCGGGTAGCCGACGGAGACTTTCCGGACGCAGGACGAATCCGCCGAATCGATCACCCATCTTTTGGCTAAGGAAGCCGATTGTCGCCACCGCCGCGATGCCGAGGTCTCGCTTCGTGACCCCCTCGGTGCCCCAGTTCATCGACGGAGTCACGTCGAGCAAGGCCCACACTTCCAACTCTCGATCGGCAATGGTGTCGCGAACGTACGGCACGGTGGTGCGGGCAGTGACCGCCCAGTCAATACGGCGCACATCGTCCTCGCCCGGAACGTAGATGCGGGCGTCGCTCATTTCCGAGCCAGGTCCCGGCAACAGTCCGAGGTGGTCACCGTGCAGAAAACCCTCCAGCCGACGCACGATGGTGAGTTCTAAGCGCCGCAGCGCGGCCTCAGGTGCGAGCTTGTGGAGGGGAATCGTTGGGTGGGTCGGCGCACCGACCACCGAGGCAACTGCCCCCATACTCTGCTGCGGCGACGTGAACTGAACTGAAGCACCATTGGGCGGCGGAGCGTTCAGACCGGCGTACGGGGAAAGACCGGGTGAGCCGACGGGCTGACCGCCTGGCGGCGGGTAGGACATGTACGCCTCTAGCTAAAGTCCGGCTGGTTAGGCATGTTGGGCACCGGGTGTTGATACGGCGTGTAGGAGTTGCCTGAAGGCACCGCGCGACCAGCTTGGCTCTGATGGTTTGCGCCGGACTGTTGGTTCCAGACCGGCGTCGGCGGAGGCACCATGGCGACGATCCGCTCGATCACTTGGGCAGGCGCGATGTTGTCCGCGACAGCGTCGAAGCCCAGCACAATCCGGTGTGCCATCACATCTTTTGCCACCGCTTGCACATCTGTCGGCAGCACATAGTCCCGACCATGGATCAGCGCGAGTGCACGTGCGGCGGCTACCAGTCCGAGAGTGGCCCTTGGGCTACAGCCGATCTGGATGACGGAGGTGAGATCCGGCAAGTTGAATTCCGCCGGCGTACGCGTCGCAAGAACGAGCCTGACGATGTATTCGGCCACGAGATTATGAACGAACACTTCCTCGGCCTGACGCTGCAGCTGGAGAATCATCTGCGGATTCAGGACAGGCTGTGACGATGGCGGATCGACACTCATCCGGCGGAGGATTTCGAACTCTTCGTTGCCGGCCGGGTATGGCACATCGACTTTGAGGAGAAAACGGTCACGCTGCGCCTCTGGCAGCGGATAGACGCCCTCGGACTCAATCGGGTTTTGCGTCGCGATCACGATGAACGGCTGTGGCACGGGATAAGTCGTGCCGCCGATGGAGACCTGTCTCTCGGCCATCGCCTCGAGCATCGCCGCCTGTACCTTCGCAGGCGCGCGGTTGATCTCGTCGGCGAGAAGGAAGTTCACGAAGATCGGCCCGAGCTCGACGTCGAAAGCCTCTTGGCTTGCTCGGTAGATGCGGGTGCCAATGATGTCCGACGGCACCAGGTCAGGGGTGAACTGAATCCGGGCGAACTCCCCACCTACCACTGTGGCGAAGCTGCGTACGGCAAGCGTCTTTGCGACGCCCGGGACACCTTCCAGCAGGCAATGGCCTTGAGCGAGCAGCGCCACCATCAGCTGCTCCACCATGTGTTCTTGTCCGACGATGACTCGTTGGACCTGCGCGATGGCGTCGCCGAGCAGCTGCGAGGCGGTCTGGTTTCCGAGCTGGCCAGAAGTCCGCGCGGCAGAGCGCTCCTCGACAGGCTGGCCAAACGACGGACTACTCACGCACTCTCCCGTTACTCGTCAATAAGCGTCTGGGCCGAAAGCAGGATGCCCGATCCCCCACTTTCGCCGGACACCGAGCCATTCTCGCAGACGCAGGACTCCAGGCTATGAGCCTGGACAAACCCCAAGCTGTGACGGCGTTATCAAGAAGCTGTGAGATCGATTTGTCTTTGCGCCCGCGTGCCTGCACGGTGTTTCGTCGAACGATTTGACGCCTGTGCTGCCAAACGAGCCCTCCGAGCGCTGGTGGGACGGTCTTTCTTACGCCTGTGCTGCGAAACGGCTCCTGCCAGGCAATGTCTCCGCCGAGTCGTCGAAGGTCAGGCGCACTGTAAGGGCCGAATAGACTCTCCGTGCTCCGCACGACGCTGTGGCTAGCGTGCTCAATTGATCCAAGCTCCGAGATGGAGAGTGATGTCGACCACCGACCCACCGGGCCAAACACCGGACCCGTGGTGGGCGTCCCCTGACGGCGGATCAGACCAAGCCTCCGAGTGGGCGGCCGACCCAGATCAGTACGTTCCCGTCACGCCGTTGTCGCCGGAAGATCCTCCGAAGGTTGGCGACTTCTGGCTCGACGCACGGCTCAGCGCAACGCCAGCTGGTATCGCCTTCACCGCGCACGACGCTGCCGATACGCCCGCAATGGTGATCTTGTTGTCCGAAGGCGCGGCTGCCGATGCTGCGGCTCGCTCCCGCTTCGCCGGGGAGATCAACGCTTTGCATATCGACGCGGTGCTGGCACGCGGTGGTCAGGGGCAGGACACCGGGCGGCTTGGCCGAAAGTTCCGCAAAGGGGATGACGATCCTGTCGCTCCCGACGAACGATTGGTCGCCCCATGGGCCGCATTGGTCTACGACGGCTCGCCAGCCGCCGCCGAGAAGGCCAACGAGATTCTCGACGCGGTGGAGATCGCGACGCTGCCACCGCAAGGCGCCCCAGCCGGCCCCGACTATCGGCAGTACTGGATAAATCGGGTACGCCCCGGCCTGGCAAGGCTCTGGCCGCTGCCGTGGCCAGGTCGCTTCGACAGGGCTGGCTGGCGAACCATCTTGGTGTCGTGGCTGCTGATGGTGTTGCTGGCAGCGCTGGCTGTCCTGATCGCAATCCTGATCTTCCGCAATCAACCACCGGAGTCACCGCCACCGCCGACGGGGAGTTCCGCCAGTCAATCTGGACCGCCGCAGTCCGGATCGCCCCAATCCGGCTCCCCGCAATCTGGCTCTCCGCAATCTCCGGGACCCTCAGGATCGCCATCAACCGGGTCTCCCGGACCGTCGGGCACCGAGAGCGGCGGCAACGAGCCGACTGAATCGGTTACCGGATCGCCAGCGAATAGCAACACTCCGCGCTCGAGGCTCTAGTGTCGAGCACATCGACCAGACCCGCCGAGCCCTTGGTTGGCGCAATGGATGCGTACCCAACGCCGGCTAGCCAGGGCTTCTGGCTTCGCTTCGCTCGTGGTATCGGCATTTGTGCACTGCCAGTTCTGGTTGCTCTGTACGTCGGCGCGACGACGTTTCCTGGCGGCAGTTTCATCCCATGGCATCCCGTCATGGTGGATCTCGACGTTTACCGCCAAGCCGGCTCCGTGCTGCTTGCCGGCGGCAACTTTTACGATCTGCCCGGGCCTCTTCAGTTCCTCTACCCGCCCGTAGCGGCTGTCCTGGCGGTGCCCCTGGCCCTGTTGCCGTCGACGGTGGTACAGGTTGGGTGGACGGCAGCCGGCGCGCTCGCGCTCGTCGCCATCTTGCACCGATTCGCACTTCAGGGCTGGCTGCTCAGCGTTGGCAGCGCCGCGGCGGTCTACGTCGTCGAGCCAGTCGTGCAGACGCTCGCCTTCGGTCAGCTCGGCATCTTTCTGGTGGCGCTGGTTGTCTTGGACCTGGCTCCGGGTCCGCGCTTACTTCCGCGACGACTGCTGCCGGAAGGGGTATTGACCGCCATCGCCAGCGCCCTCAAACTCACTCCGGCGATCTTCGTCCTGTACCTGCTTGCGGTGCGAAAGTACCGGGCCTTTTGGGTGGCAGTTATTACGGGTGTTGCCGTCACACTGATCAGTGCCGCCATCGTTCCGGCCGCGTCGTATGAGTTTTGGACCAGGTTGGTACACGGCGACACCGGCCTTGGGCACAGCGTCATCTACTACACGAACCAGTCGGTGATGGCCGACATCGTGCGCATCTTCGGTCTCGGAACGCCACCGGCGATCGTCGGGCTTGTGTTGTCAGCCGTCGTGGCGCTAGGCGGCGTATGGGCAGCAACACTGTGGCACCGGTTAGGTGACGTCCGACTGGCGGTCAACCTGTGCGGCGTAGCTGGGTTGTTGGCCTCGCCCGTGTCGTGGCTGCACCACTTTGTCTGGGTGGTCCCGCTTGCCATGAGTCTCCTCGAGCGTCGAAGAATCGGCCCCCGAACTCTTCCGATCTGGTTCTTGGCTTTGGGCTGGTTCTTCGTCGGCTGGGTTGTTGTGGCACCGTTCACTGATCTGCCCAATGGAGCAGATGTGGAATTCCAGTGGAGTTGGTCGCAACATCTCCTGGCAGCGATTACAGCTATCGTCGGCATCGCGCTGCTCGCCGGAGCGATCGCCATCGCACGGCCTCGGGTCTTAACGATTTTCACGCGCAACGAGCCACGGAAAATCGCAACTGCTGCCTGACGTCTTGGCGCTTAGATGATCAGCATGATCATGGAGCAGTGAGCCGCGGTCATCGTCCGGCCGCTTCATTGGTCACAAAGCCGATGAAGACGGCGGTCCACCAAAAACATTGAGACGTACCGGCGAGCGCCATGCCACGGTGGATCAACGACCGCGACGGAGTCGGCATCTGCCGTTCCATGAGGCGGCTGGTTGCCAAAGCAAGCACTCCAACGATTCCGACGCCCACTACACAGCAGAGCTTCACCACAACCAGCCACGAGCTGAGATCCGGGTGGAGTAATACGCCGCTCGCGGTCAGACCGGCCAGCCCGATCCAGATCAACGGCGTCATCCGTTCGGCGGTTAGCAGAACATCGCCAATCGTTACTCGGCGAGACAGGGAAAGCAGCCCGTACCAGTCCACCGCCAGTACCGAGCCGAAGCCGATCACAAGAGAGATTAGGTGAATGAACAGGGCGACGAGCTGAAGCCAGTGTGGTGGGTTAACCAAGGTTGATAGGAAGATCAAGCCGAGCATCGTTGCGACGACGACACCGAGCAGTCGCGCCTCAGACGGGGTCGCTAAGCCGGTGAGCCTCACCGACCTAGCGAACATTTGCAGCACAAGTAGCTTCCCCCCTGAAAACTCTCGGCGCGGTGCCGCATCCTCGACTCTATCGCTTGTCAGACTGTGAGGACATGAAACGCCGCCCGTGAGATCGCGGCGCCGCGACACCTCACAATCAGTTCGGATACGAAGCCCCTCGGACATTGACTCGAAGGCCGTACAGGCAACTTGTTGCGGTGATGTAGAGATGGTTTCGCTGCGGGCCGCCGAAGGTGAAGTTTGAGACGATCTCCGGCAGCCGAAGCTTGCCGATCAAGGAACCATCTGGGTAGTAACAATGCAGGCCGTCGTAGGCAGCGCCCCAGAGGCGGCCGAGATGATCAAACCTAATGCCGTCGTAGCCTTGTGGGTCAGCACAGAAGAGTTCGCCGCCGGCAAGCTTTCCATGATCAACAGTGAAAACCCTGATGTGGTGCAGTTCGCTGTCGACGACGAACAGCTGGCGCTCGTCTGGCGAGAACGCTAGGCCGTTGGGCTGAGCGAAGTCCTCGGCGACTGCAGTCAGCTTGTCGTTGTCAAGATCGAGGCGGTAGACGTTGCGGGAACCGATCTCGGACTCGGCTTCGTGACCCTCATAGTCGGTGTGGATGCCGTAGCTGGGGTCGGTGAACCAGAGTGATCCGTCCGAATGCTCCACGATGTCATTGGGACTGTTCAGCCGGCGTCCCTGGTACGCCATTGCGAGCACCTTGATCGAACCGTCGTGCTCTATTCGGGTCACTCGCCGCTCGCCGTGCTCACAGGTGACGAACCGCCCCTGGCGGTCCACCGTTCGACCGTTGGTGAAGCCGGCCGATGCCATAAATACGTCGGTGCGTTCGCTGACTTCGTCGTAGCGCAGTACGCGATCATTCGGGATGTCACTGAACAGCACGAACCGGCCCGCCGGATGGTACGCCGGACCTTCCAGCCACCGTCCGCCTGCGAAAAGCCTGGCTACCGAGCGGTCGCCTCCGACACCGGCAAATCGAGGATCCAGCACCTCGAACTCGGCGGGGATGAGATCGACCACAGATCCTCCTAGGTTCAGCCGGCGTCGACGGCGTTCCAGTGGGAATGTCTCAACAGTTGGAGGCGATCTGAAAATGTAAGCCTCAACCGGCTGCGGCGACTCTACCGAGAATCAGCCGTGAACAGTCGAACCTGCACCGTGAGCTGTCGAAGGTCGCTTGAGTCTGTCCAAACTGCGCCCTGAGCCTGTCCAAACTGCGCCCTGAGCCTGTCGAAGGGCGATCATGGCTATCATCAGCCTCGATCCCATCGCAGCTGGTGGAACGCCCTGGGGCGGTAGCTCAGCCGGTTAGAGCAGAGGACTCATAATCCTCCGGTCGCGGGTTCGAGTCCCGCCCGCCCTACTACAGTCCGTGAGAAGTTGAGCCCGTTCAGGACTTGGTGCCTGCATCTTGGCCTCTACAACCACAACGTCGACGGCAGGTACAGGATGTCGCAGCTAGCCGGCATACGGTCGGAGATCTAGCTCAGCACCGCCCACAACGCAAACAATCCCGAACCCGCGACCGCGAGCAAACCGCCCACGGACAGCACGAACGCTTGTACATCTCGTCTCATTGTTGGCCTCCCGCCCCTATAGGGCGCCACAGCTGTGGCGGACTCGGCAACGATCCTGACTATCGCCACCTCCACAGCAGCGTAGTAGCTGGGGGCCGTCGTCAGGGGCCTCGCGGTCAATCCACCATTCGCGACTGAATCACCCGGCCTGTGTGGATTGCAGCGCCGTTTCCGGCAATCGCTGAGAGGGTTAAAACCAGTGGCCGCTCAGGAGGTGACTTCGGCGGTGACCGTCTTGTACTTGCCGTATTTGCCGTCCGGAATGCAGTTGAGGGCTTGAGTCTGGCCCGGCTTCAGATCAGCGGAGTTGCATTGGACATTGCCTAACACTTCACCGGATTCGCCGATGAGCGTGAAGTGAATGGAAGCGGTCGATGCGCGATCGCTGATGTTCTTCACCTTCCCGCTGACGCCGAACAACACCTCACCGAGACTGGCGTCCTTCTTCACTTTCCAGCCCGCGAGTGTCTTGTGCTTGCCGAAGGTGAACGCTTTACCCGGCCTCACCTCTGGAGGCGCATTCCGGTCGTCCTCGGCCTGCTGAGCTTGTGATGGCTCAATGGATACCTTCGTGATGCCCGCATTCATGGTCTTGCCAGCGGCGCCGATGGTGGCCACACAGGTGACGATGCCGATGAGCATGGAGGCAAAGACGATCACCACCACGACTAGCCAGGTACGTCGCTTCTCCTCGGCGGGCAACAAAGGATTCAGGAAATATGACTCAGTTGTGAGTGGCCCAGGCACGGCTCGCAGCGTCGTCACGATGATCCACTCCATAATCATTCAGCTGAAAGGTTAGCAGCGTTAAGCAGGAGGGCTGGAGTCTCTTGTCATCCGATGTCGACTCATGGAGAGCAATGACAACGTCCGCAAAGCTGCCGTCCGACGACGTGGGTGCCTCGCTCAAGCGCAGAAACGGCATCCGGGGTGGGCGCTATGGGGAGAT